>Ga0209723_1000351_pt1 | contig 88840 bp, 87 predicted proteins | sample BiotimSIPDNA_2_FD_185750 | JGI IMG/M metagenome (GOLD analysis project Ga0209723, IMG submission 185750) | Anaerobic biogas reactor microbial communites from Washington, USA - Biogas_R2 time_0 SIP DNA (SPAdes) (version 2) | ecosystem: Engineered > Bioreactor > Anaerobic > Unclassified | place... | reverse complement strand
AATCGAGTAGGAGGTTGCCCATTATTTGAGCAACCGTCCTCTCACACCACCGTACGTACCGTTCGGTATACGGCGGTTCGGTAACTTAAGCGCTTTGCCTCGTATCTCTCGAAGATGTCGTCATATCCTTGTGATACGAGGTATTTGTTTGTTAATGACCTGTTGAGTATCCAGCTGCCCGCTATTCTCCAGTATCCGAGCCTGCTGTTTGCCCATTGCCATGCCTGATTTTCATCAATTCCCAGTTTCACAAGATTCTCTTGTCTGGCTCTTATTCTCTTCCACTGTTTCCAGTAGATTTGACGTATCCGCCGTCTTGTCCATTCAGATATGTCCTGCATATTCTTTCTCATCTCTGCTATGGAATAATACCCGAGCCAACCTGTCGTGTATCTTTTGAGACTGAGCAGGGTATTTGTTATTGACCTGCCATGTTTTCGGCTGGTCAGACAGCGGATCTTGTCTTTGAATCTTTTCAGGCTTTTGGGGTGTACTCTTATTCCAACTTTTCCCTTTGTGGTACATAGGGAGAAGCCCAGGAATTTGAGTTTCATTGGGCTTCCTATGCAGCTTTTCTCTCTGTTGACTCTAAGTCTGAGTTTTCCTTCGAGGTATGATACACAGCTTGCCATTACTCTTTGGGCCGCTCTTCGGCTTTTGACATATATGTTGCAGTCGTCGGCATATCTTACAAATTTATGACCTCTGCTTTCGAGAAGGTCATCAAATTTTGTGAGGTATATGTTTGCTAATAGCGGAGAAAGATTGCCTCCCTGAGGGGTCCCTTCTGTGGTCGGGCTTATCAGACCATTTTCAAGAACTCCTGCCTTGAGATATTTTCGGATGAGATGTATGACTCTTTCGTCTTTTATCTCTTCTTTGAGCATTCTTATGAGAAGGAAGTGGTTGACCGTGTCAAAGTATTTTGCCAGGTCAAGGTCTACTGATACTTTGAATCCCTCCTCATAGTATTCTTTGGCTCTCGCTATTGCCTGATGAGCGTTTCTGCCCGGACGGAAACCATAGCTGTTATCCGAGAATTTCTTTTCGAAGATGGGCGTTAGGATTTGGGATATAGCTTGTTGTACCATACGGTCTATTACCGTTGGTATTCCAAGTTTCCTTTGACCGCCGTCCGGCTTCGGAATGTTGACCCGCTTTACAGGTTCCGGCCTGTATTCGCCATTCATGATGCTCAGGACCAGTTCTGCATAGTGCTCTTTCAGGTGTGCATACATTGCTTCTACTGTCATTCTGTCTATTCCTGATGACCCGTGGTTCTTTACTACTCTTTTGTATGCCTCTGCCATGTTGGGTCTGCTGAGGATGCGTTCGAGCAGCCTTTCTGCGCTTTCTTCCCTTGCGGTCTCCGTGTGGACAATGCTCGGCACTTTCATGTTACTTTCGGCTTCCAGCCTGTCCTCGCATGAATAGTCTGTTTTCACAGTTTTCTGCTTTCTATGCATTGCCCCACCTTCCTTCGCTTGAGAAGTTTGTTACCGTTCTGTCCTTCCTCACAGTCTCTGTGAGTACTATGACTTCTGCTGACTTCTTGAGGTTCAGCCATACGTCCCCGCATGGGTTGTCGAGAGAGTTTTTTTTCTCCACGACCAGTCTCAAGATCTCCCCGAGTAAGTACACAGACTTTCCCCTCATCTATCCGCCGCATTTACAACATGGGATTCGTGCAGTGTTGGACTTTGTCTTGTTCAGCAGACTCATCCGTCCCATATATGCCTTATATGCGGTTTCTGTTCGTCGGACCGAGGGTTTGCCTCCGGCTTCCTTCAGATTCCACCTCACGATGGACACCCTTGCCTTCGGCTAACAGTTCCCACTGCAAAGCCTGTAACGGTCTTTCACCGTCTAGCCTGCGCACATGTCGGGCGCACTGAAAAAACGCGGCGTGCCATGACACGCCGCGTTCATATCTATTCTTGTGCTCTGTGCCTTTGCTCAGATGGCGCAGATGTTCCTGAGGCTCCCTATGCCGTCTATGGTAACTTCGACCAGGTCTCCGACTTTCATCGGCCCAACGCCCTGCGGGGTCCCGCTTGCGATAACGTCGCCGGGCTCAAGGGTCGCAAATCTGCTGATGTGCGAGATCAGCCTCGGCAGGGGGAAGATCATCTGAGAGAACGAGGCCTCCTGCACCGTCTTGCCGTTGAGGGTCGTCCGGATCCTCGCATCCTCCGGCATACGATCCGTTATCAGGACAGCGGGGCCAAATGGCGCGAAGGTGTCGAAACTTTTGGCTCTTGTCCACTGCCCGTCTGAATTCTGCAGATCTCTCGCGGTCACGTCGTTGATTATCGAGTAACCGAGGACATGACTGAAAGCATCCTCTTCGCTGATGTTGTGTCCCGCCTTGCCTATGACTACCGCAAGCTCGCCCTCGTAATCTATCCTTCCAGCCCATTCGGGGATCCTGATAAAATCGTTGGCCCCTATTATCGACGAGACAGATTTCATGAAGATGAGGGGCTCCTTGGGCACGTCATGGTCGAGTTCCTTTACATGCCCCAGATAGTTCCTGCCCACGCACCAGATCTTTTTGGGCATGAAGGGGGGCAGGAATTTCACCCTGTCTATCGGATAGCTGAGCCTTATGGGAGAAAAACCTGTAAAAGGGTCTCCCTCAACGATATCAACGGAATTGTCACGGATCTTGCCCGAATATGTCCTGCCGTCCACCCAGAATCGGCAGTAACGGACAGGCGGCTCTTTCTTTGCCATTAAATTTTTCCTCCCTGTTGGTTTATTGTATGTGTCAAACCTTTATTTATCTGTTGGATCTTGCCTCAAGCGCTCCCGCGATATTCTCAAGCGCCTCCCTGAGCACGGCACGGTCCGTGCCTATGTTTATCCTTGCGAATCCTTCGCCCTCCGTCCCAAAGTTCCTTCCGTTGTTGAGTGCGACCTTCGCTTCGTTCACAAGAAGATCCATGAGACGCTCCGAGTCGAATCCGTATCCCCTGAAATCTATCCAGAAAACGTATGTTCCCTCGGGGTGGTCCATCCTGGCCTTCGGCATCCTCTCTCTGACAAACTTTTCGGTAAAGTCCCTGTTGCCTTCAAGGTACGCCGTCAGCTCGTCAAGCCAGCCCGCGCACTTTGAATAGGCCGTCTCCATCGCAGTGATCCCGAGTATGCTGAGGGATCCGAGATGCAGCCTGTTTACCACGGATACATAACGGGCCATCAGTTTTTCATCGGGTATAAGCGCAACCGATGTGTTCATGCCCGCGATGTTGAACGTTTTGCTGGGAGCGACGAACGTGACTGTACGCGAGGCCATCTCATCCGAAAGGGATGCTATGCATGTGTGCTTCGCGTCGCTGTAGACGATATCCTGGTGTATCTCGTCGGAGATGATGAGCATATTTTTACGGACAGCAAGTTCGGCCAGCGCCTCCAGTTCCTCTTTTGCCCAGACTCTCGCCACAGGATTGTGGGGACTGCACAAGATAAGCGTCCTGCACGTGGGGGTTATCAGTTTTTCAAGCCCTTCAAGATCCATCACATACCGGTCGTCTTCGCGCTTCAGAGGGTTTTTGACGACCCTTCTGCCCGCTTCTTTTATCGTTGCGTAAAAGGGAGGATAGACCGGGGTCTGTATGATCACGCCGTCACCGGGCTTCGTGTAAGCCATCAGGGAAAAGGCAAGTCCGGCTACAACTCCCGGTGCCCACGTGACCGCATCTTCTCCGACATCCCACCCATGGCGGGTCCTCTGCCATCCGGCAACGGCCCTTACCAGGGAATCCGGAGCCACGGGGTATCCGAGCGCGCCCTCGTCGATCTTTTTACGGAGAGCCTCCAGGACTTCGGGGGGAGCAGGGAAATCCATGTCCGCTACCCACAGCGCAAGCAGGTCCTTCCTGCCGAACTCCTTCTCCAAAAGATCCCACTTCTCGCAGTTTGTGCCCCGTCTTTCCATATGAACGTCAAAATCGTATTTCATGCACATGACCTCCGGAAATGTCGATCGGCCCCGCCCGGGCTGACAGCCTGAAGCAGGTCCCTGAGAAGATATCCTGAAAAATGTTCTCACCGCGACAAGAGTACCATAATTCCAAAGCTTTTAGTACACTCCCGCGCTAAAAATAGCTTGCATATTATCACCATAAACAAGACAATATCTGCAGACTGAGAAGGAGTGGATCTTTATGAGTGACATCAACGAAAAAAAGATCGAAATAGAGCTCGGAAGAGGATCTTCGCTTCCCAGAAGAAACGAGATCCCCGACCGCTTCAAATGGAAGCTTGAAGACATATACCCGGACGACTCGAAATGGGAAGAAGATTTCGCATCCGTCAAAAAGCGCCTGCCTGAAATAACGGCTTATGCCGGAAGGCTGGGCGGATCGGCAAAAACGATGCTTGAATGCTTCAACCTCCGGGACGAAATTTCAATTATCCTCGGCAAGCTTATCGTTTACGCAAATATGAAGAGCCACGAGGACACCTCCGACTCAAAATATCAGGGACCTGTAAGCAGGGTCTCTTCGCTGGCCGTAGAGTTTTCCGCCGTGTCAAGCTTTATCACCCCGGAAATCCTTTCGATACCGGAGGAGAGGCTCCGTGAGCTTATCGCCGACCCGTCCCTGAAGGACTACTTGTTCGGCCTGAGAGAACTTCTTCGCAGAAAGGAACACGTCCTCTCCCAGGAAGAAGAGATCATCCTGGCCAAGGCCGGGGACATAGCCGGTACCTCTGACAACGTATTTTCGATGCTGACGAACGCCGACATGAAGTTCGACCCGATCAAAGACGAAGACGGGAAAGAGGTCGAGATGTCAGAAGAGAGGGCTGTCTCATATCTCCGCTCCAGGAAGCGCAGTGTCAGGAAGGCCGCTTTCAGATCCTTATACAAACCGTACTGCGAGATGAAAAACACCCTCGGAGCTACTTTCGACGGGATGCTGAAGGCCTCAAAATTTTACGCGGATGTAAGGAAGTATCAGTCACCGCTCGAAGCGGCGCTTGACGGAGACAACATACCGGTATCGGTCTACAGCCGGCTCGTCGAGACCATTGAGTCCAACCTTGAGCCCCTCCACCGTTATGTCGATGTAAGAAAAAGGGTGCTCCGCCTGAAAGAGCTGCACATGTACGACCTCTACGCACCTCTAGTGAAGGATCCTTTCAAAGAGATATCCTGGAGCGAGGCAAAAGAGATGATGTTCAGGGCCCTGAGGCCACTCGGCGATGAGTACCTTTCCGTTGTCAGGGAGGGCCTTGAAAGCGGCTGGACCGACGTCTTCCCGAACAAGGGCAAACGGAGCGGCGCCTATTCGTGGGGAAGCTATGCCACGCATCCATATATAATGATGAACTACACAAACAACCTCAACGACGTCTCAACGCTCGTCCACGAAATGGGACACTCCATGCACAGCTACTATTCAAGAAAGCGGCAGCCGTACCCGACTGCTGATTACTGCATCTTCACGGCGGAAGTTGCCTCGACGACCAACGAAGTCCTCTTCCTCAACGACCTCATAGCCGAGACGAAGGACAGGAAGAAACGGCTCTATCTTCTCAACCGCCGCCTTGAAAACATCAGGACCACGGTCTACAGGCAGACTATGTTCGCCTCATTCGAGCGCGAGGTCCACGACAGGGCAGCGGACGGAAGAGACACCACCCCCGATGGCCTGCGGGAGCTTTGGTACGAACTGAACAGGAAGTACTACGGTCCGGATATCGTGATCGACGACGAGATCAGGATGGAATGGGCAAGGATACCCCATTTCTATAACCCCTTCTACGTCTATCAGTACGCCACGGGATTCTCGGCGGCTGCGGCCCTTGCCGGCCTGATACTTGAAAAGGGCGCACCTGCAAGGGACAGATATCTTGAATTCCTTTCAATGGGAGGCTCCGACTATCCGATAGAACTCCTCAAAAGGGCAGGAGTGGACATGAGCTCGCCCGGACCAGTGGAAGAGGTCGTAAAGATATTCAGCGAGACCCTCGACGAAATGGAAAAACTGCTCTGAGGAGCAGGCAGGAGGACAGTATATGCAGTGGATCCCCTTCCTATCTTTTGTTTTGGCCGCATGCTACACACCCGGACCGAATATCATACTGGCGATGAATACGGCCCGCCTCGTAGGGTTCAGAAAGACCCTGCCCCTGATGACGGGCATGACGGCGGGTCTCTTTGCAGTCATGATGCTGAACGCCGTAGGCAACCTCTTTATCGGTGCTTACATCCCAAAGGTGCTCCCGTACCTCAGACTGATCGGCGCGGCATACCTATTCTGGCTTGCATGGAAAATAGCCTTTCCAAAGACCCCGGCATCGTCAAAAGGGAACGTTGAGCAGGAAAAAGTTCCGGGGATAAGGGACGGATTCACGCTCCAGTTCATAAACCCGAAGGTCATCCTCTTTGGTTTCACCGCCATGTCGAGCTTCATCGCCCCATGGACCGACTCAAAGCTCATGTTCCTGCTCTGCGGCCTCTTCCTCACGCTCAACTGTGCCGTGGCCTTCACGATCTGGTCCCTCTTCGGGGACCTTCAGGGACGTCTGTTCTCAAAACAGGGCCGCCTGATCTCGATGATAATGGGTGCCCTTCTGGCCTGGTGCGCGTTTTCGGTCTCGGGAATTGCTGAATTTATTAACTAGGAATGGATATAAGAAAAATATATTGAACTCCCACGGATAATTAGTTTATAATATTGGAACAAATCTGAAATCCAAGGGGAGTGTTCGATCAATGTCCTCACAATTCACAAAAGTAGTTGTTGCACTGGGCGGAAACGCACTGCAGGAGGCAGGCAGCCCTCCTACGGCGGAGGCCCAGCTGGCAGTCGTTAAAAAGACCTGCGAGTACCTTGCCGATATAAGCTGCAGGGGTTATGAAATGGCCATAGTCCATGGAAACGGCCCTCAGGTAGGCAACATCACCCTTTCGCAGGAAACCGCGGAAAAAGTGAACCCAAAACTTCCGGCAATGCCATTTGACGTATGCGGCGCGATGAGCCAGGGCTACATAGGATACCAGATCCAGCAGTGCCTCAGAGATGCCCTCCGAAACAGGAACCGCAACGTCCCCGTAGTCACGCTTATCACACAGGTAGTAGTGGATGAGAATGACAAAGCCTTCCAGAACCCCACCAAACCCATAGGCCCCTTCTATACCGAGGAAGAAGCCAAAAAGATTGCGGAAGAAAAAGGATATACGATGAAGGAAGATGCGGGCAGAGGCTGGCGCAGAGTGGTTGCGTCACCCAATCCCAAGAGGATAGCCGAGATAGATTCGGTGAAGCGCCTCTGGGATTCAACGATCGTCATTACAGCAGGAGGCGGCGGGATACCCGTTATCGAGAATATGGACGGATCCCTTACCGGAGTTCCTGCCGTGATCGACAAGGACCTTGCGGCAGAGAGGCTCGCAGAGGATATGGAGACAGACATACTCCTCATCCTGACCGAGGTCGACAAGGTGAGCATCAACTTCAAAAAGCCGAACCAGCAGGATCTTTCGAAAATGACCGTGGCAGAGGCCATAAAATATATCGAGGAAGGGCATTTCGCCCCGGGAAGCATGCTGCCCAAGGTAATGGCAGCCATCAAATTCGCGAGAAGGTTCCCGGGCAAGAAGGCGATCATCACCTCTCTCTACAAGGCAGTCGAGGCGCTCGAGGGCAAAGAGGGGACCGTCATAACGATGGCATAAGCAAAGAGCACGTCCTTTGCTCCTTCAGCAACAATAACGGCGGGTCCTGGAATTTGATCGGGACCTGCCGTTTTATTTTTATGGGGAGACAGAGTCTGCCACGGGAAGACCCGCCTGCCGATCCGAATACCGTATCTCCCAGTTATTTATTACCCTGTCGATAAATATATATTTGCTACAAATAGGCCGTTGTTGTGATTTAATTATGATATGAAACAAGATCCTAAAAAAGAATACCTTCAGGGGAGGAAATGATATGTACGCCAACGAAAAGCTTTGGATTGCAAAGGCGGAAGAGCCCATTTATCTTCTTCCGAAAATGGCGAACCGCCACGGCCTCATCTCAGGTGCGACAGGTACGGGAAAGACGATCACTCTGAAGGTCATGGCGGAATCCTTCAGCGACCTCGGGGTCCCGGTCTTCCTCGCGGACATAAAGGGGGACCTGGCCGGAATGTGCCTCCCCGGGATCGACAGCGAGGGGATGCAGAAGCGCATACAGAAATTTGGACTTGCGGAAGCGAACTTCACATACAAGGACTATCCGACTCGTTTCTGGGACGTCTTCGGAAAGAACGGCCACCCGGTCCGGACCACCGTCTCAGAGATGGGACCGCTTCTTCTTGCCCGGCTGCTGGGCCTCAACGATACACAGTCGGGGGTCCTGAATATCGTCTTTAGGGTCGCGGACGACAGGGGCCTTCTCCTGCTCGACCTGAAAGACCTCAAGGCGATGCTCAGTTATGTGGCGAACAACGCGAAGAGCTTTACCATAGATTACGGCAATATAACATCCGCAAGCGTGGGCGCGATACAGAGGGCCATCCTCTCTCTCGAGGATCAGGGAGGAGAGCAGTTCTTCGGGGAGCCGGCACTTGAGATAACGGACTGGATGAGGACAGGACACGACGGAAGAGGATACATAAACATCCTACACTGCGTGGATCTTTTCCACTCACCCGCACTCTATTCCACTTTCCTGCTGTGGCTGCTTTCGGAACTCTTTGAGACGCTGCCCGAAATGGGCGACCTGAAAAAGCCGCGGATGGTCTTCTTCTTCGACGAAGCCCACCTTCTTTTCAACGAAGCCCCCAAGATCCTCCTGCAGAAGATAGAGCAGCTCGTTAGGCTGATAAGATCGAAAGGAGTCGGAGTCTATTTCATCACCCAGAGCCCGAAGGACATTCCCGACACGATACTTTCACAGCTTGGCAACAGGGTGCAGCATGCCCTCCGTGCATACTCGCCCGCGGAACAGAAGGTCGTGAGGGCCGCGGCAGAGACCTTCCGGCCCAACCCCGCCTTTGACACCATGGAGGCGATAACACAGCTTGCCACAGGAGAAGCGCTGGTTTCATTTTTGGCGGAGGACGGAAGCCCGAGCGTGGTGGAGAGGGCATTCATACTCCCCCCGCAGAGCCGGATGGGCATCATAGACGACGGGACAAGGAGAGAGGTACTTGCCTTGAGCGATATCGGCCCCAAGTATGATGTCCTTATAGACAGGGAATCCGCATACGAATACCTCACGATGAAAACTAAGAGAGAGCAGGCCGAAAAGGAAGAGGAAGAGGCCCGCATCAGGCAGATCAGGGAGGACAAGGAGCGCGCCAAGGAAGAGAGGGAGCTCCGGGCCCTCGAAGAGAAGGAGCGCATCAGGCAGCAGAAGGAATTCGAGAGGGCCGAGAAGGAAAGGATCAAGCAGGAACAGGCGGTCAGGAAGACCTTCTACGGGACCACCACGAAGAGCAAATACAAGACTCCTATCGAGCACCTTGCAGACACGGCGATGAACACAGTGGGCCGCGAGGTCGGAAGGCAGTTCATACGTGGGATACTGGGAATGCTGACAAAAAAATAACGAAGAAGGAATGACCGGGCAGGGGGCCGCAGACGATCCCCTGCTTTTTTATATTATCCGCAGCAGGTTTGCCCAGACGGGAATGGTGACGATCCCGAGCACGGTCGTGGAAGCTACCAGATCGGCCGCGTAATCGGAATCCATGTTCATCTCCTTTGCCATTATGAAGCAGTTGACCGCGGAGGGCATGGAGGAGAGCATCACCGTCACCTTAAGGAGCGGATCCGGAACGGAAAGGGCAAGAAGCAGCCCCCAAAGTATCAGGGGATGGATGACCAGCTTTATCAGGCAGTCCTGCCATGTTCTCCTTATCATTATAAAAATGCTGTTTATTCTGGAGAGATCGAGTGTTCCGCCCAGAGCGAGCAGGGCTACGGCGGTCGCGGCGTTCCCCATGAGCTTCATGGCTTCGTCAAATACCAGCGGGAGTGACTCCAGGCCTGTCATTGCCAGGCCGATCCCGAGCACACAGGATATTATCAGTGGGTTTATTACGAGCCTTTTCAGCATTTCACAGATGCCCGCCAGGTTCGGTCTTCCGTAAAGCGCCATCTCTCCGGACATTATCGACAATATCTGAAAGGCCACGGTGCTTACGGCTATATATATCGAAGCATCCCTCAGGCCGGCATCTCCCATGGCAAGCATTATCACCGGAAAACCCAGGTATATGTTGTTTGCCCTTATCGAAGAGAAGACCGATACCGCGATGCGCTTCCTGTTGTTCCTGTGATATAAAAAAACGGAGCCCGCTGCCGCTGCAGCTATGGTTATGATGTATGCCAGGGTAAGGCCTATCAGCAGATCCATCTGAGAAAAGATCTCTCTGCCCGATGCGAACGTGGTCCTGGTCAAAAGCGGAGGGAGTATCACCCAATAAAGGGTCTTCGTAAGGGTCTTGATGTCGTTTTCGTTGAAAAATCCCCGCGATCTCAGAATATTACCGGTTATAATTATGAGAGTAAGGGGCAAAACCAGGACAAAACCAAACATTGTCTGCATCCTTTCACTGAATGAGCATACAGACGATTATAACCTCATCGCACCCGTTGGTAAAATCATGAGGGTTTGATATCAACCTTGCAGGGAGAGACGATTTGAACTTAGACATTCTGAAGAGACACAAAAAAATATTTATCCTGCTCTTTATCCTTGCCGTGGTCATGCCCGTTTCGGCATCGTGGATCGACAGCCCCGGGAAGGAAGAGACCGGCGGCGGCATGAGCTTGTACGCGTTCGATGTAGGACAGGGCGACTCCTTCCTCTTCATCCTCCCCGGCGGTGAGACCATACTTATAGACGCGGGCCCCGAAGCTGCGGGGAAAAAACTTGTACGTGAGTTAAAAAGGCTGGATGTAAAAAAGATAGATCTGCTGGTCGCCACCCATCCTCACTCAGACCATATAGGCGGGATGACCAGGATCCTCTCCAATTTTCCCATTGGCAAGATATGGGATTCGGGGTACATCCACGGATCGCCTATCCAGAAAAATTTCTACAGCATGATACAAAAGAAGAACATCCCCTTCGGAAGGCCCAAAAGAGGCCATTCCGAGAAGATGGGCAGCGTTCTTATAGAGGTGCTGGCCCCCGCACGGCTCATAAGAGGAACGAAGAGGGACGCCAACAACAACTGCCTCGTGCTCAGCATCAAATACGGCAATACCTCATTCCTCATGCTTGCCGACATGGAACGGGAACAGCGTGCGACGACAGCCCCATTGCCCCGGGCGACGGTATTGAAGGCAGCTCACCACGGAAGCAGCAACGGCACCGATATGGACCTTCTCAAGGAGGTCGTTCCCGGTCTGATAATACTAAGCTACGGAAAGAACAATCCATACGGCTACCCGCACAAAAAGGTAGTAAGTGCGGTCTCCGCCATGGGGATAAAAAGGCTCGACACAAAAGACGGAACCGTCAGGATAGTCTCTGACGGAGAAAGGATAATGTGGCCCGGCGAAAGGGAGGCAGGAGGAAATGGAAACTAAGAGATCGAGGATCTTCGTAGATGCGGTCGACGGCGATAGATGCACTCTCCTGGTCGGAAGGAAGGGAGTCTGTGTTACCCTGCCGCTCAGCCTCATGCCGGAAGGAACGTCCGAGGGTGACGTGCTCATCATGACCCTACGAAGGTCGGAAAACCTGAGGAGATCTTCCCGGAGATCGGTGGCGGGGCTTCTCGAAAAACTTGGGGAACGGGCCGATGCGTCAAATTAGGTCACGAGGTATTGAATTTTTTTTATCCATTGATTAAAGTTTAGGTCAGATATACGGCTAATGCCAAATAACAGCAACAGAAGGAGGGTCATTGCAATGTCATTGCTCCGTATCGCCATTCTGCAGATGGAAATAGTACCGGGAGACAGAAGGGCCAACTATGAAAAGGTGGAGAAAACGCTGGACTCAAAATGGATCAGCTCTGACATCCCCACCGCGGTGATCCTGCCTGAGATATGGGACGTAGGCTATGTCATCGAAGATTCTGATAAATTTGGAGACAGAAATGCATCACAGGCGGCCGAGTTCCTCGGAAAACTTGCCGTGAAGCACAACTGCTGGTTCACCGGCGGTTCAGTCCTTGCCCTTACAGAAAAGGGTGCTGCCAACAGGGCAATGGTGATAGACCCTTCCGGCAGATACATGACACATTACGACAAGATCCACCTTATACCTTTGATGGAAGAGCAGGAGCACCTGCTTCCCGGAGAAAAGAGGGTCGGGTTCGATATCGAGGGCATCCGCGCCTCCCTTGCGATATGTTACGACCTGCGTTTCCCCGAACTGACAAGGCTCTATGCGACAGAGGGCTCCGAACTACAGATCTTTTCCGCGGAGTGGCCCGCATCACGCATCGAACACTGGTGCACGCTCATCCAGGCTAGGGCTGTCGAAAACATGATGTTCGTAGCGGCATGCAACAGGGTGGGGACGACAAACGGGACCCTCTTCGGAGGACATTCCATGGTCGTGGACCCCTGGGGAAAGGTGCTCTATCAGGCCGGCATGACTGAGGAATTCGTATTCGTCGAAATCGACACCTCAAAGGTGAAAAAGGCGAGGGATTTCCTCAAGGTCTTCGACATGAGAAGACCGGAACTCTATTGATCCCGCGGACCGCAACGTACCGTAGACATCCGTCTCTTATAAATGTACAATTTCCGGCAAATGATACTATCACAGGGAGAGTAATACGATGAAAACTTCCGACCGTTACCATAAAAATTATCCGGTATCGTGGGAACAGCTGCAAAGGGACTGCAGAGCCCTCGCCTGGAAACTGCTCGACAAGAGGAAGGACTGGAGCAGGATCGTGACCGTGGCAAGAGGAGGCCTTGTACCCGCTGCCATAATAGCCAGGGAGCTCAACATACACCTTGTCGATACGATATGCATATCAAGCTACACAATGAAGGAGCAGGGCGCGACAAATATACTGAAGCGTCCTGATCTTGCGGGAGTAGACGAGACCTGGCTCCTGATCGACGACCTTGTCGACACGGGCAAGACCGCAAAGATAGTGAGGGACATGTTCATAGGGGCCCATTTTGCAACGGTCTATGCAAAGCCCGAGGGAAGGCCTCTCGTGGATACGTTCGTCACGGAAGTCAGCCAGGATACATGGGTGCTCTTCCCCTGGGATACGGAGACATCCGCTGCATTTATACCGCCCATCGCAGACATGTAGCAGTTTTTCCCATCATTTACCGGCAATAATGATTTGACAGATGGTAAACAACCTGTATAATCAACAGGTTGTTTACTTTTTGTAAAAGGAGGTGAGATAATGAGCGACAAATTGGTATACATTTCCGGCATGCCGTACTGGATGACACCGGAAGGACGCTTTGAAGCAGTCAGAATAGAAAACGGACTGCCTGTCGAGCGGACCATGATCATGAGAAGATCGGCATAGTTCGGGAGAACGAAACGCACCACGTCATCTGAGTTTTTTGACAAACGCATTTGAAAGAAGTTTTTTCAGCACAGGTTCAGAAGGATACAGACTCTTCAACGAGCATCAAACCTCTGAACCGGTGCCGTGGGGCAGGGCCCCCGACGATCCGAAACCTTTCTTTTTTTCCCCTTACACCTTAATTTATAAGTATTTTCAGTATCCTTTGCGATGCCTCATCAAGCATCTCTTCAGACACTGTGCATGCTATCCTGACATAATTGCCGCAGTTCTGTCCGAAAGAGGCCCCCGGTATGGTGACTACTTTTGCCTCTTTAAGCGCCCTGTCGGCAAACTCTTCCCCGTCCATGCCCGTTCCGGATACATCGAGGAAGAGGTAGAAGCTGCCTTTGGGCTCGGCCGTTCTTATCCCGGGAAGGTCCCGGAACTTCTCATATGCAAATTTCACACGCTTTTCGAAAAGCGTGGTTATTTCGCTTACCGCGTCATCGCAGTTGTTGAGGGCAAATTCAGATGCCTTCTGGACCATCGTGTTCACGCTTATGGTATGGGGCACTCCGGTCACCTGCATCGCCCTGAGTATTTCAGGAGATCCCATAGCATAGCCTATGCGCCAGCCCGTCATGGCATAACTCTTCGACATGCCCCCTATGGTCACTGTCCTCTCTTTCATCCCCGGAAGTGACGCGAAGGGTACATGGGAGACGCCGTATACGAATGCCTCGTAAAGTTCATCGGATATGACAAGGAGATCATGTCTTGACACGATATTTGATATTTCTTTCAGGAGCTCAGGCGGGAAGACGGCTCCCGTCGGATTGCAGGGAGAGTTTATTATTATCGCCTTCGTCCTTTCGCCTGTGCAGGCCTCTATCTTTGCGGGATCGGGAAGGAATGCCTCTTCGACCCCGCTCGTGCAGTATACTGGCACTCCGCCTGCCTGACGGACGTGCTGTTCATAAAAGGTGAAGAACGGTTCGAGTATGATGACCTCGTCTCCGGGATCAAGACATGCCTGCATCGCAAGATGCGAAGCCTGGCTCCCGCCTGTCGTGACTAATATCTCATCAGGGGAATAGTCTAAACCGTACCTTCTCTTCCAGTAGCCGGAAATGGCGTTGCGAAGCCCGCGGAGGCCCATGCCGGGGGCGTAGTGGGTATCTCCCCGTCTGGCGGCTTCGCACAGTGCATCGCAGATGGTTCGGGGAGTCGGGATGTCAGGCTCTCCGAGGGTGAGGTCTATACAGCCTTCGACACCCCCCGCCATCGCCGCCATTTTCATCATCAGGGAGGGTTTTATGTCCCTGCACTTTTTTGAAAGAAACCTTTTCAAGACCCTAGCCTCCGGCCTTCTTCGCTGCCCGTTGGGCCCTCATTGTCGTCTTCTTTGCATGGGGATCGCCGTGGGTCGGGACTATGCAGAAAAATTCAAGCGGCATATCGGCATCGTTGTGGTAGACGTGCTTCAGACCGCCCGGTATACGGGTCCAGTATCCGGTCTTCATGTCATAGCGTTCGCCTTCGACTTCGACATAGCCGTCACCGCTTATGGTGTACATGAGGTGGTCCCATTCATGGGAGTGCTCGGGGATGCTTTTATGGGCAGGGAGTATAAAGTGGCGCATCACCCAGCCTTCCCAGAACCTGTCTTCGGGACCGTAAACTGTCCTCTTCTGGATATCGGGGGCCAGCGCCGAGGCGTTCTGGAGAGGAAGGTCGTATATGCTTCCAAAGTTCTTTTCCTTTTCCTGTACGGACATAGGGGCTTTCCTCCTTTCATAATGCAGTGAGGGGCGGATGGACAGCCCCTCACCATATTTTAGATCGATCTGCTTAAAGGATACGGGCTACTTCCTGAGGCCTGCCAGTATCTTGTCCGGTGTCGCAGGGATGGCCTTGATCCTGACTCCGCATGCGTTGTTTATCGCGTTGCATATGGCTACGTGCGGGGCCGCAAGGGGCATCTCGCCCGTCCCTGATGCCCCAAAGGGACCAAGGGGACGCGGAGTCTCGATGTGTACGAGTTTGATGTCGTCCGGGACATCCTTGATGTAGGGGAAGCCCATGGTGACAAAGTTGTTGTACTTGTTCTCGTCGAGGAAGTCTTCCGTGAGAGCAAGGCCTATGCCCTGGGCTATGCCTCCGTACTGCTGTCCGTCGACTACGAGGTAGTTGTTGATGACTCCCACGTCTCCGACAAGGACAAACTTTTCACAGCTGGCCTTGCCTGTTTCCGTGTTGACCGAGACCATGGCAAGGTTGACCGCGAACATGTGGAAGCCGAAGGGTTTGCCCAGACCGGTGTCTTTGTCGTTGCCGGAGCAGACTTCAAGTTCGCCCTTTTCGTTGATGACCTGTGCCTGGGTGTAGCCCTCGTAGAAGACGGGGATGTTCTCGGCGATCATCTCATCGTATGTCCTGTAGGTGCCGTCGGGCTTGCGCATTGCGTCGAGAAGCTTTTTGCAGCTGTCAAGTATGGCGTTGCCCACCATTACCTGGGAACGGCTCGCCGCGGCAGCTCCGCTGTTGGGGGCCTTCGCGGTGTCGCTGAGGACCAGCTTGATCTGCTCGGGCCTGAGGTTCAGAGGCTTAAGGGCTTCATGCGCGGTGCCGAGGCATCCGATGTCAGCTCCCTGACCGTGGTCTTCCCATGTGTTGTAGATGATGACTCCGTCCTTGGTGAGCTCTATGTTGCTGGCCGCTTCGTCCGCTCCGTCGTCGTTGGAGTTGTATATGCCTATGGAGACTCCAACTCCGAACTTGACTTTATCGGTGCTCTTGGCGGCTGCCTCTTTTTTCATCTCCTCATAGTACGGACGGGCCTTTTTCATCATCTCGTGAAGCGGGAAGACTTCGGGCGCATAGCCTGAGGGCATGACGCCAAGCGGGTCGGTTGTCCCCTTTTCCCACTGGAGCAGGTTCATCTCCCTGAAATCGAATGGGTCTATGCCGCATTTTTCAGCGAGCATGTCCATCGCAGTTTCGCATCCCCAGTAGGTCTGGGGCGCCCCGTAGGCGCGGAATGCCGCGCTCCAGCGGTGGTTGCTGAAGCATGTGTAGCCGGTGGCCCTCATCTTGGCGTAGGCGTATGGCGCGAAGAAGAACTGGCCGCCCTTGTTGGTGAGGTCGTTGGATGATTCGCTGTATGGACCGTGATCGACCCACCATGTCTGTTCGGCTCCGATAAGTTTGCCGTTCTTGTCGGCACCTACGCGGATGTGCATGAGGAACGGGGATCTCTTGGGCGTGCGTATGTTGTGTTCCTTCATGTTGATGCGCATGTAGACGGGACGCTGGCACGCCACGAGGGCTATGGCAAGGTAGGGCTCGTTGGTCGGGGCAACTTTGTATCCGAACGATGCTCCCATGTTGTTCTGGATGACCCTGATCTTGGAGGGGGCGATGCCTACGCCGCGGGCTATCATCATCTGGTGCCTGTATACGCATATCGATTTGGTGGCGAGGGTGACGCGGCCCTCTTCGTCATAGTAGGCGTAGCCGCAGTCGGTCTCAAGGACCATGTGGGGCTGGCGTGAGCTGTAGAATTCATCCTCGACCACATACGGCGCGTTGTCAAGGTCCTCCTTCGGGTCCTCGCCCTTCTTGAATACGCGCTTGTTGAAGGCGTTGGGCATGCCGTCTATGCCGTCGATCTCATCGTAGACCTTGATCGCATCGGGCGCCTTGGCCTGGTATATGTCGAGAAGTTCGGGAAGGGGCTCATAGTCGACTTTGATCTTCTCTGCCGCTGCCCTGGCATTCGTCTCGCTGTCGGCGCAGACTATGGCTATGCATTCGCCCCACTGGCGGATCTTGTCGCCCTCTTCGACCATTATGCGGCGTTCCCATCCGTCTGTTGTGACAGAGGGGCATCCGACCTGGCCTCTGATCCTGTTGGTGCCCTTGTTGGCCTTGACGTCTTTATATGTGACGACCTTATATACTCCGGGCATCTTTTCAGCTTCGGAGGTGTCTATCTTGTTGACCTTGGCATGGCGCACTCCTTCAAGCGCAAAGGGGTATGCGAAGAGGAACTCTTCGGGGAGCTTGAGCCTGTCGTCATCCCCGAAGTCCCAGAGACCGGTCGCCTTGTAGACTGCGCTCGGACGCGGATATTTGGAGTTCCAGATGGAGTCCCCTGGTTTGTACATCCTGGCCAGGTCTTCTATCTTCTCTTCTCCCCTGAGTATGGCGGCCGCCTTCATAACTGCGTCTACGATCTGAACATATCCTGTGCAGCGGCAGGCCATCCAGTGCTTGCTGTACCACTCGCGGACCTCTTCCCTCGTCGGATTCGGGTTGATGTCCAAAAGTGCCTTGCCCGCCGTGATAAATCCAGGGGTGCAGAATCCGCACTGTATGGCTCCGCATACTATGAACGCCCACTGGAGGGCATGAAGATTCTCGGGGGTACCGATGCCTTCGATGGTCGTGATCTGGGCATGCTCGGGAACGTTCTTCCACTTCGTGATGCAGGAACGGACTACCTTGCCGTCCATTATCACGTTGCAGACTCCGCACTGCCCGTGGTCGCAGCCCCTTTTCGTGCCCGTCATCTTGAGCTGGTCGCGGATGACTGTCAGCAGCGAGACTTCCGGTTTGCCGATGACCCTCCTCGGCACTCCGTTGATGCTTATGTTCTTCACGTGGTAGGTTGCTTCTGTCACTTGTTACATCTCCTTTCTCCGTTGCCGGAACATATTTAAAACAGGGATAAATACCAAAGCGGTATCTTTTCATGACGCCGCATGAAAACAAGAAACTGTTTACTGGAAGGGGGAGGAATGACAGCCGTGAAAAGACTGACGTGCAGAATTCTCTGCATACTGATGCCCCCTTTCCAAAATGGACGGCATGCCGTCCGCGGGAGGCCGCACAGTTTTCCGTGCGGCCCTCGGGATTGCTGACTTGTACAGCAGATCCACTGGTCTGCATCCATAGAAGATATCTTTAGGAGTACAGACTCGGGGAGTAAATGCAACCAGGTTGCATACATATGGTATGTTTTACATTAGTGTCAGGATACATTCATCTGAATTGCGCGACAACTTTAAGTGCTGATAAGAAACCTTCTGGTTAGTTTTGGTCAGTATCCTGCCAATAAAGATTTCGCGGTGGTCCTGATTTGACACCGGCTCATCGTTTATTATAGAATCTGGCTTTGTTATTCATCGAATGGGGACAGTTCAATGGACGCAGTGAAGGCAACAGCAGACAGCAATAATGTTCCGGTCGCCGCAGGTTTCGGATACGGACTCAGAACAGGCACTCCGATCGCGGTGGGCTATATTCCGAGTGCCGTCGCGTGCGGCATTCTTTGTAAAACTGCAGGGCTTACCGCATTCGAAAGCCTTTTCATGTCGCTTGTCGTGTTCGCAGGGGCAAGCCAGTTCGTAGCGCTGAATCTCATTATGATCGGTTCGTCGTTCCCTGAAATAGTCCTCGCAACGGCAGTCCTCAATATGAGACATATCATGATGTCCTCCTCTCTTGCGAGAAGGCTCGTTCCCGGCATAGGAGCGCTAAAAAAATCATGGATATGCTTTGAGCTGACTGACGAAAGCTTCAGCGTAGCCTCGATGCAGAAGGAACCTCTTCTGGCACCTGAATTCATGTTCGGCCTCAATATAGTGGGACACGTGAGCTGGGTCTCCGGGACGCTCCTCGGTTACTACGGCACCTCTGTCATGCCGCAAAACCTCCAGGACAGCATGGGGATCGCCCTTTACGCCCTGTTCCTTGGCCTTCTCATGCCGTCGGTCAGGAAGAGCAGGCCGGCGCTCGTTGTCGCTGCTGCAGGCATGGCTGCCAGCGCGCTGATAAAGTGGACCCCCTATTTTACCGGTCTGAACCGCGGGATCGCAATTATGACCGCCACCGGGATCGCAGCCCTTATCGGAGCGCTGCTCTTCCCTTTGAGTAAAAAGAGGTCAGCCTGATGACAAAGATAATGGTCCTGTCCCTTTTGATGATGTGCGTTACAGCGCCCTCAAGGATCCTTCCCGTCTTCTTTTTGGGAGAGAGGAAGCTTCCTCCGTTTGCTGAGTCGTTGCTGCACTACATCCCATACGCCGTCCTCGGAGCATTGATATTCCCTGACGTGCTTACGGCAACAGACAGCATATACAGTTCTGCGGCCGGAGCCATCGTTGCAATGATACTGGGCTGGTCCGGCAGGGGGATCCTGGTCGTATTGGCCGGCGGGATACTTGCGACTTACATCACCGGACACTATATCGGAATTTAAACAGGACAAAAAATAATAGGGGCTGCGCGAGATCCTGGGATCTCGCGCAGCCCCTTTGCATCTGAAGTCTTCGATCCTATATCAAAGCCATCCTGTATCTCTTTTCCGGCCTTCCGACCTTCCGGTAGGCGTACTCGACTACCACCCTCTCGTTCATCGTCAGGAACTCGAGGTATCTTCTCGCTGTCGACCTTGATATCCCAAGTGCGTTCCCGACTTCCTGAGCGGAGAATGTGTCGTTGTTTTCCCTTAAAAAATTCTCTACTTCATTCAGACACTTGAGCTGAAGGCCCTTTGGTATGGCCCTGTTGTTTGCCCAGGAAGGGTCTCTCGCCCTGAGGGAGATAAGGGTATCGAGGTCTTCCTGCTGCCACGGCCTCGTCCTTCCCGTCAGGCTCTGGTGGTAAATGTGGTAGTTGCGCAGGGCGAGCCTGAGCCTTTCAAAAGAGAATGGCTTTATGAGATACTCGAACACTCCCTGGCAAAGGGCCTTTCTAACAAGGTTGGGGTCCTCTCCCGAAGATGCGACTATAAAGTCAGTCCTCGGGAATTCTTTGCGAAGCTGGTCAAGTCCCTCCAAGGCGTTAAAATCTTTCAGGTAAAGATCCAAAAGGACCAGATCTGCCTCGACACATCTCAACGACTCGAACATCTGCGTACCGCTCGAAACACATTTCAGGACGGTAAAAGCAGACTCGGTAGCGATAAGATCTGAATATAACTTCTGCAGCAGCGGATCTGCCTCAGCTATCAGGACTCTTAAAATTCGCAAATCATGTTCCCCCTCTTGTTAATGAATTCACGGGCAGCACATTCAGCTATTATTATCCGCTTGTAAGCACCAGGAAGAGGACAGGACATGAGAGTACCACAGATACCCCTAAGTTTGCTGTTCCCCCTTTCCAAGTGCGGGAGGCGCCTCCGTTTCCGGAGACACCCATTGGTCTTATGCCGTTGGAAAAGCTCCTTTAGGCAATCCGACTCGGGGAAGTACAAAACATCAACGGTACTAGACTACATCAAGAGGAGCGATTCCGTCAAGGAAGGGAGAAAATTTAAAAGGGTTATTAAAATCGTGCCGCATAAGAACCCCGAGAGTGCAATTTCCGACTCTCTCAAATATAATAGGGTGACAAGAATATAAGGAGGCTTTCCGATGTCAAATCAATGCTGGGGTCCTGAGATCTACAAAAAAGGGGCAGATTTTGTCCCTCTGTTCGGCAGGCCGGTCATCGAGCTGCTTGATCCAAAAAAAGAAGAAAAGATCCTTGACCTCGGATGCGGAAACGGCACACTTACCAAGGAACTGGCTGACATGGGATGCGACGTTACAGGCATCGATGCAAGCCCCGAGATGGTCGAGGCGGCAAGGGCCCTGGGCCTGAACGCCGAGGTCATGGACGGAGAGTATCTGCATTTCCGTGAGGAGTTCGACGCCGTGATGAGCAATGCGGCGATCCACTGGATGAACGACCAGTACGCGGTGGTGCGCGGTGTATGGAAAGCACTGAAGCCCGGCGGACGTTTCGCGGCGGAATGCGGGGGAGAAGGCTGCATAAGGGTCATCCGCGAAGGGATGAAAATCGCGCTGATCAAACGGGGCATCGACTACAAGGCCAGGAATCCGTGGAAATTCCCGGAACTGGGAGAGTTCTCGAAAATACTGGACAATCAGGGTTTCAAAGTCTCCTATATCGCAAGGATAGACAGGCCGACCCCGCTCAAAAACGGACTGAGGTGCTGGCTTAAGGTATTTGCGAACCGTCACACCGAGGAATTCACAAATGAAGAAAAAGAACTATTCTACAAAGAGGTCGAGGATTACTGCAGGCCGATGCTCTGGACCGAAGAGAACGGCTGGGTCGCGGACTATGTGAGACTGCGATTCCTTGCCATAAAACCATTGGTCACCCAATAAGAAGAGAATGCTTTTGAGCAACGGAGGGCTCCCTTTCCGCAAGGGTGCCCTCTCTTTGTATGATCTTTAACGGGAGCGAGGCGGCTGTAATATTTACCTCACCTGCTCCTGATCCTTTCCAGGTTCTTTTTGTATTCCGGGAGTGCCTCCCATATCGCATCGCCCAGGTCACACGGAAACTCCTCGCAGAAGCCGCAGTGGGGGATGCCGTTTTGGAGCGCGCACATCCTGACTTTGCATCCGGCGCATGCTACGCTCTTGGCCCCTGGTTCGGTACATCCCGTACATCTCATTTTTGACGGCAGGATAAAAGATCTGCCTCCGCGGATCTCCTCGGCGACGGCCATCTTTGAGAGAGTTTCCATATCGTTTCTCTCCGTTGCCCTGCGGACCTCGCACGAGCCGCAGTCCATGCCGCAGCAGCCCACTATCTCCATCAGCATACCTCTGAAGACGGGTCGGCTGAATCGACCACTCCGCTTTTAAGCACGCTGCACCCGATCTTTTCAAGTTCGCAGGATAGGGCGTCAAGACCCTCGGCCACGCTTTTCCACTCCGTATCGAAGGCCTGGTCTATAAGGAAGAGCGCGTTTTCCGTGCTTTCGGAGAGGGAAGCATCCCTTGTGTCACGGTGGTTCCAGAGCCAGCAGCATACTTTTTCTTCGTCCGCATAAAGAATGTTCTTCGGGGAGACATCGATAACGCTGTCGCCAGCGCCGAGCGGGTAGAATTTTTCGCCCTCGCGGCCGTAACGAAGCACCAGGTCTCCTCTGAGCTTCGCGATATCATGAGCTCCCATGGGAAGGAGGTTCAGCGCCGACACGCAGTCGTAGCAGTCTACAACGTTCGATACGCTCCATATATCTCCCTTGAAGGTCCTCCGGAGAAGCGCTTCCAGCGAAGACCTGTACTTGCTGGGCTTTACGCCCATCTTCGAATAGACGTCACGCCACCCTGCCACGTCGGGATGCAGCATCATCGTATCCTGGGATATCCCGATGTCGTTCAGCCTTCCGACAAGCCCCCTCTTCATCTTTTCGACATATTCATCAGACGGGGCCACCCGGACACGGGCAAGGAGCCAGCCGATCTTTGCACTTGGAAAAGACTCGAAAATTTCTCTCTCTATCATCAGTTTCATAAAGAACTTCCCCCTTTGGTTATCTGTGATCCGCACCGTCCAGTGATCCGACTCTCAGGCAAAGGATCTGGGCCAGCCATCCGACCGCCCACCCTGCCGCTGTCCCCGCAGCCAAAAGCGGCACTGCGTACAGGAGCACCCTGATGTCATTCACCATCGCGGCTGCGACCGATACCTGCGCCGCGTTGAAGGCCCATGCCCCCGCGACGCTTATCCACGGCAGGCTGAAGTCTTCCCTGTATTTAGTATATATAAAGGACATCACTGATGCCGACATGAGCCCCCCGGCCAGACTGCAAAGAAGCGCGAACCAGTTTCCCGTCATTACCCAGGCCAAAAAGACCCTGATCAGCGTTACGGCAAAAGCCTCCTTCACACCGAGAATGACGAGTGCGACAAGGGAGAATACGTTCGCGGCGCCAAGCTTTATTCCAGGAAGGGGCATAGGGAGGTATCCCTCGAAGATGTTGAAAACCAGAGCAAAGGCAGCAAGTGAACCGGTGATTATCAGATTTTTGAGCTTCATCACCAGGTCACCCCGTCTACTTCTGTTTTGCCCGAGATCCTGACAACGAGCCTGTTGGGCAGACATACCGCGGAATCCCCCGGCCTCCTGAGCCATCCGCGCTTCACGCAGTCCTTGTCCGGGCAATCCGCCGAAATGACCGCGATACTGCCGTCTTCCGTTCTCAGTATGTTCCGGCGGCCCTTGTATTCGACCGCGAATTCCCCGGCGGGATCTCCCTTTTTCAGCGCCACACTCTGCAAAAGCTTGCCGTCCTGTATTATTTCCGCATTCAGCACATCCGGGACCTTTGTCAGAGACCTGATGCCCCAGACGACACATGAGGCCGCAAGCATCACCGTTAAGATCACCAGCATGGCCCTGTCTCCCCGCTTCATCCCCATCACCTTGCCGCAGGCTCTTTTTTCATATCCGGAGCTTTCAATATAAAGTCTTCACCGAGTCCCTTGGTCACATAGACAGCGGTGCCTTCGTCTTTTTTCGCCACGAGTACGGCCTCGACGCCTTTCAGCTCATTCAGCAGGGAAATACCTTTTTCAAGGCCCATTACAAAAACCGCCGTACTGAGCGCGTCCGCGTCCGCGGAATCTTCGCTTATTATCGTGACTGAGGCCAGATCAGACTGTGCGGGGTATCCGGTCAGGGGATCAAAAATATGATGATATCTCGTTCCTCCCGATTCAAAATATCTCTCATAAGGCCCCGATGTAACTACAGAGACATCGGATGCTTCGACTACGCCGAAATATTCTCCTCTGTTCATGAACGGATACTGGAGCCCTATCTTCCATTTTCCGGGCCTGGGAGAGTCCCCGAAGACCGCGATGTTCCCGCCGAGGTCGATAAGGCCCGATCGGATGCCCTCTCGTATGAGCAGGGCCCTTACCTTGTCTGTCACATATCCCTTCGCTATACCTCCGAGATCTATCCTCTGTCCTTTGCCTGTCCGGACAAAGGCCCCGTTCTCCTCATGCGTGACAGAGACCCTTTTGAAATCTGTCAGCCCCACGGCCTCTTTAAGCAGCTTCGGGTCAGGCACGGCGGCGGCTTCGGTCCCTATCCCCCAGAGTTTGACGACTTTTCCGATGGTAGGGTCAAATGCCCCTCCTGTCCGTCCCGACCATTCAAGCGCCCTCTCCAAAAGGACGGCGGTCTCTTCCGAAACTTTTACGGGGTATTCTCCCGATGCTCTGTTTATAAGCGAGACATCTGAGGAGGGGATATTCACCGAAAGAAGAACTTCCAGCCTTTCGATCTCTTTCATCGACAGGTCAAGCGCATCGTTAAGTTTTTTGCTGTCATCCCCGTAAAGGGATATCCTCACGATCGTGCCGAGGAGGTATGACTCGCGGGAGGCCATTTCCGGGGCTATTGTCCCTATGCCCGCACCTGAGGCGTAGAGGAACGCCAGAAGCACGGCCGCCAGTGCGGCAGCTGCAAGATAAGCTATCGGCCTCGATATTGCTGTTTTGATGTTCATATCCTCCGTTTGCCGCCCCCATGATATCGGATCTTTTCCTGCATCAGGCATACCAGCCTATTATAGCAAGATGAGGCCGGGGCGATACTGCCGCCTCCAGCCTCAAAACTTATCCCGCCCGATCGTCTCTGTTTGTTGGTTCGGGTCACTTTTTTCTTGGATCTTTGTATTCCCATCCATCGGTCGCCCCGAACTCCGCGATCAATGTTGCCCTCTGGCCGCGGTACAGGAGCCCTTTTATCTCCACTCCGTACCAGGTACCGCTTTTTAGCCCGTCTATCTGGAGTTCGATCTCATCCTTGTCGTACTTTATGACACGGACGTCATACAGCTTCCCCTCTTTGTCGCCTACCAATATCTTTTCGTTGCCGTCCCATTGTATCTCGTTGTCATGGCCGACTGCATCATCTATGTCTATCTCGAGAATGTTCCCTTTTTTGAATGCCATCTCACCTATATAAAGAGTTGTTTTCCCAATGGGATCGCCTGTGCTTCCGGGCGCCACAGGTCCGCTGTATTCGGCGCTCCAGCGGGGAGATGCGACAAAATAGCTCGTGAGCCTTACTTTATTGTGTCTGCCAAAGCTTACGTTGTCTATCGAGAAGGAGTATTTCCCGTTCAGAAGGAATTCGGGGACCATAAGGAAGAATGTGTCGTCGTCATGTTTCCTCAGCTCCGCTTTAACTTCCCGGCCCGATGCGTCCCTTACCGAGACTGTCTCCTGCTTTGTCCAGACGATTTGAGCATCCTTGTCATGCTTGTCCTCGAGGTCGATCTCAACTACTCCTCCCTCCCTGAATTTCACCTCTTCAACATAAACACTTTCGGAGGCCGACAGACGGCCTGAGAAGATCAAGATCGAACAAAGACAAAAAATCAAGACTGACATTTTCTTAAACATGGACTTTTCACTCCCCCGTATATTTTTTTATCTTTATTATGAAATTTTAACAGTCTGGCAGAAAAAAGCACGCAAATTGATGCAGGTATGCCGATATTTTTCAGTCGGGTCTTCTATCTTCTGAAAAGGTTCATCGGCAGGGCGCCGTTCTCGGGAAGGTATTTCATTGGATCAAGAGCCGTTCCTTTGGCGTTTCTGACCTCGAAATGGAGGTGGTTGGTGGTGGCCCTTCCTGTCCTGCCCACCGTTGCGATCAGTCCTCCCCGTTTCACTCTCTGGCCGACCCTTACACCAGTCGTCGCACAGTGGGCATAGAGTGTCCACAGCTGGTCGGAGTGGTTGATTATGATGACCCTGCCGTAGCCTCTGAAGCCTTTCCCTCCGTTGGAGACCACTTCGACGATACCGTCAAGAGCAGCATATATCGGGGTCCCCTTGGGAGCAACGATGTCCAGCCCCAGGTGTTTTCTCCTTCCCTTTGAGGCCGTCCTGCTGAACAGGCCCGAGAGTTCCCCGGAGTCCAGGGGCCATCTCATTTCACTGATGATAAGCGGAGCGCCCCCGCTGACCATCTCCTCTTCGTCCCATTCGATGTCGCCGGGCGAGGCCAGTTTTCTGTACGCCGTTTCGAGCGGGTCCTCCTGAAGTGACTGATAATCTATTTCCTTTGCGTGAAGGAAGCCCGGAGAGATAAGGGAAATAAGAAGCACCAAACAAAAAAGATAAACTCTCCCGGTCCGAAGACCAAAAAAGTTTATTATGGGGTCGTATATATTAAGACTGCTGCCGGAACAGCTCTCATTCATCCAGGTGATGCGACCCATCAGATACCTCCCCGTTGTTGGAGGAACGGTCAGATAATTTTACCACATAGCCTATGACCAGGTCTTTGCCAATAGTCCGACCATCTCCTCCATTACCCCTGGATCGGCTTTCCCGTATCTGCTTCGGAAAGAGTGGTCGGCACCATCGATCACGAAGTAGTGTTTTTCGCTCTCCGGGATGCTTGCCTCATGCAGCACTCCGAGACAGCTCTCTTCAGAAAAGATCTCGTCGCAGCTCCCTCTGAAGGATATCAGTCTCTTGGCCTTTACATGTGCGAGCATGTCGGCGCCGATCTCTGAACGAAGGGTGGAAAGGATCGGAAGAGACATCATCCGCTCCTCCACTTCCTTGTAGGCCACAAGTCCGGTCCCGCTGAGTATGATCCTTTCCGGTAGAGGAGATCCTTCCGCCGCATTGCGCTTCATATCGTCAGCCGCAGCTGAAAGGGCGATGATCCCTCCGAGCGAAAAGCCCCATATCCAGATGGGCCTGTCGGGCACCTCTCTGCCGATCTCTGATATTGCGTTGAAAACATCCTGCTGTTCCTGTGCGAAGGTCTTTCCGGAAAAGGCCTCTTTGATCCACAGAGAGACATCGTTTGAGAAATCATGCCGGTTTCTTGCCTTTCTGCTCGTCTCCACGAGCCACGGGGCATACCCCCGCTCCGAAAGGAGCTCTGCAAGAAAACGGAACTTGTTGTTTTCATCCATGTTGGCACTGCTGTGGACCCCATGGAGCAGGATCACCTGGACCCCGTTCGGTGGTTCCTTGGGGAGGGACGATGTCACCCTTACCTCGTTATCCCCGAAGGTCCCCGGGACCACGTACTCACGGATATTTGAATATTCGCGGATCATTCTCATTATTTTTTACCCGGCATTAATAAAAAGAGGGCGGTATCCCGCCCTCTCCGTTATGTTCGCTTCCTCGTGCAGGGCCTTACTTTCCTTGGTGTGCGGCAAGGGCTACGGCTGAAGCTATCGAGAGGAGCTTCGTCTCCGCTGAGTCCGCGCGGCTGGTCAGGACTACCGGGGCGGCCGCACCGAGAACTATGCCGGCCGTCTTGTTCTCTGAGAAGTAGACTATTGCCTTTGCAAGCATATTGCCGGATTCGATGTTGGGGACATGGAGGATGTCAGCATAACCGGCGACTTCGCTCTTGATGCCCTTGTGGTGGGCTGACTCCGGTGATACCGCATTGTCGAGAGCGAGAGGTCCGTCAATGATGCATCCCTTGATCTGGCCGCGGCGGCTCATCTGCGTAAGGAGCGCAGCATCCAGTGTCGGAGGCATATCGGGGTTCACCACTTCGACTGCAGCGAGGGCGGCTACCTTCGGGCAGGCCACTCCGAATGCGTGGGCAAGTTCCACTACGTTCTTGATTATGTCTATCTTGACCTTGAGATCGGGATACATGTTGAACGCGGGGTCCGAGATAAAGAATATCCTGTCATATCCCTTGACCTCGTGGATGTAGACGTGTGAGAGGGTCTTGCCTGTGCGGAGCCCTTTTTCCTTGTTGAGTATCCCTCTGAGGAAATTGGCTGTCGCGACCATACCCTTCATGACTATCTGTGCCTGTCCGGACGACACCAGCTCGACGGCCTTGAGCGCTGCGGCAGCTTCGCCGCCCTTTTCGTCGACTATTTCGTAGTTGGCGAGATCGATACCGAGCTTATCTGCAACTTCTTTGATCTTGTCTGCATTGCCTACCAGGAATGCTTCGGCAATTCCGGCCTTGCGTGCGTTCTCTACCGCTTCCATTACCTCTGCGTCTTCTGCACATGCAACGCTTATCTTCTTGGGGCCGACTTCTTTTGCGTATTCAAGCAGCGCATCTAGTGTACGGATCTGTTCCATTTGAGAAATGACCTCCCTGGGATGTATTGTCACAGGCTTATTGCCTGCATTTTACAAAAACTCGTGAATCATTATACATGTTTATACATGCGGCGTACAACTGCAGCCAAATTGCAGAATTTTGCGAATATATGCTGTATTTATCCCGATCGATCCGCACTGCCTGCGGCGGGACACATTAAAAGTGCGGTGCTTTTCAGCACCGCACCGGTCTGACATCTTATCCCTTGTTTTAAGCCATGAACATGGCGATATCGTCATCCACGGTCCCGATACCCGCGATCCCGAATTTATCGACGAGCACCTTCGCAACATTGGGCGAGAGGAAGCCGGGGAGAGTCGGTCCGAGGTGGATGTTCTTAAATCCCAGATATAGGAGCGCAAGCAGTACTACGACCGCCTTCTGCTCGTACCAGGCGATGTTGAAGGCAATCGGGAGCTTGTTGACATCATCGAGTCCGAAGACTTCCTTCAGTTTGAGCGCGATGACCGCAAGCGAATAAGAATCGTTGCACTGACCTGCGTCAAGGACTCTCGGTATGCCTCCTATGTCTCCGAGGTCCAGCTTGTTGTAACGATACTTGGCACATCCTGCAGTGAGGATGATCGTATCCTTCGGAAGCTTACCGGCAAACTCGGTGTAGTATTCCCTTGACTTCATGCGTCCATCGCAGCCTGCCATAACGAAGAACTTTTTGATCGCGCCGGATTTTACGGCATCGACTACTTTATCTGCAAGCGAAAGCACCTGGTTGTGGGCGAAGCCCCCGACGATCGTTCCCGTCTCTATTTCTTCCGGCGCGGGAAGTTTTTTGGCCATTTCGATCACTGCTGAAAAATCCTTTTTGCCCTCTTTATCGGCAACGATGTGGGGACAGCCCGGGAATCCAGCCGAACCCGTGGTGAATATGCGCTGCCTGACCTCCTCGCTGCGCGGAGGAACTATGCAGTTGGTGGTGAAGAGGATGGGCCCGTGGAAGGTCTCGAATTCGCCTACCTGTCTCCACCATGAACCGCCGTAGTTGCCCGCAAAGTTGCCATACTTCTTGAATGCGGGGTAATAATGGGCAGGGAGCATCTCGCTGTGGGTGTAGACATCGACCCCTGTTCCCTTGGTCTGCTCAAGGAGTTGTTCAAGGTCGGTAAGATCATGTCCCGAAATGAGGATCGCAGGATTCTTTCTTACTCCGATATTCACCGTAGTGATCTCAGGATTTCCGTACCTGGATGTATTGCCCGCATCGAGAAGCGCCATTGCCTTTACACCGTGCTCTCCGGTCCTGAGCGTAAGAGCGACAAGGTCATCGGCTCCGAGGCTGTTGTCCAGGAGCGCGGCCAGTGCCTCATAGATGAACCTGTAAATGTCGGCATCTTCTTTCCCGAGGTTGAGCGCATGTTCCGAATAGGCAGACATGCCCTTCAGACCATAGGTTATCATCTCCCTGAGGGAGCGGACGTCCTCGTTCTCTGTAGCAAGAACTCCGACTGAAGCTGCCTTTTCAAGCATCGCATCTCTGCCGTCGACATTGAAGAGGGCCGCATCGTGAAGTCCGGCTGCCTGGACTTTGGCTTTGAGCCCATCCCTTACGGAGATCATCTTCGTTATCTGCCTCTGGATGGCATCGGCATCGAAATTTGCGTTCGTGATCGTCATGAAGAGGCTTCTCAGCATCTCATGGTTCACTTCGGGAATGTCCGCTGCATCGATCTTGCCCTTTACGACAACATCGGAGATGCCCTTGAGTGTGTAAATAAGAAGATCCTGGAGTTTTGCGACGTGTTCTTCCTTGCCGCACACCCCTCTGACCGTGCATCCCTTGTTCATCGCAGTCTCCTGACACTGAAAACAGAACATGCTCATAGTCTTTCCCCCTTTTGCTCTTTTGCTGTTTATTTTTTACTTAAGCCATCACGCCTTTGCTATTTTCATCCCGAATCTGACGGCTTCTTCTTTGACGCTTTCCGAAGGGTTCCACTGATTGCGGAGCCCCTCTTCGTCTATAAGCTCGAAGCCGGCGCTCTTCATCGAGTCCAGGATGAATTTGGTGCCCTCTCCGCTCCATCCGTAACATCCGAATGCAGCAGCCTTTTTGTTTTTGAACCTGAGGCCCTTCATCATGTGCATGAAGCCGGCTACTGAATGAAGGACGCTGTTTCCCACCGTCGGCGACCCGACGACCACCGTCTTTGACTTGAAGACTTCCGTGATCACGTCGTTGTCGTCGTTTTTGGCAAGGTTGAAGACTTTGACGGTGACATCCTTGTCGGCCAGTCCGATCCCCTCCGCGATCCTCTCGGCGAGCTCCTTCGTCCCGTTCCACATGGTGTCGTATATTATCGAGATCTGGTTCTCCTGATAGTCGTCCGCCCATTTGGCATATTTTTCGACAATCTGCATCGGATCGTCGCGCCAGATCACTCCGTGGCTCGTTGCGATGATATCTATCTGAAGGTTGAGGGAGAGTACCTCGGCAAGCTTCTTTCTCAGTATCGCGCTGAACGGGGTGATTATGTTGGCGTAGTATTTTATGCATTCGTAGAACAGCTCGCACTGGTCCACCAAATCATTGAAGAGCTTCTCCGTCGCGTAGTGCTGGCCGAATGCGTCGTTGCTGAAGAGTATGTTGTCCCCGGTAAGGTATGAGGCCATGCTGTCCGGCCAGTGGAGCATCGACATCTCTACGAAGATGAGCTCCTTGCCGTTTCCGAGATCGAGCTTGTCTCCCGTTTTGATGACATGGAAGTTCCAGTCCTGATGGTACTGTCCCTTAAGAGACTTGACCGCGTTTGCCGTGCAGTAGATCGGCTTGTCGGGGATCAGCTTCATAAGTGCGGGAAGCGATCCGCTGTGGTCGACCTCGCCATGGTTGACAACGATATAATCGATCTTGTTCAGGTCGATCTCTTTCTGCAGGTTCGCTATAAATTCTTCCGCGAACGGCATCCAGACAGTATCTATAAGTACCGTCTTCTCTTCCTCTATCAGATAGGAATTGTATGTCGAACCCTTGTGCGTGGAGTAATCGTCACCATGAAATCTAAGGAGCTCCCAGTCGACCTTGCCTACCCACGAAACGTTGTTTTTTATCTGCTTTTTCAACCGTCATCACACCTTTCTTCTGTTATGGAAAAGGGACCGCTTATCAAAATAAAAACTAATTTATCTGCGATAATTAAGGAGTTATTAATACTTCAATTATTTACACTTATTCTATGTCAATCAATAATATCACATAGCCATATGTATAAATCAAGATATTAATTCTTTATGGTCGGCTTTCAGGCCGCATGGGTCCTGCTTCAGCGGGGATCTTTAGAACGAGACAGGCCCCTGAGCAACCTCAGGGGCCTGTTATCCGTTGGGATGACCAAATTAATGGCGGGCTCGGCCGGAGTCGAACCGGCGACCTACGGCTTAGGAGGCCGTCGCTCTATCCTGCTGAGCTACGAGTCCGCACCGCAAAAGGTAGTCTATCATGGAACATAAGGTTAATGCAACTGTTTCAGGGACAAAACAGCGCAAATTAAGCTTTTTTGCTCAAATGATCCTGTGATGCTCCCGGATCTAACCCAGGGAATCCAGATATTTGCCCAGTTCGCTGAGCCCGTCCCGAAGAAGCTTCGTGTCTCCGAATCCATAACCGAGCCTGAAACACTTTTTCTCCTCGAAACAGTCCCCGTGGCAAAGAAGGACTCCGGTCTTTTCGTATATGTCCGTACAAAGATCCACTTCATCTATATCATAGTCATAGTGGACGAGCACGGTCGTGGTGAGACTTTCGCCGTAGACCGAGAGATGGGGCTGCGCTGCGATCCAGTCATCTGCGATCTTTTTATTGGGCCTTACTATCGCGCGGGCCCTTTCAAGCATCTTGTCGTTGTTCTCAAGCGCTATGGCTGCTATCAGCTCATCGAAGACCCCGTTGCAGATCGAATCGTATGACCGTCTGTTCTCGAGGATATCATAGGCCATTTTGTCGCGTGTGACAGCCCAGCCGACCCTCGTTCCCGCCATTGAGTAGACCTTGGACATGCTGCTCGTTGCGATCCCCTTATCGTAGAGATCGACTATCGACGGCATGTACTCATCCGCAAGCCCCCTGTATATTTCATCGCAGAGTATGTATGATCCGTTCTTCTCAGCGACTGCGATGATCTCTCCCAGTTCATCGGCATCCATATAGGCACCGGTAGGGTTGTTGGGGTTGGTCAGCGTTATCATCTTCGTCCTGCTGTCTGTCAGCAGATCCAGTTCCTTCGGATCGACCTTATAGCCCTCCTCCTTTTTCAGGCGAAGGGGCCTGACTTCTATGCCCAGAGCTTCGGGGATGGAATAGTGCTGCTGGTAATTGGGCATCACGGCGACCACGTTGTCCCCCTTTTCGATCATACCGGTAAGCACGGCCGAGTTTGCCCCGGTACCTCCGTGGAATGTGAGAACCATCCCAGGTTCAGCCATTTTATAAGTTGAAGTCACCGCATCAAGAAAGCGGGGCAGACCAAAGAAGGCCCCGTAATGGAGGTGGGTCTCGAAAAAGAATTTTGTAAGTTCGTCCCTGTCCTCTCCGCTCAGTTCCAGCAGTTCATCCAGGGAAATAGACTTTACACAGCTCGCTCCGAGGTTGTACCTGCATTTCGCGTCACGGGGGTTCAGCCATTTTTCAACTTTGAAATCTTTGATCGGCACTGTTCATTCCTCCCTTTGCATTAAAAGAGACATCCCGGTGCAAAACAGGAATGTCTCATTAGTGATCTTCTCAAAGCTGGATATCTATGATTTTCTGTTCCCCTTTTTGAGAAACCGTCACCCTTACCTTCGCCTTTGCTGCAGCCCTGCTTGCAAGGTAAGAATCCACGCGGGCGATGTCAAAATTTTTGGTGTCGTATGTGTCGATCATGACCAGAGAGTCTCCGGGCATTATGCCGGCATAGAACGCCGCGGTGCCTTTTGCTACATCTTTGATGAGAAGCCTGCCCCCCGGATCCCTCAAAAGTTCTTCGAGCTCAAGGCCGAGATAATTTTTTGAAGGGGGTACGGGCTGGGGTTCCTTATAATATGTTCCCGATTCCTCGGAGACCGAATAGTCGGGGGCGGTGACCCTTACAGATATCTTTTTGCTGTCCTGGCGAATCGTGTATTCGAGCCTTATATTCTCTTCGAAACCGCTGACCTTAAGGACGGTGACGCCGCTCCTGTCATCAAGGAACGTCTTTTTGCCCTCTCCCTCCCATGACTTCACGAGCATCTCGACTGCACCGGGGACACCACTTTCAGAGATGAGATCGACCGCGTGGTCCATCTCTTTTCTCGAACTTTCCTTGGCGTGCTCTCTGACTTCCCTGACATGCCGCTCGTATGCGGCCTGCTGTTTGGCTGCTTCCGCCTGGTCGTTGTTGTTTCCCGCAGCGAGAGTCACCAGAAGGGCCGCCAGACCGGTGGCGTCCACCCAGACCTCGGTATGGCTCGAACTCGAACTGTAACTGTGATGTTCGGTATAAGCATATGCTGCCTGGACAGGGGCGATCAAAAAGATCAAAAAAAGCGCTGTGAACCTGATGTTTTTTTTCATCTGCATCTATCCCTTTCAGTCTATTTAGTCTTATCTCGCTGTTTTGAACGTTTCCGCCGTACTTTGGAACAAATCGAGGTTTTCCGGTATAGAAGATCTTGCTATGCCGACCATAACGTGGCTGTTTTTGCCGTCAAAAAGCATCGTCTGGTATATAAGCTTCTTTGATCCGCCCGCGGTATATCCAACTATCTCGATCCCGCAAAGTCCGTCTATCATTACCTCTTTTTCAGATATGATGTCGATCTTTTCTCCCTTTTCTATCATCTGCAGTTTCTCCTTTGCAAAGCCCGCCTGTTTGTCGGGAGTCACAAAGGTGTTTGAGATGCGCGATACAACGAACAAAGAACCGTCCTCTTTTTTCGTGGGGAGGAAACCATCCTTTGTATATACGACCGCGCCGTCAAGCAGGCCGGCAAGTTTAAGGGGCGTCCCGTAGACATCCACATTCCCCTGCGGGATCTCTGCTGGAGGAGAACTTTGACCGTTCTCCCAGTATGCGCTTTTGATCGTTTTAAGTACGGCCTCTCCGCGCTGCTGATCTTTTGCAGGGTAGAGGCCGTTTATTATCCAGCACTCATTGCCTCTGTCAATGATAAGAGTCCATTTGCCGACCATTCCGGATCCCTTTTTCTGGAATATCTTCATCAGCATCGCAGATGAACCGTTCCAGATAAATTCATCTTTCATCTTGAGTTCCATATCTGCCTTTTTCAGATTTTTCTCGGTGAACTCTTCCAGAAGGGCAGCGTAGGGAAGACGGATGACAGATGACTCCAGCGATATTTTTTTTGTTTTGTCCACACATCCTGCCTGTGATTTTACGAAAGCGCAGCCCTCAGGCAAAACGACATACACCGGCATGTCAAAGACAGACCTGTGGTGGGGGCCCTTTTCCGTATTTATCTCTTTGGGGCCGTCGGCGGCGGCGCTGCCCGCGATAAAGAGGAAAAGCAAAAGGACGGGCAGAAGTTTTGTATTTATCGGAAAAGACCTCATCATTCAGCTTCAGCGCCGCCGGGATCCTGCAGGTTCGGGAAGGTCTCTGCCTGACCGTCTTCATCCTCTGAGAGAGGCCCCTCTTCCTGCTCTCCTGCTTCGGGCATGAGCGGTCCGTCCTCTGTGATGCCTGGGATATCAGGCAGGCCGGGGGCGATCTTTCTCAGCAGATCCCTGAAAAAACCTTTGACCTTGCCCGAAGAGAGGTTCTCGGCAAGCGCCTCGGCTCCCTCTATGGCACTTTCGCTGCCTATCTCCCTCAAGGCCTCCACTTCCTTCTCTGCGGCCCCGTAATCCTTTGCCCTGATGTAGAGAAGGCCCAGCCTGTATCTTGCCTCAACATTGTCCGGCTCCAGCCTGACAAGCTTTTTATAGTATTGTGCGGCCGTATCATAATCCTCCATCCCAAGGCTGCTCTCCGCGATGCCCTTTATGACCCTGGAATCAGGCCTGAGACTGAATTTTTCGGCTTTTATGAAGAGTGCTGAAGCGCCGTAGTGATCGCCGGAACGCAGAAGAGATTCTGCTTTTGTAATATTCCGCTCCCTGACTGCCGCAACGGCAAGAAGTGCCGTGGCAAGAAGCAGTATTATGACCAGCATAACAACGAGACCGGAAAAAAATCCTCCCCTTTGCTTACTCATATCATAATTCCTCCAATCGATCCAGATATATCCCGCACCGGTACGTAGCGGGACCATGCTCCTGCCACTGACGTCCTCATGAAAGATCCATGCTCCAGTTATATTTTATCAGCTTCATCAGGCCGCCGAACCGTTCGATCAGATGTACGCCGCAATAATCCATCGGATAGAAAAAAATGTCGTTGAGCTTAAATCCGAAATAATTGCACATGAGCGTCCATATGACTCCTCCATGGGCAAAGAGCACTATGTTCCCGCACGGATTCTCCCTGAGTATCTCATCGAACGCAGGTACGGTACGTTTCTGAAGATCCCTAAAGCTCTCCCCTCCGGGGGGGCACACCGAATCAAAAGAGGCGCCCCTCTTTTCGTATATCTCGTTCCAGGTCGATCTTACCTCATCGAAACTCCTGCCTTCCCAGTCCCCCAGATGTATCTCACGGAGCTCTTTCACCGGGCGCACCTCGCATGTCCGACCGGCGAATGCTATCTCCGCAGTCTCCATAGCCCTCCTGAGGTCGCTTGAGAAGACCGTCTCCGCCTCAACACATTTCAGCGCTTCGGCCAGCCTCTTTGCCATCATTACCCCCTCCTCGGAGAGAGAATAATCAGTGGAACCGTAATACAACTTCCCGCCGTGTGGAAGATCGGGCTTGGCATGGCGGATCAGATATATTTTTTGTTTTTCTCCATTATTCAAATGGCTGCAGCTCCTGACATAAATGACCGATGTAAAATGGTGGAACTCTCAAAGACTTACATTTATATACGTTTTATTTTATCCGCATAACTTACGTACGGCCTCGGCATAAACCCAGGCTCAGAGGATCTCTTCGTCAGAACTTTCCCACGGGGGAGAGACGATGCAAAGGAACTCCAGGTCACGGTCGCATTCGTTGACCACATACTGTACGGCAGAGGGCGGGACAAGTACAGCCCTTCCCTTTTTCAGTCCTATCGGTCTTTGGTCGATAAAAATTGTCCCTTCCCCTTCTATTATCCAGTAAACTTCCGAGGATCTGATCAAACGGTGCGGAACAGTGCTCCCCTTCGGAGGGACCACGGCATGGGAGAGAGAAAAACCGCAGAACGGCAGCCTTTCATTTCCCGGATGGAATATCTCCGCAAGGGAACAGAGGTCACCTGCGGTAAAGTGTTTCGTGGTGTCCGCATCCTTGAAAATAGGTGTATCATCCATTCGTATCCCTCCTTATGTCGCCGGACCTGAGCTCCCGTCCGTTTTTTATCAGCCGTCACAGTGATTTCCGGTGAAAATCATGTATGTTACATTATACAGAGAATTCGGATCTTTATGCCCAACTTTTTAGCCCGCACTTTGGCACATGTCCGGCAAATAAAAAGGCAGAGCCCCTGGCTCTGCCTTTAAAGCATATGACCGTACGTGACGGTCATATCTCCATCTTCGTATATCCGTTCGGGATCTTAAAGAGATCCTCGCTGACCTTGTTTCCGTATTCGATTATCTCCATTAGAGTATCTCCGGTTTTCCAATATCTCCACTTGTCGGTCCCCTCGTCAAAATAGTATATCTGTTCTTCCCCTTCACCGACTTTGATCTTGTCATAATCGTATGTTCTGCCGTTGATCTTGTCTTTTCCGGAGGATACCACCCACTTTGCTTTTTCAGCTTCTGGCACGTCCTTGCTGTCATTCAGCCTTGGACCGTTAAATTGCTGATGGGGCATTTTCATATACATCTTTTCTTCATGCATCAGGATCGTCGTGGTCTTCGCCCCGCTGTCCGTGATGGTGCTCATATGGCTCGTGCCGCTCAAAATATCCAGGTACATAAGGCTGCCTTTGAGAGCCATGGTGGTAGTGCCCTCCTCACCGCCGCCGCCTTCCAACATTTTGAATTTAAGGAATATTGCCTGCTTTGAAACGTTCAGATCATCATGCCAAATTTTCATGGCCCTCTCGCCTGGCTTGTAGGCCGCTTCGGCCGACAGTGTGCCTACAACGGAAATAAAAGCCGCTGCGGCAATAATGCTGAGGATCTTGATAAATGTGCTTTTTCTGGCCATTATTAAATTTCCCTCCCGTATGTCGTGATCTGTTTGCCGGCAGTCCCTGAATAATTATGCAATACAGATAATTTATCATATTATTGCACGAAAACAATATCGTTCCACAAAATCTGATCGATCTGTCTCTCCCTGACGCCGCCCCAAAAAAGGGGGAGCCGGAAGGCTCCCCCTTTACTGCTTTTGTCCTTGTCCGAAGAACTATACTTCTCTCGGCTGTGCTTTGTAGTGCGTGTGGAGAAGGTGGTGCGACTTCTCTCCGAGAGGCTTTCCGAGCCAGTTCTCGTACAGGGCGATGACATCCGGGTTTTTGTGCGACTGGCGGATGGTCATAACTTCGTCTACTTTGTAGACTGCCGCAGTCCTTGCCGCCCTTACATCGGCGTTCACGGGCTGGGGCTGTCCGCCTCCGCCTATGCAGCCGCCGGGGCACGCCATGATTTCAATGAAATGGTAGTCGGCTTCTCCTGCACGGACCTTGTCCATGAGGATCTTCGCATTTTTAAGGGTGTGAGCGACTGCAAGTTTGACGGTCACGTTCTGACCGTTAATGGGAACATCGACAGAGGCTTCCTTGATGCCCTCCATTCCGCGCACAGGCATGAAGGTGACTCCGGGAAGGTCCTTGCCGTCGTTCAGGACAGCGTAGACAGTACGCAGAGCCGCTTCCATGACACCGCCCGTAACTCCGAAGATGACCGCTGCTCCGGTCGACGCACCGAGCGGGCTGTCATACTCTTCTTCGGGAAGGTGCTTAAAGTCGATACCGGCGTTCTTGATCATCCTTGCAAGTTCCCTGGTCGTGAGGACCGCGTCGACATCCGGGATCCCGGGGTTGCTCTGGAGCTGCGGCCTTACGCGCTCTGCCTTCTTGGCAGTGCAGGGCATTATAGATACGCTGAATATCTTTTCGACCGGGATACCCTGGGTCTCCGGCCAGTAGGTCTTTGTAAGAGCTCCGAACATCCCCTGCGGTGATTTTGCAGTTGAGAGATGCGGAAGGAGGTCGGGATATTTCATCTCTATGAAGTTGATCCATCCCGGCGAGCAGGATGTGATCATCGGGAGCGTCCCGCCGTTGACGACTCTGTCAAGGAACTCATGTCCCTCTTCCATTATCGTGAGGTCCGCGCTGAAGTCCGTGTCAAATACCTTGTCGAAGCCCAGTCTGCGGAGAGCGGCCACCATTTTGCCTGTTACTACTTCGCCGGCAGGGAGGCCAAGCGCCTCTCCGAGGGCGACGCGTGTCGCGGGGGCAGTCTGGACGATAACATATTTGTCTGGATCCCCAAGGGCGTCGAAGACCTTCTCCGTATCATCCTTCTCGCATATAGCGGCAGTCGGGCACACCGCGACACACTGGCCGCAGTATGTGCATGTGACCTGGTCCAGGCCGTAGCTGAATGCGGGCTCGACAAGAGTCTTGAATCCGCGGTTGACAAATGCGTAGACATCCAGCCCCTGATGCTCATGGCATGCCCTGATGCATCTGCCGCAAAGTATGCACTTGTTGGGGTCGCGTACTATGCTGGGGTTGCTCTCGTCCTTCTCCGCATTGCGCTTTTCGCCCGTATAGGGTATTTCGCGGATGCCGAGATCAGCCGCTATCGTCTGGAGCTCGCAGTTGTTGTTCTTCTGGCAGGTAAGGCATTCCTGCGGGTGGTTCGCCAGAAGCAGTTCCACGACAGCTTTCCTCGTCTCCCTTACCAGAGGCGTGTTCGTATGCACGACCATGCCGTCAGCGACAGGATATACGCATGCCGCGCCAAGTCCGCGGGCCCCTTCGATCTCTACGATACAGACCCTGCATGCGCCTTCCTTGGACAGTTCTGAGTGGTAGCAGAGCTGCGGGATGTGTATGCCGGCGACCTGAGCAGCCTCGATCACCGTATAGCTGCTCGGTACGGATACCGTCTTATTATCTATCGTTACCTTTACCAATTCCATCTGATGTCTCTCCTCTCAACCAGAATCAACCGCGGATGATCGCCTTGAACGGGCACTTCTCCATACAGGCTCCGCACTTAATGCACTTATCCGGATCGATCGTATGCTTGCCTTTGGGTTCTCCGGATATCGCTTCTACGGGGCATACTTTTTTGCAGAGACCGCAGCCGACGCACTTATCGGTGATCTTGTATCCGATAAGGGCTGTGCAGACTCCCGCAGGACACTTCTTATCGTAAATGTGGGCTTCGTACTCGTTCCTGAAGTAGCGCAGCGTAGAAAGGATCGGGTTCGGCGCGGTTTGTCCGAGAGCGCAGAGAGCTCCTGCCTTGATAGATTTGGCAAGTTTCTCGAGCTTTTCTATGTCGCCGTCCTGTCCTTTGCCCTCTGTAATGGCGGTGAGCATTTCGAGCATGCGCTTCGTTCCTTCACGGCAGGGGGTGCATTTGCCGCAGGATTCAGACTGTGTGAAGTTGAGGAAGAACTTGGCTACGTCCACCATACAGGTGTCCTCGTCCATGACGACGAGTCCGCCGGACCCCATCATCGCTCCAGCAGCGATCAGCGAGTCATAGTCGATCGGTGTGTCGAGAAGCTGTTCCGGTATGCATCCGCCGGAGGGTCCGCCTATCTGTACGGCCTTGAACTTTTTGCCTCCGATGATCCCGCCGCCGATGTCAAAGATGATCTCGCGCATCGTGATGCCCATCGGAACTTCGGCAAGTCCTGTGTTGTTGATCTTTCCGGTGAGGGCGAATACCTTCGTTCCCTTTGATTTTTCGGTCCCGAGCTTCGCATACTCCTCGGCTCCGACCCTGAAGATGTAGGGGACGTTTGCAAAGGTCTCAACGTTGTTGATATTTGAGGGCTTATCCCAGAGTCCCTTTACTGCGGGGAACGGGGGACGGGGGCGCGGCATTCCGCGTCTACCCTCTATGGAAGCCATGAGAGCTGTCTCTTCGCCGCAGACGAACGCTCCTGCGCCTTCCTTGATATGCAGAGTGAAGCTGAAATTGGTGCCTAGTATATTCTGGCCGAGGAGTCCTGCCTCTTCAGCCTGTGCGATCGCCTTCTTCAGGCGTTTGATCGCGAGCGGGTACTCAGCGCGGCAGTAGATGTAGCCTTCGTCAGACCCTATAGCGTAGGCGCATATCGCCATACCCTCGAGTATCGCATGGGGGTCGCCCTCAAGAAGGGAACGGTCCATGAATGCACCGGGGTCGCCTTCGTCGGCGTTGCATATTACATATTTTTTGGGTCCCGGTGATTTGGCGCAGAACATCCACTTCATCCCGGTGGGGAATCCGCCGCCGCCTCGTCCGCGGAGGCCGGTCTTCTTCATCTCTTCGACGACCTGCTCCGGGGTCATCGTGAGGATAGCCTTGGCAAGTCCTTCGTATCCGTCGGCTCCGATATACTCTTCGATCGAATCGGGGTTGATGTGTCCGCAGTTTTTCAGGACAAGACGGTGCTGCTTTTTGTAGAATGCGATCTCATCGTAGTTCGGGACCTTTTCGGCTGTGAGCGGTTCCTTAAAGAGGAGACGCGATACGGTCCTTCCCTTGAGAATGTGTTCTTCAACTATCTCTGCGACATCTGCGGGCTTTACCCTTGTGTAGAAGGTGCCTTCCGGATAGATGATCACAAGGGGGCCGCCTTCACAGAATCCGTGACAACCTGTTTCAACAAGGCTTACTTCGTCGCGAAGTTTTTTTGCCTTGAGTTCTTCATCAAATTTGGCAAGCACATCCTTAGCTCCGGATGCGGTGCAGCCTGTACCGGTACAAATCAGTATGTGAGCTCTGACAAGAGCCATCGTAAACTCCTCCCCCAGATCCTATTCTTTATTGGGGATCTTAGCTACGACAAGATCCTCAACGATATTTCCGTTCACAAGGTGCTCAGCGATAATGCGGGGAACATCAGAAGGACTGACCGGTCCGTATGTGACCCTGTCTTCTCCCGGACGGACTACATCCAGCAGGGGTTCCTTCTGGCACATCCCTATGCATCCTGTCTGAAGGACAGAAACATTGTTAAGATTGCGCTTTGCAAGTTCTTCAAGGACCGCGGTCATGACTTCGCGCGCACCTGCGGCGATACCGCAGGTCCCCATTCCTATGATGATCTGGGTGTCGTTGCTCTTGCGGGCTTTTGTCTGAAGCTGCGATTCCGCTTTTATTTTCCTGAGATCTTCAAGGCTTTTTATCGTCATTGATATTCCCTGCCTTCCTTACTGATTGCGGTACTTATCGATCATCGGCCCTACCGCTTCGGGTGTCAGTCGGCCGTGGGTGTCATCGTTGACCATGAGGCACGGTGCAAGCCCACATGCTCCAATGCATGCAACGGTCTCAAGCGTGAACTGAAGATCTGGGGTAGTTGCCTGCCCTTCCTTAAGGCCAAGCTTTTCCCTGATCGCGTTGAGGACTGCCTTCGCGCCTCTGACATGGCATGCCGTTCCCTGGCAGGACCTGATAATGTTCTTTCCCCGCGGCTCCAGGTGGAACTGGGCGTAGAATGTGACTACACCGTACACCTGACTGATAGGGACGTTGATCTCCTTGCTGATCTTGATCAGGACATCTTTCGGGAGATACCCGAAAATCTCCTGAGCCTGCTGCAGCACAGGTATAACGCTGCCCTTAGTGCCGCGGTACTTGTTCAGAAGCTGGTCCAGTTGCTCCCAGGACTTCTCTGACGTATTTTCTACCATAAACGCACCCTCCTTATGATCTTCCCGGGCCCTCCAGCCGGGGAAGTCTGTTTCACCTTTATATATACCCCCGAAACTCTTCGGAGATCTAAGCGCAAGACAAATCACACAGCAGTATTATATACCGCTTTGTCATTTGGATATCTTGTGAGAAACACTTTGAGAAAAAAAACACAAAGCATAATAATTATATACTCCGCCGGGAAAATATGGCAAGTTCTATCGATACGCAAAGTATATTTTGGTTTAATTTAAGTAATTTTACTTGCATTAAATCACAGCCTAAACAAAACTAAACTGAACAATATCCATCCGATAAACTTCCTGAAAATATTTTCTAATATTTATCCTTGATTATAGTTCACTTTACAAATCCTTGATTTTACGTATAAATGCTCATTTTTGCCTATTTCTAATCATTATTTTTTTTGAAAGCTTTAGTTTGTTAAGAGCAAGTCTCTTTTCTTGGCTGTTTCCCGGTTTTCCGTATCTTATTGCTCTTCTGTTCGGCTTGTAATTTGCATTAATTACTGATAAACTTCTCCGCATAGATTGTGTTTCATTTCGCAAACTTGTCCGATAATTGTTTTTGGGGAACATGGACAGGCCTGCAGATTCCGAAACTTAAATTCATTTTTATGGGTTTTTTCCCTGTGGAGCTATCCGCAGGGATGTTTGTGCACGCATGGGATCTTATCTTTTCTATCAGGGAGGATATTTTCTTATATGCGCTTACAGTATACGTTTAAAGGGGGAAACGAGATGTCCACAGCAACAAAAGATGTTGCACAGGTGACGAAAGATATCGTCGCTCCATGGAAGGGTAAGAGGGGCGGGATCATTCCTATCCTTCAGAAGGTGCAGCATGAATTCGGCTACCTGCCTGATGAAGCAATGGTTACCATTTCCGAGGAAACCAAAGTCGCTCTTGCAGAGCTGTACGGAGTAGCAACGTTTTACGCGCAGTTCCACCTTAAACCGCGCGGACGGCACATCATCAGGGTCTGCCGCGGAACGGCATGCCATGTAAGAGGAAGCCTCGGGATCCTCGAAAGGGTAATTTCCGAGCTGAAGCTCCACGAAGGCGAGGTAACGACTCCCGACCTCAGGTTCACGATAGAGCCTGTTGCATGCATAGGAGCATGCGGACTTGCGCCTTGCGTAATGGTGGACGATGAAACTCACGGCCGTCTTACCAAGGACAAGGTACCCGACATGCTTTCAAAATACGAATAGGGCGGGAGGTGACAGAATATGCCTAAGATCAGCAATCTGGAAGAACTAAAAAAACTTAGAGATAAATCTATCGCTGAAACTGCCGCCCGAAAGGAAGGCAGATTCAGGGTGATAATCGGACTTGGGACATGCGGGATCTCCGCAGGCGGAAGAAAGATAATGGAAGCCGCCATGGAAGAGATCGCAAAGCGCGGCCTCAAAGATGTTTCTGTTGAAACGACCGGCTGCATCGGCATGTGCCAGAATGAGCCGCTTATGGATATAGTCCGTCCGGGCGAACCGAGAGTCACGTACGGCAACCTGAAACCCGAAGATGTTCCCCGCATAATCGCTGACCACCTCGTAAACGGAAACGTAGTCGAGGAAAAAGTCATCGGAAGACCTGAATAGGAGGCGTAAGGATATGGCAACTTTCAGAAGCCACGTGCTCGTCTGCGGAGGAACAGGATGCACCTCAGGAGGATCCGACAAGGTCCTTGAGACCCTTCGCGAAGGGATCAAGGCCAACGGACTCGACAAGGAGATCACTGTCGTACAGACGGGCTGTCATGGGATGTGCGAGGCCGGCCCCATCGTGATCGTATACCCGGAAGGAACTTTCTACACCCACGTAAAGCCACAGGATGCGAAAGAGATCGTAGCCGAACATCTCCTTAAGGGAAGGGTCGTTGAACGCCTGCTCTATAAGGAAGCTATGCACTCAGAGGCAGTCCCCCATTACAAAGAACTCCCGTTCTACAGCAAGCAGGTAAGGCTGACGCTGCGCAACTGCGGATACATCGATCCCGATTCACTTGAAGAATATCTGGCACGCGACGGATATCAGGCCCTTGCAAAGGTGCTTACCGAAAAGACGCCCGAACAGGTAGTCGAGGACATCAAGGCCTCCGGCCTCCGCGGACGCGGCGGCGGCGGATTCTCCACCGGGATGAAGTGGATGTTCTGCGCCAAATCACCGGGACCCAAAAAATATGTAATATGCAACGCCGACGAAGGCGACCCCGGTGCATTCATGGACCGTTCCCTTCTTGAGGGCGACCCCCACGCGATCCTTGAGGGTATGGCGATCGGAGCTTACGCAATGGGCGCTGACGAAGGCTACATTTACTGCCGCGCCGAGTACCCGCTCGCGATAAAGAGGCTTCTAAAGTCGATAACCGATGCCGAAGAGGCCGGACTCCTTGGTGAGAACATCCTCGGCACAGGCTTCAACTTCACCCTCCACGTAAAGGAAGGCGCGGGAGCATTCGTATGCGGAGAAGAGACCGCTCTGATGAACTCCATCGAAGGCAAACGCGGCATGCCGCGTCCACGCCCCCCATTCCCGGCAATAAAGGGTCTCTGGGGGAAACCTTCCAATATAAATAACGTTGAAACCTGGGCAAACGTGGCACAGATAATGTTCCACGGCCCGGAATGGTACGCAAACTACGGTTACGATAAATCCCGCGGCACAAAGGTCTTCGCCCTTACAGGCAAGGTCAACAACACCGGACTTGTGGAAGTCCCTATGGGAACCACGATCCGTGAAGTCGTCTTCGACATAGGCGGCGGCATAATCGGAGGCAAGAAGTTTAAGGCGGTACAGATTGGCGGACCTTCCGGCGGATGCCTCACAGAACAGCACCTCGACCTCCCGATCAGCTATGAATCACTTACAGCTGCGGGAGCGATCATGGGTTCGGGCGGACTGGTCGTTGTCGACGAAGATACATGCATGGTCGACATGGCCAGGTTCTTCCTTGAATTCACACAGCGCGAATCCTGCGGAAAATGCATCCCCTGCCGCGAAGGCACCAAAAAGATGCTCGACATCCTCATCCGAATCACCGAAGGCAAGGGACGCGAAGAAGACATCGAAAACCTCATTTACCTTGGGACGCAGATCAAGACTGCTTCCCTCTGCGGCCTTGGCCAGACAGCTCCCAACCCGGTGCTTACGACCCTGCGCTACTTCAGGCATGAATATGAGGCGCACATAAGGGAGAAGAGATGCCCTGCAGGAGCATGCAAGGCGCTTATTACCATTAAGATCGATCCTGCCAAGTGCGTCGGCTGCACAAAGTGCACAAAGGCCTGCCCGGTAAACGCGATAGCAGGGACCGTGAAGCAGCCGCATGTCATCGACCAGGACAAGTGCATCAAGTGCGGAGCATGCGTCGAAGTCTGCCCCTTCAAGGCTATAGACAAGAAATAGGAATGAGGTGAGATAATATGGCCAACGCAATAATAAATGGAAAAAGAGTAGAGTTCCAGCCCGGGATGACTATCCTTCAGGCAGCCAGGGCGGCGAATATCTACATTCCGGTCCTCTGTGAGCACCCTGCGCTTGAAATAGCCGGTGCATGCAGAGTCTGTCTGGTGGAAGTCGAAAACAACCCCAAGCTTCAGACGGCATGCTCAACTCCGATAATGGACGGAATGGTTATAGATTCCAACACCGATAAAGTTCGTGCCGCCCGCAAGGCAGTTATAGAGCTTCTTCTCATCCGTCACCCTCTGGACTGCTTCAGCTGCAGCAGCAACGGAAAATGCGAGCTCCAGGCAATAGCATATGATCTCGGAATAGAGAAATCTCCTTTCTGGGAAGAGGGAGATACCTGCAAGGACCATAAGCTCGACGACAGCAACCCCTTCTACATCCGGGACCTTAACAAGTGCATCCTTTGCGGACGCTGCATCAGGGTCTGTGACAAGCACTCCCAGTATCATGCGATAGACTTCCAGAACCGCGGTATCAAGACTGCTGTTCAGCCGCCTGTCGGCAGGGGTCTGGAAGAATCCGACTGCACCTTCTGCGGCCAGTGTGTCGCTGTCTGCCCTGTCGGAGCCCTTTACGAAAAACCGGCTGTAGGCAAGGGACGCCCCTGGGAACTCAAAACTACCAAGACCGTCTGCACATACTGCGGCGTCGGATGCGAACTTCTTGTCCAGGTCAACGAAAGGACAGGCAAGATCGCAAACGTAACGTCAGACCATACCAATATGGATTCTCTGAACAAGGGCCGTACCTGCGTAAAAGGCCGCTTCTCATGGGAATTCGTAAACCATCCTGACAGACTTACAACACCTCTCATCAAAGAAAACGGTGAATTCCGCAAGGCAACCTGGGATGAGGCTCTCGACAAGATAGCCGACGGTCTCAAGGCAAACAAGGGCAAAGCCGGATTCTTCTCCTCTGCACGCTGCACAAACGAAGACAACTACCTCATGCAGAGGTTCGCAAGGGAGGTGATGGGCACTAATAACGTAGACCACTGTGCCCATCTCTGACACTCCGCAACAGTTGCAGGTCTCGGTGAGACCTTCGGAAGCGGAGCAATGACAAACGATTTTGAATCCATCAAACATGCAGATACGATCATGGTGATAGGTTCCAACACGACTGAAGCACACCCTGTCGTCGGGATGATGATAAAAGAGCAGGTCCGCAAGGGTGCCAAGCTTATCGTCTGTGACCCGCGCAGGATCGAGCTTCACGATCTGGCTACAGTCAAGATCCAGCAGAGAAGCGGATCTGACGTGGCTCTCCTCAACGGCATGATGAACGTGATCCTTGCCGAAAACCTCCACGACCCCAAGTTTATCGAAGAGAGAGTGGAGAAGTTTGAGGAACTTAAGGCCATGGTCCAGAAGTACACACCCGAGTACGTTGAAGGCATAACTGGCATTCCTGCGGATACGATCCGTGAAGCTGCTCGTCTATATGCATCAGGACCAAACTCAGCACTCTACTACACAATGGGCATCACACAGCATACAACGGGCACCAACAACGTCCGCAGCTGCTGCAACCTGGCCCTTCTCTGCGGAATGCTGGGCCGTCCGGGAACAGGCGTAAACCCGCTCCGCGGACAGAACAACGTACAGGGTGCATGCGACATGGGGTGCCTTCCCGCAACACTCCCCGGCTACCTTAAGGTCGGTCTCCCCGCAGCAGCTGAAAAGATCGAAGCTCTTTGGGGATGCAAGATCCCAGAAGAGGGCAAGGTCGGACTCTCTGTCGCGACCATGATGGAAGCTGCGGGAAAAGGAGAACTCAAGGCACTTTACATCATGGGTGAAAACCCAATGGTAACTGACGCGGACACGAACCACGTCTCCCACGCCCTTGACAAACTTGATCTCCTTGTCGTACAGGATATCTTCCTGACCGAGACAGCACAGAAAGCTGACGTAGTTCTTCCTGCCGCATGCTGGCCGGAAAAATCGGGGACATGCACCAATACGACCCGCGCCGTACAGCTGCTCCGTAAAGCTGTCGACGCTCCCGGAGAAGCAAGGGAAGACTGGACTGTATTTGTAGAACTTGCAAAACGTTTCGGACACGACTGGAACTTCAAAACAGCATCCGATGTCTTTGACGATATCGCTAAGTTTGTTCCTGCATATGCAGGTATGAGCCATGAGCGTCTTGACAAAGGATACCTCCAGTGGCCGTGCCCGACACCGGATCATCCCGGAACACCAAACCTCCATACGGCGAAATTCGCAAGGCCCAACGGAATGGCAACATTCTCACCATGCGAGTGGGCTGCACCACATGAATGGCCGGATGAGGAGTATCCGTTCATTGCAACCACCGGGCGCAACCTCTTCCACTACCATTCAGGCTCAATGAGCCGCAGAGGCGCATCAGGCAAATATGTCAAGGAACTCTACATTGAGGTCAACCCCGTTGATGCAGCGGCCATGGGCGTAAGCGAGGGCGAAAATGTAACGGTCAGATCCCGCCGAGGTGAAGTAACAGGCAGTGCAAGGATAACCGACAGCGTTCCGGAGAAAATGGTATTCCTCCCGTTCCACTTTGGAGAGGCTTCTGCCAACCTGCTGACTGCTTCAGTGTGGGATCCCACCTCTGAAACCCCTGCCTTTAAGGTCAGCGCAGTAAAAGTATCAAAGGCTTAAACAGCCTTAGCAATATAACAGAGGGGCGGATAATATATTCCGCCCCATTACAATAATAACGGAGGCGTTTTAAAAAATGAACTTTAAACCACCTGTAGAAATTGCAAAGAGTGCCTGTACTGTAGCAAAAGCCAAAGCAGGCCTTTCCATTAAGGCATTGCTCGTAATGGGCTTCCTTGCCGGCGCCTACATCGCGTTCGGCGGCTTTTTGATGACGACCGTTACTCAGGATGTTGCCCAGTATGCCGGCGTCGGCATCTCAAAGATGCTGGGAGGAATGGTGTTTGCCCTTGGACTCATGCTCGTCATCGTTGGCGGAGCAGAGCTCTTCACTGGAAACTGCCTCATGCCCATAGGCATGCTCAACGGATGCGTATCTTTCCAAGGCGTGCTTAAAAACTGGACTGTAGTTTACGTTGCAAACCTCCTCGGATCTATATTTCTGGCATGGATGATCTACAACACAGGCCTAGCGACCGGCGCTACAGGCGTAAACGCCCTTAAGATCGCTGTTGCAAAGGTCAATCTTCCCATGACTCAGATGGTATTTCGCGGCGTCCTTTGTAACTGGCTGGTCGTTATGGCAGTTTGGATGTCATTCTCGGCAATGGATGTAATGAGTAAATACATCTGCTGCCTCATCCCGATCTCAGGATTCGTAACGATGGGGTTTGAACACAGCATCGCAAACATGTACTTCATCGCGCTGGGAATGTTCATTAAGGGCGGAGATGCGGCTACCGTCGAACTCGCAGCAGTGGCTCCCGACAAGCTGGCTGCCCTCACAATGGGCGGATACTGGGGAAACATAATCCCTGTAACCCTAGGAAATATGGTCGGTGGCATCCTGTTCGTCGCAGTTCTTTACTACATGGTGTTCTCAGGAGCTCTTGACGAACCCAAAGCATAAATCAGCTGATCATGAAACCACTCCTTCATAGCAAGACCCCGGAATTTACCCCGGTCGGCAGCACAGCACACAAGGAGCGCCTCCACGCTTCGCTGCTTCTGCTGGCCGGCGGACGGGGCTCAAGAATGGGTGGCAGGAATAAGCTTTACCTTGAGCTCGAGGGTTCCCTTCTGATAGAGGGCACCCTCGAGATAGTTGCACCCCTCTTCAAGGAGGTCATCATGCTTGTTGCTCCGGGAGAATCCCCGGTGGTTAAGGATGTGCTCTCTCCCCTGATCAGAAGATGGGACATTACCGTAGTCGAGGACAGGGTGTCCTCAAGAGGGCCGCTGGAAGGTCTTTACAACGGTCTTTACCGGATGAAAGAGGAGTGGGGATTCCTTCTGGGATGTGATATGCCTTCGCCGGACCCGGAGGTAATACTTGGAATGAACTGCTTCTGCAGCGTAAACAACGATGCTGTGGTAGCGGAGAGGCTCGGATTCCTGGAACCCCTGCACGCATTCTACCGCAAAAGCTGTATCGGACCGGTCTCTGATGCAATAAGCCGAGGAGACAGAAAGATCAAGCACTTTTACAGAGACATAAGGCTTACCGTGATAAACGAAAATAAACTGAAAGAGTTTGGAGATGACGGAAGCTCATTTTTCAACCTCAACACACCCCACGATGTGGAAAAAATGATACTCAGCCAGGAAGTGAGATAACAATGAAAGAACTTGCAGACGGTTTCAGGCGTTTCGCGGCAAAAGCAGACTCAAAATTTTACAGCAGCCTCATTGCAGGACAGCATCCGCATACCATGATGATCTCCTGCAGCGACAGCAGGATAATTCCGGAACATATATTCGATGCAAAACCAGGTGAGATCTTCGTCCTCAGGAACGTCGGAAACCTTGCCAGAACAGAGGAATCTTCCGTACGGGCATGCATTGATTACGCTGTAAAACACCTCAAGGTAGAAAGGATCGCCGTTCTTGCCCACAACCAGTGCGGAGCAGTAAAGGCGACGGAAGACAAAGAACATCTGGACACAGAGGGACTGAGAAAATGGCTTGAACAGGAAGAATATACCGGATCTGACCTTGAGGAAGCCGAGAAGGCACAGGCAGTTCGTCAGCTTGCAAAGTTAAGAGAGTACCCGACCGTCAGGGAAGCGACGGAGGCAGGCAGGCTTGAACTTTGCGCATTCTACTTCCATCTCGAACCTATCTCGATGGAAACATACCGGGACGGAGAATGGCATCTCATCTGATCTGAAAATCCCTGCCCCTTCTGCAATTTTAATATGTATTGACTATCCCTGTCCTCCCTGTACCGACAGGGTAAAAAGAGAGGAGAGCAAAAATGAAAAATTACAAAGAAATATTGAAAATGGCTGTCGGAAATGAAGTCGAGGCATACGAGTTCTACCGGGATGCTGCGGCGAAAATGAAGGACCCCGCAATGAAAAAGACGTTTATGGAACTAGCGGACGAGGAATCCGGACACAAGGTGCTTCTTGAGGGTTTTCTCAGCAACGAAATGAAAGATATGAAGTTCAGCGATGAGAAGGATTATAAAGTCGCTGAGACTGTCGAGGCCCCCCAGACCCTTTCCACCGATATGGCGTTCAAGGATGCCATCGCCCTTGCAATGAAAAAAGAACAGGAAGCAATGGAGATGTACCAGCAGTTCGCAGATGCCAGTGAAGGAGCCAAACAGAAGGAGACCTTCCTTGAACTCGCGAAGATGGAAAAGGGGCACAAGGTTCGCCTCGAAGGTATCTACACCGACATCGCGTTTATCGAAGTTTGGTAAGATAACTCTCTGCACAAAGGGGCCCTAAGGAATGGATAAGCGCTCTGCCTTATACTTGGGCAGAGCGCTTCTTTATTAAGACGTATCCTGATTTGATCCCAAAAAGTGATCAGCCCCAAGGCCAGGAGATCCTTCTTCCATCCTCTCCTTTAATGGCCTTTTTGATCTCATCAAAGGCAGGGGCTTCGAGCATCATCTTCGTGCAGTTTGCTCTTGAAATCGTATCAAGTGTGTGGGAATCAGAAGACCTTATGAAGATCCTTCCGGGGTAATCGTCCCTCCACTTCGCAGCCTGCTCCGAATCTGTCCTCCGAGAGAGCTCAAAGGCGTCGGCAGGGTAGTCCTGCGGCATGGGACCAAGGGCGACAGGATAGGAAAAAGAGGGCCTGTCGACGTGGGCAAGTATTGCGATTCCGCCTAGTTCCTGAACTTTGGATACTATCTGGTCGACTTCATACCCCGAACCCTGAATCAGAAGGGTCTCTTCCTCTCTCAGGATGTTGTTGCAATGGTCCAGTACCACCTGATAACCAAAATAATCAACGTCGTTTTTTATCGGCATGATTTTCTGCCACAGCCATTCCTTGTAATCCATTGCTGTTTTGAGGTCCGGAAAAACAGAGAGTATGTGGATATCCTCCGCGCTTTGGGTCTCGATGCAGGGAAGGACGACAGGATCTCCCTCCGCGGCTTCATAGACTGCCTGGCAATTGTCGCAGGTGTTGTGGTCGGCAATGCCGATCACATCAATTCCGGCCTTCCTGGCGGCCGAGACTATCTCAGGCGCACCCATCTCCAGGCTTCCGCAGGGAGAGAGGGCCGTATGGATGTGGAGATCGACCCAGAAAGGCTTGAGCATGTTGTGTTAACCCTCTATACCCAGCTCCGAGAGTCTGCTGCAGGTACGGAAGATCGACTCGGCGACACAGGCAACGCAGATATTTTCCGCGGTACACCTCTCTTCAAGGTCCCTGGGCGCCTTTCTGCCCGAGGCAAGGATTATCAGCGGCATATCCTTCAGGACTGCCACTGCGGCAACGTTGAGATGGGCCTGTATCGTTACCCATGCAGATCCCTCAGCGGCGGTCCCCATTATGAAACTGAGCAGGTCTCCCGCAACAGCCTGGGTCACTTCTCTTTCCGGATCGCCGGCCACCTGTACCTCAGCGTTGAGCTTTTCACAGATTTCCTTTATCTTCAACACTTTCCTCCCTTTCTCTTCAGCGTGTGCGGCTGAGATTCCGAAAGTTTTACTATCTGGTTCGCAAGCGCGGAGATGCCCTCTCTGAGTTTAAAGATACAGTCCGTTACGGATCCGTGCCCTCTTACGATCTCTTCCGCCATGGCCTGGCAAGAGGGTCTTCCGCATGAGCCGCAGTCGATATGGGGAAGTCCGTTGTAGATCTCCTTCATCTGCTGAAGCTTGACCATCGCATCCGCAAGGTTGTCTGAGAGCGGCAGCCTCGGACGCGGCTGATATTCATTCTTGACAGGCCAGATGCCCATAGTGAACAGTTCCTCGGCCCTTGAAAGCTCCTTTGGTGAAATGTTCCAGTCCGTCTCGATGCTTCCCATGCGAAGGTTGGCCAGAAAACGGGAATCGGCAGTGCCCACGCCTCCGACACATCCCGTGTCACAGACACGGCACTCGATAAAGTCAACGCCCCGTAATCTTCCTAGCTCAAGTTCCTGAAGTGTGTCGAGCGTGTTCCTCATTCCCGACACGGCAAGGATCGTAAGTTTCCTGTCAGAAAAGGCCTGGACATGCCTTGACTCTCCGCCCCGCCTTGCCCACTGTATCCACCTGTTGTTCCTTTTTTTGGGCGCAGGCCCCTTCTCGACGTTTATGTCTCCCTCTGCCATTATGCTCCTTGCAACTTTCCTGACAGTCACGGCGCTGGTAAGAGGAGAAGCTGTCTTGTCGAACGGTTCCCTTACCATCGTTATCTTAGCAGGGCAGGGCGCAAGAAGGGTAAGCGGCGCATCGCTGTTCGTCCTCATCCTCCACAGTGTTGCGGCGATCTCAAGCGGAGAGAGCACGGGAACGACCCTTGAAAGCAGCTCGGGAAATTTTGTCTGGATAAGTCTCAGGACTGACGGACAATAGACCGATATTACCGGCAGTGCCGTCTTTGACGATCTGTTTATAAGCTGGGCGACTGCATATGCCGAGAGGTCAAAAGCATCCTCAGCCTCATCTATCAGCGTCTTTAAATCAAGTGACGAAAGAACTTCCTCAAGGTCATCGGGCCTTCCGTAGTGGCTGAACTGCGAAAAGAAGACCGGGTCAGGGACTATCATAGCCCTTGACGATTCCTTGGTCCTGTTCCAGTCGTCTTCATAAATGCCCAGGGCCGAGCGGCAGCATGAGCGCAGACATTCTCCGCAGTCGATGCAGAGCTCCTCGATAATATCTATCTCTCCGTCAACGACACGTATCGCTTCCGTGGGACAGACCCTTATGCAGTTCACGCAACCCTGACATGCGTCTTTTGATACTTTTATGCTATGTTCCATGCGGTTCGCTCCTCCGTAACAGCCGGCGTCTAGCTGGATATCTGGTAACGGCTGGATTCAATAACTGCATTTCACAGATCCCCGGGACCGGCCGACGGCGATCCTGCGGGTCTGATGTAACGGGGATCCTGTATATTGTCAGACCAGGCCTTTGGCCGGGTGATGCTTGATCCTTATTTGTTGAAAAATACCGTTGATTTAAGCATAGTCCCCTCTCCGGGGGTCGACTCGATCTCAAACAGATCAGAGTTCCGCTTTATGTTCGGAAGGCCCATGCCTGCGCCGAAACCCATCTCCCTGGCCTGGTTGGATGCAGTCGTATACCCCTCTGTCATGGCCTGTTCTATGTCGGGTATGCCTGGTCCCTCGTCCTTGGCTGTTATTTCGAGCCTGTCCTCCGATATCACGGCCTTAAGTATGCCGCCGTTTGCGTGGATGACCAGGTTTATCTCCGCTTCGTATGCGATCACGGCAGCTCTTCGGCATACCTCGGACTGGATGCCAAGCATCTTGAGGGTATTTTTTATATTGTTTGAGGCGGTTCCCGCCGTCATAAAATTGTCACCCTCGATCCTGTATTCCAGACATACAGGAGCAGCCATACTGCTATGCCTCCCGCGGCTGTGGCACGTAACTGGGTTTTACACCTGCAGCATAAAGTTTTCCGCAGACCTCATAGAGGCTGTATTTGGTCAGGAGCACCGGTATACCGTTCTCCTTGGCAAGGCTCACGGTCTCTTCAAGGGGGATCTTGCCTCTTACGAATACTACCGCAGGAAGGTCAAGCATCTGTGCTGTCCTTACTATCTGAATGTTTGTAAGTCCCGTGAGAAGGAGCGAACCCGGCGAGCAGAAGGCAAGCACATCGCTCATGAGGTCGCAGGCATATGCATTGGGTACGTCTATCTCACTCAGGTCTACGTCAGAGATTACCTCCGCATCAATGATCCCGGCCAATTCTTTTAAATTCATTTTTTGACATCCTCCTATTTAGATACTCTCTTTGTTTTTTTGTTTTGATATTGTATTGATATGACTATATTAATTCTACTATTTTGCGCAAAAAATAACAAGCTTTAAAAATAAGACTATTCTGCCTCTTTTGTAATGTTTTTTTGCTGTAAATTTTAAGTATGATCTCCTATTATTATCCAAGATCATATTTTTGATGATCATCTACTTGTCAGGCGAGATCCCCGTTCGGGTACCTTCCCATTGTATCTCATCAAGGTTTTCTTTGATATGTTCTCTCAGCCACAGCCCGACCTCCGGTAAACGGAGCATCTCCCTGTCACCGTCCAGTGCTTCGATTATCTCATCGGTATCCAGAATGAATTCCCCGCAGCCGGTCTTGTGGCGGTATATCCAGTGGATCCCGGGGGAACCCATTATAAGGGTCATCAGCGTGGCAGGTATGTCCCCGAGGGGCGGTCTGTCTATGCTGCCCATGATAAAAGAAGCGGTGATCTTTGTCCCCTTACCGGGCTCCGAAACTATATCAAGTCCTCCTCCGCACAGTTCGGCAGACTGTTTGAGGAAGGGCAGTCCCATGCCGACCCTTCTTGTTGTCCTCGTTGTCGTGAACGGATCGGTCACTTTTGATAAAAATTCTTTGCTCATGCCCCTTCCGTTGTCCTCTACCGAAAAGGAGAGCATGCCGGCCTCCCTGTTCTCAAGGACCTCGATCCTGATCTCCGTGCCCTCTGCCATTACGCTGTTTTCCGCTATATCGAGCATATGTGCTGAAAGATCTTCAAGCAAATCCACTCAACCTCCGATATCTGTTCTTTCCGACCTCAGAATTTTATCCGTTCCGGGGCGCTGTACACGTTGAACCTTCCGTTCCTTGCAAAGCCTATCAGCGTCATATTGCAGCGCCTCGCAGCATCCGCTCCGTCTGCTGTCGCAGCTGAAATGCTTGCCATCAGGGGGATCCTGGCCCCCGCCCCCTTCAGGACCATGTCCTCCGGGAGGCGTCCCGACGTGATCAGTCCCACTTCGCCCGTTTTCATGTTGTTTTTTAGGATCCAGCCTATGGCCTTGTCTACCGCGTTATGCCTGCCGACGTCCTCAGTTCTGAAAAGCAGCTTCCCATCGGGTGAAACAAGAGCAGCGACGTGCACGCTTCCCGCTGTTTTGAAGAGCGGTGCTTCGCCTATCCACTCTATCCCCGACATGATCGTTTCAAAGGATATCTGCCAATCGACGGGAAGCGGATCGGGCCGGATGCCGGCATCCCTTTTTTCTTTTAGAAAAGCCCCTGAAGCCGTGTGGAGAAATCTCGCCTCAAGTCTCCAACCTTCATGTCTCCTGGCTCGTTCAACGATTATCCTGCCGTCCTCTGTTCTGAGAGATGCGATATCTTCCATGCGCTCGATCATCCGCCGGCAGTAAAGATTGCCAAGCACCCAAAGCTCTTCTTCGCCGGGCGTGAAGATCACCACAGCTTCACGCGAACCGTCTACTTCCAGGACCATCCGTTTTTCGACTACCATATCATCATCTATCACTTTTATGGTCCCGTCGCTGAACATCCTCGAGATCTCTCTTTTCACTGTCCGACGGTCCGTCATCGACCCACCTCTTTCAGTCTTTATACGGGTAAACACTGCCGCTTACATTTTACTACACACGGGCCGCAAATTTCCCCACACACGGCCTATACTTTGGACTATACTACTTCTTGTTCCGAATTTATCCGTCAACGATCTGCCCGTCCAGGACAAGCATCTTGGGAAAGAAGAGATATTTTGATGCCAGAAAAGAACGAATCTTCCGCAAATACAGCGAGGCCCCGGGATTATATTATTATCCTTGCCGCCATAGCGATATGGAGCGCAAGTTTTGCGGGAATGAAGGTAGCCGTGGAGCAGGCCCATCCACTGGTCGTGCTTTGGTTGAGGCTCGGCATCTCCATCCCATTCCTCTTTGCCGGCTCATATTTGCAGAGATCGTTCCGCCTCCCAACAAGGCAGGAACTTCTGCCGCTTCTGATAATGAGCTTCCAGGGCATATTTCTGGTCCTCGGCCTGCAGAATTTCGCCATGAAGACGGCAAGCGCGGCGACCGCGAACTGGATAATAATCTGTTCCCCCGCTTTTGTGGCCCTTCTGGGGAGGCTGTTCCTGAAGGAAAAAATGTCCCTGACGAGTCTTGCAGGGCTTATACTCTCAGCGATAGGTGTCATGGTGGTCTTGCGCCTCGGAACGGTCTCCGGGCCAAATGAAACGGGATCTTTCGGTACCGTCGGCGATCTGCTGATCCTCTTTTCTTCTCTGAACTGGTCCATATTCCTCGTATTTTCAAGGAAAGTACTGCGGGAAGACCTCCGCTACAGCTTTGTCCTCTTCTGGGAGATGTTTTTCTCCTTTATCTATGCGACCCTGTCGCTGCCCCTTATCGGATCCGATATCTCGGTGATCTGCTCATTCACTCACAGGACCTGGACCGCCGTAGCCTTCCTGGGAGCAGGGGCTTCCGCTGCAGCTTACTTCTGCTGGTTTCACGGACTCTCCGTACTGCCTGTTTCAAGGATCGTAGCTTTCCAGTTCCTGCAGCCGTTCGCAGGGGCGATGATCGCATTTCTTCTGCTTGGAGAACGATTCACCCTATGGCTTTTTGCCGGAGGGATAACGATAATATACGGTGTATACCTGGTAAACAAAAAATGACAGGACGACCTGCCGCAACAGGAGGGACAAGTCAGGGCAATGGCTGATACAGCAACGGAAGACAGACAGACGAAAAAAATATCTTTATGCAATTACGCAATGATCATTGCGACAGTCACGATATGGGGCGGCAGTTTCGCTTCGACAAAATACGCTCTTGCACAGGCCGAACCATTGGTAATAATGTGCCTCAGGCTCCTTATCGGCATGCCCGTGCTCCTTGCGGGCTCTCTCATGGAGGGATCACTGAGGCTGCCGACAAAAGGAGAGGCCGCGGCGCTGTTTCTGATGGGATTTCAGGGGATCTTCTTCCATCAGACCATCCAGAGCTATGCAATGAGAACGGCGGGGGCTGCGAACGCGAACTGGATGATGATAGCGACGCCCGCGCTTGTCGCCATACTTGGCAGGATCTTCCTGAAGGAGAGGATATCCCCAAAAGGGATATGCGGGATGATCCTTGCGGCGGTCGGCGTAGGGATCGTCATAGGACGCGGCACGATCGTCACGTCGAGATCCGGCGGTTTCGGGACCTGGGGCGATGCGATAATGCTTCTGTCGGTCCTCAACTGGGCGGTCTTCCTCGTTATCTCGAGGCGCGTCCTCAAAAAAGATCTCCCTCCCGCATTTGCCATATTCTGGGAGATGCTGTTCTCTCTTATGTCGGCGATCCCCTTCGCATACATCATGGGGAGCGATTTTTCTGCGATCCCCACTTTCACTGCCGGCACCTGGGGCGCGCTGATCTTTCTTGGGGCATTTTCCTCCGCCCTTGCATATATCCTATGGTTCAGGGCCCTCTCTATATTTACAGTTGCAAGGGTTGCCGTGTTCCAGTTCCTTCAGCCCATAGCGGGAGTCGTCATAGCATATTTCCTTGTCGGAGAAAGGTTCACCCCGTGGCTTTTTGCCGGAGGGGCGATGATACTCAGCGGAGTCTGGCTGGTCAACAGGAAGTGACCGACCTTTCCGCGGCATTTATGACAGTCCCCCGTCATTTTAAGGTCAGCTTAAGTCATTGCCTTTAATCTCTTTTTAACTGTCCCATAGGAACAAAAGTAAAAAATATGGGCGGAAAAAAGATCCTTCTCCGCCCCAGCATGATATGCTTTGTCCTCTTATTAAGAAAATATGAGATCCTGCGGCTCAAAAGCCGGAAACTACCTCTTTCACGCCCTTTTTCAGCAGCCATTCGGCAGCCCTGTCGCATATATCTCCCTGAAGGATCACGTTGCCACCTTCCACAAAAGATCCGCAGCCAAGGCCCTTTCTCATCTCCCTGGCAAGCTTCTCCCTGTCTACAGCGGCTTTTCCCGGTATTATCACGGCAGTCACGGTCTTTCCGCCCCTGCCTGCAGTCTGCTTCTGCAGTGTGACCTTTGGGAGGCCGGAAATGCCGCTCTCTCCGTCGTTTTTGACCAAAGCTTTTTGCGCAGGAGATTTTTCTCCTTCAGGCCGTGCCTTTTGTTCTTTACGCGCACTCTCTTCCTTACCTAGTATGGATCCCAGTGAAAGGCTCAGGCTCTCGCCGCAGTCGACGGTAAAGCCCTCTCCGGAGGTGAGTTTTTTATTCTTTTTCCCCGATGACATTTTCTGTCCCCTCTTTTTTGGCTTAAAATAGGAAAAGATGTCCTGATTCTTTTTCGTTATGATTATATACTTTGGAGGTCTGCTGAATGTCAAAGTCGGAGACCGCGGTTTTTCTGGATAATTTTTATTCGGCACTGAGGATGCTCGGGGGAAACCCGGGGGGAAGCGTTCTTGAGCTGCGTCAGGGTGCCGGCGCTTTTTCAACGGGACTGCCTTTCGCAGGCGAGAATTACGCCATCTTCGATACCTCTCCTGCTCCGGAAGAACTGTGCGGGGTACTGGATCTCTACGAGAAGAGGGATCTGCCGTTCATAGCGCTGCAGCTGCCGATACTGCAGGAGGAGCTGGCATCGGAGCTGGAAAGAAGGAGGATCTTTCGCAGGGCAACATATCTTGCGATGTCGATCCGAAATTTTCCGGCAAAAACGGACAAAGATCCGCTGGTAAAGAAAGTCTGCACCGACAGAGAGGCAGAGAGGTGGGCTGAAGCCGCGTGGACGGGATTCGAAGGAGAACTTCCGGTGCCTCGGGCCTATGCGGTATTCTCACGATACCTGTTCCGCTGTCCCGCCAACAGTCTTTTCTTCCTTGAAAGAGAGGGGCACCCGCTTTGCTCCGCCCTGCTCCATTCGACGGAGAAGAGCAGCGGCCTTTACTATTTCGCCACGATACCCAGTGCAAGGAGGCAGGGTCTCGCGGCAAGGTTTATGGACTCATTGAGAGAGTACGCTTCCCGTTATTCCGGGGAGATGGTCCTTCTTGCTACTGAAATGGGAGCAAAAATGTATAAAAGCTATGGCTTCAGGGAACTGATGGAAGTGCCGATCTTTTCAGCTTCGGATGAGATCTGATCTGTTGATGGGACGGAAAACCGAAAGGGGACAAATCATGATGAATGATCTTGAAAAATTTTGGAGGGACGCGCCGGCCGGGACCGTAGTATGCGCAGAGACGGGCGCGACAAAAAATATGGTGCTCAACTCGGTCATAGACGGAGCAAAGGACCTTGACTCTCTCAGGAAGACAGTTCCTCTCTGCCGGGATGATTCCTGCTCTTCAAAGAATCCTTCAGGCAGGGGATGCTCTGAAAATGCGGAGATGCTTCTTTCGATCTATGCACCGATATTCGAGTTCATGAAGGAGGCACACTCTCACGACCACGGACCAGACTGCCGCGGCAAGTCCACCGGCAGCTGCGGCAGCTGCAAACTCTGCGAGTAAGCCGATAATCCGCCTTAACCTTAAGATAAAGATGATGGGGCTGCCCTTAAGCGGCCCCATCCGGTTTAAAGCTTCTCTATTTTTTCGGCGGCCTCTTTAAGCCATCCCGATCTTTCGTTCTCTATCTCTCCCGCATCGCAAAGGGATGCTATTTGAGGATCTATCGGTATGCTTGCTAGGAAGTCTATGCCGTGTCTCTCTGCAGTCTCTTTTACACTGCTGTCGCCAAAGATCTTTATCTCTTTTCCGCAGTCGGGACATATCACAGAGCTCATGTTCTCCACTATCCCGAGTATCGGGACATTCATCTGCTGCGCCATACGCACCGCCTTCTCAACTATCATTGAGACTAGCTCCTGCGGTGAAGAAACAATGATTATGCCGTCTACCGGAAGGGACTGGAAGACTGTCAGGGGTACATCCCCGGTACCCGGAGGCATGTCCACAAACATGAAGTCGACTCCCGTCCAGATAACATCACTCCAGAACTGCTTCACTACTTCCGCGACCGCAGGTCCTCTCCAAATTACAGGAGTGGTCTTGTCTTCCACGAGAAGGTTTATCGACATAATGTCTATTCCTGTTTTTGTCGCAACCGGGAGGATGCCTGACTCATTCGCCCTTGCCATTTCAGAGAGTCCGAACATCTTTGGTATTGAGGGACCGGTTATGTCGGCATCAAGTATGGCAGCCTGATGGCCCCTTCTTTGCATCTGAACAGCCAAAAGGGAAGTGACAAGCGACTTTCCCACCCCCCCCTTTCCGCTCACGATCCCGATAACTTTGTCAACACTGCTGAGAGGGTTGGGTTTAGCCTTGAAATCCATCGGCGCTGTTCTTGACGAACAGTCTTCTCGGCAGCTTCCGCATTCATGCGTGCAATTTTCATGTTCCGACATCTTCTGCATCTCCTTATTCAGGATCGGGCTCTCCTTGGCTGAAGCGGCAGAGGCTGCATCTTTTTTTGCAATCGCAGCGCGCCTCAGACAATTCGAAATGTCCGCCGTCTATTAGGATCTCCCTGCCCAGACAGAGAGCTTCCGCTGTCTTTTTGTGAGCGGAGTAGAGTATCCTCTGGAGCGTTCCCCTCGATATGTTCATCCGTTCCGCCGCCATGTCCTGGTCCATCGACTCCAGGTCGCACAGACGCAGCGATTCCACTTCCTCGACCGTCAGAACGATCACATCATCTGCGCTGCCTTCGGGGATGAAGCGCAGATTTTCGGGTATCGAGCACACTCTTCTGCATTTTGTCTCTCTGGGCAATTTGATCCTCCCTTTATGTGCATATGCACACTATGGAAATATATCCCTCTGTCCGGGATACGTCAAGGATCGATCTGTAATTTGAGATCTATTGATTTATCCAGATATCCAAATAATATAATAATGTAAACATTGATTTTACACCCGGACTGTGTTGCTTTCAGTAATCCGGGTCTCATTACTGATGACAGATTTTAATTTTCTGTGTATTCTGACAACTAGGAAGCGCCCCGTCCGCTATAGCAATTGATCATACGATCTACAGAAATCAAGGTACAAGGCAACGAGTTCCAGATTCCCGTATCGCAGTTTCAGTTACAAGGCGGCGCAAGTCCGGATCTTCCACAGAGACCGGAGCGGGGCGTTACAAAAGAGAAAGAGCTGGGTCCCCGAGGCCCGGCTCTTTTTTGCAATGGTCATTGCGGAGAATTTGCTCGCTTCGCATCGCGGGGAATTCGCGGCCAAGAGCCGCGAAAGTTCAAAACCGTCCGTCCTTCCCGAGATAATAGTACTCTTCCTAGACGATCATTCGGGTGCGAATTATTAAAAGATTTTACATTCGATTTGCAATCGCTTCACGTGACCGTTTTTTGTCTCAGTTTCACACGGCGGCTCACCACCGCGCTTCACCATGGTATTTGTGCTAAATCAGCGCCGCAAGATACCCCAATTTCCGCAATTTGGGCAGATCGGAGATGACAGCGACGCAACATGCAGCGGTTCAAGCAGAGGCGTATTGGGCATACGTTGACGCGCAGGATCGCAAATGTTGCTAAGCTAGCGCTCCGATATGCCCAAATTGCCCCCTGCTAGGGAGCTTTTTTGACAAGAATATTCAAACTGTCAACGAGGGGCTTGATCCTCTTATCATTAGCCGGCCTCTTAAGTGCCGCCGCGGCAGACAGGTCCCTGCCCCAGTATGCCCTGTTTGCATCCCTGTTCTGGTTCAGGACTGATCCCTCAAACGACATCCCGGCAAAGAGCCCCTTTGACATCGAATAACTGTAGATCGAGGCTTTGGCACGCGAGTCCGTGGCAGCGGATGCATCCCTTCCTACAGGGCCTGCGGCTACGGCAACGTCGGCTCCTAGTTTGAAGCTGTTTCCGCCTGTGAACGCCCTGAGACCGGCCTCATTCGTTATAACAAGGACAAGGCCCACAGACTGCGCACCGATCTGTATTCCTATCGATGCGCCCGACAGGCTCATGAAGGATGGGCCGTTCCAGGTACCGTTCGGGTTTCTGAGAAGGACAAGCCCTTCCCCCACCTGACCGCCTATCATGAGTCCGGCCTTCGTGACAGCAGGGAAAATAGCGACGCCTTTGCCCGATTTGATCACATCTGCCAGGCTTGATGAGTCGCTCTGCTCAGTCATCTCACGAATAAGTTCGGCAGAAAGCCTGATCCTTCTTTCATGGGCTTTTTCTTCGGCAAGGGCGGATATGCCTGAAGAAAAGATGACTGCCGCCGCCAGGATAAGTATAGCCAACCGAGATCTTGGACTTTTCATCATAATTCCCCCGTTCATAGTTTTCCGTATATACACTTTCTTTTATACCATAAGTGATGGCAATTGCTATGTAAAAAGAACTATAATATGGAAAGATCAGCGGAGACAAGGCGGTGGCTAAAGTTATGGAAAACAAGATATTCGCTCCCTGGAGGATGGCATATATCCTCTCAAACTCGGACGACAACGTACAAAAAGAACCTGGATGCATCTTCTGTGAATTTCCAAAAATGAACGACGACGAAAAAAACCTCATCCTTCACCGTGGGAAAGAATGCTTTGTCATACTGAACGCCTTCCCCTACAATCCCGGACACCTGATGGTCGTACCCTACCGCCACACCGCAGACATGCCCGGCCTGACGGCAAGCGAACTGGCGGAGATGATGTCGCTCTGCCAGACAGCGCACAGAGTCCTTACGGAGGTCATGAACCCCCACGGGTTCAACCTTGGCATGAACCTCGGAAAAGTCGCCGGTGCCGGGATAGATCAGCACCTCCACATGCATATCGTTCCCCGCTGGAACGGCGACACCAACTTCATGCCCGTACTCGGAGAAGTCAGGGTCATATCCGAAGCTCTCAATTCAACATGGAAAAGGCTGAAGGAAACGTGGCCGAAATAGATCGGAACGTTACCTTCATAGCTCCCGCAAAGGAGACAGACGTTGAGATAACGGTCAAAAGATCACGTTTCATCGGATCCGTGCGCATAGCCTTAGACCCGGATGCGGCTTCGGAAAAAATAAAGAAATTTCCGGAAATATTCCCCAAGGCGAACCACCATTGCTGGGCCTACAGGATAGGTTCAGAAAACATCCTGGAACACTGCTCGGATGCCGGAGAACCCGCAGGCACTGCGGGGCGCCCGATCTTGGGCATGCTGAAGAGATATTCTCTCCAGAACACCCTGCTTGTCGTGACCCGATACTTCGGAGGGATAAAACTCGGGGTGAGGGGACTGATAGAAGCTTACGGAGAGGCTGCGGAGCTTGCCATAAAAGAGGCCGGATCCGTTGAGATGGAATTCAGCCTTTCTCTCGGTCTCTCATGCTCCTATGAACACTCAAAGACCCTCATCTCATCCCTGAAGAAATGGGGTTTCGGGGAGGATCGGATCACTGCGGTGTACGGGGAAAACGTTGAGATCAGCCTCTATGTCCCATGTTCTTCAAAACCGGACATTGCTACTTCGCTTGAAGAGATGTACTCAAGAGGCATGCTTCAGAAACTTGAATGGGGGAGCAGCGCTGTTCCCACACGCAGGTACAAACAGTAAAAATCCTCTGCCTCGCTGTTTTTACTGAACTTCTTCAAGAAGCGGCAGTTCTTCCTTCAGCTCTTCCGCACTTCCCGATCTGACCGTTATCCATACATGGGCAGAGCTGCCGGATGCGTCAGCGGCAGAGATCTTATGTCTGCCCTCTTTCATCTGCCACCAGACCTTCCCAGAATTTTCTGAGGGCAGAGCGAGCTCTCCGTCAACGAACCAGTAAATTTCCCCTTCGCCGCCCTTTGAATCCAGAAGTATCTTCCCTCCGCGGCTTCCCATTATGTAAGAGGCTTCATTACGGGGCGACGTTATCTCTATATGGGAAACGGAACTCCTGCTTCCCGTTTCTGATAAGAAAAGCTCAATCTCAGGAGGCCAATCCACCTCAGGCCCGTTCACTCCCATCACATGCAGCCTGCAGGGTTCCCTCGAAGAGATGCCTTCGATGTAAAGATCTGTTGCGCCTGACGGACAGAACGGATTGCGCGGGGAACCCGAGAGCGGACACACCTCGCCATTCATTACTTCGGAGGGATACTTGAACCAATTCGTACCCTGGGGTGTGATCTTTCTCATGATCCGTACAGCGGGCGGAGCCGCTGTCCTGATGCCTACCAGTTCCTCGTGCGGCTTACCTGTCGGGTCTCCGAGCCAGACGACCAGCGTATAAGGTTTTGTGACCGCGGCAGTCCATGCATCTCGTAAACCGTACGAGGTGCCGGTCTTGAAGGCAATTACAGTCCCTTCTTCGCCGAATAGCTCCCTGTAAAGTGGCATGAGCCTCCTCTCGTCCTTCAGTATGTCGATCGTCAAAGCCGCTGCCCCGCTTGATATGACACTTCTTTTTTCAGGTGAAGGGGCTTCTTCGATCCAGCTGATGATGCTGTAGTTTCCTCCGGCTGCCAGAGTTCTGTATGCTCCCGCAGCCTCCAACAGGCTCACCTCGCATCCGCCTAGCACCAGACTGTCTCCGTACCACCCGGCATCCTTTGTGATGCCGCTGAAGCCGAGCCTCCTGTAAAGATCCAGGAGCCTGTTCGGGCCGATGCTCCGTAGGACTCTGACTGCCGGGACATTTAGTGAATCGGCAAGGGCCGTTCTTGCCGGGACCGGCCCCCTGTAAAGCCTGTCAAAGTTGCGGGGCGCTGTTTGTCCCATAGACATGGGGGTATCCGCTAGCATGGATGACGGGGTAAGTTTTCCAGACTCAAAAGCGAGCGCATATGCGAAAGGCTTCAGCAGAGAACCGGGAGAACGTGGCGAACTTCCGCAGTCGACCCAGGAGGCCGGCCCCTCTCCCCCTGCCCTGATATTTCCAACATAGGCCCTTACCAGGCCTGTCTCGTTCTCAACTATCACAGCCGCAGCCGTGATCTCACGGGGAAGTCCCGAAAGCGCGAGCCTGAGTTCCTGCTCGAGGATATCCTGCATCCTTCTGTCTATGGAAGATCTTATGCGTCCGTATCTGTCACGAAGTCCCGGAGATCCCCCCTGGGCCGCGGCATGCGCCGCAGCTTCACTGCACGAAGAGGGTATCGCAAAGCGTTTCGCCGGTACAGATCCAAGCTTTGCCCTCCGAACTTCATCGGAGGAGGCGACACTCAGCTCCTCAAGTCTGTCCAGCAGACGGTCCCTCAATGCCAGGACCCGCTCGGGATGCCTGTCAGGGCGGTAAAATGCCGGGCCTCTGAGCAAGCCTGCAAGGACGACGGCTTCAGAAAGCGACAACTCCTTTGCAGGTTTGCCGAACCAGGCCCTCGCAGCTGCTTCAACGCCCCTGATGTTGGATCCGAACGGCGCCTTGTTAAGGTAAAGCTCCAGGATCCTGCTTTTCGTCATCAGCCTTTCCAGCTGTACTGCCTGCCAGAACTCGACCGCTTTGTTCAAGGGCGTTCTCTTTCTTGGTACAGAGAGCCTTATCAGCTGCGTTGTTATCGTTGAGCCCCCGGATACCACCTTGCCGGCTTTGATATTCTGGATCATCGCTCTCAGGAGGGATATGCCGTCTACACCGGGGTGGTAATAAAATCCTCTGTCTTCAAGCGCGACTGCGACTCTGGGCATCCATATCCCCATTTCGTCCAGAGGAACAGGCAGGGACCACTCTTCATTTTCTGAAAGATATCCCCTGAGAGGGATCCCCCTCTTGTCCGTGACCACTGTGGACCAGTCCCACTGTGATATTTTCCGAACTGGGACCGATAATGCCGCAGTAAGAAAGACTAAAACAAGTATGACCGGCAGGGCCAGGAGATGCCGGTCCCTGCCGGAGGCTTTGATCTTGTTTGAAATACCTGATATGTATCGTCCGAGCTTCATATCAAAGGATCGGGAATAAGCTTAGTCCCTATCTGATCTCTATCCTGCCGCCGCCGCTCACACTGGAAACAGCCGGGTCGTACATACACTCCGCAGATATCTGCGGAACATCAAAAGATCCTGATGTGACGGCCCTCAGTATGAACTTCCAGTCCAGACTCTTTTCAAGTTTTTCTATGTACAGGAGGAGCCTGTCGTCCCTTGCTTCCGCCCTCACAAACGGCGGCAGGGGCTCACCGTTCGCACTGTATCTGGGATTTTCGATCTCGAGACCTGCCGGGAGCGGGATGATCACAACGACATTCCCGAGATCCTTTGCCGCCGGCGTGACTGTGACAGTCGATATGAGCGCCGTGCCCCGCTCTGTCTTCCCTCCGACCGCTTTTTCGCTGCGGTCTGACAAGAAGAGCCTGACCTTGATGCCGTTATCTCTGTTATTAACTTTCCCAAGTGGGATGCCCTCAGCGCTCCAGGAGACAAAAAGCCTCGAAGATCCTTTGTTGACCGCAGTAAAAGAGGTCCTCCCGTCAAGAGGGACTGATACCGTCCTTTGCTGTGAGCTTATCTTACCCAAAACATCTATGCCTGAGATCAGTTCTCCAAACGGCTCTCCCTGATCCTTCTGCGCCCTGAAAAATTTTGACAGGGCAAGCATTGCGAATGCCCCTTCCTGGGTATTCAGGTACTTTGCTTTCCTGACTGATCCCAGCAGAGCGGATGCCGATGCCGCTGCTCCCGCACCGGCAGGATCTGTGTGCACCCTGACAAGAAGGTCCAGAGCTTCATCTCTCAGATCCGAATCATAATTTTCATTTCCTCCCGGTTTTTCCTTAGCTGCTCCCGTCTTCTTTCCGAGCATTTTTTCAGCTTCGCCCCTCTGCCCCGAAACAGCGTAGGAGGCCGCAAGGAAGAGCCTGCCGGATGCGTCCAGCGAGTCATTTTTGTCTCTCAGGCTCTCCATCCAGCCGAGCGGAGGCTCTCCGGCAAGGGCAAGCACATAACAGGCGTACGCCCTTCTTGAGAGCGCACGACGCCATACATTTTCATCATCTGCGTCATATGCCTCGACGGAAAGCTGCCTTTTCACATATTTAAGCGCTTCGCTCAGCCTTTCCTCGGGGATCTTGATGCCGTTCTTTCCTGCCTCTACAAGAAAATGTGTCCCGTAGATACTGTCCCACGGCTGAGACCAAGATCCGCCCTGCCATCTGGTGAAGCCTCCGTCGTAATTCTGGAGGTCCAATATCTTCTGTATCCTCAGTTCAAGAGAATTTTTCGTGGGATCGGGATCTCCGAGAGACTTGTCGATCGATTCGGCAAGGTCGCGCTGCAGAAGAAGCGGCCAGGCGGAAGAGACCGTCTGTTCCATGCATCCGTGCGGATATGTGATCAAAAAGCGTGCGATATCCTGGAGGTTCGCCGACGGCATCGCAGAAAGTATTAGGATGCCGTCCAGCGTACCCTCCATCCAGCCGCCGGGTATTTTGATATCCTTCGTCTTTCCGGGCTCTATGATCTCTGAGAGACTTTCGGTGACCTTAGGCGACGCCGGCCTTACCGGGATCTCCAGTTTTGTCCGGACGACCTCGCTGTCCCATTTCGCGGTAAAGGAAGCGCTAGCAGCTCCCGTTCCGGTACCTTCAAAATCAATCATGAAGGTGTGGTCTGAGTTTGGTTTCAAGGCTGCGCTGAAGCTTTTTGCCCCCTTTATCCGGAGAGGGCCGCCTGTTTCGGCATCAAGTCTGACTGTTATGTTTTTTGCGCTCCTGTTGAATACCTGGCATGGGACTGTGATGCTGTCGCCCGGAGCAAGGAATCTCGGGAGCGAAGGCTCGACTACGACGTCTCTGTTGATCTCCACTTCCGCAGATGCCGCCCCCGATTCGGAAGGAGTGACCGCGACCGCCATCAGCCTGGCTTTGCCTGCAAATTCCGGGACAGTGAATGAAAAGACACATTCCCCTCTTGAATTTGAACGCACCCTTTTTACAAGCGACAGCATTTTGAACCTCTTAGCCTGGATCGGACTAAGGTTTGAATTTTTCAGAGCCATCTCGGACGGACCTCCTCCTCCCGGCGTCAGAAGGGGCGAAGAATCGGCCTCAGGCTTTATGATCGAATCGTAAACGTCATAGGTCTCTACTCCGAGCATCCTCTTCGAAGTAAAGTACTTCCAGGGATCGGGGGTAGCAAAATCGGTAAGCGCGAGTATCGCCTCATCGACCAGCATTACGGTGATATCGGCTTCTTTTGGCCTGCCGCGGCTGTCCGTTACCTTCAGCCTGAAATCATTCTTTCCGGGCTTGATCTGTCCCGGCTCTTCAATCGCCAACTCTAAATTCTTATCCCTGTTGTCGATATAGAACGGTCCGGCACCGTACGCCCTTGAACGTTCTTCTGCCTTTCCTTTTTCAATTACCTGAGCTGTTATCCAGGCATTGGGCGCCATTTCGTCCGTTACTTTGAACGATATCTCCGTATCTCCCGCTTTGATGTCATATACGGAACTGTGGACTACACGGAAGGTCTCCACGCCTATCAGAAGTTTCCCGCCGAGGGGGGACCTGATCTTTACGGCAGCTTTTTCTCCCGGCCTGTACCTCTCCCTGTCGGTTATGATCTCGACCGTTTCAGACCCCGCCTCGGGACCGGCCGTTTCGTCTCCGTACACGTAAATATACTGCGATGCACGGGATCCGCCGGAGATATCCTCGGCCCTGAGCAGGTACCTGCCCGCTTCTGTCGGCACGATCTTTCCCGAGGCCCTGCCAGAAAACAGCATGAGTGTCCCCTCTCCCCTGGGCAGCAGTTCCTCCTGCAGACGGGTGTCTGTCCTTCCGTCCTTCTGATAGGTCACCCTCTGTTCCACCACTCTGAAAAAAGAATACTTTAACTTCTCTGAAGGTGCGGGGGCTCCGTTAGGATCTGCCGCTCCCACCGTGAAATCGATCGGCTTTCCCGGAGAAAAAACTCCCTCTGGCAGGCTTATCCCGATCAATACTTTTGACGGATACCACCTGAGGACCGCGGTCTTGGTGACCTTGCGGCCGCCCTCTTCAAATACGGAAGCCCCGACTAGGATATCAAGTACAGAGGGAGCCGTCCTCTCCCTGCCGGGCAGGGTAAACTTGATCCTTCCGTCCTGATCGAGCTTTCCGGAGCCTATAAATTCATATTCAGGCAGGAACTTTTTCTCAGTATCCCTGAAGGTGAATCCCTTCCAATCGGCGTGGCTGAACTCTCTCTCTTCCGTCCTCATCTCAGCTTCCCACCGCAGACCTGATGCGGGGCTCCCAAAAACATATCTCGACGAGAGAGAGATCTCTGCGGCATCCTTTCCGATCAGGGTCTTAGGAGACGGCTCGGCTTCCACAAAAAGCCTAGGTGCGGCAAATTCTTCGACATAAAATTCTTTCCTGCCGATCGCTTGCTCTTCTCCGGGGAGAGTGACGTTAGCGTACCAGGTCCCGGTGGGAGCATCAGCGGGAACGTGGAACTCTTTTGAGATCGTTCCCTCTTTCGTCAGTAGTTCTGTATGCGAGAAGGAGAGACTTCCTTTGGAATTGAAGACTTTTATGTTCACAGGGAAGGGTTTTGAAAATGCATTTCCGGAGTCCCTCACGACAGCTGTCAGGGGAATGTTTTCACCCGGCCGAAAAACGTCCCGCGGAGTAAAACAGTAAGCGCTGTAGCCCTTGTAGACCCAGGGGTCCCCGTTGGTACCGAATATATCTTTCCCGCCGTAAAGCCCGTTGTCAAACCTTATAAAGGCGATATCTGAACCTTTGCTCACAGTCGCCATGACAGGATAGAGATCTCCGTCGGAGCTGTATTTCAGCTCCAGAAGACCCTTTCTGTCCGTCCTGCCCTTTGCAACAGGCTGGTTCGACCATGACCAGAGAGTGACCTCCGCTCCGTGTATGGGATCACCGGTGCTTACCGAGTTTATCCAGAAAAGCGCCGAATCCGGACCAGTCTTTACGGTCATCCCTATATCCGTGACATTCACGACCTGCCTGCTTTCTGTCCAATTTCCGCTGTTGTTCTGCGCAAGCAACAGAAACACGCCTCTTTCGCTGCCTATCAACGGCTTAAGGTCCAGGGCACTGCGTACCTTTTTATTGAGGCCGCCCTTGACCTTATATTCCTTGTTCGACAGCATCGAAGAAAGATCCATGGGATATTCGGACCACGGGCTCCTCATGCCGATCGGTATGTTGTTTTCGAAGAGCTTCCATACGAGTATCTGCACGGTATCTATGTTCACCGTCTCTATGGGGATCCTCATGCTCCCGGCGGGGGAGAGGATCCTTCCAGGTGCCGTGAAGCGTATCTCAGGTTCTTTCTCTGGAAAGAGGAACGTCCTCTGCCACTCGGCTCCGAGAGGCTTGCCTCCCAGCGCCGGAAAACCCTTCCTTACAGTCAGCTTTACTCTGTCCTGGGGCTCGAAAGCGCCCACGATCGCGAATCCCCTGTCCCTTGGTTCGATGGTGTAACTGCTTTTTGGGGTCAGTTCGATAAACGCCCCTGCTTTGGAAAAATCAACGGGGGCCGTAGTCTCAACGTATATTTCTCCGTTGTCTATACGTGAAAAGGCATTCGAGTCCCTGATCTCCATATTCCTTGCAATATCAAGGCTGACGGAAACACCCTTTGCCAGACCCAGGTTCCCCGTCGCCGCAGGCATTCCCGCAGATATAGAGAGTTTCATGTTTTTGGGGCCGCCGGAGGTCAGTACGTTCATCCTCACTTTTTTTGACGGAGGTCCCTGAGCTATCTGAAACTCCACAGGCTTTCCGGACGTATCTTTCACATCGGCGTAGCCCCGGAGCCTCGCAGGTGAGACCGGAAGTGAAAATTCCAGTTCATAACTGACTGTTTCGCGTTCTGTATCAAAATCTGTCTGTTTAGCGCCGATAAATACGGGCGGGGCCGTGTTGAAAAGGAAAGACTGCTTTCCGGAGAGCGGAAGGCCCTCTCTGTCCCTAAGGTCGGACCTGGCGGTCGCCGTGTACAGGGTCGCTTTTTCCAGCATGCCGGCACTGGGGTAGTAGACAAAGGTCCTGGCATCCACCCATTTACCTGTACCCCGTATCGCCGGGGTGAATTTAAACGGCAGATCCTCGAAAGGAAGTGGTTTTCCGATGCTGCTTTCAGGCGCAGCCTCACGGTTGAAGACCGCTTTGATCTCTGCCCTTCCCTTAACCTCTCCCTGGGGGGCAAAATCTTTTATCAGGAACTCCTTTTCATTGACCCCGGGAGCGGGGAGCACTCCGAAAGATAATAAGATCAGAACGATGACCGAGAGTATCCCAAGGAGGTTCCTCTTTGATGTTTTCCAAAGCATGCCCATCACCCCGTTGTATGTTGTATGAAGAGATAATATGATCTGTATCTTTACCGATAATAACCGAGAAAACAATAACTCAGACAGGCTATTTTACCTATTGAACATAATGATATTACCTTACAGAATAATATCGAAAGGAGTTGATCGAATGAAAAAGATACCGGCCATTGCGGTGATCATATGTCTCCTTCTTGCCGTGCCGGCTTTTGCGGAGGTCTGCCCCGCCACGCCCCCGGAAGAAGGGCAGTCGGCGAAAAAGGAGCTGCCCCTTGAATTCAGAAACGACTCCGGTGCCGAGATAACGAGCATCTTCATATCCCAGACCGGAAGAGATGCCTGGTCCGAAGATCTTCTGAAAGATATCCCTTTGAAAAACGGGGAGAAGAGGGATCTTTACATCGGCAGGGATAACATCCTAGGTCTTGCGGACATCAAGGTGATATACTCCTCGGGCAAAGAGAGGGTATGGAAAAAACTTCCTATACTTGAGATTTTCGAGATAACTCACAGGAATGACGGAGAACCGGCTTACGAGCGAATAAAACTCGGAGCCTGATAGTAAAAAAGCCCCGCGGTGCGGGGCTTCATTTTTTTCATTTGGATATGGAAGATACAGACCGGGACCTTACTCTGCAGACCCGACTTTTTCGTAGTACTGCCCCATCAGCTTCTTCCAGTCAACGTTTTCATCGAGCAGGTTCGGACATGTGCTGTCCGGATAAAACCATTTTCTGCCCAGTCCCATGAGGATCTGCCACCAGTCGTGCACATCGGGGACCAGGATCTCTCCTTCGGGCCCTATCCTTCTCAGCTCACGGTAGACAAGGGCCACCATCTGGCTTTCATCCATCGCGGCTGTCGTCTTGGCATAGAATTCGATCGTATAGAAATACGAGCATGCTCCGAGCTGGTAAAGTATCTCCGTCCACTTCGGGGATATCCTGGAGGTCCTGGCAAGGACCATCTGTTTCTTGCTTCCTGAGCTTTTGTGGTTCACCAAAAAAAGTATCTTGTCCGGATCTATATGGCGCAATTCATCATATTTTGCTATGAGGGCCTCTGCTATTGGTCTGATCCTGCTGTTGCATATTTCGTAATCAAACTCCGGACCGCCTTTTTCCGTCATCTAAACTCCTCCTGTTGTCGGACCATAGTCCGGCTGAAAAATAAAACCTGTCAAATTATATCACCTGACGATTTAAAACCGTTCCCCAAAAGCCGATCAGGCAATTAATTTGCAGTAAAATGTGTTGTAAACAATTAACTAAATTTGACCTTTAAATCTTTCGGGATCTGCCGCAAGACACCGAGATCCTTTCGTCCTCCGTTTATAACTTCTGAAGAGTCAGTCTGTAAAAAGAACGCGGCGCTTACCTCTTAAGGAAGTAAGCGCCGCACATATCCTTCAGTATGTAAGAGACGATAAGGCTCAGTCAGTCTCAGGCCTGTTTTGAGCTTTGCCTCTCCTGAGGAAGGTGGGTTCGTCGAGTTCGTCTCCGGCTGTCCTGGAGAAAGCTTCCGTTTCCTGCAGCACATCTTCCCTCTGTTCAAGCCATGAGGGTCCCCTTCTTACCTCAGCCGCGGGAACAGCTTCGGCCTCTTTCTTTTCCTCCGGCTGATCCATAAAGGATCTCTGCCTGAATGGCCTTTGCTGTTCATTTCTAAGTACGGGCCTCTGTGGTGCGATGTACGACCCACCACGAGAGGCGCTGTTTTCAAAACGGTCCTCTTCGAAGCCGGTCGCTACGATGACTATCTCCACGCTGCCCTCCATGTCGCTGTCCTCTGCGCATCCCCAGACAAAGGTGGCATCTTCCGAGATGATCTCTTCGATATATGCGGCAGCCTGCTGGATCTCGAATATCCCAAGATCCCCGCCGTATTTGATGTTCATGAGCACACCCTTGGCTCCGTGCATCGAGCATTCCATCAACGGGCTTTCCAGGGCCTCTTTAAGAGCGTTTTCGATCCTGTCTTCCCCTTTGGCACATCCCACGCCCATAACTGCTGTGCCTGCGTGCTTCATTACAGCCTTGAGGTCGGCAAAATCAACGTTGACCATCCCGGGCCTTGTAACAAGGTCTGTGACGCCCTGCACCGCCTGTCTCAGAACTTCGTCCACCATAGAGAAGGATTCGCTCAGCGGAGTCTCTTTACGGCAGATCTGGAGAAGCCTGTCGTTCGGCACGACTATCAGTGCGTCGACGCACTGGCGGAGTTTGGCTATACCCTCTTCCGCATAGCGCATCCTTCTGGTTCCTTCAAACATAAAGGGCTTGGTGACCACCGCTACGGTAAGGATGCCCATCTCCTTCGCCGCCTGGGCGATTATCGGAATGGCCCCGGTTCCGGTGCCCCCACCCATGCCGGCAGTCAGGTAGACCATGTCGGACCCTCTGAGATACTCCCTGATCTCAGAGAGAGATTCTCTTGCCGCCTGCTCTCCTATCTGGGGCAGGGCACCCGCGCCCAGTCCCTTCGTGACCCTCTCGCCCAGAACTATCTTGTTTGGGCTGAGGGACATGTCGAGGCTTCTGACGTCGGTGTTGACGGCAAGGAGGTCCACACCCTCTATTCCCTTGCTTATGATGTGATTGAGGGCATTCCCGCCGCCCCCCCCCACGGCTATGACCTTTATAGATTCTCTGCGGGCAGGTTCAGATCTATTTTGTGCAGAAGGAGCATTAGTCTTCGATGTCCCTTCGGACTCATCGGGATACGGATAGCAAAGTTCTCTTGCTGGTATACTCAATTGTCCACCACTCCCGTTTACTGTTGTTGATGTATAATCATGACATTTCCAACACCATTATACAACAGAGGAGGGAGGCACGGTTGGAATTAAACGAAGGAAAATGTAAAAGAAAGGGTAACATCCAGGGCGACCGTACGGCTTTTATTATTTTCATGGCAGTTTTTGCCTTACTTGCATGGCAGGTCACCCATCCGCTTATGATGGCTCTTATATGGGCGGGCATGCTCTCCTTCATATTCCAGCCGGTCTACCGCTATCTGACAGATCTTTCAGGCGGGCGATTCAGGAACGTTTCTGCCGCTGCTGCACTCTGCCTTATAGCAGTCCTCTTCATAATACCGCTCATATACATAATTACTTCCCTCGGAGCCGAGATCTCGATGATCATCGGGAAAATAACGGAATTCATGTCCAGAAACGAGATCACCCAGACAAGAGATCTCGTTGAACTCATCCCGGAGTGGTTTCCCGACTGGTTGGAGGACGACCTTAAAGAGTTTCTTTTTGATTCGGACTCTGTAAGGGATTTTGTTCAGAAAACGGCGCAGTGGGCGGGCGGATATCTTACCGATGTTTCAAAAAAGCTGATCCAGGTCGCCTCTTCGATCCTTATAGAAATGCTGCTGGTCATGATGGTCTCTTTCTTCTTCATCAGGGACGGGGCCGGGATCGTTGAATACATAAAAAGCGTGACCCCTCTCTCCGAAGACGAGAAAGACATGTTTTTCTCCCGGACAAAAAAACTCCTGAATTCCGTCATCTTCGGCATATTGCTGACAGTTGCCATACAGGCGGTGCTCGGAGGCATCGGATGGTGGTTCGTCGGGCTGGGCAGTCCGGCGTTCTTCGGCATGCTGATGTTCTTTTTCGGCATGTTTCCTGCCGGGACATCTGTTGTATGGATACCGGGCGGGATATATCTGATCCTTTCGGGCGACGTTAAGGGAGGCATCATCCTTCTGGTATGGGGAGCCGCTGTGGTCGGGACCGTTGACAACCTGCTCCGCCCCTTCCTGATAAGCGGAGGCAAAGGAAAAGACGAGGAGATCCCGACACTGCTGGTGATACTCGGGCTCTTCGGGGGAGTCATCAAGTGGGGGTTTCTGGGCATCTTTCTCGGTCCGCTGATATTGGTGCTCTTTATCCTGATCTTCGACCTGTACCGGTCGCGCTTCTGCCTTGAGAAACTGGAGGATACACCGTCATGACCACGGATATCAGCACTTTGGCAACAGCTGTTTCCATTGCCATGGACGCCTTCTCAGTGTCGATATGCATGGGCATATGCCACACAAAGCTGAATAAACGCGACGCTTTCACCCTCGGGGGAGCTTTCGGGATCTCGCAGTTCGGGATGCCGATGCTCGGCGCCCTGATCGCTGCCAACATCACGGGACTCCTGAACAGCTGGGCGCCGTGGATAGGAGCGGCACTCATAGTATGGGTGGCAGTAAACATGATAAGGGAGGCATATCTCGGCAAGGACAGAACAAATTCCTGCATGAACATAACGCCCGCCAACGTTTTGATCCTGGCGTTCGCGACTTCCATCGACGCGCTGATAGTCGGGTTCTCGATAAAAAGCTCCGGCGGGTCAGCGCTGCTTCTCGCCGTCTCTGCCGGAGCCATAACCTTTATGCTCTCCTTCTACGGAGCGCTCGGAGGGAAAAAACTTGGTGAAAGGATAGGCACCTACGCCGAATATTTCGGCGGCACAGTGCTTATCCTCGTAGCCGTCAACATCCTCCTCAACAGCTAACAAAGCGCAGAAAACTGCCTACACCTCTATCAGCTCGTAGTTTCTCGTGCCTATCCCAAGCTTCTCACAGTGTTCAAGCGTAGTCTGCCAGTGGGTGTCCGGATGGATGGTATGGAAATGGTCTTCCTTTTCGCATCCTCTGATCTTTTCGTCCAGAACGCTACCCGAAATGACAGGTGCTTTTATCACAGCATCAGCACAAGCCTGATCCAGAGCCACGGGGTCCTTCGAGGCGAAGATCCCGATATCGGGGACCACGGGCAGGTCGTTTTCGACATGGCAGTCGCAGAAAGGAGAGACATCTATGACGAAGCTTATGTGGAACTGCGGTCTGCCGTTAAGCACGGCCCTTGCGTATTCGGCCATTTTTTTGCACATGGTCTCGTTAGATTCATAATCTGTCGGGCTTATGGCATTGAAAGGGCAAAGAGAGAGACAGCGTCCGCAGCCTACACACTTCAGCCTGTCTATCACGGCCTTTCCGCTGTCGTCAAATGTTATGGCATCGTGGGCACAGCCGCTGATACACTTCCTGCATGATCTGCACTTGGACGGCTTGACCTTCAGCTTGCCTGTACTGTGCATCTCCATCTTTCCGGCTCTTGAGCCCGACCCCATGCCGATATTTTTGATGGCTCCTCCGAAACCGCTCTGTTCATGACCCTTGAAGTGCGTCATCGATATGATGATATCGGCATCCATGATCGCTCTTCCGATCCTGGCCTCTTTTACAATTTCCCCGCCCGGCACTGGTACAATTGACTCGTCAGTCCCCTTAAGCCCATCGGCTATTATCACGTGACACCCTGTGCAGAAAGGGTTGTAGCCGTTCTCATAGGCTGAATCGAGATGTTCGAGCGCATCCTTCCTTCTTCCCGCATAAAGCGTGTTGCAGTCCGTGAGGAAGGGTTTTCCTCCCAGCTCTTTGATCATATCCGCCACAACTTTCGAAAAATTGGGCCTCAGATAGGCCAGGTTTCCGGGTTCACCAAGGTGGATCTTGACCGCGACAAACTGTTTTGTGAAGTCTATGTCCGTGATCCCTGCCGACCTGACAAGTCTTTCCAGCTTCCGGAGTATGTTTTTCTCGGGCGTTGTCCTCAGATTTGTAAAATAGACCTTAGATTTTTGCATCCTTATCAGTGTTCCCTTCCTTTTTCTATTTCCTTTTTGTAGTCTTCCCACATTCTTTCACGAAGCTTTTCGTCCAGTAGGACCTCAAGGGCTGACCTTGCTATTATCTTTGCTCCGGACCGCAGAGCTTCATGTGCTATCTCTGTCGTTGTGGCTTCAGCGAATTCCCTCGTATGCGCCTCGACATTTCTGCCGCATATATCCATCTCGGGCTGTACCGCGGGGCATTTGTAACTGACATCGCCGACGTCAGACGATCCCATGAATCCCTCTATTTCCGTGACGGGAATGCCGAATTCTGCGAACAGACCCTCCAGAAGCTCTTCCGCCGCCTGATTGGGCAGCATGTCTTTAAAGCTCGCCTCAAAGTTCCGCCAGGTAACTTCCGTTCCTGTGGCAAGAGCTGCTCCCCGGGCACAGTCACATACCTTTTCTATTATCTGATCAAGGTATGCCCGTTTTGGCGCCCTGAAATAAAACCGGCCTTTGGCCCTCTCGGGGACAATATTTGGGGCCGTTCCTCCCTCATAGTATATACCGTGCATCCTTACATCCGGTTTGACATGCTGGCGCAGCATGTCTATCGCATGGAAGAACAGCTGGAGCCCGTTCAGTGCGTTTATGCCCTCCCAGGGCGCAGCTGCGGCATGAGATGTCTTTCCTTTGAACGTGAACTCAATGGCATCCATTGCAAGAGAGCGATATTTAACGATAGTCTTCCCGCAGTGCGAATGGATCATTATTGCAAAATCACAGCCGTCGAAGACACCTTTCTCCGCCATTTCGACCTTTGCGCCGTTGGTCTCTTCCGCCGGCGTACCCACGACAAGAAGTTCCCCCGGTATATCCTTCATGAGCGGCAGCAGGCCCAGACCCGCAAGTACGGACATCGACCCGTGCAGGTTGTGTCCGCACGCGTGACCTATATCGGGCAGTGCGTCATATTCAACAAGGAGCGCGACCTTCCCGCCGCTTCCCGGCTTTCCCTTTTTGGCAATAAAGGCTGTAGGTATCCCCATAAAGGGATACTCGACATCAAATCCAGATTTTTCGAGGACATCGACTATGGCCCTGCTTGTTTTGAATTCTTCCCCCGATACTTCAGGCTCAGCGGCAAAGCTGTCGCTCATTTCCGCCATATCCCGCCAGTGTCTGTCGATTTCGGCATAAAGAAGTTCGATATATTTGTCCTTATCCAAAATTCTGCCCCCTTCCAGTGCAAAAATTTGGCAATTCTGCTTTCCGGTCCTTTAAAAAATCACTGCGATATCTGCGCCGCGCTAATTTCTTCTCATAAGCTCTCCTTTGGGTCCGCCCAGTACCTCGCTGTCTTTTACTGCAGGTTCCCCTCCTATTATCACCCATTTTATACCTTCCGGGGGCAGCAGTTCGTCTGTGAACGTCGCCGTATCACGAAGCTTATCCCCGTCAAATATAACGAGATCCGCGTCGGCACCTTCTCTGATCAGACCCTTATCGAGCCAGTTCATCCCAGCCGGCAGCGACGTGCATTTGCGTACCGCCTGAGGCCAGGAGGCTCCCATCTCCCTGAGCAGTCTGAGTGCCCTTGGAAAAGTCCCCGCAGCTCTGGGGTGGCCGTGTCCGCCTTTCAAAAGCCCGTCCGAAGCTATGGAGCATTCAGGGTGGGAGAGGCACAGTCTGACTTCTTCCTCTTTTATTACATGCGCGATTATAAGGCATTCCGGCTCTTCTTTCCTGAGGCGTTCGTAAAGTCCCTCCTCATTGAGCCATTTTCCACGGTTCGGTCCGCTTGCGACTTCAAGGGCCTCTTTCCCCTTTCCCCATCTCTTTTCAAACCCCGGATCAAAGACGGCGGAACCAAGATCCGTACAGAAAGCGTCATACGGATAACAGTCGAACGTTATATCTGCCCCTTCCGCACGGGCTCTGTCTATCATCTCCAGGATCTTCGCAAGCTGTCCGAAGCCGGTCATGCTCCCGAGATGCGAGATCTGGAACCGGAGCGGCCATTTCAGTGCAAGATCGATAATCTCCTGAGTCGCCCTCACCGAAGCGGGTCCGTCTTCCCTGATATGTACGGGTACCCATATCTTTGGAAAATCCACAGCGACCTCAAAAAGAGCCTCCAGTTCGCTTATGGGCGTATTCGGCAGATACTCGAGACCTATCGAGAGCCCAAAGGAGCCGTTCTCCAGTTCTTTTCTCAGCAGGGATCTCATTATTTCGATCTGAGCCTTCGTTGCCGGAAGGTACCGATCCACGGCACCGGCAGCCTCACGCAGTTTTTTATGTCCTGTGAGATAACCGAGGTTTATCCACGGTTCCCTGCGAAAAGGCAGTATTTCATCGCCCAGCGGGCCGGAGCCGCAGTTCCCGGCTATCGCGGTCGTGACTCCCTGTCTGAGCAGAGCTTTTTCTATCGTATCTCCGTCTTCTTTTTCTTCATCGTGCATATGTGAATCAATAAACCCGGGAGAGACATATGACCCTGACGCATCGATCACTTCTCTCCCTTCCATCTCATCAGCAGAGAGAGCGGCTATCTTTCGCTGTGAGATCCCGATATTCAGTTTTTCCTCTTTATTGAGTTCGGGGAGGAGAACGACTCCTCCCCGAAGCACCAGATCATAGACTGACATATCTTGCTTTCTCAGCTGTAGTTGATCAATACTGCGACGAAAATAAACACCATCTGCACGCTGAAGAGGAGGAAGAAAAAGGGAACGAAATATTTCCACCAGCGTTCGATCGGGACCTTAGCGATACCGCACATGACAGGCAGCAGCGTGGTCGGCCAGAGGATATTGGAGAAACCGTCGCCGTATTGATAGGCAAGTACCGCTATCTGACGCGGGATACCCAAAATGTCGGAAAGAGGCGCCATGATGGGTATTGTCGTAGCAGCCTGTCCCGATCCGGAGGGGATAAGGAAGTTGATCAGGGTCTGGACAAAGAGCATCCCTTCTGCTGCGACCCACTTGGGGAGTGATGAAAGCGGCTGGGCCAGACCATAAATTACCGAGTCGATGATCTGTCCCTGCCTCATTACGAGCAGTACCCCACGGGAAATACCGACAACGCATGCGCCGAAAACGATATCTTTCCACGCATCAATAAATATCACTGCGATCCTGCTGGGTCCGTAGCCGTTGACCACACCGGCGGCGATACCGGTTATAAGCAGTATCCCGCAGAGTTCGTCAAAATACCAGCCCTTTTTGAGGACGCCCCATATCAAAATACTCATTCCGATCAACAGGACAAGAAGGACAGCCCTGTTGCGGCCCGTGAACTTTGTATTCACGAGTTCGTCATGGTCCAGGGCCATCGCACCCATGTCGATGCCTGCCATGAGGCTCTTGCTGGGATCCTTTCTGATCCTGTTTCCATAACGCATCATCCACATGATGCCCATAGTGACAAATACGAACCATGACACTACGCGGAACCCCAGCCCAGAGAAGAGGGGCAGTTCGGAAAGTTTCTGGGCCAGTCCTACCGTAAACGGATTCATGAACGCTGCCGCAAAACCGAGCCCGCATCCCAAAGCTACGACCGACATTCCGACTATAGCGTCATAGCCCATCGCTATTGCAAGACCGACAAAGATCGGAATAAAACCGAAGGCCTCTTCATACATTCCAAAAAACGTTGAAGCTGTTGCAAACAGATAGGTAAAGAGCGGAAGAACAAAGGCATCTTTGCCTTTCGTGTTTCTGAGCAGGGATCCGATCGCCGCGTGGAGTGCGCCGCTTTCAAGGATAAGGTAGAAGGTCCCGTAGGAGATCATTATGAAGAAGATGATATCTCCGGCATCGATCAGCCCTTTGTATAGGCTTATAAACATCTCGAAGAATCCGACCGGGGTCGCTTCCACCAGATGATATGAGAGCGGATCGACTACAGAACGGTTCGTTATCGGATCGGTAACGCGGTCATATACACCTGCCGGGATAACATAAGTTCCGATAGTGGCTACTACGATTAGAAAAAATAGGATAACAAAGGTGTGTGGGACTTTGAACGTCTTCTTTGCTGCCTGTTCTGCCATGATAATAACCCTCCGTTTCGTAAGTTTTTGTTTCGCAAAAAGGAATGATGGTCAAAATATCTGTCTGTAACCGGCCGTATCCGCCCCCTTCAAATCTTATTGTCTAATATCTTTTTAGCATAATAAATCGATAATCACTATTATAATCCTTTTATTATCAAAATGTAATATTTTTGAGAGAGGCTGTGCAACAAAAAAAGGACTCCTACAAATATTTGGTCAATATTAGTCTATTTCTTTATACTCATATTTTGACCTGGTTTTGTGTTGAAATTCATCTAAAACCGTACAATACAGTGAATATGATTTTCCGGAGATAAGCATCAAATAATATCGCAAACTTGATCCGGCACCGGCAGCAGGGAAAAAGGGAGAGATTTGATATAGAATAGGTCAAAGATACAACAAAAGGGGGCAGAGACAGATGGTCTTGAAAAATACCACAGAACCTTTGAGACGCGAGAAACTAGGCGGGTGCGGCAATGGAGCCGCCGATACTTTTCCTGTCGCTATTCCGGACCAGGACGGTGTTTTTATCATGTCGACGAGGATCGAACTCGATCCCGGAGCTTCTATAGGCTGCCACAGGCACGAAGGTACTGAAGAGGTGTATTTCATCATGTCCGGTGAGGGGCTCTACACCGAAGAGGGAGAGGACAGCAGGGCACTTCCGGGGGACGTGTTTCTGTGCAGAGAGGGGAGATCTCACGGGATAGTGAACACGGGCAATGACAAGCTCGTCATGTGTGCCGCGATAGCAAAATACGGCAAATAAAATAAATAATAATCAAGGAACTGCCGGGATCTTGGGCGATAATGCTCCGGTCCCGGCAGTTATTATTTGATCTTATTACTACCGCTGATAAGCTGCCAGCACTTCAAAAGGGAGGAATCGAGCCTGACGATCGAAGGGAGCATAAGGTCGAATTCGTCCATCTCCCAGACCATGCCGTTCCTGACCGCCGGTATATTCTTGAACCTTGTGTCCTTCATTATCTCCTCTCTGGAGACGGAGGCAACGCCCCTCCTTATATTTTTAAGGGTTATTATGACCTCTGCGTCCTTTCCTTCCGAAGCAAGTTTTTGCGGGCCGTAAAATATATACCACGGATAATCCTTTATTTTGGTCCCGCCTGCGTCTGTTATGATCCTGGCTCCGGTCGAATCTATAAGCCTGGCCCCCCACGAATCAGCCGCGCATGTTGAAAAATCTGCTCCCGCAATGACGAATACCTTCTTGTTTTTAGTCTTTGCAGATCTTATCTCACCTTTATACAGGGATTTTTCCGACAGCAAAAGCGTCTGGGCGGCCTCTTTTGATCTTCCGGAAATGGCGCCCAACTTCTCAAGGTATTGTGTCAGGACCGCCCATTTAGGCCTGTCCAACGCGGCATACTTGATCCCGGCCTTATCCAGGTCTTTCATAAGGCCCATGTTTTTCTTCGCCCACCCGGTATCAACTATCACTATATCGGGGTCCAGGGCTGCTATCTGTTCTGCGGAGGGCGTCAATGAGAGCCTTGGTATGTTTTTGAGGACCCATTTGCCGTCAGCTGAAAAATTGACCCCGACAAGCTGGCGGACCGCTCTGATAGCGACGAGATTTTCTGTATGGGCATCGCTCAAGGACACTATCCTGACCGCGGGACGTGGAAGTTCAACGCTTCTCTGAAGATCGTCAATGACTGTCAGCGGTTTCGAGGCCCAGGAAATTTCACAGCCGATCAAAATAAAGATAAAGGTCAAAACAAAGAAAAATATGCCATATTTGTTTTTCGTGGTCTGCGAATTTCGACCTTGGTCCACATTTTCACCTCCTTAACAACAATTTTATCCACAACTTGTGGATATTTTTGTGACCAACTCTGTCTTCTCAGCCTATAATGTCCCCGTTTTCATCTCTTACACTACAGAACACGTGGACAACCCGAAATAAACCATTTACATTTATATGATTTATCGTTAAATGTAAGTGTTAACGGGTGCGGGAACGGACCACGTACATATTGTATTCCAAATATATAAAAATAGGGAAGGCGCATGCCTTCCCTATTTAGCTGCTGTTATCCTTCAGGTCGGGAACGACCTTATTCTACCTCTATCTCCGCCGAAGATTCCCAAAGCCCGTGTATGTTGCAGTAGCTCTGAACGATCAAAGTCCCGGACTTCGCAAGTTTGAGCGTCGCACAGCTGCATGGTTCCGTCATTGCCGGACCGGGCGCTGCCGGATCCATCGATGCCGCATGTGCGGTATAGTCAAACTTTGCAAGCTCAATCACAAACTTACCGTCGAAAGGTTTGTAAAAAAGCTGTATCCAGCTTATGAAGTGCTCCGGCTTATTGGGATGAGGGATCTCTTTTCCAACCGAAACGATAACTTTGAATGGCTCGCCCGCTTTAACTTTTGCCGGAGCCTCTATTACCGGTACATGCTTTTCTCCTTTGAAGTCTCCGCTCTGGATCAGATCTCCGAGTTTCATTAAAACGCCCCCATTTCTCTATTTTTATTACCTAATTACTTTGATGATGTCTTCATATTTTTATATCTTAGTTCTTTCCCGGCCACAATCCGCATTTTTACTGCATTATAGATGACAGACAAGGGCTTTTCAAAGACAGGACAGACCGATGTGATCATTTCTTCCTCATACTGAGTCTTTCGATCACCGTCTTTAATCTGGCCAGGCTTTCTGCAAGTTCTTCGTCTTTGACCTCCGCGCTTATCTCCCTGATATTCTTTTGGAGGCTGGCCTCAGAGATCAGGACTGGCGGGCGCCTGAGATGGTCCGGGAGCGGGTCTTTGGCGGAGGTCTGCCTCCTTACCTTTCCTACCTTTATCTCAAGCCTGACCTCCTTCACCCCCAAATATCTGCTTACAGACCTTGAAATAACGGATCTCCTTGACATCATGGTCGGAAGCACGCCCGGGGAATCCACGTGTACGGAGATGACCGGAACTTCATCGGTGTACTCGCATGAGACAGGAGCGCTTCTTTCCGCAGCAGCCTTGCCAACGACTTCAGGCCAGTGATTTTCAAGTTCGGCCAGCTTCATACAGAGCTTCAGGCTGTAAGGGGCATTGTTTCTGAGGGCTTCTTCGGTACTTTTTATATCATCCATCCGAGTCAGCCTTCTCCCCTGACCGTCTCCTGCTCTCGACAGCCACCCACAGCAGCTGTATGTCCGTCGGAGGGATCCCTGATATCCTGGATGCCTGTCCGAGGGTGCCGGGCATATACTTTAACAGCTTCTGCCTTCCTTCGGCGGAGAGGCCATGTACCTGTTCAAAATCAAAATCCTCCGGAAATTTCAGGATCTCCATCCGTCTGAATTTATCGACCTGGCGCATCTGCCTTTCGATATAGCCCTCATACTTGACTGAGACAGATATTTTCTCTCCCAGTTCCTTTTCGAGCGGCGATGATACGATATCCGAAAAAACTTCCCAGTTGATCTCAGGCCTTCTGAGAAGTTCTATTGCCGGCAGGGTTTCCGAAAGCGGCGAAGATTCGGCACCCCGCAGGATCTGGTTGACTTTTTCCGTTGAACTTATCCTGATCCTCTGTATCCGTTCGGTCTCCTCTTCAACGCGTTTCCACCTGTCCTGAAGTATGTTCCATTCTTCATCCTTCAGGAGGCCTATTTCCCTGCCTGTCTGAGAGAGCCTGGTGTCGGCGTTGTCGTGGCGAAGCAGCAGCCTGTATTCGCACCTGCTTGTAAGCATCCTGTACGGTTCATTGGTCCCCTTGGTCACAAGGTCGTCTATGAGGACCCCTATGTAGGCCTGATCTCTCTTCAGCACCAGCGGTCCAAGGCCTTTGACCTTCAGTGCAGCGTTTATTCCTGCCATAAGTCCCTGGGCTCCGGCTTCCTCGTATCCGGAGGTGCCGTTTATCTGCCCTGCCAGGAAAAGGCCGGGGATCTTTCTGGTTTCAAGCCACGGATAAAGCTGGGTGGGATCCACAAAATCATACTCTATGGCATATCCGGGCCTCAATATATGGGCAGATCCGCACCCCTTCAGCGTCCTGACAGATTCCAACTGGGCCTCGAGGCACATGGATGTGGAAAAATTCTGCATATACACCTCACGGCCCTCAGGATTTATGGGTTCAAGAAAAATGGGATGTGTATCCTTTTCAGGGAATCTTATGACCTTGTCGTCTATGGAAGGGCAATATCTCGGCCCTTCTGAGTCAAGGGTGCCCTGTACCAGGGGAGAGCGATCGAAGTATTTTCTCATTACCTCATGGGTATCGGCATTGGTCCTTGTAAGGGCACAAATAACTCCTTTATAGACCCTTTTCTGCCCGAAATGAGAAAATGATTCTGGCTCGCTGATGCTTTCCTGCCGGTCCAGCATATCCCAGTCCACGGAGTCCGCAAGGAGTCTGGGGGTGGTGTCCGTCCTCAGCCTGCCTGTCTTCAGACCGTTCTCCCTTAAGCTCTTCGAGAGGCCGGAGACTGAGACCATGCCCAGGGGGCCCGATTTATAAGAGGTGAGCCCTATAAATATCCTGGCGGCAAGATATGTCCCCGTCGCGATGATCACTGTCTTTGAGAGAAACTTCTGACCTGTCCTTATCCTGACACCGGCGACCTTCCCGTTTTCGGTCAAAAGATCGGTGACCATTGCCTGGTGGACTTCAAGGTTCGGGCAAGTAAGGATAGCTTTCCTGTAATGGTTGCCGTATTTTACCGGGTCACACTGTGCCCTTAGGGTCCTCACAGCCGGTCCTTTGGAGGTATTGAGCCATCTGAGATGGTGGGTGGCGCTGTCGGCCGCTTTTGCCATCTCTCCGCCCAGCGCGTCAATCTCCCTGACCAGATGGCCTTTTGCGGGGCCGCCTATAGAAGGGTTGCACGGCATCATGGCTGTGTTGTCCAGATAGAGGTTGAGCATCAGCACCCTGGATCCCATGCGTGCGGCTGAAAGCGCTGCCTCGCAGCCTGCGTGACCTCCTCCTATAACTATTACGTCATACATGTCTTCAATCTTCATTTACTGTCTCAACTCTCCCTGAATCTATGCGGTATATCCTGCCCGGAAATTTTTCAGCAAAGGGCTCAGCGGTGGAGGCAAAAACCTGCGTATTTTTCTCCGTCAGAGCGCAGAACAGGATGTTTCTGCCGTCCGAATCGAGTTCTGCTGTTATCTCGTCAAGAAGGAGCACGGGGTTTTTGCCGAGCTTCCTCCTGACTCCTTCTGCAACTGCAAGTATCAGTGCTATCGCTGTGCGCCTTCTGAAGCCTCTGCTGAGGGAGCGCGACGCAGGCGCACCGTTGGCCCTTATCAGCAGATCGTCCCTGTGCGGTCCGACCATGGGAACTTTCATGGCATCTTCCCTTGACTTGTTCAGTCTCAGAGAGTGTATGAAATCCTCTTCCGGGGCCGGAGAAGCCCCGGCCCCTCCCCTCTGGAGGCTTATCTCTGTGGGATAGGGCAGGAGCCCGCACATATCGTTCATCGATCCCGAGATCATTGCGACAGCCTCTTCACGCATCTTCCATATCCATGATGCGAGGGGAAGGAGCGCCCTGTCTATAAGTTCCGTCCGTCCTCCGTTCCTGAGGATCGCCGTCTTCTGCCTGATCCCTCTCCTGTAATCATTCAGCCTTGATGCATAAACGGGAACTATGAGCGCAAGGACCATATCCATCATCCTTCTCCTGAAGGAGGCCGGCCCTTCTATTATCGACATATCGTTGGGCAGGAAGGACAGTACAGGGATCTTCCATCTGAGTTCCGTGGCCGTGACAGGCTTTTCGTCGATCCTGACCGTATATCTTGATGAGATCTTGACCTTTATTATCTCTCCGCTTTCATCGTCAAGCTGACCCGTTAACTGTACCTCCGAAGAGCCGCTGTTCCATGTCGGGAGAGAGGATGATCTTGTGCCCCGTTCGAGCGGGCCCCACCCGGAAACGATGTTTATGCCCTCAAGTATGTTAGTTTTGCCCGAGCCGTTCGGACCCGTAAGTAAATTCAACCCCGGGGACCACTTAATCTCCCGGGGTTCAATATTTCTGAAGTTATTGAACCTTACCCGGCTATATCCCATCTCCGGAATCCGGCTCTGTATCGCCCATGTTCAACTCATCTTCGGTAAGGTTGATGGGTGCTATCAGACAGATGAACTTTTCACTGTCGGCCCTTTTGACCACCATATGTCCGGACGAGCCGTTGAAGGATAGCCTTACCTGGGGATCCCTGAGAACTTTGAGCGCTTCCATGAAAAATTTAGAATTTACGGCTATCTTGAGGTTTTCTCCGGAAATATCCGCATATATCTCTTCTTTCGCATTTCCGAAGTCTGGGGCCCTTCCGCGCATTACGAACGAATTTTCCCTCGCAATGTCGAGAATGACCATCCTGTTGTAATCTTTTACTATCACGTCGACCCTTTCCAGTGCAGAGATTAGATCTCCCCTGTCAAGGACTGCAGTCGTCAGATGGTTTTTGGGGAGGATCTTTTCGTAAGCAGGGAAGTGCGATTCGACCCTTCTCACTGTAAATTCAACATTGTCAGCCCTGAAATAAAACTGAGCGTCATCATAAAGTATCTCCACCATATACTCCGGGTTCAGGGAAGCAAGGATCCTCTGTATCTCCTTGATACCCTTCATAGGCAGAAGGGCGCTGTCGGAGTCCACACTTTCGCTTACAGCCGAACCGGAGAGGGCAAGCCTCCTTGTATCGGTAGAAACTATATTCAGACGTCCGCTGGATATCTGGAAATTAGCCGAAGAAAGATAAAGAGGAAATTCCTCTCCTGACGAAGCTGCCAGTGTACCCTCTTCAATTACCTCCGCGAGTTCTCCGACAGAAAGCTTACAAAAAAGTTCCGCACCTGCAGATGTAGGCAACGAAGGAAATTCCCTTACCGGATATGTGCTGAAGTTATATTTGCTCCTGCCGGCCTTAAGTATTACCTTACCGTCGGATACAGTAAGGTTAAATTCCTCTCCGGGCGATTTCTTAAAGAGCTCACTGACTATTTTTACAGGAAATACCGCTTCTCCCGGTTCAAGGACGTTAACACCGGATGCAGAGCAAATTATAGAAGTTCTTATATCTGTTGCCTGAAGCGTTACCTTATCCCTATCCGCTTTTACAAGAACAGATGAAAGGATACTCATTGAGCTGGAACTAGAAGTACTTCTTTCAGCAAGTACCCAGCTCTGGAGGAATAATTTTTTGTTTATCAAAAGTTTCATTAGGATGACCTCCTGCTCTTATCTATATAATATCAAAAAAAGTAATAGGCGTAGTAGAGGCTGTGGATTTGTTGAAAATGCCG
>Ga0209723_1000350_pt1 | contig 88847 bp, 79 predicted proteins | sample BiotimSIPDNA_2_FD_185750 | JGI IMG/M metagenome (GOLD analysis project Ga0209723, IMG submission 185750) | Anaerobic biogas reactor microbial communites from Washington, USA - Biogas_R2 time_0 SIP DNA (SPAdes) (version 2) | ecosystem: Engineered > Bioreactor > Anaerobic > Unclassified | place... | reverse complement strand
TGACTTCGCTGCTCAGCTCAGGTCCCATCTCCGCCGCTCGAATTCTATCCCGATGCGCCCTCTTGGTTATCTTTCTCCCTTAGCTTTCCTAAATATCTGACTGTCCAATATGTTTGACAATCCTACATATATCGCCGGTTGTTCCGGTTTTACCCCTCCGGATATGATCAAGAGGTCTCAAAAACCGTATCGCGCAGACTATTTTCAATAAAACACTTGCTATATGAACAATAATATGATATATTTCCGATACTAACGCAATGACGGAGAAAGTAAGCGATAACGGTTCGAATCCAAAGCGGCACTGAAGAGAAGGAGCACCCGCGGCTGTAAGGGCTCCCGTGCGGCAATCGCCGAAATTCACTCCTGAGCGGTGAGGCTGAACCCGTTGATGAACGGCTGTAGGCTGAAACGGGCGCTCCCGTTACAGGGCGGCAGAGTGTTTGCTCTTGAGCAAGAACGCAGGGTGGTAACGCGGAGTTAACCTTCGTCCCTCGAACGGGTGACGAAGGCTATTTTTTTCGGGAGGGATGTTTTACGGTCAGGCAACAATTGCAAATGATTGCGACAACCGCGGAGGATGAGTTGAGAACGGTCAGTGATCGTCCGGCTCTTGAGTCGCTGCGCATCAAATACCTCGGCAAAAAAGGAGAATTGACCGCCGTCCTTAAACAAATGGGCGGTTTATCGGAAGAAGAAAGGCCGGCCGTCGGCAAACTGGCAAACGAAACCAGGGTAAAAATTGAAGAAATGATCGCTTCGAAGGAGTCGGAGATCAAAAAGACGCTGATGGCGTCACAATTAAGAACGGAAGCCCTGGATGTGACTTTGCCCGGGAAACGGCACAAACTCGGGCACAGCCACCCGTTGTCGATTGTGCTCGACGAGGTGAAGGAAATCTTTCTTGGTCTCGGTTTTTCAATCGCGACAGGCCCGGAAATCGAATGGGATTATTATAACTTTGAGGCCTTGAACATCGCCAAAAACCATCCCGCAAGGGACACGCAGGACACCTTTTATATAACCGAAAATATACTCTTGAGAACACAGACATCGCCTGTTCAAATTCGTGTTATGGAGAAACAATCGCCGCCGATTCGAATCATAGCCCCCGGAAGAGTCTACCGTTCGGATGCCGTAGACGCAACGCACTCCCCTTTGTTCCATCAAATCGAAGGGTTGGTCGTCGACAAGGGTATTACGATGGGTGATTTGAAGGGGTGCCTGGAAGCCTTTATTAAACAGCTTTACGGCGAAAATACGAAAGTCCGCCTGAGGCCGCATCATTTTCCGTTTACGGAGCCTTCATGCGAAGTGGATATATCCTGTTTCCGCTGCGGAGGAACAGGCTGCCCCATGTGCAAGGGGGAAGGATGGATCGAGATCCTCGGAGGCGGCATGGTCCATCCGAAAGTTCTTGAAACGGGAGGAGTGGACCCGTCGGTTTACAGCGGATTTGCTTTTGGCGTCGGACTCGAAAGAATCGTTATGTTCCGGTTCAACATCGACGATATGCGCCTTCTTTACGAGAACGATGTCCGCTTTCTTGAACAGTTTTAGGGGGCTTATATATGAATTTATCGAAAAAGTGGCTTAATGACTATGTCAGTATTGCCGTTGGGGACAAAGAATTTTCCGATGCCATGACGATGAGCGGCTCTAAGGTTGAAGGCTATAAAAAAGAGGGCTCGGAACTCAGAAATATCGTGGTAGGCCAAGTTTTATCATTGGATAAACACCCGGATTCCGATCATCTGTGGGTTTGCGCCGTCGACGCCGGTTCAGCCTCGCCTGTTCAAATCGTAACCGGCGCGCAGAATGTTCGGCAACACGATTTTGTGCCTGTCGCTTTGGATTGTTCCGTCGTCGCGGGAGGCAAAGAAATACGCACCGGCAAAATAAGAGGCGTCGAAAGCGAAGGCATGTTCTGCTCGCTGGCCGAACTCGGGCTTAACAAACACGACTTCCCCTACGCCGTTGACGACGGAATCTTCATTTTGGGCGACGATTGCGTAAGAAAGCCCGGCACGGATATCCAATCCTCGATCGGGTTAAACGATACGGTCGTCGAATTTGAAATAACATCAAACCGTCCGGATTGCCTGTCGGTTTTAGGGCTGGCGCGTGAAGCGGCGGCAACATTTCATCTTCCGCTTCGTGCCCCCGCGCCCAAGGCTCATAAAAGAGCGGGCGAAGCCGGCGATATGCTGAAGGTGAGTATTCTTAACTCAGATAAATGCTACCGCTATGTGGGCGCTGTCGTTAAAAATGTTCAAATCGCCCCGTCGCCCCTGTGGATTCGTGAGCGTTTGAGGGCAAGCGGCGTCAGGCCTATTAACAACATTGTCGACATTACCAACTTTGTGATGCTCGAATTCGGCCAGCCGATGCATGCTTTTGACATTCGCTACCTGACCGGTTCGGAAGTAGTGGTTCGCTGCGCTCGTGAAGGGGAATCCATAACAACACTCGACGGAATCCGCCGGGAACTTTCCGAAGACATGCTTGTGATAGCCGACACAGAAAAACCGGTGGCGATCGCCGGGGTAATGGGCGGAGAATACAGCGGTATTATGGACGATACGCAAACGATTGTTTTTGAATCCGCCTGTTTCAACGGCGCCAGCGTTCGCCAAACGGCGAAAAAACTGGGTATGAGAACCGAATCATCCTCCCGTTTTGAAAAAGAACTCGACCCTGCCGGCTGCCCGGTATCCATGGCTCGGGCTCTCGAACTCGTTGAATTGCTCCGGGCGGGCGAAGTGGTCAACGGTGTGGTTGACTGCAGTGTTTACGACGGAGAGCCGGTTACCCTGCCTTTCGACTGGCAATGGGTAAATGAATTTATCGGCATCGATATCCCCGAAGAGGAACAAAAACAGATACTGGAAAAACTCGAATTCAAGGTAAAAGACGGAGTCGTCACCGTTCCTTCATTCCGAAACGATGTGCGTCATCTTGCCGACATTTCGGAGGAAATCGCCAGGTTTTACGGGTATGAAAGAATACCGGGCAGGCCTTTAACCGGATTCGCGCAAGGCAAACTCACCGACACGCAAAAACTGGAAAGAGATTTAGCCGGCGCTCTTCTCGGCTGCGGGTTTTCTGAAATCCACACATACTCGTTTATCAGCCCCAAGGCGTATGACAAAATACTTTTGCCGCAAAACAGCGCGATGCGTGACAGTGTTGTCATTTCAAACCCGTTGGGCGAGGATACGAGCATTATGCGAACAACTCCCCTGCCCTCTATGTTGGATGTCCTTGAAAGAAACTATAGCCGTCGCAACGACAGCGCGAAGTTATTTGAACTCGCCACCGTTTACATCCCGAACGGAGCCGATTCGCTGCCGGAAGAATTAACGAAGATTTCCTTGGGAATGTACGGGCCGGGCTGTGACTTCTTTGCGTTAAAGGGCGCGGTTGAAGAACTGTTGTCAAAAGCCGGCGTTGAAAAGGCCGAAACACAACCGGTCACGGATAACCCTTCCTTTCATCCCGGCCGCTGCGCCAAACTTATCGCCGACAATACCGAATTCGCTGTTTTTGGCGAAATCCATCCGCTTGTTGCCGAAAACTGCGGGCTCGACACAAGAGTGTACTGCGCGTGCATAGATTTTAACGCGATAGCGAAATTGAGAAACAGCCGCAAGGTCTATAAATATCTCCCGAAATTCCCGCCGACCGATCGCGACATTGCCTTTGTCTGTGACAAGAGCATCACTGTTCTGACTCTTGAAAAAGCGATTTATGAGGCGGCGGGCAGCATTCTTGAAAGCCTTGCGCTTTTTGATGTCTATGAAGGCTCGCAGATACCCGAAGGTAAAAAAAGCGTGGCTTTCAGCCTTCGCATGCGTTCGTTAGACAGAACGCTGAAGGACGAAGAAGCGGATGAAGTGATGGCGAGAGTCGTCTCGTCCCTCGGCAGGCTGGGCGCTTCTCTTCGTTCCTGATTCTATGCGCGTTTAATTCCGGCTTGAAATCATAAAAACAGCATTGTTTTATTGGAGTCTGTAGTGTATAATGTATAAGAATTGTCGGAGGTGGCAGGATGAGTGATAAAACCATACAGTTTACCATCAAAGAAGAGCATGAACAGGAGATGCGCAGAGTGCTTTTATCCGTTTATGAAGCTCTTGAGGAAAAAGGCTATAATCCGATAAGCCAGATTGTCGGTTATATCCTTTCCGAGGACCCCACCTATATCACAACGCACAACAACGCCAGAAGTCTGGTCAGAAGAATTGACAGGGACGAACTTCTGCAATTGCTTGTCAAAGACTATTTAAATAAATAATAACGCGAAACGGAGTAAAACGGATGGCAGATGCAAAAGAGAAAAACGACTTTTTAGAATACAAAGGTAAACCGCTTGTGCGTAACGGCAACACCATTTACTATGGCAATATGAACGAAGATTTTGTCGTGGTAATCCAGATAACGAGCACAAAAGAGGTTAAGGACCTTGAAGTCTCCGACCGGGTCATTGTACAACTGGTCAGCACAGATCCCAATATTCGCCCGAAAGAAAGAATTATTAAGAAAGCCGAAAAGCGCGGGCTTTACAACGCCATGGATATCGGCAGCATCTGGCTTGAGCGTGAACTTGAAAAACGATCCTGACAGGAAACGGTGATAACGGAAAAGGAGCGGCTGAACCGCTCCTTTTCCGTATTATAGACTCGCTTTCCCGATATCTTTTCTATAATGCGCGTTTCGGAAAGTGATAGACGCCACGCCTTCATACGCTTTTTTTATTGCTTCTTTTAAATCCTTTCCCGTCGCGGTTACGCCGAGCACGCGCCCTCCGTTTGTAACAAACGAGTTGCCGTCAAAGGCTGTCCCCGAGTGATAGACTGCCACACCGGGCGCTTGGCCGTCGCCGAGCAGGCCGGTTATTGGATAGCCTTTTTCATAGCCGGCGGGATACCCGCCGGACGCCATGATGACACAGGCGCAGGCATGGTCGAACCATTCAACATTGATTGTGGATAACTTTTCCTCAATGGTCGCTTCCACAATGTCGATCAACGGAGTTTTCAAACGGGGCAGAACAACCTGGGTTTCCGGGTCGCCGAACCTCGCGTTGTATTCAATAACCTTCGGCCCGTTTTCTGTCAGCATTAAACCGAAGTACAGACAGCCTTTAAACGGCCGCCCTTCTTTTTTCATAGCTTCAATCGTAGGTTTGAAAATAGTATCCATACAAAGCCGGGCAACCTCTTCGGAATAAAACGGATTTGGGCTTATGGTACCCATACCCCCGGTATTCGGGCCCGAGTCGCCGTCAAACGCTTTTTTATGGTCCATTGATGAAACCATCGGAAGGATGGTTTCTCCGTCCGTGAATGACAGCACCGACACTTCGGGGCCGGTCAAAAACTCCTCCACAACGACTTTGTTGCCGGAAGCGCCGAACACTTTGTCCCGCATGATGGATATAACGGCCTTTTCGGCGCCCTCGTAATCCTGAGCGATGATAACGCCCTTGCCCAGAGCCAATCCATCCGCTTTGACAACAACGGGATAGCTGTTCTTTGACTTTATGTATAACAGTGCCGTTTGCGGGTCTTCGAAAACCTCATAGTCCGCGGTTGGTATGCCGTATTTTTTCATAAGTCCTTTGGAGAATACTTTGCTGCTCTCGATTTCGGCCGCGGCGGCTCTCGGGCCGTATGCTTTTATGCCCGCCTCCTCCAAAGCGTCGACCATCCCCGCGGCGAGCGGGTCGTCGGGTGCGACAAAAACAATATCCGCTTTTTGCTCCACCGCCAGGGCGACGATGCCTTGAATATCGGCCGCGGCCACCGGGAAGCACTCGGCGTCTCTCGAAATTCCCGCGTTGCCCGGCGCGCAGATCACTTCAGTGACGCGCCCGCTTTCTTTCAGTTTTCTGACCAGGGCGTGTTCACGGCCACCCGAACCGACCATTAAAATCTTCATAGCGCCTGCAGGCTGAAAAAGCCTTCCTCCGATCAGTGTTTAAAATGCCGCATGCCGGTAAAGACCATCGTTATTCCGGCCTCGTCCGCGGCTATTATGCTGTCTTCGTCCCTGATGGAACCGCCGGGTTGAATAATCGCCGTGATTCCCGCTTGTTTCGCTGCGTTGACACAATCCGAGAACGGAAAATACGCGTCGCTTCCCATCACCGAGCCGGCAGCCCTGTCCCCCGCGTATTTCACCGCCAATTCCAGCGCCGTAATACGGTTGGTCTGACCGGGGCCTATGCCGACCGTCCTATTATCTTTTACAAGGGCAATTCCGTTTGATTTGACATGTTTGACGATCTTCCAGGCAAACAGAAGTTGCTTCATCTCCTCCTCTGTCGGTTGCCGCTTCGTGACGCATTTCATGTCTTCGTCGTTCATCAACGCGGTGTCGAGGCTTTGGACAAGAAGGCCGCCGGCGACTTTTTTCATATCCAGACAAGCCGCCGCGTTCGGTGACGCCAAATCGGGCAGTTCCAAAAGTCGAATATTCTTCTTCTCTTTCAATATGTTCAAGGCGCCGTCGGAGAAGGACGGCGCTATAATGATTTCGAGGAATATCTTCGCGAGTTCGGTGGCTGTTTGTTCGTCGACTTCCCGGTTGAGCGCTACAATACCTCCAAAAATCGAGACGCTGTCCGCCTCATAGGCATTTTTGTAGGCTTCAAAAATATCGCCGCCGATTCCGACGCCGCACGGATTGGCGTGTTTGACGGCAACCGCAACCGGCTTTTCAAAACCGAACTCTTTGATAACATCGAGCGCGCCGTTGGCGTCGTTGATATTGTTATACGAAAGTTCTTTGCCGTGCAGCTGGCGCGCTCCGGATAGGGTGTTCGACGCTGCGCCGATCTCTTTATAAAACGCTGCCGGTTGGTGCGGGTTTTCGCCGTAGCGCATTTCCTGAACCTTTTCAAATGTCAGAGTAAGGTTTTTTGGGAAACCGTTTTCGTTTCTTTTGGATCGGAGGTAATTGTTAATCAAGGCGTCATACTGGGCGGTATGCTCGAAAACGGCACCGGCGAGGCGGAATTTGGTATCTTTCGAAGTGTCTCCCTGCGACTTAATTTCCGCTATCACCGTATCATAGTCCTCGGGGTTTACGATCACGGTTACATCCTGCCAATTTTTCGCCGCGGCCCGAAGCATCGTCGGTCCGCCGATGTCTATATTTTCAACCGCTTCCTCAAGGGAAACGTTCGCCTTTAAAATGGTTTGTTTAAACGGGTACAAGTTGATGCAGACGATGTCGATGGGTGTAATTCCAAGCTTCTGAATCTGTTTCATGTGTTCTGCATTGCTTCTCATGGCCAATATACCGCCGTGAATCATGGGATGAAGGGTTTTTACGCGGCCGTCGAGGCATTCCGGAAAGCCAGTCACATCCGAAACACCGGTGCAAGGAACGCCGGCTTCCGCCAGCGTTTTCGCTGTTCCGCCGGTTGAGAGGATTTCATAACCGAGAAGCACAAGTTCTTTCGCGAAGCCGACAACACCGGTCTTGTCCGAAACACTGATAATCGCTCTTTTTGACATTGTTTTACCCTCCGTTTTTGTTTACTCGCATAACATGGAAACAGCCTGCGGCAATATAACCCACTCCGCCTGTTCCATCACTCTTTGTTGCAGGGTCTGCGGCGTATCGCCCTTAAGGACTTCCACGGCTTTCTGAAGAATAATATCTCCCCCGTCGGGGATTTCATTGACGAAATGAACCGTAGCCCCGGACACTTTAACCCCTTTTTCCAGAGCCGCTTCATGGACTCTTAAACCGTAATACCCTTTTCCGCAGAATGACGGGATTAACGCGGGGTGGACATTAATGATACGATTTCTGTACTCATCGATAAGTTCCGGGCCCAGAATAGATAAAAAGCCGGCCAGAACAATCAAACCGGCTTCGCATTCACGAAGTTCTTTTATTATGGAGCGGTCGAAATCCGAATCCGATTGAAAACTCTTTCTGTCCACAACCGCCGCGGGAATCCCCGCCTTCCTCGCCCTTTCAAGAGCAAAGGCGCCGGGGTTGCTTGAAATGACTTTGACAATTCTCCCTCTGCCGGTTTCTCCTCTTTTCTGGGCGTCAATCAGCGCTTGAAGATTCGTTCCGCCACCCGAAACCAAAACAGCCACATTCACATAGTCGTTCCCCGCATTCAACATATGGTCACACCCTTTTCGCCACGTTTCACCTCGCCGACGATCATCGCCTTTTCTCCGCTGGCGGCCAGCGAATCAAGAGCATCATTCACAGCCTCCGCGCCAACGGCAACGCAAAGCCCGAGGCCCATATTGAAAGTGTTGAACATATCCCTTTCGGGTATGCCTTCGTTTTGAATGAGCGAAAAAACCGGCATGACAGGAATCTTGCTTTTTTCGATATACGCGCGCAGCCCCTCCGGCAGCATTCGCGGTATGTTTTCATAAAAACCGCCGCCGGTTATATGGGCTATCCCGTGCACTTCCACACAGCTTAACAGCGAAAGAACCGCTTTCACATATATTTTGGTTGGAGTCAGCAATTCCTCGCCGATTGTCCTGCCGAGGTCATTGACATAGATGCCAAGCCTTTCCTCCGTAATATTAAAGACTTTTCTGACCAATGAAAACCCGTTGGAATGCACACCGGACGACGCGATGCCAATCAGAATGTCGCCCGCCTTTGTTTTTGTGTTCTCGACCAGTTTTTTTCTGTCACACATCCCGACGCAAAACCCGGCCAAATCGTATTCGTCCGGAGGGTAAAATCCCGGCATTTCGGCGGTTTCTCCGCCGATGAGGGCACAACCCGCTTGTACGCATCCGTCGGCAACCCCGGCAACGATAGACGAGACTTTTTCGGGAATGTTTTTTCCGACAGCAAGGTAGTCAAGGAAAAAAAGCGGTTTGGCACCCGAGCACGCCACATCGTTGGCGCACATCGCCACGCAATCAATGCCGATGGTATCGTGCTTGTCCATTAAAAAAGCGATCTTAAGTTTTGTGCCTACCCCGTCGGTTCCCGAGACAAGAACGGGCTCTTCGATGCCGCTGAGATCCGGTTTGAAAAGGCCGCCAAAACCGCCGATTCCCGAAAGAACGCCGGGTATCTCGGTTCGCTTGACATGCCTTTTTAACAATTCAACGGAACGGTACCCGGCCGTAATGTCAACGCCCGATTCTTTATAACTATCGCTGAAACTGTCCAAAACCGCAGCCCTCCAAATCTGTTGTCAAATACCGGCCAGCTTTTCCTGAAGGAGGGCGTCTCTATCCGCCACATCCTTCGCCGTCTGTGATTTTAATTCTTTCAGCTTATTTGAAAGGGCCCCGTCGCCGAGAGCCAGTATTTGAGCGGCCAGAAGCGCCGCGTTGACAGCGCCGTCAATGGCAACCGTCGCGACCGGAACACCGGGCGGCATTTGAACCGTCGAAAGTAGGGCGTCAAGCCCGTCAAGCGTGGAGGATTTGATCGGCAGCCCAATGACGGGCAAACAGGTATGCGCAGCCAAAAAACCGGCAAGGTGAGCGGCTTTTCCGGCCGCGGCTATGATAACGCCGAAGCCGTTTTCCGAGGCCGTTGACGCGAATTGCGCCGCCGTACCCGGAGTTCTGTGAGCCGAAATCACTTTTGCCTCAAAGTCGATGCCAAGCTTCTTCAGCGTTTTTATCGCTTCGGCCACAACCGGCAGATCGCTGTCGCTTCCCATTATCACGGCTGCTTTTTTCAATGATGATGCCTCCTCCGAGAAAACTCAAATCTATTCTATTGCATGAGGCAAGAAATTTCAATAGCTTAGTCCTTGAATTGAGTATTTTTACATATAAATGTACCGAGCTCTATATGTTGTGACTTTTTTGTAGATAATCACAATATATACCTACAAACAAATACCGGAGTGTTATGATGAGAAAGTATATACCCGCCGTCTTGGTGTTATTCTTTGTGGCGCTCGCAGGCTGTCAAAGCGCTGCGGAAATGAATGCCGTTGATTTTTATGAAAGATTCAACGCCATTGCCGGAAGGGAGACGCTCAGCCTCGACAGGACCGTCTCGGAAAAAGCGGATAAGGAAATCAAGTATTCCTGTCTGTTTGAACGGACCGGCAGCCCGGAACGCTTTCTGCTGACTATGTATGCCCCTTCGGAAGGCGGCAACGTATTTTCCTGCCACGTCACGATGTTATTTCACCCAAACAGTTCGGAAGCCGCCGCCAAAGGTATCCCCGAGGAATTTATTCAACTGTCAAAGGCGGCTATAGAGGCTTTTACAAAGTCGAGTGAAGAAAAAGCCGGAGCCTTGCTCAAAGAGCTCGGCGCCGGCGCCAGCCAACCTGTTCAATACACAACAACCCGCAAAGAAGAAAAATTGTTTCGCTATTCTTTGGTGGTAAACGATGTCGGCGCTACGCTGAAGATCGAGAATACTCTTTTGTGCCCGACTACCGTTCCGGATTTAACGCTTCGTCAATGAGAGGCCTCGCTTTCAGTTCCGGTCCCATTTATCACACAAATCATTGATTTGGTCGGCAAACTTGGCAATATCTTTGTTCGCCCCTCCCCGGTTTCGTTTGATGACGCCAATCAAACGCTGACCGGCTTCCTCGAGACGGCGATATACCGTTGCGCCGCGTTTGTCTTCTCGTTTTTGCGCCGTTTTCGGCGAAGGCGCGGTACCGGAATAAACAAAGCTGTCGGCCAGCAAATCGTAGCACGATTCGAAATTCGGCGCTGTCGCGCTATAGTTGAAACCGTCGCGAAGAAGCGAAGCGAAGGAGTCACAAACGGAACTTTCACCGTGAACGACAAACACCTTGCCGGGCTTTTTTTCAAAAGCCTTAATCCATCGAATCAAGCCTTCTTTATCCGCGTGGGCGCTTACGCCCTCGAGTTCGACAATTTCCGCCTTGACGCTGATGGTTTCACCGAAAAGTTTTACGGTTTTGACCCCGTCTTTTAATATACGGCCAAGGGTTCCCTCCGCCTGATAACCCACAAACACCACCGTGCATTCCTGCCGCCATAGATTGTGCTTGAGATGATGGCGGATCCTGCCCGCTTCGCACATACCGCTGGCGGAAACAATCACTTTACTGCGGGGATCAAAGTTGATTGCTTTCGAGTCATCGCTCGTAACGGAGATCTTAAGCCCGTTGAAACTTATCGGATTGATTCCTTTTCGGACAAGGCTGAGCGCTTCATCGTCAAAATAGCCGGTCGTGTTTTCGTTGAAAATGTTCGTCGCTTTAACTGCTAAAGGGCTGTCGACATAAACAGGGATTTCTGTACGCCCTTCGATAAGGCCTCTGTTGAGGATATCCCTGATAAAATACAGAATCTCCTGTGTCCGGCCGACCGCGAACGAGGGGATGACAACGTTGCCTCCCCTGTCAAATGTCCTTTGAATGATTTGGGCGAAATTAAGCGCGTAATCCGGCGGCGGATTGTGATTCCGGTCGCCGTAAGTCGATTCCATAATGACATAGTCCGCTTCGGCTATATACGACGGGTCTCGTATCAGCGGTTGATTAAGGTTGCCGATGTCGCCTGAAAAAACAAGTTTTTTGGTAATCCCCGCTTCCTCAAGCCATATCTCTATGCTCGAAGAACCCAAAAGATGGCCGGCGTCAACGAACCGTATGTCAATGCCTTCACAAACTTGTATCCGGTTGGCATAACCGTAAGTCTTGAAGAGTTTTAAAACGTTTTCGGCGTCTTCTGTGGTGTAAAGAGGTTCTGCAGAGTCCTCGCCGGCTCTCTTATTCTTTCTTTTCTTCCATTCAGCCTCAAACTCCTGAATGTGCGCGCTGTCAAGCAACATTATGCCGCACAGTTCACCTGTGGCATAAGTACAGTAAACCGTGCCGCGAAACCCCATCTTTGAAAGCAAAGGCAGCCGGCCCGAATGGTCAATATGGGCGTGTGTCAAAAAGACATAATCCACATCGGCCGGGTTCACCGGCATCGCTTGTTCGTCGTATTCGTCCGGTCCCTGAAGCATGCCGCAATCAACCAGAATTTTCTTTCCCGAAGATTCGATATAATAGCAGCTTCCCGTAACCTCGTGCGTGGCGCCGAAAAAATGCAGTCTCATGTTTATCCCGTTCCTTTCCGTCGCAACCGGTATGCCGCAACCCGAAACCCTGTCCGGAGTAGCCCGCCGGCTCAGTTTACATCCCCGTATTTTTAACCACAAACCGGAACTCGATTTCTTCTCCGCCTTTTAACTCGAACTGCGCGGAGCCGATATCGGGTGTTTCTCCGTCCACCGAATAAAGCCATCCGCTTTGATCGCCGAAATAGCGCCTGTCTTTTTCAACCAGGCCGCCAACACCCGCGACATAGGTGCCGCTGTAAGTGAGCCTGACAGCGATATCGTTTTCTTTCATAACACGCTTGAAAACATCCAATACGGATTCGCCGCTTTTTATTTCAATGCCTCTGCTGTCGCAGAAAATACCGTCTTCCGGCAGAATATTTTCAAACACTTCGAACTTGTTGTCGCCGTGTGTTTTTTTATACTCTTCAATATACTCGACAGCCTCTTTGCATTGAACGGTCAATCTCACGGTGTTTTTCGGCGGCGCGGTTGTTTCGGTAACCCCGCCCGTGGCGCCGGCATTGTTTTTTCCGGTATGGGACGAGGCACAGGAGCACAGCGTGACAAAAAAAACAACAGCCGCGGCAACGCAGGCAATCCGTTTATACTTCTTCATGTCTTTTTCTCAACGACAAAGCCGAGCCGATGCATGCCAAAGCGAACAAAACGACCGCAACCGTTGTCTCCGACCCCGTGGCGGGAGTCGGTGTTTTCTGCGGGTTCTCGTCAGTCGCGGCAGTTTCTTCGGGTTGTGTGGTTTCCTGCGGAATGTCCGTATCCATGAACTCATAAAGGCCCGCTTTCCCGTCTGCAAAGCGCAGATACGCGCTCAACGCGTATAAGACCTGATAAGAGGACATGACATTGGATTTTCCGTCAAACCCTTTCATGCCGCCGTCCGTGTTTTGATACGATTTCAAGGCATCCAATACATTTTTACCGTTTTTCACATATTCGTTCGCCAAAGGGTCAATGCCCAGTTCGCTGAATGCCGCCAGAGATTGCGCGGTGCTGTCCGCGCTTTCACCCCAAGCGCCGCCGAAGCCACCCGATTCCTTTTGTGACGACTGGATAAACCCTGCGGCGGGTTTGACGGTATCGGGTATTTCGGCCGCGTAAGGAGCCAAAGCCTGAAGCACCATAGCCGTCGAATCCACATCGCCCTGCTTGGAGTACTCGTCCGCCGGGTCAATTTTCAGCAGATAATTAAACCCGCCATCTTCCCTTTGAGCGGAAATCAGGATACCTTTCAGTTCTTCCTTAACTTCCGCGTAACCGTAATCCTTTGAATTCAGCGCCAGCAGAGAACAGGAGACCGCCGCGGTATAAGACTCGGATTGAAAATCCGTCTTGGCGATTGCCTCAATCAGATTATGCCCGCCGACGGTTGTCGGGTCGCCTCCTACCGCGCCAACCGCCAAAGCGATTCTCGCCAGGTCGCTCGTATAAAGCATGTCATAGTTCGCCGCGACCGCTTTTTCGGCGAAGCTTAAATATCCCTCATACCCGCCAAAACCGGCGCGAAAGCAGGCAAAAGCAGACCAGTCTATATTCCCGTCAATGTCCGTTGAGTCTTTCACGACAGGAGCATTCTTAGAAAGCCATGATGCGACGGAGGCCGACATAGCCTGCGCCTGCGCTTTTTCGTTCGCCGCGCCGGCCGTGAACGGGCATGCGAACGCTGCAAGCATTGCGATTGCGAGGAACAAAACCGATACTTTTTTCATGGTGACATCTCCTCTTAAAATGAATATTGGTTATAAAAAAACCGTTCCGGTACGAATTCGGTCCCGGAACGGATAATCTAGGGGTTAAAGTTTCACGTTTCCCCACCCGCCGTAAGGATCGAAATGGCTGAACAGGCAGGTCTCCTGGCTCGAAATCATCCTCATCCCTTGTCTTCCCGAATAAATCAGTGACATAAACAGGGATTCTGTCATTCTTACAGTAGCGGGGGCTGCCGCGGTATTTCACCGCATTCCCTTGCGTCCAATATGCCGGACGCATGCGTTTCGCAAACCTGTTCGCCTGTATTCAATTGTCAAAGTGATTGCCGACTATTTTATTTCACTGATTTTAACGGGCCGGCCTTCAGCAACGGACTTCTTGGCGGCAAGCGCGACGAGCAGCGAATTCAAACCGTCTTCGACGGTTGCGGGTATCGGCGTGCCGTTGTTGACGGCGTCGACGAACTGAAGCATTTCATCGCGGAACGACTGCATGTATCTTTCAAGGAAGAAATAGAGGGGTTTGTCGCCGACGACGCCTTCCTCACCCATGAACACAACGGTGGTTTCCGTATCGTTCGCGGCGACTGCCGCGCCCTTACTGCCGAAAACCTCCACGCGCTGGTCATAACCGTACGCGGCTCTTCTGCTGTTATCGATTACGCCAACCGCGCCGTTTTCAAACTTCAGCGATATGACGGCTGTGTCGACATCACCGGCTTCACCGATAGCCGGGTCCACAAGGCAGGTGGCGTTGGCGTAAACCTCCGTAACCTCGCTACCAGCGAGGAAACGCGCCATGTCGAAATCATGGATAGTCATATCGAGAAACATACCGCCCGAAACAGCGGAATACTCCGCGGGTGGCGGCGCCGGGTCCCTTGAAGTGAGCTTCACAATATGCACGTCGCCGATTTTGCCTTCGGCGGCCATTTTTTTGACGTTGGCGAAGTTGTGGTCAAACCGGCGGTTAAAACCGACTTGCAGTTTTACGCCGGCTTTTTCAACGGCCTCGATAACCGCGCGCACTTTTTCGGGCGTTAAATCCACCGGCTTTTCGCAGAATATATGTTTGCCGGCGTTCGCCGCTTCCACGGCGATATCGGCGTGCGTGTCTGTCGAAGAACAAATCAGAACAGCATCAATGTCTTTATCCGCGAGCATTTCTTTGTAATCTTCATAAATCTTATCAATTCCGAGAGTATCCGCGAGTTCTTTTAATCCTTTTTTGTTGACGTCGGTAATGCCGATGACTTTCGCGGACGGCACATTGTAAGTGATGGATTTCGCGTGAAGCGAGCCGATTCGGCCGGCCCCGATAATCCCTACCTTGAGCAGTTTCATACATTTCCTCCCTATATTTTCGGGCATTCATCGCCGCTTGGATTAATATAGCACAACGGTATGGACATTTCAAGCCGATTTTCGAATCGCAACTTCTCTTTTCCATAATATTTATCTCAAAATATCGGTTTGAAAAGGCTGAAATGCTTGAAAGACAGGCCATGTTTATGTATAATAATTTGAACGGGGGCAGACAAATTTGAGCCGGGGTTGTGGATGATGAAACAGATAAAAATTTTCAGCGCCGAGTTTCGTTTGTTGGAAGAAATGCTCGATACGTATAAGAACATACCGGGCAGCCTAATAACCGTATTGCAAAAGGCTCAGGAAATTTATGGGTATCTGCCTACCGAAGTGTTGTCGCTTATTGCCGATGGGCTCGAAATACCGGTTGCCAAAGTGTTCGGCGTCGCTTCTTTTTATACGCAATTTCGTTTTCAGCCCGTTGGCAAGTACCTGATACTGCTTTGCAAGGGAACGGCGTGCCATGTCAACGCGTCGCAGGCAATCGAACAGGCTATCGAAGAGGAACTGGGGATCAAAGACGGCCAAACAACCCCCGACGGGCTTTTTACGTTAAAAAACGTCGCCTGCCTCGGCTGCTGCAGCCTGTCGCCGGTCATGATGGTAAACGAAGACACTTACGGCAGCCTCACACCCGATAAAACAAAAAAAATACTTCAAAAATTAAGGGAATTATCAGCATGAAAATTGCGGTTGGCCAAGGAAGCTGCGGAACCGCGGCGGGAGCGGGAAAAATCTTCTCTCTTCTTCAAAAAAGCATAAGCAACGGCGGGCTCGAAGCGGATTTGACGATAACGGGCTGCATCGGCATGTGCTTTTTAGAGCCGATCGTCGACATTTATGACGATGCCGGTCTCAAACGCCTTGTCAAGGTTACCGAAAACGACGTCGAAGCGATAACGGATTATATAAAAACCGGAACAGCAAGCAAGATCGAACACCTGCTCATCACCGGTGAAGACAACGCGTTTCTCACGAAACAGACGAGGGTTGCCCTGCGCCACTTCGGTTTGATTAATCCCGAGGATATCAACGACTACATCGCCGCCGAAGGGTATACGGCGTTAAAAAAGGCTTTGGCAATGACACCCGGGGAAGTCATCGATGAGGTTAAGTTGTCCGGCTTGGCCGGCCGGGGCGGAGCCGGTTTCCCGACTTGGTTTAAATGGGACGCCGCCCGAAAAAGTGAAGGGAACCCGAAATACCTCATCTGCAACGCGGATGAGGGTGACCCCGGCGCTTTTATGGACAGAGCGATTATTGAAAGCGACCCGCATCTGTTGATTGAGGGCATGCTTATTGCCGCTTACGCCATCGGCGCGGATAACGCGGTCGTATACGTTCGCGCGGAATACCCGTTGGCTATCCTTCGTTTAACGAAAGCGCTCGAACAAGCAGCGGCAGCCGGTTTTCTCGGCGAGAGCATTCTCGGCACTGCCTTTGGCTGCGATATCCGCATCAAGGCGGGCGCCGGCGCGTTTGTCTGCGGTGAGGAAACGGCCTTAATAGAATCCCTTGAAGGCAATCGCGGTATGCCCAGGCTCAAGCCTCCATTCCCCGCCGAATCGGGTTATTGGGGCAAACCCTCGAACATTAACAATGTGGAAACCTATGCCAATGTTCCGTGGATTCTGTTAAACGGCGGGCCGGCATTCGCGTCGATGGGAACCGAAGACAGCAAAGGCACCAAAGTTTTTGCCCTCACGGGCAAGGTGAAGCGCGGCGGTCTGGTTGAAATACCTATGGGCAAAACGCTCAGGGACGTTATATTCGACATCGGCGGCGGAATTCGCGGTGACGCCCGCTTTAAAGGCGTGCAGATGGGCGGCCCTTCCGGCGGATGTATTCCGGCCTCCCTGATAGACACGCCCATTGATTATAAAAAACTCGGCGCGCTCGGAGCGATCATGGGTTCCGGCGGCATGGTGGTTATGGACGACAGCACCTGTATGGTAGGCATAGCGAAGTTTTTTCTCGATTTCACCGCCAAGGAGTCCTGCGGTAAATGTGTTCACTGCCGGATAGGGACCAAAAGGCTGCTTGAAATTCTCGAACGCATTTGCGCGGGTGAGGCCAAGCCCGGCGACGGCGAGTTGCTTGAAGAACTCGGCAAAGAAGTGAAAAGCGGTTCTCTGTGCGGCCTCGGCCAATCGGCGCCGAATCCGGTTTTGTCAACGCTGAACTACTACAAAAGCGAATATGAGGCGCATATACACGAACACAAGTGCCCTGCGCATGAATGCAAAAGCCTGATTATGTATCTCATTGACTCCGAAAAATGCACCGGCTGCACCCTGTGCGCGAAAAAATGCCCTGTCGGCGCGATTGCCGGTGAAGTCAAAAAGCCGCATGCGATTGACAACGATTTGTGCACAAAATGCGGCAATTGTTATCAGGTGTGCAAATTCGGCGCCGTCCGAATTTTATGACGATAACCTTCCGGAAAGGATAACGACTCTTGAGAAAAACGATAAAACTGACCATAAACGGGATATCGGTTGTTGCCGATAAAGGCATGACCATTCTTGACGCCGCCCGGAAAGCCGGCGTCGAGATACCGACCTTATGCCATGACGAGCGCGTGAAGCAATACGGCGCTTGCGGGCTGTGTGTTGTTGAAACCGAAAACAGCCCGAAACTTCTGCGGGCTTGCGCGACCGAGGCCGCCGAAGGTATGGCGGTTTTAACCGACACGCCGAAGGTCATCAATTCCCGCCGGTGCGCGCTGGAGTTATTGCTTTCGGACCACACCGGTGACTGTGTGGCGCCGTGTTCCCTCGCCTGCCCTGCCGGAACGGACTGCCAGGGGTATGTGGGCCTTATCGCCAACAAAGAAACGATTGAGTCCGCCAAACTGATACGCGAAAAACTGCCTTTACCGGCATCCATAGGCCGTGTTTGCCCGCATCCGTGCGAAACCGCCTGCCGGAGGAGGCTTGTCGAGGAGCCCGTTATGATAGCGGCGCTTAAACGGTTTGCCGGCGACGCCGCTTTGTCATTCGGCGCCGACTATCTGCCCGAAGCGATGCCCGGAACAGGCAAGAGCGTGGCGGTCATCGGAGGGGGCCCGGGCGGACTTACCGCGGCGTACTTTTTAAGGTTGAAAGGCCATAAAACAGATATTTATGACATGATGCCGCAAATGGGCGGTATGCTTCGTTACGGTATTCCCGAATACCGCCTGCCCAACGATGTTCTCGACAAAGAGATTGCGATTATTAAAAGCGCCGGAATCGGTATGCATAACAACACGAAAATCGGCCGCGATATAAGCCTTGAGGACCTGAAATCCCGCTGTGACGCCGTCATCGTCGCCATTGGAGCCTGGAAAAGCAGTAAAATGAAAGTAAGCGGCGAGGAGCTCGAAGGTGTTATCGGCGGCATCGATTTTCTTCGCGATACATCCGCGGGCAATCCGCCGAAGATCGGTGAGCGCGTCGCCGTATGCGGCGGCGGCAACACCGCCATGGACGCCTGCCGTACGGCCGTCCGCCTCGGCGCGAAAGAGGTTAGCGTCGTTTACAGAAGAAGCCGGGACGAAATGCCGGCCGATCCCACTGAAATCGACGAAGCGGAAGAAGAAGGCGTTGTCTTCCGTTTTTTAACCAATCCCGATGAAATCCTCGGTGAAAACGGCAAAGTAACCGGCATGAAGCTTCAAATCATGGAACTCGGGGAACCCGACGCGAGCGGCCGAAGAAAACCTGTTCCTGTCAAAGGCGCGTTTGAAGAAATCTTGCTGGATACCGTGATTATGGCGATCGGCCAGGCCAACGACAACGAGGGTTTCGAATCACTGGAGATGACAAAACGCTTGACAATCGCGGCCGATGAAAACACCTTCCGGACTTCGATGGAGGGCGTATTCGCCGTCGGCGACGCCACAAACAGCGGCGCCGATATCGCCATCAGCGCCATCGGCGAGGCGCAAAAAGCAGCCGAAGTGATAGACAGTTATCTGAAAGGCAAAATCATTCCGTACAAAAAGCCCTTCATTGTCGAAAGCGAAGTGACAAAGGAGGATTTCGCGGACAGAAAGAAAGTGCCACGCGCCGCGGCGACAATTCTTGCCCCCCAAGAACGCAAGAACAATTTTCAGGAAGTCGCTTCCTGCCTTTCGGAGGAATCTGCCGTCAACGAAGCCTCCCGCTGCCTTGAGTGTGGCTGTCACGACGTCTTTGAGTGCAAATTGCTGCGATACGCGCGCGAATACGACGCGCTTCCCGCTCGTTTGGAAGGCGTCAAGCGCGAAAGCCGCCGGGACAATGAACACCCGTATATAGAACAAAACGCGGAAAAATGCATTCTCTGCGGCCTTTGCGTGCGAGTATGCGACGAAACGATGGGCGTGACCGCCATCGGCCTTGCCGACAGAGGCTTTGACACAGCCGTTTCGCCCGAATTCGGCAAACCGCTGAAGGATACGAACTGCATATCCTGCGGCCAATGCGCAGCGGTTTGCCCGACGGGAGCCCTGCGGGAGAAAAACAAAAATATAAAAAGCGTACCCGTTAAGGAAAAATCAACAATCACAACCTGTCCGGGCTGCGCCGCCGGCTGCCAACTGGAACTGCGCAGTATCGGCAATACGCTGATACGCGCGCTGCCGGCCGAAAAAAACGGTGTTCTTTGCTCCGAGGGCCGTTTCGGGTTTATTGAAAACAAAACGAGAGTCTTGAGCCCGCTTATTAGAAGAGACGGCGTATTCGCGCAAGCCGATATGGACGAAGCGTTGGAATTCCTCGTTTCAGCGGTGAAAACAATGACGGTTAAATACGGCGCCGGGTCTCTCGGGGTCAGCGTCAGCCCCTCCCTGACACAGGAAGACGCTTCGGCGGTTGTTGATTTCGCGAGGAAAACTCTAAACGCCGGCGTTGTTTTTACTTTCGGGGTTGCGGACAGGAAAACACTCCGCAAGCCTTTGACCGACAGCGAAACAGAGAATTACCGTCGGATCTTCGGCGACAAGTTTCATACCGGGGCAAATTCCTACGGTTTGCTCCACGTGCTTGATGTTCAAACGCTTTCCGATATCGGAAGCATAAAAGCGTTGATCGCGTTCGGAGGCGGTTTGCCCGGCGGCCTGCCCTCTCTTGAGTTTCTGGCGGTCCACACCGCGACTCTCGACACGGTCACGGAAGGCGCTTCCCTGCTGCTCCCCGCCCGCGCGTTTTATGAAATGGACGGCACATTAATCAACTCGGAAGAATCGGTTTTGACGGTTCGCAAAGCGGTGGAACCGCAAGGCGCGCCGGACACGGTTTCGCTCATTCACGCTCTTGAAAAGCGCTTTCGCGCTTAGAATACTATACCCGGAGGTTAAAAAATGCTTGTAAAAGGCCCCAGAAACTTTTCTTACGGCTACAACGCGATCGCGTCCAGAGACGACCGGAAGCAAAACTCCCTGATGGATTTCGGTATTCTCCGGTTGCGCGCGGGTGAGAGTTTTCAAGAAAACCTTCATCTGGAAAGAGCGTATCTGCTGATACGGGGCGAAGCGCTCTTTCAATGGGAAGGCCGGTCCACCGAAGTAAAAAGAGAAAACTGTTTTGATTTTTCACCTTGGGTGTTGCATGTTCCCGGCGATTGCGAAATTACCGTCGCTGCCCGAGCGGACACCGAGATTGCCGTTCAAAGAACCGAAAATGAAAAGAGCTTTTCTTCAAAACTCTATACTCCCGCGGAATGCGCGAGTGAAAACAGAGGCAGCGGCACCATGCGCGAAGCGTCGACGAGAATTGTGCGCACGGTGTTCGATTACTCCAACGCGCCGTATTCCAACCTGGTCCTCGGCGAAGTCATCGATTTCCCCGGGAAATGGTCCAGTTATCCGCCGCACCATCATCCGCAGCCGGAGATTTATTACTACCGTTTCCTGCCCGAAAATGGTTACGGCTTCGCCGAACTCGATGAAAACGTTATAAAAACCCATCACAACGACACGGTGTTTATCGTCAACGGCGAAACCCACCCGCAGACAACCGCGCCCGGTTACGCGATGTGGTACCTTTGGGTGATCCGGAATTTAGACGGCAACCCCTATATAAAACCCGTGTTTGTTCCCGAACACCTTTGGGTTACCGATAAAGACGCGGACATTTGGCCGAAAGACAATTGATTTAGGGGGATGAAAACATGAAACTGACAATGTCGCAAGCGCTGGTAAAATTCCTTGACAACCAGTATGTGTCTTTTGACGGAAAAGAAGAAAAGTTTGTCGACGGTATTTTCGGCGTATTCGGCCACGGGTGCGTCGTCGGCATCGGCCAGGCGCTCGAACAAGGCGGCCATGGTTTAAAATTCTACCAAGGCCATAACGAACAGGGCATGGCGCACGCCGCCATCGCTTACGCCAAGCAAAAGAACCGCCGCTCGATTATCGCCGCTACATCGTCCATCGGCCCGGGCGCCCTGAATATGGTGACCGCCGCGGGCACGGCGACCGCCAACCGCATTCCGTTGCTGCTGCTGCCCGGCGACACCTTCGCCTGCCGCCAGCCCGACCCGGTTCTTCAGCAAATCGAGCAGCCGTCTTCGTATTCCACAACGGCCAACGACGCGTTTAAGGCCGTCTGCAAATACTGGGACAGAGTCGTGCGGCCCGAGCAGTTAATGACCGCCTGCCTCAACGCCATGCGTGTTTTGACGGACCCTGCCGAAACCGGAGCCGTCTGCCTGGCTATGCCACAGGATGTGGAGGGCGAGGCTTTCGATTACCCAGACTATTTTCTTCAAAAACGGGTCTGGTACATAGACAGAAGGCCCGCCTCCCAACGCGAAATCGAGGCGGCAGCCGAACTCATTCGAAACGCTCAAAAACCGCTTATGGTCATCGGCGGCGGTGTTACCTATTCCGAAGCCTGGGAAACCGTGCAGTTTTTCAGCGAAAAATTCAATATTCCCATGGCGGAAACGCAGGCGGGAAAAGGCCAAGTCCGTTGGGATCATCCGCTGAACCTCGGCGGAATCGGCGTTACGGGCGGCGCGGCCGCCAACTTCATCGCCAAACAAGCCGATCTCGTGATCGCCGTCGGCACAAGATTGACCGATTTTACAACAGCTTCAAAATGGGGCTTTCAAAACCCGGATGTAAAACTGTTAAGCATCAATATCTGCGCGTTTGACGCGCTGAAAATGGATGCGACGGCCGTGGTCGCCGACGCCAAAAACGCTCTGCTTGACCTGACGGGCGTGTTAAACGAGTTCGACTACATTTCCGGCTGGGGGGATGAAATTCTCACCGCGAGAAACGACTATATCGCGGAAATGAATGATCATTATAACGCCGAACTGCCGGATGGCCTTTCGCAGACACGTGCTTTGGGGGAAATCAACAAACTCATCGCGTCGGACGCGATCGCCGTCGGTTCCTCGGGCAGTCTGCCGGGCTGTATGCAAAGGCTATGGCGCTCCACGGTACCGAAAACCTATCACATGGAATACGGCTTTTCGTGCATGGGGTATGAAATATGCGGCGCGTTGGGCGCGAAAATCGCCGAACCCGGCCGCGAAGTTTACGCCATGGTCGGCGACGGCAGTTTTTTAATGCTCCACAGCGAACTGTACACTGCCGTGCAGGAAGGCTTGAAAATCAACGTTATGCTCTTTGACAACACGGGCTGGGGCTGCATCGAGAACTTGCAGAACAGCCAGGGAACGGACACATTCGGCACGCGCTTTTTCGCCAGGAACGCCGAAACCGGCCTTCTCGACGGGCCGGTCGTTCCCATTGACTTCGCGAAAATCGCGGAGGGGTACGGCTGCAAAGCTTATCGAATTGAAAACACGGAGCAGCTTAGGGAGGCTCTCGAGGACGCCAAGAGCCAAACCGTACCCACCCTGTTTGATATGAAGGTCGTTCATGGCAGCATGAGCCACGGGTACGATGCCTGGTGGCGCGTCGGCGTCGCCGAGGTGTCCGAAAGCGAAACGGTTATGGACGCGTATGAAACCATGCGGGAAAACATTCAAAAGGCCAGGCTTTATTAATTCGATTCGCTTGTAATGGCAAACAGCCGTACAAATAAAACAACGGAGGATACAATATGTTAGACAGCAAAAAAGTGAAACTCGCCATCGCCCCCATCGGTTGGACAAACGACGATATGCCCGACCTTGGAGCGGAAAACACTTTTGAGCAGTGCGTCAGCGAGATGGCTCTGGCCGGATATACCGGCTGCGAAGTCGGTAACAAATACCCGAAAGACCCCGCGGTTCTGAAACACTACCTGGATATAAGAGGGCTGCAGGTTTGCAACGCGTGGTTTTCTTCTCTATTGCTTTCGGACGGTTATGACGCGACGATCGAAGCCTTCAAAAAACACATGGACTTTTTATACGCTCTCGGCGCGAGGGTTATCGGTGCCTCCGAACAGGGCAACAGCATTCAGGGCAAACCGGTCAGCATATTTAAGAACAAGCCCCGCTACACCGAAGAACAGTGGAAAATCGTCGCGAACGGTTTTAATGACATGGGCAAACTTGCCCGTGATAAGGGTATGTATTTTACGGTCCATCACCATATGGGAACCGGCGTGCAGACAGCCGCGGAAGTGGATAAACTGATGGACATGACAGACCCGAATCTGGTTTATCTGCTGTTTGACACCGGCCATTTCGCGTTTGCCGGCGAAGACGCCGTCGCTGTTCTCAAGAAATATATCCACAGGATTAAGCATGTCCATGTCAAGGGCATTCGCTACGCGGCGCTTGAAAAGGCCAAAGAGAACGACTACAGTTTCCTTGACGCGGTCCGTTACGGCACCTTTACGGTTCCCGGTGACGGAGACTATGACTTTACGGAAGTCTTCGACATCCTCGCCGAAAACAATTACGAAGGCTGGATTGTCGTCGAGGCCGAGCAGGACCCGAAGATTGCCAACCCGTTTGAATACGCCTTGCTTTCGAGAAAATATATCCGGGAAAAGACCGGTCTGTAAGCAATATCCGCCGGAAATGAGGCCGAACATGACGGAAGAGTTGAAGTTTTACCATATTACCGACACGCACCACTACGCGGTCGGCGCTTTGGGATTCAGCGACGAGGAAGACCAGAAATGCATGAATGAATTCGGAGCCATTCTCGACGCCGCGTTTGATAAACTCTCAAGCCAGGACGAGATTGACATCATCCTCATTTCCGGCGATTTAAGCAACAACGGCGAGCGGGAGAGCCACAGAGAATTCCTGGGAAAACTCGCCCGCCTGAAAGCGGCCGGAAAGCGGGTCTATGTTACGACAGCCACACACGACTACGGTTTGCGCGAATTGAAAGACGGTGAATCCGCCGGAGCCGACGGCGGCAAAGCCACCCGCGGTGAACTCAGGCAGATGTATTTTGACTACGGATTCAGCGAATCAATCGCCGATTATGCCGATGGCCTCTCCTATGTCGCGAAGCTTCAACCGGGCTACCGCCTTCTGGCGCTCAACGACGACAGCTGCGGTTCAAAGGAATTTGACGAGAAACACACCCTTTGGATTAAGGAGCAATTGCGCGCGACTGCCGAAGACGGGGATTTTGTCATCGCTATGGAGCATCACCCGGTTTTGCCTCCTTCCCCCGTTTACCCGCTTTTCAGCGGCCAGAATATGAGAAGCTACGGCGGTAAGCCGGCGATGTTCGCCGACGCCGGGCTTCAGTTTGTTTTTACCGGCCACGCGCATATGCAGAATATCTCCTCGTTCACCACCGCAAGCGGCAACACCGTTTGGATATTAACACGGGTTCTCTGGTCGGTTACCCGACACCGATGCGCCGCGTTGTCCTTGACGGCCAAGCCATGCGCATCACCACAGAAAAGATCGACCGTATGGATTGGGACACAAAAGGCAAAACGCTCGACGAATACTTGATCGCGCATTTTGACTTTATGCTTAACGATGTGTTTGACTCCATGGCGTATGATCTCGACCGGTTCGCGGCTCTCGGCGGAGGGTTCGGTATTTCCCGGGAATTCGTAACCAAAATGAAACTGCCGATTAAACTGATCGGAAAAATCATGCAGAAACTGACCGTCGGCAAGGTCGGAAGGCTCTTGCGGATAAGCCGGCAGGTTGACAAGAGTGTCAGAAACATTCTTGTGAAGGACTTGGTTATTGAGGTTATTCGGAATATCTTTTCGGGCAATGAGCACTACTCTCCCGATACGGCCATGTATAAAGCGATTATGGCCGCTGTCACAAGGGTCCATCCCATCGTAAAACACTTTGCCAAGGGCAATGAAATTGCGGAAGAACTGCCCTGGCTCGTTTCACACATGATTTATGACGAAACGCCGGACAACGAGGCGGTTTTGCCCGTTCGGGTCCCGGCCGGGGTAAAAAGCGTATGAGCAACGAATTGAAGTTTTATCTTGTCACCGATACGCATCACTATGCTTTTGAAAAGCTCGGTTTTGCCGGCGGTTATGACCAGAAGTGTATGAACGAATCCGGCGCGATTATCGACGCGGCGTTTGACAAGTTTATCGGGCAGGATGAGATTGATATCGTTCTCATCGCCGGCGACTTGACAAACAACGGCGAAAGGGAAAGCCACCGGGAGTTCGTTGATAAACTCCGCCGGTTAAAGGCGGCGGGAAAGAGCGTCTATCTCATAACGGCTACGCATGACTACGGCTTGCGTGAGGCCAAAGACGGCGAAAGCGACTGTGGCAGAGCCCTTCGCAATGAACTGCGCGGGATGTACAACGATTTCGGCTTTCACGAGGCTATCGCCGAGTATAAAGACGGGCTCTCCTATGTCGCACGCCTTCAGCCGGGTTACCGCCTTCTCGCTCTCAACGACGACGGCAACGGCCGCAGTTTCTGCGGCAGCGATGACGACCAGCTTCAATGGGTTCTTGATCAAATCAAGTCGGCGCGGGAAGACGGTGAATACCTGTTCGCCATGACTCACCACCCTGTTTTGCCTCCGTCCCCCGTTTATCCCGTGATGAGCAAGCGCGATATGCACGGCGGGTATGAAACGGTGCCGTATCTGTTCGCGGACGCCGGCCTTCAGTTTATCTTCACCGGCCATTCGCACATGCAAAACATCGGTTTTCTGAAAACCCCGAAAGGCAATGTTTTTTGTGACATCAACACCGGCTCGCTCGTCGGCTACCCTACCCCCATCCGGCGCGTCACGCTCGACGGCGAAAAGATGACGGTCACCACCGAAAAGATTGATACCTTTCAATGGGATTTTAAGGGCAAAGAACCCCAGGATTATCTGCGCGACCATTTCGACCACCTGCTCAACGACATATTCGATTCCATGGCCTATGACTTCGAGAAGTTCGCGGGGCTCGCCGGTGGTTTCAGCATGGAAAGGAAAACGGCCGAAAAATTAAAAATCCCGATCAAACTCATCGGGAAGACGATGCAAAAACTGACGCTCGGCAAAGCCGGACGGTTGCTGTTTGTCAAGCGCAAGATCGACAAAAGCGTCCAAAATATGCTGATTAAAGACTTGGTCGTGGAGATTGTGCGCAATATTTTCTCGGGAAACGAGCATTATTCCCCCGACACCGCCGTCTATAAAGCGGTGATGGTTTTGTTAAAACGGCTCAATCCCCTGCTGAAACGCTTTGTCAAAGGCAGCGATGCCATCGGCGATATTCCTTCTTTTATCGGCTCTCTGCTGTATGACGACACGCCGGATACAGACGCGGTCATACCGGTTCATAAAGTGCAGGATCCCGTTTTTTCGCGCCAATAACGGATTATTGTTGAATCAGCGCCGCGTTACCGCGGCGTTTTTTTATAGGCACCGGCCTGTATACAGGTAGTATATTCCGCATTGTAATATACAGTCTGTATACCGGGAGTTCCGGAGGCTTGATAAAAGAAAAGAAGGCCGCCGCCTAAAAAGCAACCGGCCTTCCTGTGACCGCGCAGCGGTTACCAGTTGTGTATGATGCGGGGGTCGGCGAAGATCTCATCGAGCTTCTCGATAAACGGAACCATATCATTAAAATCAAACGCTCTGTGGTCAAGGGCGATGCAAATGGGCATAAACATTCGCGGTTCAATGCTCTTTTCGCCATTCGCGGCGGTGACAACACCGGGTTTCTCCTGTGCAGCGTTGATGGCGATAGCCACCACCTGCGGCGGAATGATTTCAAGCAGCGCCGTCGAAACACGGCTTGTTTTCACCAGGGAACCGATATTGCTGACCACGAGTATCCCCTGACGGACATCGTTGATCGTCAAACGGTCGCTTTCGGGAATCTTGTAGTATTCCGCTTTCTCTTTACCGCTTAACGGATGCACTTTGTCCTTCCCTACCCTGCCGGCGAAGAGCCTGCGGATGACCATAAGCAGTTTAAACTCCCTTAAATCCTCCATGGATTGCCTGAACGCGACGCGGTAATACAATTCATCAAGATGTGTATTGGCGGCGCGGCGGCGCAAGTCGGCCACCTGGTCGTTGAGTTCGGTCAGTTTCTTATCGTTGGTATTTTGGACATTGATGGTTATCGTGTTTTCCTCGTCGACTTTGCATGGCATGGATATATTAATCTCGTCAATAACATCAATGGTACCGCGCGAATTTTTCCTGTTGTATTTAAGGTAGGCGTTGAGGTGCGGAGCCGCTTTCAAACTTTCAATGATAACCTTAAGCATAATCGAGTTGAATGTGATATTGTTATCGGGCAGATTCCGATTCTTTAAAACCTTGTATTCATTTATAAACTCCGTTACATCGGGTTCATAAAGGAAGGAGGCGTGCGGTATCTGTTCCCAGCTTTCGGCGGTCATATGCGCGACGATCTTGCGCATAATTTTAAACCGCTCCCTTGTAATATGCAGGCCTTTTCGAATGCTAGTTGTGCCGATGAAACGTTTCTTACTCATGATAGTCTCCTTACCGGTATTTCGGCAGCCAATCGCCGTGTTCTTCAATCAAATCGTCGCACATTGACACAATTTCATCAATGGTCAACTCGCTCGACGCGTGCGGGTCAAGCATCGCCGCCTGGTAAATATGTTCTTTTTTCAATGTAACGGCGGCTTCGATGGTCAGCAGCTGGACATTGATATTGGTCATGTTCATTGCCGCCAATTGAACCGGCAACGGGCCTTGTACGCACGGCTGCACACCGTATTTGTTGACCAGGCAAGCCACTTCGACGCAGGCTTCGGCCGGGAGATTGGAAATCAGGCCGTTGTTAAGCACATTGCCGCCGATTTTATACGGCACATCCGTGACCATCGCTTCCATGATATAAGAAGCGTACTCGTGACCTCTGCGGTGCTTGACATCTCCGGTAACATATTTCTGTTTGTCTTTTTCCCAGTTCATGATTTGGGCGACGCAGCGGCGCGGGTATTCATCCAGCGGAATGTTGTAGCGTGTGATGAGCTCGGGGTGCTTGTCCTTGATGAAAAAGTTGTTGTACTCCGCGTTGTGCTCGCTGGACTCGGTGCAGTAGTAACCAAGCCGGCGGATGTACTCGTAGCGGACAAGGTCGTGATGGTCCGTGATGCCGCTTTCCAGAATTTCCGCGGCCTTTTTGCGGATTTCGGGGTACAAATCCCTGCCGTCCGCGTTATAGATTTCCAGCAGCCAGCCCATGTGGTTGATGCCGGCGATTTTCTCTTTTATCGGCTCATCATAGTCGATGTCAAGGTTGTTCAACAGCCCTCGCGAACAGCCCTGGACACTGTGGCACAGACCGACGGTCTTAATGCCGGTGTACCTTTGCATATAGCCGGAAAGCATCGCCATCGGGTTGGTGTAATTGAGGAACCACGCGTTGGGGCAAACTTCTTCCATGTCGTCCGCGAAATCCTTCAAAACCGGAATGGTGCGAAGAGCCCTGAAAATACCGCCGATGCCGGCGGTGTCGCCGATGGTCTGCCGGAGGCCGTATTTTTTCGGTATTTCAAAGTCGGTGACCGTGCAGGGTTCGTAACGCCCGACCTGAATGGCGTTGACGACAAAGTCGGCTCCGCGCAAAGCATCCTTGCGGTTGGGGATATCCCAATACTTCGTTACCTTCGCCCTGTTTTCATTGATGTTCTTGTTCAGAGCCGTTACCATGATGTAGGAATCCTCGAGGCGTTCCGCGTCGATATCGTAAAGCGCGATTTCACTTTCACGAAGCGCCTCCGACAGCATGGAGTCCCCGAGCACGCTTTTGGCAAAGACAGAACTTCCGGCTCCCATAAACGTTATTTTCATTGCCATTCTCCTTCTTTTTATTCAATCAGGCTTTGACCTGAAATTGCTTACGAATGCCTACCGCTTTTATTTTCGCACTGAAAGACTTTGTTCGCCACAGTGACGCTTTCCATCGCGTCGGCTGCGTAATAATCGGCGCCGATTGTCTTCGCGTATTCCGGTGTCAGGACGGCTCCCCCCACCATAATTTTGCACTTCGGGCATTTATTACGGAGCAATTCGATGGTGTACTGCATGGACGGCAGCGTAGTCGTCATCAGGGCGCTTAAACCGGCCAATTCGATATTCTCCGCTTTAACCGTATCCGCGACGAGATCACAATCGGCGTCGCGGCCCAGGTCCACGATTTCATAGCCGTAATTCTCAAGCATGACTTTCACGATATTCTTGCCGATGTCGTGGACATCGCCTTTTACCGTAGCGAGAAGAATCTTTCCCTTGAATTTCCTCTTTTCGCCGGATTCAATCAGCCTTTCGTTGATCGCCGAAAAAGCGTTTTGGGCCGCTTCGGCGCTTTTGACAAGTTGCGGCAGGAACAGTGTTTTATTTTCAAACCCTTTGCCAACTTCGTTGAGCGCCGGTACAAGGATTTCAGCGATAACCCGTTGGGGCTCGCTGTTTTTCAGTTCCTCCATGGTCAGGCTGTAAGCCCTTTGCGTCAAGCCGCCTGTTATCGCGCCGAAAAGAGTAACGGCTCCCTCGTCAATGACCGCCTCCTGTTGCGTCAGCGCCTCGATATACCGGCCATAATCCGCGCAAAGGCGGTCATGGCCGTTCAAAGCGTTATGAGAGAAGTAGGTGTTCATCATGGCGGCTGACAACGGATTGATAATCGCCGCGTTGAGCCCGCGCGAGAGCGCCTGGGCATAAAAGGTCGCGTTAATGACATCCCTTTGCGGCAGGCCGTACGACACATTTGATACGCCCAATACGGTTCTCACACCGAGTTTCTTCCGAATCAGGGTAAGCGTGTCAAGCGTAATTTTCGCGGCGTCGGGCGAGGCGCCGACCGTCAAGGTCAACGCGTCGGCGACGATATTCTTTTTTTCAATGCCGAATTCCGAGGCTCTTGCAACAATTTTCTCAAGAATTGCCAGCCTTTCCTGCGCCGTCTCGGGTATTCCGTTTTCGTCCAAAGCCAGAGCGACGAGGACGCCGCCGTATTTTTTAGCAAGCGGAAAGATCTTATTCATCTCTTCCTCTTTGCCGTTGACGGAATTTATCAGCGGTTTGCCGTTGTAGATACGAAGGGCTTTTTCCATGACTTCGGCGTCGGAAGTGTCGATCTGCAGCGGAAGAGTCAGAGACATCTGCAAATCTTTGACCACCCGGACCATGGTATCGCCTTCGTTGATGCCCGGCATGCCGACATTGACATCCAGGATATGGGCGCCCGCTTCCTGCTGGGCAATGCCCTGCTCCACAACATAGTCGATATCGCCTTTTAAAAGGGCTTCTTTGAGTTTTTTCTTGCCGGTCGGGTTGATACGCTCGCCGATTAAAACGGGTTTACCGCCGATGACGCAGGTTTTTGAGTAAGAGGAAACGACTGTAATCGCTTTGTCCGTTAAGGGTTTCGGCTCCACGCCTTGGCAAAGCTCAATGGTTTTCGCGATGTGAGCCGGGGTTGTGCCACAGCAGCCCCCGAGCACCCGGACGCCGGCGAGCGCCATTTCAAGCATGTCAGCCGCGAAATCGCCCGGTTCCACTTCAAAAACGGTTTTGCCGTCCACCAAAACCGGCATGCCGGCGTTGGGAGTAATCAGCACCGGCACGGAAGCGAGGCCGACGAGCTGCTCAATAAAGGTCTTTATCTTTTTGGGGCCGAGGCCGCAGTTGATACCCAGGGCGTCCACACCGAGGCCTTCGAGCAGCGCCACGGCGCAGGCAAGGTCTCCGCCGGTGAGCAGCTTTCCTCTTTCGTCAAAAGAAAAGGTGGCGAAAACGGGCAGGTTCGTGTTTTCTTTAACGGCCAGGATGGCCGCCTTCATCTCATAGGTATCCGTCATCGTTTCAACGATGACCAAATCCGCCCCGTGCCGCTCCCCGGCTATCGCCTGCTCGGCGTAGACCGCGACAGCCTCCTCAAAAGAAAGCTCGCCGAAAGGTTCGAGCAGCTTGCCGGTCGGCCCCATATCCAGCGCGATATAGCATTTTTGGGCGCCTCCGGCACATTTCACCGCCGCCTTCGCGTTGCGCAGCGCGGCCGCTACGGTATCCTCCACGGCAAGGCCGGTACCCGCCAGTTTAAGCGAGTTCGCGCCGAACGTGTTGGCGGTGACGATATCGCAGCCCGCGTTCAGATAGGCTGTGTGTATTTCCGTGATTAATTCAGGGTTTCTGAAGTTCATGCTCTCCGGCAGTTCGCCGGGCTCGAGTCCGCGCGCCTGCAGGAAGGTACCCATGGCGCCGTCCACAAACACAATTCTTTTTTGCAGCAGTTCTCTTAAACTCATCATTATCCACCCTTGAATTATCCGCGGTGCAAACCGCTTGGGTCGAAAGCGGAACTATATCGCCACAGCAGCCTTTGAGCGGTATAAAACCGCGGGTTTCGCTTGGCTATCGGCTGACTTTTAATATATCCGAAAGGTTTTCCATTATTTTTTCCGCGACGTCCGGTTTGTTCATGGTGTAAACATGAATTCCCCTGACGCCGTTGGTGATTAAATCCACAATCTGGTCAATGGCGTAGGCGATGCCCGCTTGCTTGAGCGCCTCGGGTTTATCGCCGAATTTGTCGAGAATGGCTTTGAACTTGGGGGTCAACGAGGTGCCGGCCATCTCGCACACGCGGAGAATCTGACGGCTGTTCGTCACGGGCATCACGCCCGCTTCAACGGGCACATCGATGCCTTTGCGCAGCGCGTTATACAGGAAGCTGTAAAGGACATTGTTGTCAAAAAACATCTGGGTAATCAGGAAATCGCAGCCGCAGTCCACCTTCGCTTTGAGAAAGTCCAAATCCTCGGATTTCCGGGGGCTTTCGACATGCCCCTCCGGGTAGCAGGCGGCGCCCACGCAAAAGCCGCCCCGGCTCTTGATTTCCTCCACAAGCTGAAACGCGTATTTATAATAGCCCGCTTCGGGGAAGACCATATCGGGCGGGATATCGCCCCGCAGCGCGAGAACATTTTCGATGCCGGCCGCTTTAAGTGCATCGATTAAAACGGCAATTTCGGCGCGCGAGGAAGAAACGCAGCTCAAATGGGCCAGCGCGGTCAGACGCAGTTCATGCTGAATGTATGTGGCGATTTCAAGCGTATTGCGGGAGGTTCCGCCGCCGGCGCCGTAGGTAACGCTCATATAATCGGGCTCAAAGCGGGAAAGCGCTTTGACCGAGCGTATAACCGGTTCGAAGGAGGATGCCGTTTTCGGCGGAAACACCTCAAAAGAAACGGTTACTTCATTGTTTTTTAGCATCTCGTTGATACGCAACGTACCGCTCCCCTTTCCGATCGGTTTACACAATTACCAATAATTATACAGAGAACGAGCAAGAATTACAAGATAAATATGCGGCCGTTCGCCATTCCGAACGGCCGCAAACATCAACGTTTAAACATCAGTCTTTAAAGCCGGCAAATATGCTTTCGTCATAGAAATTGTTTTCGTCCTTGCTGTGAAGCGGATACCATACTTGCGCGAAGAACGGGTTGATTTTTGCTTCGGTATCATAATCCCAAGGCCACGGCAGTTCGTCCGGGCACCAATGGCCTCCCTTGAGCACGAGGTTGGGAGACATTTCGAATTCGTTGCCTCTGGCGCTCTTCCATTTCAGCGGAGTATAAATGTCGCCCTTCACCATTTCTTTCGAAAGGCATTCGCCTCCCCGGAAAGCCGCCGCTTTTTTCATGTCTTCCAAATCCAGTTCGCTTATGGGTTTGCCTTCGTCGTAGCCATGGTCCAAATAGGTCATTTCTTCGGATGGGCGCTCTACCTTGAAAGTGTCCCATCCTCCTATTTTCTCCCAAGCCTCCCGGCTGCCGAAATATGCCGATATTCTGTTTTGATCATTGTTTTCAATCCAGTTCATCGTGCCGTAAACGGGCACCTTGGTCATTCTTTCCATCCCGAGTTTCTTAATGAGGAACGGCGGACAAATCTTGGCGAGTTTATAATAGGAAGGCACTGTGGCCGACATTCGTTTGAAATACTCTTTCACCGTAATCTTTTCCCGGAAATGCAGGTAATCCTCCAAAAGGTCCGAGTCCGTATACCATTGCCCATGGAAATTCCGGAGTATAAACCAATTGGGTTCGAAGATTTTTTTGGGGTCACCCAAGCCGATAGCGCCAAGGAGAAATTGCTCAAACTCAAAGTTGGTAATACGGAATTCCTTGCCGCTGCCGATATTGTAAAAACGCCGCCAAAAATCCTCGGGAACGCTGTCACGGCATACTCTTTCAAGAAGACGACCGGAATCCTCAATTGTAGCCCACTCAAGAACGCCGTTAAAAGGAACATGGTACATAATCGGGTCGTACTGTTTTAATATATTCGGGTACAGAATACCGGACTGCCTTAACGATACCCAGTACTTCAACCCCGATTCGGCAAATGTCATTTCCGCCTTGACTTTGCTGATGGCGTAGTGGTCGTAAATGCTGATTTTTATCGGGTCGCCGGTTCTCGCCCAGTGAATGGGCGGATTTCGGTCGCCCGTTTCCGCGACCGTTCCAATGTAAACCACTTTCACCGCGTCGGGATCGGGTTGCGATTTAACGGCGTCCACAATATTTTTCGCGGCGGTTGTATTGGTTTTCAGCGTTTTGCGCGGGTAATAGTCAGCCGCCGGGGAAACCATACCCCCTACATGAAGGACATAATCGGCTCCGTTGACGCATTCCAACACGTCTTTGTAGTTGATCAGGTCTCCCCAAACAAGTTTGACACAGGGATCGTTGACATACGGTTTAAACATTTCCCTGTTCTTTTCGCTGCCCCTGTTGAGAACCACAATATCATATATGTCCTTTTTAGCGTACAGTTCCTTAAAACCGGCCCAGCCCATATTCCCCGAAGCGCCCGTGAGAAACACCTTTTTCTTTTTCATCTGACAACCTGCCCTTTAAGTTATTGAATGCATTGTATCATCTATTCCTTTGTCAATCAACCTGATTTTTTCATATTCATCCATCTTTTGTATTAATCTATCAATATTGTAAACAGTCTGGCGGTTCAGACAATGTTCTATCAGTTCCGCTTGTTTCAGTTCATTTTCGGTGTCGTTGAGTTTGCACAGAAAACGATGCAGCACATTGTGGCGGTAAAGAAGATATTCGCCGAGTTCAACGCCCTTGTTTGTTAAGGAAATCAGGCCGTATTTTTCAAACTCAACCAAATTCTGCTGTTTGAGATGCATGACCATTTTAGAGGCCGATGACGGGTTGACATTCAGGCTTGCCGCCAGAAAATTAATTCGGACAAATCCGTTGACCTGCGAATGCCTGTATATCATCTCCAGATAATCCTCAGCCGCTGCCGTTATTCTGCTGTCATTTTTTATTTGATACCCTTTTACTGTATAGAATTCGCTCGTGTTTTCCATCTTGATCATCTCCGTATACTGTCACTGTATGGAAGAGTTTTTCTTCAGCGCACAACACTATGTTTATTCAGGCCGAGCCCGCATATATGATATTATAAAAAACGGCGGCTCGAATGTGAAACATCCGAGCCGCTGTTTTTAATGTATTCCCATTTCCTTTTTAAACATCAGCGTCAGCGCTCTCATTTGATCGATTTCCATCTTTCTGTTCACGGTAAACTCCGAGGAATCCCGCGACCGGCTCGCGCACCCCATACCGAGGCCTTCAAGCCCGAGGTAGTATTTGGCGTTAACGGGATACATCTGGCATTCGGCAAGCGAAAAGAATCCGACAAAATCCCGGATAATTTTCGCTTTCTCCGGCTCCTTTTTATAATTTTTACATAGCCAGGAGTAAATTTCCGGATGGAAATTCGCCATCACTCCCGAAAAGCCAGAGCAACCCGCTTCCAGGGTTTCGAGCAAGGTTGTTGAATTCGCGTTGAATATCTTCAGCCCGGTGCCTTTAACCGCCCGAAGCTTTTCTTTTATCATCATTGGGTCACAGCAGGTGTCTTTCAGAAACTGAAAACGGCCTGTTTGCGCGAGACGGCCGAGAGTATCGGGTTTTATCAGCCGTTTATACGGGTAAGGGCATTCATAGATGCCCAGAGCGATGTCCGGCAGCGAATCGACCGCTTTCTCAATATTATTCAAAAAGACAGCGTCACCCTCATCGCTTCGCGCAAACCGGTTTGAGATAAACACATAGGCGTCAATCCCTTCCTGAATATAGCGCTTCGCTTCCTCAATCTGTGTATCAAGGTCGTCAGCCGTATGCCCCGACGCGATAACACATACGCCTTCGGGTCTGTTCGCCATGATAAACTTCAACAAAGACAACTTTTCTTCAAACGACAAATAGAATATTTCACTTGACTGGCATATCGCGAAGATTCCGTCAACGCCTTTGTCCGCATACCACATCAACAACCGCTCGACGGCGGAAAAGTCGATTTTGTTGTCGTCGGTAAACGGTGTTACCATCGTCGGGTATACTCCATCGGGAATGGTTTTCATCATATTTAATACTCCTTTGCATACCCCAAATCTCGAAGAACGGCTGCCAAAACAGCAAAACGCTCGCCCAACAACTCGTCGTCTTTCGACAAAGCCCGTATAAACAGTTTGATATCTTCGTCAATGAGCGGGTTTTCGGCGCAAACAGCGATGTTCATTGCGTCACCCTGAAGACCAATACGGTCAATAAGGGTATTGTTCGGGTCATAGAATTTCTCATAACGGTATGAGTTTTCTTTAAAGTACAGTTGTGAGCGGCAAATCAGTATCGCAAGGTCAATCACTCTGTGCAACGGGAGTTCTTCGGATTGCCTGGACCATTTTTCACCCGTATAGCGCCACACCTTCGCCGAAATGTCCAGTTTACCCCTGTCATTCCATTGCGCGAGTCCGAGCGAAAGGCCTTTCGCGTCGGATGCGTACGCCTGCCTCCCGTCGACGTTTTCGTAATTATCGCTGATAATTACCGGCTTGTGTTTGAGTCCGGTCGGAATTTCCATCTGTTCACCCCTAAAAAAATAATCAGTAATTTACTAAATTACTGATACAGTATAACCGCATGGATCGTCGTTGTCAATACTATCCTGTTAAATTGTTTCTCATTCTTCCGAGAATCGCTTTTTCCTTCCTTGATACCTGGACTTGTGTCATTCCGAGCTTTTGCGCGGTTTTCGACTGTGTCATGCCCCGATAATACCTCAGAAAAATGAGCTGCCTGTCGTTTTCTTCCAGTTCATTCATTACCTCATTGAGCGCGATCGTGTCGGACAGCTGTTCGTCGGGAGGTGAAACGGGAATGTCGAGCTGGCCTCCCCCGTCTTCGTCGGGCGCCGTAAGAGAAATTGTAGGCGCGGCAGCCGTCAAGAGTTCGGCTGTTTCGGCTATGTCAATGCCAAGCCTTTCCGCCAATTCGCTGATCGTCGGTTCCTGGCCCAAAACCTTTGTCAGTTCTTCTTTTTCCTTCAAGGCGCGGCGCGCCTTTTCTTTCAATGCCCTGCCGATTTTAATGCTTCCGCCGTCACGGAATATTCTTCGAATCTCTCCGAGGATGACCGGAACCGCGTAAGTAGAAAAAGAAAAACCGCGCGAAGGGTCAAAACCGTCGGCCGCTTTGATCAATCCTACGCAACCCGCCTGGTACAAATCGTCATATTCGGCGCCTCTGCCGCGGAATCTGTTCGCGCAGGATCGTACAAGGCCCAAATTGTTTTCAATAAGCTGCTCACGATTGTCTCTGGTTTCAATCATTTCCGTTCGCTCGTCCCGTGATATACTTATCCAGTATTACGATTGTGCCTTTCATGACTCTTGAACGGACCTTCACTTTGTCCATAAAACTTTCCATAACAGCGAAACCCAAGCCCGAGCGCTCTCCTCCGAGTGTGGTAAAGAGCGGTTCCATGGCTTGTTTCACATCGAGGATGCCACAGCCCTTATCCTGCACCTTAATGCGAACAAGGCCATTTTCGTAGAGTGAGGTTGTTATGTATATCAACCCCACACGGTCCGGATAGGCATGTACGATACAATTGGTCACCGCTTCGCTTACGGCTGTTTTGATATCCGAAATTTCTTCAATTGTCGGGTCCTGCTGCGCTGCGAACGCGGACACGGCCACTCGCGCGAAACTCTCGTTGACCGACCGGCTTTCAATGACCAGTTTCATCACATTTAACGGCTTCATTTCTTTGCTTCCTCCCTCAGTTTAATTGTCGCGAGCTTTTCAATGCCCGACAATTTCATCACTTTGTAGATTTGTACGGGCAGGTTAACGACTTCCATTCCGCCGCCGTAACTTTTCACCAACCGATATCTGCCCATGACCAAACCTATCCCCGAACTGTCCATAAACTCTACGTTGCCAAAGTCAAGTTTCAGCAAGGGCGGCTTTTGTCTTTGAACCGCGTCATCAATTTTCAAACGAATGGCCGGTGCTTGATGATGGTCGATTTCGCCGCTTAAATAAGCCGTCATAGCTAACGGAGTCGATTGAATTTCAACAGGCATTTTTACTCCCCCTTATGTAGCTTGTCCACTTCTGGAAAAATTATGCAACAAATCCCTTACCCGAATAGGATAAGGGATTGTGTTTTATTATTTTGTTGAAAACGCTCGTATAAGTAAATAATCTTATAACACGCGAATGAAACGCTATACGCCGAAGAATTCAAAGAATTTCCTGATGATGTCAAATACGCCCGCGCCCGAATTGATGTACGCGATCATTTCTTCGATAAAATTTAAAATCGCCGTCAAGTCCATCTTTTATTCTCCTTTCATTTTCATATGTTGCCGCGTGTTGTTAACCGAAGAGATCGAAAAAGGCCCTAAAGACATCGATGGCTCCAACGATACCGGAATTGAGATACCCAACAATTTCCTCAATAAAGTCTAAGATTGCTGCTGCGGTCATTTAATTCACCCCCCCCTATTTTTTACTGGCACAATTAGTATAATGTAATATTCTGGAATATTTATGACGATTAAGAATTTTATGGATATTATTATTGATATTTATTATATACAAAAAGCATTCGGCCTTCTTGGCGATTTACTGATTCATGATAATGAATTATGATCATTCTTTATAAATTCCCGTTTTGTCCTTAACTCAGAGGCTAAATAGAACGAGCCGCATATTATAATGACATCTTCTTTGCCGGTTATATCGTTAGCGCGCCTGTACGCTTCATATGGGTCTTCGATAACTCTTACATTGTGGCAGAAGTTCGCTGCCGCATCCGCCAGCCTATGGGCTTTCAGCGCTCTCGGAACAGCCGGCTGTGTGGCAATGAATGTGTCGAATTTACCGGCAACCTGTCTCAAATACGATTCATAGTCCTTATCGGCCATCATGGCGCACACGGCAATAATCCTTCGCCCTCGAAGGTGCGTTTCTATCGCCTGCGCGAGAACCGCGGCGCAACCCTCGTTATGGCCGCCGTCAAGAATTGTCAAAGGCTTTGTTCGTATGATTTCCATACGGGCCGGCATACTTGCCGTTTCAATTCCGTTTACAATGTGGTTATCGTTTATTTCTATGTTTCTGTAAATTTTCAGCGCTTTCGCGGCCTCAACAGCCATAGCCGCGTTAAGCGCCATATGCCTTCCCATAAACGGGACACGAATTTCCAGCCCGTCAATACTTGCTGTTGAACCGTATATATCCTCATGGATTAACTGTATTTTCTCAATCGACGGCACAAGAAGCCGGTTTTTCATTTTCAACGCGGCTTTTTCGATTACCCCGAGGGCGACGGGATCTTGTTCGGGAAAGGTTACCGTAACTCCCCCGCGTTTCACAATTCCGCATTTTTCCTTTGCGATTTTTTCTATGGTATCGCCCAACACAGCCATATGATCCTTTGATATGGATGTTATGACCGAGACAAGAGGCGTTTTGATGAGATTCGTCGCGTCGAAACGTCCGCCAAGGCCGGTTTCAAGCACAACAATATCACAATCTCTTGCCGCGAAATAGTAAAACGCGGCTGCCGTTATGGCTTCAAACTCCGTCGGTTGAATATCAACCGACTCAAGGCGCGTTACAGCCGTTTTCACTTTATCAGTGACGCTTGCGAGTTCGTCTTCGGTAATCATAACGCCGTCGATTTGCATCCGCTCGCGAAAATCAATGACATAGGGCGAAGTATACAACCCGGTTTTGCAGCCCGAGGCCATGAGTATCCGCGAAAGCATGGCCGCCGTGGAGCCTTTCCCGTTCGTTCCGGCAATGTGGACAAATCTCGGTTTGTCCTGCGGATTACCAAGAGCGTCACATAAGGCGTTGATCCGCTCAAGCCCGGGATTTATTCCGAATTTCTCGAGGGAATGATAGTATTCTATTGCTTCGTTGTGTTTCATACGGACCCCGTTAATGCGGCAAGGGGCGGTTAATACCCGCCCCTGCCGTGTCAAAGTATTAAAAGACTTTCCCGAAGCATCGCGATTTTATCCGTCAACCGTTTTTCGTTCTCTCTTTGCGTCTCTACGACGGCAGCCGGCGCTTTTGACACGAAATTCTCGTTTGCCAGTTTGTTTTTTACCGCTTCCAGCTTCGATTGCGCGTCGATAAGTTCTTTTGTTAGTCTAGCCCGTTCGGCCTCTGAGTCCACCAGGTCTCCCATAGGAATAAACAGTTTGGCATCGGCTGTTACTATACTGACTGCCGAATCCATTTCCGGCGCGTTGCCGATTTCGACATCCGAAGCCCACGCAAGTTTCTTGATGAATATATCCGAAGATTGAAAGGTGTTTTCGTATGGCGTTTCGATGACAATCTTCGCTTTTCTCGACGGCGGCACATTCATTTCCGACCGGCGGTTACGAACCGCTTTGATGGCTTTCATAACCCTCTCCATTTCCGCTTCCTCAGCGGGAAAATCAAGTTCAGCCAACGCCTCCGGCCATGGGGATACCATAATGGATTCGCCTTCGTGCGGCAGAGTTTGCCATATTTCTTCGGTAATAAACGGCATGAAAGGGTGCAGCAGTTTTAGGGAATTGGACAGGACATAAACCAAAACCGCCTTGGCCGAGGAAACTTCCGAACCCTTTTCTTGAAGCCGTATTTTGGCTAGCTCGATATACCAGTCGCAAAAAACATCCCAGATAAAATCATACAGCTTTTGAACGGCGATACCCAGTTCAAACTTCTCAAGGTTTTCGGTCACTTCCCCGACAATGCGGTTATATCGGCTCAACACCCACTTTTCTTCCATCGTGAGTTCCCCGGGCAATTCCACTGCCGTTTCGCCCTCATCGAGGTTCATTAACACAAAGCGCGCGGCGTTCCAAAGCTTGTTGGCGAAATTGCGGCTGGCTTCGACCTTTTCATTCGAAAACCTCATGTCGTTGCCCGGACTTGTGCCGCTCGCAAGCGTCATGCGCAGCGCGTCGGCACCGTATTCGCCGATAATGAGCAGCGGGTCAATGCCGTTGCCGAGCGATTTCGACATTTTTCTTCCCAAAGCGTCGCGAATTATACCGTGGATAAACACCGTGTCAAACGGATGTTTCCCGGTATGCTCACAGCCTGAAAAAATCATTCTGGCCACCCAGAAGAAGATGATATCGTATCCGGTAACCAAGGTGCTTGTCGGATAATACTGCTTGTACTCCGGTGTTACTTCGGGCCAGCCGAGTGTCGAAAACGGCCATAAGGCCGAGGAAAACCAAGTGTCGAGCGTGTCCGGGTCCTGAATCAGATTCCCTCCGCAACGGCATTGTGAAGGTTCTTCTTTGCTCACGGTGGTTTCGCCGCATTTTTCGCAATACCAGGCCGGTATTCTGTGGCCCCACCAAAGTTGTCTTGAAATGCACCAATCCTTGATGTTTTCCATCCAGTGAAAATATATTTTATCAAAACGGCCGGGCACAAATTGTACGGTTCCGTTTTTAACGATTTCAATCGCCGGCCCCGCCAACGGTTTCATTTTCACAAACCATTGTTTAGAGATTCGCGGTTCCACCGTCGTGTGGCAGCGGTAACAGGCCCCCACATTATGCTTCAACGGCTCGATTCGCGCCAAGTATCCGCCGTCCTGCAGTTCTTTGACGATCGCTTTCCGGCACTCGAACCTGTCCATCCCGGCGAACTTGCCGGCGTTTTCATTCATTAGCCCATGATCGGTCAAAACATCAAGGATCGGCAGGTTATGCCTTAAGCCCACCTCAAAATCGTTCGGATCGTGGGCCGGCGTGATTTTCACAACGCCTGTTCCGAAATCTCGCTCGACATAGGTATCTGCGATGACCGGTATTTCCTTATTCACTATCGGCAGAATTACTTTTTCGCCGATAAGGTGCCGGTATCTGTCGTCGTCGGGATGCACCGCTACCGCCGTATCACCAAGCATCGTTTCCGGTCTGGTGGTGGCGAGTTCCAGATAACCCTTCTTACCGGCGAGCGGGTACCGGACATGATAAAAGAAACTCTCTTGTTCTTCGTATTCGACCTCGGCGTCGGATATGGAGGTCAGGCAAGCTGTGCACCAATTGATGATTCTTTCGCCTCTGTATATAAGGCCTTTTTCATACAAACGCACAAACACTTCGCGAACAGCGTCGCTGCAGCCATCGTCAAGAGTAAAGCGCTCACGTTCCCAGTCACAGGATGAGCCGAGCTTTTTTAATTGATTGATAATTGTTCCGCCATATTTTTCTTTCCAAGCCCAAGCTCTATCGAGGAATTTCTCCCTGCCGATATCGCTTTTTGCCAAGCCCTCCGCGGCGAGCGACTCCACGAGTTTCGCTTCGGTCGCGATGGAAGCGTGGTCGGTGCCCGGCAGCCACAAGGCGTCGTAGCCCTGCATTCGCCGCCAGCGAATAAGAATATCCTGCAGCGTATTGTCCAAGGCGTGCCCCATGTGCAGCTGGCCGGTGATATTCGGAGGCGGCATGACAATGGTATAGGGTTTTTTTTGCGTATCAACCCTCGCGTGAAAGTAATTGCCGTCAAGCCAAAAACGGTAAATACGATCTTCGACATCCTTTGGCTCATACTGTTTTGCCAGTTCCTTCGTCATGTTGTCCTCCTTGAGTTAACCCGCCCCGTGCCACAGTGGCAACCGCGATAAACGGAGTATGTATTATTGCCCATATGGTTAATTATTATCGCATTGCCGCCTTGATTTGTCAATAACTAACACAATGCCAACTCCTCGCATAGAATAGTGTGAGAAAGCCTCGGGGAGGGATTTCCATGTATCAAAGCATTAGCGATTTACTGGCGGGCCGACCGGACGCGTCAGCGACGATTAAAGGCAACAGGCTCGCCCCTCACTTGAGCGGCACCGTAAAGTTTTACAAATGGGCGGGCGGAACAATTGTGAAGGCGGAATTGGTAAACCTGCCTTTGAAAGCGACGCCTTTCGGTTTTCATGTTCACAGCGGAAGCACCTGCACGCCGTCCGATTTTTCCAACGCGGGCAAACACTATAACCCTACCGGCGCGCCGCATCCCGCTCATGCCGGCGACCTGCCGCCGATTTTTTCCAATAACGGATATGGTTTTATGGTGGTTTTTACCGACAGGTTCCCGCCGGGTGAAGTGATCAACAAAACCGTGGTTATCCATATGAACGCCGACGATTTCAAGACACAGCCGGACGGCGGTGCCGGGGAAAGAATCGGTTGCGGGGTTATCGAGTAATCCGGAGAAAAAGCGAAGCCGCGGAAGGTACCCCCCGCGGCTTTGTTAATGTTTCGGTTAATTCTTCCCGGAGTCCCGTTCCCGAATGGCAACCCGCCGGATCTTGCCGTTGACCGTTTTCGGGAGTTCGTTGACAAATTCAATAATGCGGGGGTATTTATAGGGAGCCGTTTCTTTCTTGACGAAATCCTGTAATTCTTTCTTCAATTCGTCTGTCGGCTCGCAGTTCGGCTTCAATACAATAGTCGCCTTCACCAGGCTGCCACGCAATTCATCGGGCACGCCCGTCACGGCGCATTCCAAAACGACAGGATGCTGAGTCAGGACGCTCTCGATTTCGAACGGACCGATTCGGTACCCGGAGGATTTGATGACATCGTCCGTTCGCCCGACATACCAGAAATAGCCGTCCTCGTCTTTCCAAGCCGTATCTCCGGTGTGGTACACATCGTTGTTCCACGCTTCCTTTGTCCTTTTCTCGTCCCGGTAATAACCGGTAAAAAGGCCTTCCGGCAGTCTTTTATCGGTGCGGATAACGATTTCGCCGGTCGTGCCGGGTGGTACGGATTCCCCGGTTTCGTCGATGATGTCTATATCGTAATGCAACATGGGCTTGCCCATGGAGCCGGGTTTCGGGACGGAGCCGATGATGTTGGCGATCATCACCGTGGTTTCCGTCTGCCCGAAACCTTCCATCAACTTGACGCCGGTGTATTCATACCATTTGTTGAAAACATCCGGGTTGAGCGCCTCGCCGGCGATCGTGCAGTATTTCAAAGCGCTCAAATCATAGGACTTCACATCTTCCTGCATCAAAAAACGGAACATGGTCGGCGGACAGCAAAGGGAAGTAATCCGGTATTTTTGGAGAAGCCCGAGAATTTCGGCGGGAACGAACTTATCCATGTCATAGGTGAAAACGCAGGCTTCCATGAGCATCTGCCCGTACAATTTCCCCCAGACGGCTTTTCCCCAACCGGTATCGGCGATTGTCATGTGAAGGCTGTCCGGCCCGACATTCTGCCAGTATTTCGCCGTCGTCAAGTGGCCGAGAGCGTAGGTATAATTATGAAGCGCCATTTTCGGGTTGCCCGTCGTGCCGGATGAAAAGTATAAAATCATCGGTTCGTCAACTTTTGTTTCCACGCGGTCTAACTTATCATCCGCCGCTTCCATATCCGCCATGAAATCGTCCCAACCGTCTCTTTTGCCGTTGACCATTATCTTTACGGTGAGTTCCGGGCATTCCGGCAAAGCAAGGTCAATGTGTTGAGCGACATCGCCCTCACCCGTGCACACAACGGCTTTCGCGCCGGAAGCGTTCGCCCTGTAAACAACATCGTGTGTTGTCAGCAGAAATGTAGCCGGAATGACCACCGCGCCGAGCTTGTGCAGCGCCAGAATGACAAACCAGAACTGATAGTGGCGCTTTAAAATGACAAGAACCTTGTCGCCTTTTTGGATGCCTTTTTCCCGAAACATATTGGCCGTCTTATCACTGCAGTACTTCAGATCGGCATAAGTAAAAACATGTTCCTCGCCTTTCTGATTGCACCAAATCATGGCTTTCCGTTCAGGTTCAAGCGAGGCGATTTCGTCGATAACATCATAGGCAAAATTAAAACTGTCGGGGTATTTCAGCTTATAATTGATAAGCATCCCTTTTTCGTCGTATGTTTCACCTATATATTTTAAGTGGAGTCCGAGCATATTTGCTATCCTCCTTATTCCGGTCTTTTTAAGATAATCGCCAGGAAAACGCAGTCCGAGCCGTCAACAGCGATCATACCGTGCCCGTGGGAGGAGTCGTACAGGACGCTGTCCCCTTCCCGCAGAATCTCCGAGTGATTTTCGAGCATGATTTTCAGACTGCCTTTCAGAACATAATCAAACTCCTGGCCTTCGTGAGTGGAAAGCGGAATCGGTTTGTTTTGATCGTCTTTGGAAAACGGAGCCGTTACAAGAAACGGTTCGCAAAGTTTGTTCTTAAACCGGTAGCCAAGATGGTAATAGTTGAACCCGGACCGCCGTTTCATCGGCAGGCCGTCTCCCTTCCTGACCACCGAGTAGAAAGACAAGTGGGGATTGTCTCCCGTAAGCAGTTCGATCATGTCCACCCCGAATTTTTCGGCGCATTTGTAGATGAATGTAAACGAAAAATCCGTGTTGCCCTTCTCGGCTTGCTCGTATTCCTCCTTCGTGCAACCGATTGCCGCGGCCATGTCATCTATGGAGAACTCGCAGATATCTCTGAGCGTACGGATTCTCTGGGCTATTTCACCGATCATTTCCATTGGCTTTTTCCTCCGTTATCTGATTATAAATATCGGTTCCAAATGCGTCTATGCCGACAATGAGCGGAAAGTCCCGCAACAAAAGCCTCTTCACACTTTCGCAACCCAAATCGTCAAAAGCCACTTGTTCGCTTTCGAGGATGCATTTTGCCGCAAGCGCGCCGGCGCCCCCAATCGCGCAAAAATAAACCGCGTGGTATTGGGCGATTGCTTTTCGGACATCCTCGCTTCTTGTCCCTTTGCCGATCATTCCCGTAAGACCGGACTTTAACAGCAGGGGTGTATATTTATCCATTCGGCCGGAGGTCGTCGGGCCGCAGCTGCCAATCACCACTCCGGGCGGCGCGGGGGTAGGGCCGGCATAATAGAAGCACGCATTCTGAATGTTAAAAGGCAGTGTTGCATCTTTTTGCAGGAGTTCATACAACCTTTTATGAGCGGCGTCTCTGGCAGTGAAAACCCGGCCGGACAGCAACACCCTGTCGCCCGCTTTCAAACGCAAGGCATTTTTTCGTAAATCCACTGTATTGATTCGAACAGCGTCCATCTGTCTCACCGATATCTCTATTTGTTGCCGGAGAAGAACCCGATAAGCTCTTCAATTTCCTGACTGGTTGGTATTTTTAACCGCTCATCAATCAATGGTTTCTTTTCAAGTATTCGCATATACTCTTTTTTATGTTCGCTCTCGGAGTTTTCCACATCCTCCGGCGAATCATCATCCTCATCGTCCTCCGGCACAGGGGTTTCTTCGGTGTCTTCGACAGGTTCCGCATCGGACTCCTCAACGACGATTTCGTCCGCTTCGTTTATCGTTTCCGCCGGTTCGCTTTCCGGTTCTTCTTCGTTCTCCAAAATAACGGCATCTTCTTCGGTGTCTTCGACAGGTTCCGCATCGGGCACCTCAATAATAGTTTCGTCCGCTTCGTTTATCGTTTCCGCCGGTCCGCTATCCGGTTCTTCTTCGTCCTCCGGCACAGCGGCTTCTTCTTCGGTTTCTTCGACAAGGTCTGCATCGGGCTCCTCAACAATGATTTCGTCCGCTTCGTTTATCGTTTCCGGCTCGTTCGAGGATAGTACGGTTGTGTCATCGTACTCATCTTCCATATGTGTTTCCATCAAACTCTCAATCAATTCATTTTCTTCTTCATCGCTTTGCATCGTTTCCATGATTTCTCTGTCGACATCCGAGTGAGTTTCGCCGTCCGGCGCATCGTTCAGTTCCGTTAAAGACTCTTCTTCGATTCCGTCGTTGTATCTCTCAAACGACAGAATAAACCCTTTTTCCGAATCTTCTGAAGAAGGCTCCTGCGGTAATTCTTTGTCAACCCTTTGTGTGTCTTTGGTTGCTCCGTTGTCAACACTTCTGTTGAATTCTTCGATATGGTGAACAAATTCGCTGCGCTCGGAAGCTGCCGGTAACTCCGGACCGTCCGGTAAGTCTTTATCAAACTTTGACGCAAAAACCGTTAAGTTCTTGGAAAGGTCTTCGACTTTATCAATCATTTTTGACAATGTATCACTGAAGTTCTCGGACAGCATACAGATTTCAACACCCAGCCGGTTGACATCCTCGACCGTGGTTATGATCGTATTTTTAGCGTCCGAAGTGATATTTTTTGCCGCTTCTTTGGCCTCTTCGGTCATTCTGTCGGAATAGATGACCGCATCCAAAAGCAAAGCCCCGATCTGGGACTCAACTTTTTTAAGCCGGTCACATCCGATATCGATATCGGACGGTTTACCGCTCTTTTCCCCGGTGCTCTTCTCTGTGTCGTCCGTGAACTTTTGTGAGTATTCCCTGCTTTTTTCTTTCAGTTCTTTGTTTTCAAGGTTCAGCGCCATAAGCCGTTCCTCAAGCTGTTTAACATACACAAGCACTTTTGACAGCTCATTGTTTTGTGTTTGAAAACCGTCTCTCAGGCCATTATGCAAAGCCTGAAGTTTTTCAATATAGTCGATAACATCCGACTTGTTGAAGCCTCCGAAAACCGAACTGCGAAATTGAATTTCTCCGCTCATCAAACCCACTCCAAATTTCTTCTCTCACCGAAAGTCACCCGTTAACAAGCAACACATCTGTGACATTTTGATCGACAACCATTGTCCGCGCGCCGTTAAAAACACAAAGTTCTCCGCTGTTGGTTTGGGATAGTTTCCTCAGATACGCGACATGACGGCCTTGAAATTTTATTTGGGACAAGGCTGTGCCCTGTTCCGATAAAACGATTTTATCATCAACAAAAATCGCAAGGTCGACCGAAGTTTCGGGACCGGCGCCGTTCCTGTTCGCGAACGCCAGCAAACCGTTTTCGTTTAAGACGGAAAAGGCGTTGACATTATTCAACAATTTCACGGATTCCCCGCCTCTGTAAGAGTACAGCGCGCTTTTTTGTTCGCCGGGTTCCGTTTTTAAATACCGGAAGCCATCGTTTAAAATATCATAGGATGTAATGTTTACGTCGATTGGGCGGGATTCCGATATACCGTTGCCATCGGAAGTTGTTTCGTATGCGGTATATTTTTCGCCTTGCATATCTTTAATAAGTGTATAAAACATCTTTCCGTTTTCGGCAAAAAGAATGGAGGATGTCGCTTTATCGTCGTTTTGCATATTCAACCCGATGCTTTGGGCCGCTCCGGCGAATTTAATAAATGCTCCCTGAACCACCGTGTTCTGTTTTATAATACTCAGCAAATATGATTTGATTTCTTCGTCACTGCTGCCGGAAAGAGTTTCCGCAAGAGATTCAAGGCTCGTATCGCTCTTTGTGTAAATGGATTTTTGGAAGATGATTTTCGGGCTTCCTCCGTTTGAAACCGCAATAATATTCTCGGGAATCACATTCGTTTCAACAAGAGCGGATGCCGAGTCCTTAAACACATAGCAGTCGGCCGGTTCGGAAATCAGGTTCCCCTCTTTGACGATTTCGTCCAATTTGGCTCTGAACGAATCCCTCAAAAGCTTATTTTGATACTCTTTATAGGCTTGATTATACTCAAAAGAAATACCGAAAAAAGACAGATAGTCGTCCTTTTTAGGCTGTGTCATTTTGGCGTCTTCAACTTGGAATGTATCCGGAACAATATCTGTCCAAGCAGCGTTTTTTTCAGTATTTTTGAAATAATACAGATTCCCGCCGGCTCGGTAATCCTCGTAGCGCACCGACACTACCTCAGCGGATACAAATTCAGGCTCTTTTGGCCCGTTTATCACAAAGAGCTCCGAATACGGCGAACCTGCCACGGAAGTTTCATAAATCAAAACACCGGCTTCAGCCGACTTGTAAAACTCGACTCTTGCTGTGTTTGTCGCTATTTTTTTCGGTTCCCGGCCAAAAACATATTTATAGAGCGCTTTATTGCTGTCAGCCGGCCTGGTGAAGTAAACAATGTTATCCCTCGGCAATATATAGGCTTGTTTGATCTCATCCGTAACCTGAACCGATGTTAGTGATTGAAAATCATACAGGCGGACACAGGGCGGTTCGTTCTCCGCTCGTTTGGAATACAGCACCGCGCTTCCGTCATAGTTCGGCAGGATGTCGTTGGCAACTTGAGTGTCAACAACGGTGCCGCCGTCACGAAAATGGCTTTTATCGTTTAAGTCAAAGCGAAGAAGCTCTCTGTTGTCTTTCGAACCTTTTGAAATATAAAACAGTTTCGTTCCATCTTTGGATAAGATAGGAAGAAAATCATCCGCGATATCAAGTTCACAGAAAGATTTACCTGTTCTTAAATATACTTCTCCTTCTTTGGCATAGATTACCGACACCGAATCACCGGCCTCCACAGCCGGTTTGTTAATAAAAAAGATATACAAAACAGCCGCGGTGGCGATTGCCGCCGCGGCTGTTATCGCTGCGGCGACAATCCGTTTTCCGCGTTTTTTTACGCCTCTGTGTCCGGAGGGGTCTTCGGAAGAGGAATTTCTGTTTTTGTCTGTCTTGCGGATCATCTCTTCTCATCTCCGGTCATTTACCAACGCTTCGAATCAGGATTTTTTCATAGCAACAGCTTTTTCGGCTTTTCCAATGATATTATCGGCGTTTAATCCGAAAATATCAAGTACTTCAAGCGCGGGGCCCGAACGGCCGAACGCATCCTCTACGCCCACCCTCAGGACAGGAACGGGATAATGGTCACAGACGACCTCGGCAACCGCGGCGCCGAATCCTCCCAATACAGAGTGCTCCTCGGCCGTCACGATTGCCCCGGTTTCTTTGGCGGCTTCAACAATCGCTTCTTTATCGATTGGCTTAATCGTGTGAAAGTTTATAACAGCAGCGGATATTCCGGTCTTCTCAAGGCTGTCGGCGGCTTTTAACGCCTCGCCAACCATGAGCCCCGTCGCCATAATCGTAACATCTTTGCCGTTACGAAGCTTGACGGCTTTTCCCAACTCAAATTTGTAATTTTCACCGTTGACGGCGGCGACGGGGAGCCTTCCAAACCGAAGATAAACCGGTCCGTTATGCTCCGCGGCGGCGAAAACAGCGGCTCTCGCTTCCGTATCGTCAGCCGGATTGATAATAACCATACCGGGAATTGATCTCATCAAAGCGATATCCTCGCAGCATTGATGACTGGCGCCGTCTTCACCAACCGACATGCCCGCGTGCGTAGCGCCGATTTTCACATTTAAATGCGGATAGCCCAATGTGTTCCTGACCTGTTCAAAAGCTCTGCCGGCCGCAAACATCGCAAAGGTGCTCGCGAAAACAGTAAATCCGACGGTGGAAAGCCCCCCGGCTATCCCCATCATATTGCATTCGGCTATTCCGGTGTCAAAAAACCTGTCCGGAAACTCTTTTTTAAACATTCCGGTTTTCGTCGCTTCAGCGAGGTCCGCGTCCAATACAATCACTTTATCATTCGTCTTGCCCAACTCCACAAGCGCCTTGCCATAGGACTCGCGGGTTGCCGTCTTCACCAAATCAGCCATCGTTATGCCTCCAAACCGGCAAGCTCGGCCGTCAGTTCCGACATCGCTTGCTCATATTGTTCTTTATTGGGAGCGGCGCCGTGCCACTTGTATTGATTTTCCATAAATGACACGCCTTTCCCTTTCACGCTTTTCGCGATTATAGCGGTCGGTTTGCCTTTGAACTCCGAAGCTGCTTTAAAAGCGGCGTCTATTTCGTCGAAGCTGTGAGCGGTTATTTCAAGCGTGTTCCAGCCGAACGCTTTGAACTTTTCCGGTATGGGATAAGGCGAGTTCACTTCCGCGACGGAGCCGTCGATTTGCAGGTTGTTGTTATCGACAACCGCGACCAAATTGTCAAGTCCTTTGGCGCTGGCATACATCGCGGCTTCCCAAACCTGGCCTTCCTGCAGTTCACCGTCACCTAAAATCGCGTAGACCCGGAATCCACGGCCGCTGATTTTGCTGCCCAACGCCATGCCGACAGCCGTAGATATTCCTTGCCCGAGTGAGCCTGTGCTCATATCGACTCCCGGAGTCATCTTCATACTCGGATGGCCTTGCAGAATGGAATCGCTTTTCCTCAGGGTTTTAAGCAGTTCAACAGGGAAAAAACCTTTTTGCGCCAGAACGGAATACAAGGCGGGAGCGACATGGCCTTTGGAAAGCACAAGACGGTCCCTTTTCTCCCAATTCGGGTTTTGCGGGTCAACATTCATCTGATGAAAGTATAAATATGTCAGAATGTCAGCGATAGACAGGGAACCGCCCGGATGACCGGAGTTCGCGCTGTAGACACTTTCGATGATTCCCATCCTGACCGCGCACGCTTTGACCTTTAACTGCTTTTTGATTATTGCGTCCAAGAACGCCACCTCCTGTTTCTAAGACTTTAAATATGTGTTTTCGATATATTCTAAAAAATCTCCCACCGCGCCCTTGTTGCAGTGGCAGGCATGATACTTGGCAATCGCGCGCACCTCCTTGGGAGCCTGGCCGCATGCGGCGGGGAGAAACACCGAACGGAGCATATCAAAATCGTTAAAATAATCGCCAATCGCCCCGGTATGTTCATATTGTATATTCAACATCTCCGCGAGTTTCATAACAGCGGCGCCTTTCGTGACCCCTTTTGAAAGCATTTCATACGACACGATCGAAGAGGACATATACCCTACTGCGCTGCTGCCGAGGCTCTCGGTATAAGAGATCACTTTTTTGGTAACCCAAGGAAGAGCCATAAAAACAACTTTTCCCCAGTCATACGATAAAACTTCCGAAATACTCTTGCAGCGTTTATGCGGAAGATTATCCGCGTGAACGAGTGCCGGACCGAAAACAAGCGCGTTGATTAAAAATATATAATCCTGAGAAAATACGACCGTTTCCAAACCGGGAAACTTATCGAGTACCTTTCGGACGACTTCTTTGCCCTCATCGTTTATGCCGTTGAAGCCTATCATTTCTTTTTTATTGAAATCATAAATACCGGCGCCGTTCAAAACGATGGCAGGCGTATTGCCGATAGGCAAACGGTAATAGTGTTTTGAAAGGGAGGCAACACTTCTCCCCGACGCTAAGGTAAAATGACCTTTCCGATTTATAACAAAATGTTCAATCGCCTTCAAATTTCTTTTCGGCAGCATTCTCAGTTTGTTGTTCAGGGTGCCGTCAATATCCGAAACGATCAGCCAATCCGACAAATCATGAACCGTCGCTTGCGTCATATTCGTTTAGACTCCTTAAAAACCCTTTAAAATAGTCGGGAAGTTCCGCGATTCTTTCGATATATTCACCGGTTCTCGGATGGGTAAAACCAAGCAAATACGCATGCAGGCACTGACCGTCGAAAAAGCCCGGGGAGCGTTTCGCACCGTACACCGTGTCTCCCGCCAGAGGATGGCCGATGTGAGCCATGTGCACTCTGATCTGATGAGTCCTGCCGGTTTCAAGGCGCAGTCTCAAATAGGAATATTCGCTGTATTCTTCAATGACTTCGTAATGGGTAACGGCGTTTTTTGAGTTCTTGTCCGTAACGCACATTCTTTTACGGTCTTTCGGATGCCTCCCAATCGGCAGGTTCACAGTGCCCGCAAATTGTCGAAACCGCCCAAGGACAACTGCCCTGTATTCCCGTGAAATGGTATGCGCCTTCAACTGAGACGAAAGCGAGTTGTGCGCGCAGTCGTTTTTCGCGACAAGCAACAACCCGCTGGTATCTTTGTCAATGCGGTGGACAATGCCCGGCCTGGCGACACCGTTTATGCCCGAAAGGCTGTCCCCGCAATAATGGAGCAAGGCATTGACCAATGTGCCTTCATAGTGACCTGCAGCAGGATGTACCACCATCCCTTTCGGTTTGTTTACAACGAGCACGTCGGAATCTTCGTAGCGTATATCAAGCGGGATGTTCTGTGCGCCAAGGACAGGGGGGGATGCTTCTTCATACACAATCTCAACTGTATCTCCCGCGGACACGCCGGCGCTTTTACCCGCCGTTTTGCCGTTCACCGTAACGCCGCCCCAACCGATAATTTTTTGAATGCGGGAGCGGGAAAAGTCCGGCAGAGTTTTCGCGATAACAACATCGATTCTCTCAGCCGAAACACTATCGTCAACCGTGAAACTAAGGCTTTTCATTTCTTGCCTTTCTGAAATCCCGATAAATGTCATAGACCAAATAAGCAATGATTATAAACGCGCCGACTGTTATCAGACAGTCAGCCAAGTTAAATACCGCAAAATCAACAAAAACCGGCTCAATAAAGTCAATAACATACCCTCGGGTTATCCGGTCGATAAAATTACCGATACCTCCGGCGGTGGCAAGCAGAAAACCGGTATACAATAAGCCGGGCTTGACTTTGTTCCAAAGCAACGCATAAAGCCCGGCTAAAAGTAAAACGCTTGTCAGCGCAATTAGAATAATTGTTTTACCCTGAAAAAAGCTGAACGCGGCGCCGGTATTTTCCACATACCGAAAATCCAATATCCCTTTGATGATGGTTTTGGAACCAGACGGCTTCAGATATCTGATCGCAAGGATTTTTGCCGCGCGGTCCAACGCTATCAAAACGGCTGTAAGGATAAGGGCCGTAAACCTTCGGACCATTCTATACCTCTGCTTTTTATTTTCTGAAAAAGCCCCTGAAACCGGAAGGCGGAGAATTATCGTCGCTTGCGTCGTCTTCTTCGTCGTCTTCTTCGTCTTCTTCGTCGTCTTCCTCGTCTTCGGCTTCATATTCCACGGTTTCGAAACCGGTTTTGTCTTCCCCGCTGTCTTTGGTGTCGGAAACCGGTTCGGAAGGATTGAAACTGTCGAGCGAAACATGAAACCCTGTTTCACCTTGTGATGGATCCCCCGGTGTTTCCCCCGGCAGGTCATGGTACTCGGCCGGTTCTTCTTGCTCTTGCGTATCCTCGTTTTCGGGCACGTCGTCCGTTTCCGTTTCACTGGCCTCAGCAGTTTCCTGCGTCAATATGGTCTGCTCTTCATTGCCCTCATATTCAACGCCCGGTTCGGCATCATCGACAGCGAGCCCATCAAAACTTTCGCCGGTCGTAACCTCGTCGTCTTCGTCGGTCGCGGCCGATGGAGCGGTTTCGATATCCGAATACTGTTTGGCCGCGTCTTTAGAGGCTATGGACAATACCGCTCCCGGAAGCTCTTCAATATACGCGATATGCCGGTTGTATTGTTCCATCAACTCATTTTTAAACGCTTCGGCGTCTTTTTTCATCAGGTTCAACGCCGTTGTTTCCGCCACAAGTTCTGTTTTTATTCTTTCAAGCAAGTCGACGCTTTCACTTTCGGCGGTTGTTCGTATATCTTCGGCTTGCTGTTGCGCTTGCGCAATGATGTCCGACGCTTTTATACTCGCGTCGAGCAACATGTCCTTGGCTTTATCTTCCGCTTCCTGAATCATGTTCCTGTAATGGTCAGACGCTTGCGCCTGCGCCTCGGCAAGTTTCTCTTCGCCTGACTTTCGCTTGCTTTCCGCGTCCTTATCCGCTTCGCCGATGATCTTATCCGCCACTTTCTGAGCGGTTAGAATGGCAGTCTTTATACTGTCCTCGTCGTTTCTGTATTCCTCAACCTTCTCTGCCAGCAAACTTATTTTTCGGACAAGTTCGCTGTTCTCTCTGAGGATTTGCTCATAAGAAACGCATATTTCCTCAATAAACACATCCACATCTTCCGATTTGTATGTTCCGCGCACGGAAGAAATGAATTTCCGGTCTCTGATTTGCGCAGGTGTCAGCATAAAAACCACCCCCTACCTATTTTTATTCAAATACCGCTCCGCTAAAACCGCTATTTTCAAGCTCGTCAAGCAATTCACCTGTGACAGCAACATTATAAGGCGTTATAACATAGGCTCTTCCCGCCACGCGTTTAATCTCGCCGGAATTCGCGTAAGCGACACCGAACAAAAAGTCAATGATTCGTTGAGAAACATCGCTCGGGCAGGTTTCCAGATTCAGTATGACGATGCGCTTTTCATTTAACACATCGGCGACGGCGCCCACATCCTGAAATCGGTCGAGCTTTTTGAACACAACATGCGGCCTTGAAGAAGAGCGGATGTCCACGACCTTGCCTGAGTCCCGTTCATTTTTCGCCTGACTGAATGATGCGCTTCCCGAATGAGCTTCCTCCTCATAACTTTCGGGAACATAGGCTACGGATTCGTTCTCATCAATGTCCTCGAGATAACCTTCTTCGGAAGCATTGATAAAACCTTTTATTTTGTCAAACAACCCCATCTCATACTCCTCCTGTATTATCAATCATAACCTTTTGCCGAAAATCGCGGACCCGAGCCTAACAAGGTTCGACCCTTCCGCAATTGCTTGAAAATAATCGTCCGACATTCCCATTGAAAGAATGTCCATATATACATTATCTATTTTTTTCGATGAAATGTCAACAAACAGATGTCTCATTTTGTAAAAACAGAGGCTAATATCTGTTATTTTGGAGCTAATCGGCGCCACACACATCAGTCCGCGGATTCGAACCGCGTTTTCTTCGGCTATTTCAGCGGCCGATTCGACGAGTTGTTCTGCCATAAAACCCGTCTTGCTCTCTTCGCGCCCTATATTCACCTCCAGCAGAATATCAGCCGTTATATCCAATCCCGAAGCGGTTTTTCCGATTTCCCGGGCAAGCCTGAAGCTGTCTACGGATTGAATCAGGTCAACCTGCCCCACTATTTTTTTTACTTTATTCGTCTGCAAATGCCCAATCAAATGGGCTTCACGGCCGTTCATATCCAAAAACGGACGCTTCTCAAGAAATTCTTGAACCCTGTTTTCGCCCATAAGACGAATACCGCACTGAAAAGCCCGGTTAACCAACGCGGGGGGAACCGTTTTGGTTACCGCCATCAGACGGATATCATCGGCGTTTCTCCCCGCTTTCACGGCCGCTTCATTGATGGCATTCCGCGTGTATTTTATGTTTTCTTCAACAAAGTCCAACGAATCAATCGATGATTTTTCCATCATACAGGTCTTTTCCTTTCACCAGAACCTCATCAAATAATTTGACATGCTTATACTTCTTTTCGGTGTCGGTACCTTTTGCGCTTTCGCTTGCTATAACAAAATCAGGCTCGGAATATATGATATTCAGTTTTCTGAAACTGATGATATTGCCGCGGCGAATAAATACTCCTTTTAAGCCGTCTTGGACTCTCAACGCTTCGGTGTTGATTTTTAAACCGGTAAACTCGCTTACTATAAGATGCGCGCTTTCAATTCTTAAAACAGAAAGGTCTTTGTTCATCATGTTGCACCGGAAAACAACCGCTGTTTTCCCTTCTCCGGACGGACGGATTGAATGGACTTTAACATCAATCTTATTATCTTCTGTTTGGCCAAAATACAGTTTCAAGGTTTGATCGGTTTGAAGTTGAGCCGCGTCCCTGTCCGTGAGTGAGGCAAGCAAATACCAGTTGTAATCCCCGACGAGTTTTCCGATCACATCGGCCGGGATGTCCGAAGGGGCGGACTCAACGGCGGATTCTATCTGTTGCGCTGTCACCGTCCCGATATTGCTGAAAGGAATCGTTTTTTCATAACCGTCTGTTTTTCCGATGAAATATTCGGGTTTTTCCGTATCGACATAATACACGCCGGCGACTTGTTCCTCGAGCAGGGCAAGTTTTTCTTTTACGGCAGTCATACCGGTATTATAATCAACATTCGCTCCCACCGCAATCTGTCTGCCCGTCAGTTTATCGCGCAAAGCGCCGGTTTTCGCGCCCAGAAGTTCCAACCGTCCGGACGATACCGACGAAAGGACTTCATTGAACAGCAAGTCAATTTCCCCGTCCATTTTTTTCACATCAAACGCGTTGACTGACCGCAGGCTTGCAAGCTGTTCGTACCTTTTGAGATCCTCCCTGCATTTTATCAGTTCTTTTAAGGCGTCGGCCTGTACGGAATTCGCGCAGATAGCGGCGACGGCATTCCCTTTCGCCACCCTGTTTCCGTCTTCGATCAGCGGCACGGGTATACCGGAGCCGTTTTGAACCAGATACTCTTCGTCTCTGACGGCAAACACATTGATTTCGATTGTTTTAGCAGCCGTTTTTTGGACTACCGTCTCTGTTTTTATTCGCGCGAGATCGTTAAAAAAGAATTCATAAACAAAGAACACCGCCATTATCACCGCGATGGCCGGCAGAAACACTTTTAAAAATAAACTTCTTTTTTCCATATGCTACCCCGCAATCAAACCGCTTTCCGCAACGATACGAACGGCTTCTTTCACCACACCGTTAAAATCCGCGTAATCGTCAACATAAATTCTGTTTGTGTCTTTGTTCTTCCCAAACCATGTCAACTGCCTTTTGGCATATCTTCTCGTTTCCCGTTTCAGTCTTTCCACCGCTTCGTCAAGGTGAATTTCACCACGGTAAAAAGGTGCGAGTTCTTTGTATCCTATGGCTTGCTGCGAAGTCCCCGGACAACCGTTTCTCAGAAACGCTTCCGCTTCTTCGAGCAGTCCGTTTTTCATCATCGTATCAACCCGCTTGTTTATCCTGTCATATAAGTTCTGCCTGTCCCTGAAAAATAAACCGAGCAAGCAAACTTCATAGGGCGAGGGGGACATTCTCGATTCACGGTTGCGTTGTTCCATTGTTTTGCCTGTCGCGTTAAACAACTCGATCGCTCTGATAATCCTGCCCGTGTCGTTCGGATGAAGCCCCGCAGCGGCGGACGGATCAATTTTCGCCAAATCCGACAGCAGGCCAGCGTTGCCGTCGTTTCGCGCCCGGGCTTTGAGCCTGTCGCGCAGCGCGACATCGGCTTTTTCAAGGGAGAATTCAATGTTGTTTATCAATGAGTCGATGTAAAGCCCTGTTCCGCCGGCCACAACGGGCAGTTTGCCCCGCCCGGCTATATCGGCGATGATCGGCGCTGCCTTTTCGCAATAGTCGGCTACGCTGAAACTTTCCGTTACAGGTAGGAAACCGATCATGTGGTGCGGCACATTGCCCTGCTCTTCCGTAGTCGGTTTCGCCGTCGCGATATCAAGGCCGATATATATCTGCATGGAATCGGCGGAAACGACTTCACCGTTAAATCGTTTGCACAGTTCAACGGCGAGTTTGGTTTTTCCGGCAGCCGTCGGGCCCACAACGGCGGCAACGGGTATCTTTTTCATTTGCCCTTGCGTGTCAAACACTCTTTTCTTAGAGCCTGCCGAAACTTTTCTCCAGATCCTTTTTTGTCATTTCTATTATAACCGGTCTGCCGTGAGGACAGTTTCTGATTTCCGGCGAATCCAGCAATCTTCTGACAAAGTGTTCTTTTTCGGTTTCGGAAGTAAAGTCACCCGCTTTCACCGCGGCCCGGCAGGCTATGGAATGATAAAGCAGGTCCATTTTCGCGGGTACCGGCTCGTGTTTTTTCGAGGAGAAACTCCCCGCGAGTTCCATGATGACATCGGCCACATCCCCGATTTCCAGAATCATGGGGCATTCCCTGATGATGACCGATCCGTTTCCGAAGTCTTCCGCGTCAAAACCGGCCTTCCCGAGAAGGTCCAGGTTTTCGAGCAGCGCGGAATAGTCCTCTTTTTGCAGTGTGACCGGGACGGGAGACAGCAAAATCTGGGAACCCTCCTGCGTTTCACGATTCTTCAGGCTGTCAAAAATCATTCTCTCATGAGCGGAGTGCTTATCAATAATCAAAATGTTGTCGCCCTGCTGAACGAACAGATATGTTTGAAACGCTTCACCCATCAGCGCGAACTCAATCCTTGCCGGTTCGGCTGTTTCGGTTTTTTCACCTTCCGGGCAGGCGCCGCCGGGCTGAGCCGTATCGACTGTACCCACAGCCTGCGGAATTTCCGGATTCGGCGCAAACTCATCAAAGCAGGAAACTTCTTCCCGCAAAACCGTCTGCTCTCTCACTTGTTGCGTCAATGCTCCCGTAACTGTGGCTTTTAAGGACGGTTGTTCTGTTTCACCGCTTGCGTCCGCTGCGACAGTGCCGCGGGTTTCGGTGATTTCAATCTGCCGTGTGTCTTCGAGCGTATTAAAATATTGGCGGACGGCGGCCGTCGACAACCGGGGCCTTGCGTACCCGCCCTGCAAGGCGTTTTTCGCGCAATAGTATACGCTGTTGAAAACCAGTTTCTCATTGGTGAAGCGCGCTTCTGTTTTTGCCGGGTGCACATTCACATCGACACATTCCGGAGGAATGCTGATATTGATGACACAACAAGGAAATTTCCCGGCTGCAATCGAATGCCGATAGGCCTCTCCCAACGCTGTCGAGCAGGCCGGAGTTTTTATCAGCCGTCCGTTCAGGAAAAAAAACTGCATGCTTCGGTTGGGCCTTGCGGCTTCGGGTTTCGACACGAACCCGTTGACCCGAATCTGTTCGAGAGTGTAGTCCGCGGGAATTAATCCTTCATAGAACTCTTTGCCAAACACCGAATAAACCGTATTGCCCAAGTCGCCGTCGCCGTGTGTCAGCAGTGCTTGTTTGCCGTCTTTGATAAAACGGATTCCGATTTCAGGGTGCGAAAGCGCCATTCGGTCGACCACACCCGCGACGGCATTTGCTTCGGATACATCCCTTTTCAGGAATTTCATCCTTGCCGGTGTGTTATAAAACAAATCGCGGATCAGCAGGGTTGTTCCTTTGGGGCAACCGGCTTCGTCCAAGGCGACTTCATCCCCGCCCTCAAGCACAAGCCGCGTACCGGTTTCCTCATCCGCCGTGCGTGTCATTATTTCCACCCGGGAAACAGCGGCTATAGAGGCTAAGGCCTCCCCCCGAAAACCGAGCGTCATAATTCCGGCAAGGTCATCCTCGTCGTTAATTTTGCTTGTGGCATGGCTGAGAAAAGCGGAGGGCACATCCTCTCTCGCTATACCCGAGCCGTTGTCCGTGACGCGTATATAGGTAATCCCGCCGTTTTTAATTTCAACCGTGACGGATGTGGCACCGGCGTCGATGGAGTTCTCCATCACTTCTTTCACAACCGAAGCCGGCCGCTCAACGACCTCGCCGGCCGCGATAAGCTCGGCGACTCTTTTTGACAGAACTTGTATTTTGCTCATAATCCGCCGGCCTCTTTTATTAATTCATACAGACAATTTAACGCTTCTATCGGCGTTAATGTGTTCGCGTCGATACTCTTCAGTTTTTCGACAATGGCGGCGCTTGCGTTGCCGGTAAAAGTAAACTGTATTTCGTCGTCTTCGGCGGAAATACTGCCGCGAGAGGCCGCCGCCGGGCCTCCGGAATCTTCCAATTCTTTGAGAATCTCTTTAGCCCTGACAACAACGGAGTTCGGAACACCCGCAAGCTTGGCCACTTCGATGCCGTAGCTGCCGTCCGCGACACCACTGACAATTCGTCGAAGAAATGTAATGTCGTCTCCTCTTTTTTTCACGGCAATGTTGTAATTCTTCACGCCGTCCGTTTGGTTTTCCAGGTCGGTGAGTTCATGATAATGTGTCGCGAAAAGAGTTTTTGCGCCGAGTTTTTTAGGGTTCGAGGCGAACTCAAGAACCGACCTGGCGATGCTCATTCCATCATATGTTGAAGTTCCGCGGCCGATTTCGTCAAAGATCAGCAGGCTTTTCCTTGAAGCGTTTTTCAGGATGGCGGCCACTTCGCTCATTTCGACCATGAATGTGGACTGACCGGCCGACAAATCATCCGACGCGCCTATTCTTGTAAATATACTGTCGACTATGCCTATTTTCGCGCTTTCAGCCGGCACAAAGCTGCCGATTTGAGCCATCAGGACAACCAAGGCCACTTGCCGCATATAAGTCGATTTCCCCGCCATATTCGGTCCGGTTATGATGGCGCACCGGTTGTCTTCGCAGTCCAGCCATGTATCGTTCGGGACAAACGGTACCCCTTCCAGCATCAGCTCAACGACGGGATGCCGGCCGTTTTTAATCTCGATACCGCTGCCCGCCGTTATTTCAGGACACGTGTAATTGTTCAGTGCCGCCGCCTGCGCCAATGAACACAAAGCGTCAACAGAGGCAACCGCTCTGGCTGTTTTCTGAATCCGGAACAACTGTTCGGCGACGCGCTTGCGTATTTCGTCAAACAGTTCATACTCCAACCGGACGATCCGCTCATGAGCGCCGAGCACCTTCGCTTCCAATTCTTTGAGCTCCTGGGTGATAAATCGTTCGCAGTTGGCAAGGGTTTGTTTCCGAATATAATGCGCGGGAACCTGGTCTTTGAAAGAATTTGAGATCTCTATGTAGTAACCGAACACCCGATTATAGCCTATTTTCAGCTTTTTAATGCCGGTGAGTTCCTGTTCCCGGGTTTGAATCGCGGCGATAAAGTCTTTGCCGTTGGCCGTAATTTCCCTCAAAGAGTCAAGTTCTTCGTTGTATGCGTCTTTTATCATACCCCCTTCCCTAACGGTAAACGGCGGGTCGTCGACGATGGACGCGTCGATAAGGTCTCCGACATCTTCAAGCAGGTCGATGCCCTCGCGAATTTCCGTCAGCAGGGCTGTTTGAAAGTTTTCCAGCGTTGAGCGGACCTGCGGGAGCCATCGTATCGCGGTGAACAATGCCCGAAGTTCTTTCGCGTTTGCCGTCGCGTAGACAATTCTTGATATCAGCCTCTCCATATCGACGATATTGGAAAGAAATATCGACTCCTCCTGCCTTTCCACAGGCCGGGAATACAATTCTTCGACGGCGTTCAGGCGTTGAATGATCTTCGCAGCGTTAACAAGAGGCTGCTCGACCCAACTTCTTAAAAGCCTTTTGCCCATTGGCGTTTTTGTTTTGTCAATGACCCAAAGAAGCGAACCCTTCTTCTCGCGGCTGCGAATTGTCTCGGTCAGCTCGAGATTACGCCTCGTCGCGGCGTCGAGCCTCATGAACCGGCTGTTGCTGTAATAATCGATTTCGGAGATATTTCCGACCTCCGATTTCTGAACATTCCGCAGATAATTGATAGCGGCGCCCAGGGAGACAACCGCTTCCGGCAAACCGTCGAGTCCGAGTGTTTCAAGGCTGCTTTTCTTAAAATGCTCGAGAACCGTTTTTGAACACTCGGAAACGCGAAAAGACGATTCATCAAGGATTTCGCTGTAGGTTTCCTGTTTATTGCTTAAATATATTCTTACAGTATCAAGAGCGGCCGCGGCCGAATTGCAAAGTATTTCCGCCGGTTTAAAATGCTCCAATTCATCGGTGATTTTCGCGCCGATGTCCGGGCCGTTAATTGATGTCAAATGAAGTTCCCCTGTTGACACATCCGCGAAACACACACCGGCTGTTTCTCCGTCGCGGAATATGCAGGACAGAAAGTTGTTGCGCCCCTCGTCAAGCATACTGCTTTCGATGACTGTCCCGGGTGTCAGAACCCTGACGACGTCACGCGTCACGATTCCTTTCGCGAGAGCGGGGTCTTCCGTCTGTTCGCATACAGCCACCTTATAGCCTTTGGCCACAAGCCTGGCAATATAGGAATCGGCGCTGTGGAACGGCACCCCGCACATAGGCGCCCGTTCCTCCTGCCCCCAGTCACGGCCTGTCAGAACAAGTTCAAGTTCCCTGGAGGCAAGTTTCGCGTCATCAAAAAACATTTCATAAAAATCCCCAAGACGAAACAGCAGAACGGTGTCGGCATATTGCTTTTTAATCTCAAAGTATTGTTTCATCATGGGAGTAATTTCAGCCATATTTCACACCCCGAGAGAAATAAACCGCTTAACAGCCCGAGCACGATGAGCAGGAGCCGCCGCAATTGTGGTCCGCCTGCGGCTCACAGGTCGCCGGGTCATCACCGTGGACGCACATAGAGAGGATGCCCGTGATATATTTCATCATCTCGTCGATTTCGTTTCTCGCTTTTTGAAACTCCTTCATATTCGGATTTTCCATAATCAAAGAGTAGATACGGTTAAACTCTTTATCATACTCATCGAGTTTGGCCTCATCCGCTTCCGGCTTAGCCGCTTCTCTTTGATAGTTCATCTGAATAAGCCGAACTTCACCCATTAATTCATTCAAGCCTTCATCTTTCTCGTTGGCCTCATTCGCCCTGACCATTGCCAAATAGCGTTCGTCTTTTTGAATGGCTTCTCCGAGAGCCCGCGTCATTTGAATAAGATCCATAATACCTCCATAATTGACCGTTATACAACGGATACTTTTTAAATCAGATCAGTTCGCCTTTGAGCATCCATGTGAGGGCTTTGGTAACCTTTACGTCGCAGAAGTTGCCGATGATGTCCTCCGGCCCTTCAAACTCAATAATACTGTTTCCCTGCGTACGGCCGCACAGCAAGTTCCCGCCTTCGCGTCCTTTTCTTTCGCACAATACCCGGAATGTTTTACCCGTCATTGCAGCGGCATGTTTTGCCGCTTTCTCCTCCTGAAGCCTTGTCAACTGCTGAAACCACTCCACCTTTTCCGCTCTGCTCGTTTTATCCTCTCGCGAAGCAGCCGCGGTGCCTTCTCTTCTTGAGTAGATAAACGTGAACAGCGAAGTGAAATCCACGGCGTCAATGAGGCTGAGGGTATCAAGGAACTCTTCGTAAGTCTCACCCGGGAAACCGACGATCACATCGCTTGTGACCGATAAACCCGGCATCACCTTTTTAGCGTAAGCGATGAGTTCCAGATAGTCCTCCCTTGTGTACCCTCTGTTCATGGCTTTGAGGATTCGGTTGTTTCCGCTTTGAAAGGGCAAATGAAGGTGTTTGGCGACCTTGTCGCAGGAAGCCATGGCGTCAAGCAGTCTTTTCGAGCAGTCCTTCGGATGGGATGTCATAAACCGTATGAGGAACTCGCCTTCCAGTTGGTTGACTCTTTTGAGCAGTTCCGTGAAATCGCACACCTCGCGGTTGCCTTTTCCGTAAGAATTGACGTTTTGCCCAAGCAGAGTAATATCTTTATAACCGGAATCGGCAAGTTGTTTCGCTTCGGCTAAAACATCCGAGGGTTCCCTGCTGCGTTCCCTTCCCCTCACATAGGGAACAACGCAATAGCTGCAAAAATTGTCGCACCCATACATCACGGGGAGCCACGCTTTGAAAGAACTGTCTCTTTTGACCGGGAGCCCTTCGGCTATTTCGGCTCCCGTCTCGACGGTATCAATCACTTTTTTGCCGTCGGTAAAAAGCCGGTGAACAAGTTCGGGCAGTCTGTGCAGCGCGTGAGTACCGAAAACCATGTCAACGAACGCGAATGACGATTTAATCTTTTCGACAGTTCTTTCCTGTTGCATCATGCAACCGCACAACGCGATAACGCAGCCGGGGTCGGCTTCCTTTTTATGCTTTAACTCCCCGACATTGCCGAAAACTCTGTCCTCCGCGTGTTCACGGATGGCGCAGGTGTTAAAAATCACAAAATCCGCTTCTTCAAGCACGTCGGTCAGGCCAAACCCCATATCCGTTAGCATACCCTGAATTCGTTCGGAGTCCGCCACATTCCCTTGGCAGCCGAAAGTTTTGACCATCGCGAGCGGCGGCCGCCTGTTAAACCACAAAGGTAAAACGGCTTGTACCATACCGGAATAGGCGGCTTGTTTTTCAAGTTCACTTGCCGGAACGTTTACTTTTTCAACTGATAATTTTCCGGACAAAATATAACCTCCGGGGCCATGAGTTGTTCGTATTAATTACTAATTATACTATATCAAAACAAAGGGTACAAGAGAAGGGGCAGTTCAACTTTGCAGAATACCGAATTTTATTTTGATTCTGTTCAACTTCCTTATCCATGGGTTTCCAAGTAAAAGGATCATGACCGCCGTTGAAAGGGCATGTATGACATCAAAAACGATACTTGAGGCATAAACCGTTAAAACGGCTCCCCATGTGATCGGGTTGACAAACCCGATTACATGCCAGCAATTCATGATCAATCCAAACAGTATACTGGCAAAAAAACCGTACACGGCAAGGGATTTGACTCCTCGTATCAGACCTGTCTTTTTTAAGAAACCGGCGAGGAAGCCGCACAAACCCCAGGCCAGCATCTGCCAGGGAGTGTAAGCGCCCTGGCCGAAGAATAAATTCGACACGAGAGCGGCCACGGCTCCGGTCAAAAACCCGGCATGAGGACCGAAGACAACGCCCGAAATTATGACGATGGCCGTTGTCGGCTTCAAGGACGGTACTGCCGCGAAAAGCATTCTGCCGACCGCGCCGACAGCCGCCATAACGGCAATCGGCACGATGTCCCGGGCTTGAGGTTTTTTCATATCCAGGCTTAAAAAGAACGGTATGATAAACAATAAAACTGTGAAAGCGCTTAAAGCGGCATAACTTGACATACCCGTTAAGGCGGAATAGACAAGAACGGCAAATATCACCGCAATGGCTGCCACGGTCGCCGCGGCGGTTGTTTTTTTATACCTCACAGCCATTTGCTTTTCACATCCTTCAGGGTGACAGCGCCGGGCATGACACCGCCGGCTATTCGGTGGACAACCGTGGTGTAGAACATGTTCTCTCCAAAGAATATTCCGGGAGCCTCGGCGTTAAGAATATCGCCATTAAACAGCATGGCGCAGCGGTCAGAGTTTTCCGCCGCGAATTCCAAATCATGCGTAACGGTGACAACCGCTTTGCCTTCGGCGCAAAGTGACTTCAGAAGGTGCGAAGTCATTCTCTTGGAATACGCGTCGATGCCTTTTGTCGGTTCATCAAGAAGAATGACATCGGGATTTCTTAACAACAGCATACCGAGAGCGGCCCTTTGGAGTTCGCCGCAACTGAGGTCGAGCGGATGTTTTTCGAGGATTTGGTTGATTTCGAGTTTCTCCGCAACCTCAACGACATTCGCCGGCAAATCAATGGTTTTAGCAGGCAGGATTCCCGACGAATTCAAAAAATTCTTAAAGCTGCCCGAGCCGCCGGCGGCTGAAAGCAAATCCTCGCGCACCGAATCGTAGGCAAAAAGGCTTTGCGGGGTTTGTGGTAAATATACGGTTCTTAACCCGGGCAGCGAAATTATTTTCCCCCTGTATGGTTTGAGAATACCGGCAAGCAAGCGCAGAAGCGTCGTCTTGCCCGCGCCGTTGCCGCCCACAATGCTTAAGAATTCCCCTTTGTATATCCGTAATGACAGAGTATGGATGATATCATCGCCGTCTTTTTCAAACCGGAAACACAACGATTCGGCTTTTATTGCCGCAGGCTCGCTTTTCTTGATCTCTTTGCCGGCCGCGGCGCCTGTGAACGCTTTTACGCCATGGCTTTCCGTTTCCCTTTCAAACCATGCTTTGGCTTCCCTTACGGTTACGGGAAGATGATAGAGGCCCGAACAGTCCCCTTTCTCTCGTTTCGCGCTGAGTTCATGATACATTCTGGCCGTGAGCGGCGTCATGGCGTTCAACTTTTCTTCGGGGCTGTTGAACAAATACGCGGCAGCACCGCCCGGCGTCGAGGCGAACGCGAGTTCTCCGCGGTACATCACCGCCACCTTGTCGGCCAACGAAAACACCTCATCAATCCGATGTTCGGTCAAAATAATTGTCGTCCCCAAATCAAGGTTAAGCCGATGAAGCAAATCGTAAAGATCCCTCGCGGCAATCGGGTCGAGACGGGAAGACGGTTCGTCAAGCAGAAGGAGTTCGGGGCGCATCGCCATGATGGACGCGAGAACGACCAGTTGTTTTTCTCCTCCCGAAAGTTCATAAGTTTTTTTATTATAAAGTTTTTCTATTCCGAAATACGAAACCGTTTCCGCGACTCTTTTGCTCATAACGGCGTTCTCTGTCCCGAGACATTCGAGTCCAAAAGCAAGTTCGCGCGATACGGTGTCGCAGACTATTTGGCTGTCCGGGTTTTGCATGACCAGACCGATTTTTGAAGCTGCTTGCGTTTTTGTCAGCGCTGTTATCGGCTCGCCCTTAAACACAACGCCGCCGGACAGGTCACCCTTTGGTTCAAGGCCGGGCTTTAAGAGGCGCAGCAATGTGGTTTTTCCGCATCCCGACGGGCCGCATAGCAGCATAAACTCGCCACGGTTGATCTCAAACCCGATATTCGAAAGCAATTCGTGCTGTTCGTTATGATATCGGAAACTTAAATTTTGGACATGTAAAAGCGCCATTGAACAGCCTCCTTGATTTCGAGGAGTATTGGCAGCGTCATGAATACCGCATGCGCCGTGTAGCCGATGAGCGACACAGTATCGAATGCCACTTGACCCGTCACGGGATAAAAAGTAAAGGAAAGCCTGCCCCTCGCAAACGCAACGGCGGCCGCGGCTATAAAAGCCACCACGACAAACAAGAATACAAAATCGTGTTTCATAAAACGATAAGGAGTCATTCTGCTCTGCCTGCCGGTTCCGTAACCTCTTGCCTGCATGGAATCCGCCGTTTCAACAGAATCTTCCAGCGACCAGTTTAGCAGAGCCGAGATTCGAAGCATCGCGAGGTGAAATCTTTGCTTGAATTTTTTCGGGTCGGACCCGTAAAGCCCGAACTGGGAGTCTTTCACCGTTTCCGCTTTTCTGCGTATATCGATGGCTTGTCCCAACGTCAGCGAAATCAACAAAGCCCCCGACGGTGACAGGCGGCTGAACAAGTACAGGAATTTATCATTGTCGATAACAAGCGAATAACAGGAGAACCACAGAATCGCCGCGCACAACGCCGACCCGGAGCAAAGGCCGAACACAAAACCTTCTTTATAGATTATATGATCCCCGAAACTGAAAAGCGGTGTGAATCCGTTTTTGTTGAAAAAAGTATTGATAAATACAACCATTGTGAATAGAAGAAAACACATTTTCAGACTGCCGGTCAAGGCTTTTGGTCCGTTCAACACAAGCGAATAGGCCAGGGCGCAGAAAAGAGATATTATCGAATAAACGGGGTGAAAACTAATCATGGTTAACCCAACCGCCGCGGCAAAAAACAAAAACGAGGCGGCGGGATGGTATGTCGCGAGAGCGTTTTTCATTTCGACCTCCGGCTTTTGTCGACTAAGACTGTTCCCTGCTCCATTTGACACCTTGCGGCGTGTCTTCCAGAACAATGCCTATGGATTTCAATTCGTCCCTGATTTTGTCCGCCAACGCCCAATCCTTATTTTTTCTCGCTTGGGTTCTTTCCTGTATTTTTGCTTCGACCTCATCATCCAGACTGTCTTGCTTGCGGTCATATAAAATGCCTAAAATGCCGCACATGGAATCAAAAATCTCTAATGCCGTTTCGCAGGTTTTCTTTGATAGATTGCCGGCGGCTATTCTTGTGTTGATATCCCTGACGAGTTCGAACAGTACGCCGAGAGCGTCGGCGGTATTCAGGTCGTCGTCCATTGCTTCCATAAATTTGTCGCGGCGTGAATAAAAAAGTCTTTCGGCGCCTTCATTATTATCCGGCAGGTCTTCGCCGGCTTTTTCAATCGCGAATTTCAAGGAGTCGCGGCAGGTATACAGCCGGTTCAGAGAAGCCTTTGCCTGTTCAATAATTTCCACGCTGTAATTAATAGGGCTTCTGTAGTGAGAAGAAATCATCAAATAACGAATCGGCTCATAACCGTATTTTTCCGCGACATCGCGTACCGTGAAGAAATTCCCCAGTGATTTCGACATTTTTTGATTGTCCACATTGATGTAGCCGTTATGCATCCAATAGTTCGAGAACGGTTTGCCGTTGCAGCACTCGCTTTGCGCTATCTCGTTTTCATGATGCGGAAATATCAGATCCTGGCCGCCGCAGTGGATATCAATTGTCTCGCCGAGATAGCGTCTGGCCATAGCCGAGCATTCGATGTGCCAGCCGGGCCGGCCCTTTCCCCATGGCGACTCCCAAAACGGCTCACCCGGTTTTGACGATTTCCAAAGGGCGAAATCCATCGGTTCGCGTTTGCGTTCACCCACGGCGATTCGCGCGCCGGATTCCAAATCCTCAAGAGGTTGATGTGACAGTTTTCCGTATTGCTTGAATTTGCCCGGGCTGAAATACACATCCCCGCTCGTTTCGTAAGCGAACCCTTTTTCGATAAGTTCGGCTATAATTCCGATCATTTCACCGATGTTCTCCGTCGCTTTTGGATGGACGTCGGCATCACGGACGTTCAAGCCCTTGGCGTCGGTTTCGTACTCTCGAATATATTTCTCGGCTATCCCGGCGTATGTCACGCCCTCCTCGTTGGCGCGGTTAATAATTTTATCGTCAATATCGGTAAAGTTTTGAACAAAGGTTACTTTAAGGCCTTTGCTCTGTAAATACCTCCTCATGACATCGAAAACGCACAAAGGCCTCGCGTTGCCGATATGAATCAAGTTGTATACCGTCGGGCCGCAGGCGTATATGCCGACTTCGCCGTCTTTCAGCGTAAGCAGTTCTTCTTTTCTCCTGGTCAGTGTATTGTAAACCTTCACATTAACCCTCCCTGTCGCCTATTTTGTCTTTCAGCTGCTCAATGGCCAGTTTTATCAAGCACAATTCCTGCGCGACCGGGTCCGGAATATGAACCTGATCAAGGTCATCGATTCTTTTGCCGTCCCTTTTCACCACCCTGGCCGGTACGCCGACCGCGGTTGAGTTAGGCGGGATCTCCTCAAGGACCACAGCGCCGGCGGCTATGTTGGAATTGTCCCCGACTCTGAATGGACCGAGCACTTTTGCCCCCGCGCCGATCGTAACATGGTTGCCGATTGTCGGGTGTCTTTTCCCTGTTTCTTTTCCCGTTCCGCCGAGTGTGACACCCTGGTATAGCGTGACATCGTCGCCAATCACTGCCGTTTCGCCGATAACAACACCCGTGCCGTGGTCAATAAAGAGCCGCCTGCCCACCTTAACGGCCGGATGTATTTCTATTCCGGTTTTTTTGACGCATCTTTGCGAAATCCATCTTGCTATAAAATAGTGGCCCCGGTTATAAAACCGGTGTGCTCTGCGATGCATTCTGACTGCGCGCAGGCCGGGATACAGCAAAAGCACCTCGATGGTCGACCGGGCAGCGGGGTCTCTTGTTTTCACACAAGCGACATCCTCTTTCAATCTTGTGAACAAATCCGCACCTCCGTTATCGGATAAAAAATTGTGCCCCTCACCGCCTTGAAGGCAGCGGAGGCGTACGAACGCGGTTCCACTCCGGTTTATTTCTCAATGGCTTATAACGGTGCCTGCCGCCCGGGGATACTCCGAGTTCCCCCCAAGTGCTCACGGACGCATTTGACCGAATACCCGCAAGGGGCTTCACAGCAGCCGCCCCCTCTCTGTTGCGCGATCATCCGGTTACTTCTTCCGTTCAACGCATAAAAAATAAAGTTGTTCTTTGTATTATACTATAAAACCAAACAAAATGCACCCGGTTTCGGAAACTTTTCAGGCTGCACCAAGAATTATTTTGAGAAGTCAATCATGGTTCTGCTCATCGCCAAATACTTAACGCCGGAAACAACCGCAAGAACCGCGGTGATCCAAAGCAGACCGTTTGACACCAGCGCCAAATCGAGACTCAGGAATATGCCGATGTCCCGAAGCCCGGCCAGAAGCATAATAGTCACCGTGAAGGTCATCTGACTCGCTGTTTTCACCTTGCCCCAGATATTGGCAGGTATTATGACTCCCTGCGACGAGGCGACAAGCCGTACGGAGGTTACGGCAAACTCCCTGGTTAAAACGATCATCACAATCCAAATATTGCATAGATCCAGGTACATGAAAGCCAGCAGCGCGGCTGTGGTCAGCATTTTATCCGCTAACGGGTCAAGCAATTTGCCGACGACCGTGATTTGGTTTCTCTTTCTGGCGAGTCTTCCGTCGAACGCGTCGGTTGCCGCCCCGACGGCGAAAACAAAAGCAGCCGCAAAAAAGCGGTACTTCGATTCATGCAGGATCACGGCAAGAAAAATCGGAGTAATCAACATTCGAAATACAGTCAATTTGTTCGGTGTGTTCATCACTGTCACCCGTTTAACCGATTGCCCTGCCGAGAAGGTCGTGGCCGTTGATACCGAAAACCTCAACATCGGTAAACTCGCCATCATTAATCTCTGTCGAAGAGGTGAAGTTAACCCGGCCGTCTATTTCCGGAGCGTCCATATAAGTGCGGCCGTAATAACTGTCCGTGTACGCGTCATACCCCTCGGTGATAACTCTGTAAGTCTTGCCTATCCGCTCATTGTTTTTTAATTCCGTAATTGTGAGTTGGTCTTGCATAATCAACTCCATGCGGTTGATCTTTTCCTGTTCGTCAACCGTATCTTCGAGCCGGGCAGCCTCCGTGCCTTCCTGGGCGGAAAAGGTAAAACAACCCAAACGGTCGAATTCAGTTGCGTTGATGAATTCCGCGAGGTTTTCAAACTCCTCCTCCCCTTCGCCGGGGAAGCCGGTAATGAAGGTTGTGCGCAGGACGATATCCGGTATTCTGTCCCGTATTTTCTGAATTAAGGCCTTGATTTCGGCGGAGTGTCCCCTTCTGTTCATGGCCTTTAAGAGGTTGTCGTCAATGTGTTGCAGAGGTATATCCAAATAATGCAGGACTTTGGGATTGGCCGCCATTGTGTCAAGCAATTCATCGGTAATTCTGTCAGGGTAACAATAGAGCAATCGCAGCCACTCAATGCCATCGATCCGTGAAAGCCTGTTAAGCAATTCGGGCAGTTGCGCAGAGCCATACAAATCAATGCCGTAACCGGTCGTATCCTGCGCGATTAAAACCAGTTCTTTTGCCCCGTTTAAAGCCAGCCCTCGAGCCTCTTCGAGAATGTCTTCCATTTCCCGGCTTCTGTAACCGCCCCGGATTGCCGGTATGGTACAGTAAGAACACGCGTTGGAGCAGCCATCCGCTATTTTTAAATACGCCCAGTAGGGCGGAGTCGTCAGTATTCGCTCGCCGGTTAAAGGCAGTTTTGCCCGCGGAGGGTAAGCGGAAATCTTTTCACCGGATACCGCCTTTCGGACATATTCCGAGATATCGGTGTTCGCGCCAATTCCGAGAACCGCGTCGACTTCCGGAATTTCTTTCATAATCTCGTCTTTATAGCGCTGCGGTAAACAGCCGGTAACGAGAACGGAGCCAACGGTTCCGTCTTTTTTTAACTGGGCCACTTCGAGGATATTTTCAATCGCTTCCTTTTTCGCGTCATCAATAAAAGCGCAGGTATTGACAATCACCGCGTCGGCTCCGTCAATATAATCGACGATTTCAAAGCCGGCTTCCTCAAGTTTATAAAACATTATTTCGGCGTCAACCTGGTTTTTCGGGCATCCGAGTGAAATCAATCCAACCTTCAGGGACATCGCGTTCCTCCGCCTAATCAAAAATATCGTGTTCGTCGCCAATTTCGACATCAAGCGCCCGCAAAGCTGACCGTATGTCCGCATACGAATATCCGAGTCTGGCCAAAGCCGCGAAAAGCCGCTGCTTACCCGACTCGTCGTGCAGGTGCCGACTGTACTTTGTTCTGACCAGTTCTATAATACGCTCCTGAGGGTCAAAGTCAATACTTGCGGCGGTTTCTCTTGCCAAATCACCGGTTATCCCTTTTCGTTTCAACTCCAGGTAAATTCTCGACGGGCTGAACCCTCTTTTATAAAAAAGCTCCTCCGACAACTTTTTCGCGAAAGCGTCGTCGTCGACAAGGTTCAGGTTACGCGCCTTCGAAACTGCCGCGCACGCGGCCGTTTTACCGAACTTTGAGGACAATTTGTCTTCGAGTTCCTTTGCGCTTCGGTCACGCGAAGACAGAAGATACAGCGCCTTGTCATACGCGCCGTGAACCATCGCCTTGAGTTCGAACAATTCATATTCTTCCGGGCTTATTTCCTGCCCGCAATGAAAACCGTAAGAAAACCAAAAACCGGCGTCAACCGTCAGGGCGTATTCTCCATCGGAAAACACATAAATCGTATTCTTTCTGCCTTTTCTCCCTTCAATGACCATTCTGATTACTCGTCGTCATCGACAGCGATATCGATTTTTGCCCTCGCGCTTGCCTTTGAAACAGGTTCTTTTTCCGCAATGCCGTCGCCGCGCAGAGGAGGGCCTGCCTCAGCCGGAACCAAGGGTTGCACCGCTTTTATTATGCTTTCCCTTATTTTTGCCTCAATCTCCGCCATCACGTCTTTATTCTTTCGTAAAAACTCTTTGGCATTGTCCCTGCCCTGGCCGATTCGGGCATCGCCGTAACCGAACCACGCGCCGCTTTTAGACACTATGTTGAGTTTGACGCCCAAGTCAAGTATTTCACCCTCTTTGGAAATACCACGGCCGTACATAATGTCGAATTCCGCTTCTTTAAAGGGCGGTGCTACTTTATTCTTAACGACTTTGGCCCTGGTTCTGGAACCTATGAATTCATTGCCCGGACCTTTCAACTGTTCGATTCGCCTGACATCGATACGAATCGTCGAGTAAAATTTCAGCGCTCTGCCCCCGGTTGTCACTTCGGGATTGCCGTACATTACGCCGACTTTTTCGCGAAGTTGGTTTATAAAAATAATAATGGCATTGGACCTGGAAATTGCGCCGGCAAGTTTTCTGAGAGCCTGTGACATCAGGCGGGCGTGCAACCCGACATGGGAATCGCCCATTTCTCCTTCGATTTCAGCCCTGGGCACAAGAGCGGCCACAGAGTCAACAACAATGACATCAATGGCGCCCGAACGCACCAGCGCTTCCGCTATTTCAAGCGCCTGCTCTCCGTTATCGGGTTGGGAAACAAGCAGCGAATCGACATCGACGCCCAATTTTCCGGCGTAAACCGGGTCGAGCGCGTGTTCCGCGTCGATAAACGCGGCTTCGCCGCCCGCTTTTTGGGCTTCGGCGACAACATGAAGGGCCAATGTGGTTTTTCCGGAGGATTCGGGGCCATAGATTTCAATAATGCGCCCCTTGGGCAGGCCGCCGACTCCCGTTGCCGCATCCAACGTAATGGATCCGGTGGAAATTGCTTCGATATTCATTCCGGTATTCTGGCCCAACCTCATAATTGTGCCTTTACCGAATTGTTTTTCAATTTGAAGCATGGCGCTTTCCAACGCTTTTTTCTTATCAGTCATATCTTTCCCTCCGATTGCAGTACAAATGTTCGGTTGCGGTTATTATATACCATTATTTTTTTTAATGCAATAGCCTTTTCAAAAAAACTTTGCTTGATTTTTCAAATAAAACCTGTTAGTATATCATCTGTTATCGAGAAAAAGGAGGTGCGGGCACATGGCAAAATGCAGTTATTGCGGAAAAGGCGTGTCTTTCGGCATCAAGGTTTCCCATTCGCACAGGCGTTCCAACCGGGTTTGGAAGCCGAATATGAAAAGAGTCAAAGCAATGGTGGACGGCTCCCCGAAACGGGTTTATGCTTGTACGCGATGCCTTCGTTCCGGCAAAGTTACCCGGGCCGTTTAAGACAATCCCTGCTTATAAACAGAGGCTGCGTTTGACAGCCTCTGTTTTGTTTTTATTTGTCAGTTTCAAACATAGCGGTTGATAAGTTCCTCTATATCCGCTTTTTGTCTTGGACCTACAATGCGTTCTTTTTCCTCCCCGTTTATAAAAATGATAATCGTCGGTATGCTCATGACACCGTAACTTTCCGCTATTGTGCCGGATTCATCGACATCGATTTTACATATTGACGCTTTCCCGTCATATTCGTCTGAAATCTCTTCCAAAACGGGCGCGAGCATTCTGCAGGGATTGCACCATTCGGCCCAAAAATCAACGAGAACCGGTATCGCGGACTGTTTCACCTTGGTTTCAAAAGTATCGCTGTTGACTGAAACGGACGACATTAAACGTTCCTCCCGGTTATGTTTGTTTTTATCGGATTGACACCCCACCGATATTTTATGACAAACACCGATAATAAATTCTCTATACAAGAACGTGCTCGCAATAGCCGCATGAAGGGGTTTCATCCGTCCGGCTTAACAGGCGGGGCAGATAATGCTCTGTCTGCGTGATGCAGCGCGGATTATTGCAGGTAAAACCGTGTTCGTCCGGTTTCTTGCCGGGCACCTTGCTGTTTGAGTTTTCAAGCATTTTAATTATCAAGGCCATTCTGGCGTAAATGCCGTATTCCGTTTGTTCGAAATACTTCGCTCTCGGGTCGTCGTCAACCTCCACCGCAATTTCATCGACCCGCGGCAACGGGTGCAAGACTTTCAAGTCCGGTTTGGCGAGAGCCATTTTCTTGTCGTCCAGAACAAACACGCCTTTTTGCGCCCGGTATTCGTCATTGTTTGCGAATCGTTCTTTTTGAATCCTTGTCATATACAGCACGTCGAGTTCCCCGATAGAGTCCTCCAGGTTATACGAAAACGAGTATTGGCATTTGTTTTCCTCAAGACAGTCAATGATATACTGAGGCACCCTTAACTCCGGCGTGGAAATCATCACAAAACGGTTCGAGTCGTATTTGGACAGGCTTTTTATCAGCGAATGGACGGTACGGCCGTTTTTGTTGTCACCGCAAAGGCCGACGGTCAGGTTGTTCAGCCTACCTTTTTCATAGGAAAGGGTGACCAAATCTGTCAGCGTTTGTGTTGGATGCAGGTGTCCGCCGTCCCCCGCGTTGATAATCGGGCTTCTTGAGTAGAGCGATGCGGCCAGAGCAGCCCCCTCAAACGAATTGCGGATGACAATAATATCCGAATAATTGCTGATAACCCGAATGGTGTCCTTTAAACTCTCTCCTTTGGAAACGGAAGAATTGCCCGGGTTGTCAAAGCCGATGAGTTTTCCGCCGAGCCTGAGCATTGCCGTTTGAAAAGACATCTGCGTTCTGGTCGAGGGTTCATAAAATAATGTAGCCATAATATTGCCGTGGCAATAATCAATGTAATAAGACGGGTTTTGCCGGATAACGCCGGCAAAACGGATGATCTCGTCAAGGTCGCCTTGGGATATCTGGCCGAGGTCAATCAGATTTCTCGCTTTCATGGCTCCCACTATCCTTTGTTTTAATTTTTGATTGCATTCCACAATTCTGCCGCTTCATCCCAGGAAGAATACAACGCATCGCCGCGCCTGTCCGGTATGTCATAATTGTTGCGGATATACTTTGACAGGTGCCGCGTAATTTTTTCACCTCTCTTCGCCCGCGCTATGCGAACAGGGTTGCGGCCATGGGAATCAGGTACATGGCGGCATATGCCGCGGCGACTGTAACGAAATAGGCAATTTCCAGTATTTTAAGCGGTGTGTTGGTTTTCTCTTCAACAATTTTGAGTTTCTTCACAAGAATCACATATGCCGGAATGAAAAGCAAGGCCGCGGCGCTGATGAAAAGCCCCGCTTTCATACCGTAAGGAACAAACCGGAGCGATACGGTATTCGGCCCGTTATTGAGTTTCACGGCCATAAAGGCGCCGAACGCGGTTTCAATCTCTGTTGTTTCATCGTTTACACGGCATGACCAGCCTTTGTCGGCCGTTATCGGCAAGAATAAATAATCGTCATCGCTTTCACCGTCGCAGGCCAGGTCGAGGCTCCTTTTGCCGGCCAGGACATCGGCGGAGGCTTTCAGTCCGGCTGCTTTGCTTATGCTTTCCAATTCGGAGGTGTCAAGCAGCGCCAGTTTGACATCGCCCGTGTGCGCGTCCGGGTTGATCTTGATAACCGACACTTTGACTGTTTCGTTTTCAAACGCGCCGAGATCTATCAGGTTGTTATTAAATGCAGCGGAATACAATTGGTTTTCGGGGTAACCCGTATACGGGATATTCACCGGTGTTGAATTGACATAAATGATGACGGAGCCTCTCTGCAATTTGCCGATATAGGGCGCGGAAAAGAAGAGATGCTTTCTTCCGGTGACCTCAATGGTGTAATCCAAACCCTTGTCATCGGCTTTCCCGCTGTCAACCGTTTCAAACAACTCTCCCCCTGAGGTTGAAAGCAGTGAATACATCCGGTTATTGACCTCAAACGAATCGCCCTCCATGAATTCGCTTTCGGTAATATCCCCCGGCAATACAAGACCGAAAGGCAGGGAAAAACGGTTTCTATACAGCGTAAAGCCGCCAATGGTTTTCAGCGGCTCGTACAACCGCTTGTCAAGTTTTTCCTTTGTTACGGTATGCTTTATGTTCAGCAGCGCGTCTGTTAACGGCGTGCCGCCGGCATCCAGAATTCTGGTGTAACTCTTTGAATACCCCATCGCTTTGAGGGAGTCGGGCAAATAACGCGGCAGCATATGCGTGAAATTGGATACAGCGGGGCAGTCGATCAGAAACGGATAATTGGAATTGAGCAATGTATCGGGGTTTTTTATTCTGTCCAGCCTGTTGCTTGCCGGGTTAAGGCCTTTTTGAATCTCTTCGCAATACTCCAGAAAGGCTAAATCGTATTCTCTGGTTCTCGGAACCCCGTGTGTCAACGCCCTGTCGGTAAAAAAACCTATTTCAAAAACCAGCGCCAGAGAAGCCATGAACATCGCTGTCTTTTTCGCGCCGAAAACAGCGCAAACGGCATAAAAACACACCAGCAGCAGATACGCGGGGAGAACCGTCTTTAGGTTTTTATCGGTAATCAACCGGAATTCGCCGCCGTTTTCGTAAAATCGCCGGCACATCAGGTAAGCGGCATATATAAAAACGGGAACGGCCGCCACGGTAAGCGCCGGATAAAGCATGCGAGGCAGTTTTTTTACTTCGCGGACCGGTTCGAACCGCGGCTCCAGCAATGAACAGGAGACCGTCAGCAAGGTAAAGGGTATTAAAAACGCAAAGCGCATCGGAAAAAAATTATAACTGCCGAGGTGCCACAGCAGGTCGATGTTCTCGAAATACACCGGTAACGCCAGCAGGCTTACGGAAACAGCGGCGACGATCTTTTTTTTCTTGTCCAAACCGCGCCGGGCGGAGTGAACAAGAATCATGGCAACCGGCAAGGAGGTCAACACGAGAAACATGGCGATTTTTTCGGTGTCTGTCCCGGCAGGCTCCATAATGATATTGATGTAACCGCGAACGGAACCGAACCGCGCCGACTCTTTCATTTGCAGAAAGGAAGGTATGGCTATAAAGGACGAAACAAGAAGCGCTGCGACAGAGGAAAAGCCGAAGTTCAGTATAACGGTTTTCCGCGTCGCCTTCGGCACGGCCAAAGCAATATAAAGGCCCGCTGCCAAAACCAGATAAAGGTAAACCATATAGGAAAGATAGATGCTTTGAATAACGGTATAAGATAAAACCAGAATATACGGAATGATTCTGCCTTTCGCGATCAAACGGCCAAGAGCCAGCGCGATCAAGGGCACCATGATCGCGATATCAAGCCAGCAAATATTCGTGTAGTATTGCAACACATAACCGCTGAAGGGGTACAGCAGGGCAAACATCGCCTTCCAGCAACGCGGCACCCTGTATTTCCGGTCGATGAAAAGCAGCATAGCCAAACCCATAGCTGCCATTTTCACCGCGAGCAGCCAGGACATCGAATCAAAAACAGTTTCTCTCGGGCAAAGCAGAAAAAACACGAGGTTTATCGGGCTGAGCAGGCTTACACTGTTGACGGACGCCGTCATATTGACACCGGCGGCGGAGTTCCAACTGAAAAACAGCGACTCTTTGCCGTGCAACACATCCCACAGAAACGTATACTCGGGGACATAAACCTGGGGCATATCCAGGTAGGCGATGCTTTCGCTTCCAAAGGGATATATCCCGTTTAATTTATAAACCGTTAACAGTACGGCAAACACCGTAAAGGGCACGGAGATATACAGGATGATTATCCTGACTGTATCCTTTTTTATAATCCGTCTTCTCCCCTCACCGGTTGTTCTACGCCGTGAAAAATTGGGTATTGATTTAATCCGTCTCATCGTTTATAATCGTTTCTGCACCACGCCGGTGTGATGGAATTGGCAGACGTGCCGGACTCAAAATCCGGTGGTAGCGATACCGTATCGGTTCGACCCCGATCACCGGCACCATAAGGCAAACGGTTGGCGGTTTATCACCGGCAACCGTTTTGTTGTTTATGAGCCGCCGGCTGAAACCTTCGTGTCCATATGCTTGTGTATAAAACCGGTGACTTTCGCCCGGTATTCATCCGGGGCGTCGTAATAACTGTAGGCGTGTACGGCTCCCTTGACCAACAACAAATCTTTCGGCACCGCGCAGGCTTCGTGCAGGCGAACGCCCATGTGCGTCGGCACAAAAGTGTCCGCGTCGCCGTGAATAAACAAAATCGGGTTTTTGGCCTTCGGCAGGCGGCCGATGCAGTCCGCTTCTTTGAAATGATAGCCGGCAATGAGTTTGCACAGCAAACTCGCGAAATCCACGATAGGGACAAAATTGAAACCGATCATGTCTTTCAGGGTGTTGCACATTTCTTCTTTCGCGTTGGTGTAACCGCAGTCTTCGATAACCAGTTTCACTTGTTCGGGCGGGTTCGCGCTGTTGGCGAGCATCACGGTAGCAGCCCCCATGGATATACCGTGCAAAATTATTTCAATGTCATTGCCGAAGCGTTTTATCAAATAATCAACCCAGAGCAACACATCCTTATGATCCAACGCGCCAAACCCGATGTATTTGCCTTCGCTTCTTCCATGAGCCCTGTCATCGACAAGCAGGAGGTTGTAATCCAGGCCGTCGTGATAAAACGGCACCATGTGGCTGAACTCGTCGGGGCCGTTGCAGTGGTAGCCGTGGACACAGATTGTGAATCGCTTGTTTGCTTCTTTGGACGGTAAAAACCATCCCTTGAGAGTGAGTGAATCGGCGGATTGAATGGCAACATCTTCCGGATTCAGCGAAAAGAAATATGCGTTGTTCTTTTCCCGGATGGCTTCGCGTTCTATTCGTTTTTCGTCTTTCGGCGGGGCTTTCACCTTCGGCCTGACAATCGCGTAACGAAACGAGAACACGCCCGCGGCGGCAAACACAAGCAGAAGAAACGCCGCAATGCCGGCAACCCAATACCAAACCATTCAGCCGTTACCTCCCCGAATACGCCGTGTAAAAATCATCCGTCCGGTTCTTTAAGGCGGTAAGCCTTTCGCCGGCTGTTTTGTCGCCGAGAGTATACGCGTTCATTAATAGGCCTTCCTCGGCGCAAAGCCTCGCGGTTAAGGCGAAATAATGCTCAACCAAAAACCTCGCGTAGGAAACCAGCCTGTAACTCCCGTGAACGCTGTAGTTGACAGAGTCTTCATAGACTTCAACCGCCACGCTGTTCAAGTTTTTCACCGCTTCGAGGATGGCATCCCTCGAATTGTCCCCGGCAAACACGATGGTATACATTTTATTGAACAAGCCCCTGTTTATCGTGCCGTGGGAGTCGCTGGCGCCGGTAACCGGTATGCGCGCCCCTTCCGAGCGAAGCTGGTAATAAAACGCCGTCTGCATATTGTTCTCATGCGCCGACTGGCCGCCGATGAGCTCAAACGCGTCGAAAACACCGTTTTCAAGGAACGCTCTTGATAAACTGTCCGGCACATTGTAGGTGTCGTTAATCCAATGAGGGTGGCAAAACACAGCCAGGCCGTTGGTTTCGTGGATTTTCCGGGCTACCCACTCATTGGCTGCGTACGCGAGCCGGTCCTCGTGGGGGATATCTTCGTTGTCGATGATTTGTTGGACCTCGTCGTAGTAAGTGTCCTGGTCGTTCTCAAACAGTTCGTTGACGCTGCTGTCACCGCCGAAATGAATGACATGGACAAAGTTATCGGGCGAATGCACCTCTTCGCCGTTGAGAAGGAGCATCCCTAATTCAACGCCTTTGTAAGCGTCCTGCGCCTCAACGGACGGGAAATACCGATGATGGTCGGTGACCGCCATGAAGTCAAAACCAGCCGCCCGGTAATTCGCGGCGACGACGGCCGGGCTCTCTCTGCCGTCGGAACGGCAGGAATGGACATGAAAGTCCCCTTTCAGCGGCCTGAGTTCGAACAAATCCTCCTCGACGGCATAGACCGACAACTGAAGAAAATGTTTGATTTCCTTCTCCCGAAAGACCCGCACAAAGTATTCGGCCTCGTCTTCAAACAAATACGAAAACGCGAGTTCCCCGTTTTCGCCATTAACCCTGAAAACATTGTTTCGGGGACAAAAATCCCCGTGCGTGATGCGTGTCAGGCACCAGACCTCAACACGATACTCGGTGTTCGTGTCGAACGCCAACTGCGTTTCAAGGGGGGTAATCCTGATGGTTGCCGTGGTCCCCGCCTTGATGATTCCAGGCAGGATTCTGTACTTATAGAGTTCCGTTTTCATCCCGTCGTCCTTTCGATTGCCGCGGCACGGTTTTACCTATATTACCATATCCCGGAACTTTTCACAACAAGAAATTGGAAGCCGGCTTGCAAACTCCTTGACTTTTTCCGGCCGATGAAATACCATAAACTTGCAGAAAAACCGCCGCCCCGGCACGGGAGCGGCGGACATTAAAAACGGTTTCAGGCTTTTATGGCGGCAAGGTCGCGGTAATTGATCAGTTTGATTCCCAAGCCCTCGATATATTTTCTGGTTTCGGGGTCGGCAAAAAGCCTGTGTTCCCATACGCGGCGGAACCAAACGCTGCTGGTGCCCTTGAGTTCATCGCACTCGAGCGACGGATGGATAAAGGTTTCCGTCACGCCGGCCGGAAACTTCTTGAAATGCTCGAACATATACTCCCGGAAGTTTTCGTAACTGTCGCTTTGCGGGCCTTTCCATTCGTGGGTAATCAGGTAGTCAGGGATCGCGACGCCCTTGGATTTGGCGTAAGCGTTGAATTTCGAGAAGAAGAAGCGCAGTGTTTCGGAATCTATTTTCGCGCCGAACTGTTCCATTTGCTCATCGGTATATGTCGACGGAAAGCGAAACGGCAGTTTGTATTCGCCGGCGATATCCATCACAAGGTTGAGCAGTTCAAACCGGCCGGTTTCAATGCCGTAGAGGGAACCCATGTGGTTGTCAAGATGAGACGGGTTCAGCCCGAGTTTTTTTGCCCGTTCGATCTGCGCGCGGATTTCCCGTTCCGCTTCGTCCAAGTCGGCTTTATTTTCAACATCGACGCTATCGTGGTGCATATAGCCGTATTCGTCGCGGAGACTGTCCGTTTTGCCGTCGCTGACGGGAGCCCAGCGGTAATTGCTCCACTCGCTGGTGAAGGTCAGATGGACGCCTACGGCGAACCGCGGGTTTTCTTTGGCGAATTTGCAGGCTTCCGGCGCCCAGCCGCAAGGTACCATAACGGTTGCCGATGTGATACCGCCACGTTGGAGCAGGTCGAAAGTCGCCAGGTTAGCCGCGCGGCACATCCCGAAATCGTCCGCGTTGATGATTAAGTACTTTTCCATTCGGTTACCCCTTCACGCATTTATTTTCACAGGTATTCTACCGTAAATTCCCGTTCAAATCAACCGTTAGCCGGCCAAAAAAAGGAGGAAATGACCATGTTCAAAAAAGGATTCGCCATTCTCGTCTGCTTGTGTCTTCTGCAAGGCTCTCTGTTTGTGTTCTCATCCGCCAACGGCGCGCTGCCCGATTTCGACATAACCAAGGCAGCCTGGGACGCGGGGTGGAACGGGAAGGATACGGTGAACACAAATGCTGCCCTGACTCCCGGCCGGGACGCCTCGGAGTTGAATCTCGCCTGGCATTCCGCCATCAACGCGCCCGAGCCTTTTGTCAATTGGAGCGATAACCCCGCCATGAGCGGCGCGATAGCCTTCACCGGCACTTTCGCGAAAGCCGACGGGCGCTTCCGCACCAACCGCGTGACGGTCACCGGCCTTGAGGAAAACCGCGTGTATTACTACACTTACGGAACGGGCAGCGAGGTATACGGGCCGTTTCTCTACCGTACGCTGTCAACCGAAACGTTCAAATTTATGTACATCAACGACCTGCACGCGGGCTACAGCGCCGACGACCCGTCTTACTCGAGGGACAGGTCGTATAAAATCCACACGACCCTCGCCAACGCGCTCAAGGCGAACCCGGACATCAGCTTTTGTTTAACCGGCGGCGACAACACGAATTCCGGCCAAATGCCCGAGGAATGGAATTCCATGCTTGCCGCTCCTGTTTTCAGGACACTGCCGACGGCTTTCGCCATCGGCAATCATGACAAAAAAGGCGAAATGCAGAAATTCTATGTCAACAACCCCAACGAGTACCCGATGAGAACACCGAGCAAAACCGGGAAGGACTTCTGGTTCCGTTACGGCGAGGTTTTGTTCCTGTTCATCGACAGCACCAACGGCAACGGCCTGGATCACCTTAACTTTATCAAAGGCGCCGTCAACCAAAACCTCGACGCCAAATGGCGCGTCGGCATCCTGCACCACGACATTTACGGCCCCACCCCGTCGTTTGTCGACCTCGACCACAACCTTGTCAAGCTGATTAACACGACGCTGATTGACAGGGCGGGCCTCGACGTGCTGCTCAACGGCCACAGCCATATCTACGGCCGTTCCCACCACCTCACCGGCGGCAAAATCACGGATTGGGCTTTCGACAAAGAGAGCGTCGACCCCAAAGGCACCGTTTACATTTCCATGTCGGCGGTCAACAACGTGGCGTCTTCCGCGGCGCCTTGGGCGAACACATGGACGGCGAAACGCGCCAATGACGCCGAAACGATATACTCGACGTTTGAGGTCAAAGGCGACAGCCTGATTTACAAAGCGTTTTACTACAGCGGCAGGCAGGCCGACGAATACACGATTACCAAAACAGCCGACGACGGCGTGCCGTTCATGGAACCCGCCGGGTTTGATTTCTATAAAATCGTCGGATTCGGCGGCATGATCTACGCCCTCGTCGACTCGATTAGCAACGAGTTCCCCGCGCAATAGAGGAGGCGGGGATCAGGATTATGTCAACAACCCGAACGAATACGATTCATTGCCGGCGAGCAAGACAGGCAAAGACCGTTGTTACGCGCCCGCCGTCGTCTATTCGACATTTGAAGTCGATAACGAGAAACTTGTGTTCAACGCGTTTTCACCCAGCGGCGAGCTGATGGACGAATACACAATTGTCAAAACGGCGGACTCGGCCGCGCCTTTTGAAGAACCGGCCAACCCGCTGTTTTATGCCGCCGTGAAAGCGCTCGGCTTCGTTTACGCGCTCATTGACAGTTTTGTGGTGCGGTATTAACAGGCTATTGAAAAAAACGCGGCGGGCCCTTTTCAGCCTGCCGCGTTTTTTATTTGTTTTTTCAGGTTGCCGATCATATAAATTATTATATCGTCTGAAAGGCAACACAATGAACACCTCAAAAAAACTGCTGATCAACACAACTGTGCTCACCTGTGTCTCGTTTTTTATGAGAACGGTCGACGTTTCGTTCAATGTCTATGTCACCAACCTGCTCGGCGCGTCGGGCGTCGGCCTGTTTTCGCTGACAATGACGGTCTATTCGCTCGCCGCGACCTTCTCCGTCGCGGGCATTCGCCTCGCGTCGACGAGGCTCGTCGCCGAATCGGCCGGGCGGGGCGAGCCCGGCTCAAAAGGCGTTATCCGACGTTGTATGCTTCTCGGCCTGACCACGGGGAGCCTTTTCGGATTTTTTCTTTTCACGGGCGCGGATTACATAAGCGCAAATTGGATAAAGGACGCCGGGTCGGCGGGGTCGCTGCGTGTTTTGGCTTTCAGCCTGCCTTTCATCGCCATGGTCAGCGCCATGAGCGGCTACTTCACCGCGATGAGAAAGGTTATCCGCTCCTCGGCGGTGCACATGGCGGAGCAGGCCGTGAAAATACTGTGCGTCGTGACGGCTGTCAAGCGGTTTTTGCCGTCCGGGCCCCGCCACACGATTACGGCCGTCGTCTACGGCATCGTCATATCCGAAGCGGCGTCGTTTATCGGCCTGTTCGCGCTTTACAAATTCAGTTCCAAAAAAGAAACCGCCGGGCGCTCTTGGACCGGCGGTATGCGTTCCCTGTTCCGTATCGCGGCTCCCGACGCGGCGGGCACCTGCGCGCGTTCCGTTTTAATAACGGTCGAACATCTGCTGATACCGGAAGGCTTTCGCAAATCGGGCAGTTCCGGCGACATGGCCTTTGCCGCTTACGGAACGATACACGGCATGGTTCTGCCTATTCTTCTTTATCCATCCGCCCTGCTGACATCGCTGTCGGGCTTGCTGATACCCGAGCTGGCCCGCCTGCGCTCAACGAGTCAGCAGGAAAAAATAAACCGTATAACCGCCCGCGTGCTTCAAATCGCCCTGCTGTTTTCCCTCGGGGTCGCCGGTTTGCTTTACGCCTTCGCGGATAACCTGTCGCTGGCCGTATACCATAAGGAAGATCCCGCGTTTTACATCCGCCTGCTGGCTCCCCTCGTGCCGCTGATGTATCTCGACACGGTTACCGACGGCATTCTGAAAGGGCTTGACCAGCAACTTTACTCCATGGCCTATAACATCCTTGACTCTTCGCTTTGCGTCCTGCTGGTGTATACCCTTCTGCCTGTCTACGCCGTCAAGGGGTATATCTTTATTCTGTTCGCGAGCGAAGCGCTTAATTTCTTTCTGAGTTTTCGCCGTTTGATTAGCGTCACGACACTGGAGGTCCGAATCTTTGACTGGATTATCAAGCCGCTCGCGAGTGTCATTTGCTCCGTTTTGATCGGCAAGGCGTTTTTGGGCAACGTATTTCCGTTGCCGGGCAAAGCGGGCGCCGCGTTTTCGCTTGCCGCCGGCATGGGCGTTTATATTCTACTCTTGTTTCTCGTCGGTTGTATATCGGGAAAAGACCTCAAACAGCTGAAAACCGTTGCCGTCGCCTGAAAGTCACCGCGTCATCTCCAGGAACTCTTGTTCGCTGATCACCGGTATGCCCAACGCGTTGGCTTTTGTCAGCTTGCTGCCCGCGTCCTCACCGGCGAGAACATAAGTGGTCTTCGCGGAAACCGAAGAGGATACTTTCCCGCCTAGTTTTTCGATCATTTCCGTCGCTTCGGTTCTTGAAAACGTCGGCAGCGTTCCCGTCAAGACAAAGATCATCCCTTCAAAACGGCTGCCGGCCGCCTCTTTCAGGGAGTTCATGTTCAAACCGAGTTCCTTCAGTTGAGTTATCAGTTCTTTCGTTTGAGACAGCGCGAAATACCCGGCGACGCTTTCGGCCATAACGGAACCGAACCCCTCGATGCCCGAAATCTCCTCGACGGACGCGCTCGTCAACCGGTCCATATTCCCGAATTGAGCCGCTAAGAGTTTGGCGGCTTTCTGACCGATATGACGGATGCCCAAAGCGAAAATGAGCCTTGATAAATCGTTTTCCTTAGATGTGTCGACCGCGTTTCTCAGGTTGGCCGCCGATTTTTCGGCGAACCGCTCGAGTTCCGCGATTTTGGCGAAGTCAAGGCGGTATATGTCGGCGACGCTCCGAAGCATTCTCTCGCCGACGAGCCTTTCGAGGATGCCCTCGCCGAGGCCTTCGATATCCATAGCGTCGCGCGAACAAAAATGGATCAACAGCCGTAACAGTTGAGCGGGGCAGTCGGGGTTGACGCAGCGCACGGCCGCCTCGCCTTGTTCGCGGATGACCGCCGTACCGCAGGACGGGCATTGTCCCGGTAAAAAATACGGCTGCGCGCCTTCGCCGCGTTCGGCGACGGACAAGACCTCGGGAATGATGTCGCCCGCTTTGCGGATAATAACCATATCACCGATACGGATGTCCTTGTCGGCAATATAGTCCTGGTTGTGAAGAGACGCCCTGCCCACTGTCGTGCCGGCAATCAATACCGGTTCAAGAACGGCCGTCGGCGTTAAGGCGCCCGTCCGGCCGACATTGATTTCAATATCGAGAAGTTTCGTCTTCTTTTCTTCCGGCGGGTATTTGTAAGCCACGGCCCATTTCGGGAATTTCGAGGTGCTGCCCAATAAGCCTCTTTGGTCAAAACGGTTGACTTTAATCACGGCGCCGTCGATGTTGTAAGGAAGAGAGGCTCTTGACTCGCCGATGCGGCGTATTTCCTCTATTGCTTTCTCCATGCTGTCGAATTCGTTATAGAACGGAATGACCGCGAGCCCCAGGCTTTTCAAGAAGTCCAACGAGCTTTTATGGTTATCAAGGGTTTCCCCTTCGATTTGCTGGATGTTGAAAACAAAGATATCGAGTTTACGCTGCGCGGTGATTTTCGGGTTTTTCTGCCGCAGAGAACCGGCCGCGGCGTTTCGCGGGTTTTTAAACGGTTTCTCCTCGTTTTGCTCCATCTTTTCGACGAGGCTCATAAAGTTGGAGACGGGCATATACACTTCGCCCCTGACCTCAAGATACGGAATGTCTTTTTTCAGGCGCAAGGGAATGGAACGAATGGTTTTTAAATTCGCCGTCACATCTTCGCCGACGAGGCCATCGCCTCTTGTCGAGCCGCGCGTAAACACGCCTTGCGTATATTCCAGCGAAACGGAGAGCCCGTCGATCTTCGGCTCGACGACATAGACCGCGCCGGGAGCCGTATCGCGCACCCGGCGGTCAAACGCGATGAGTTCTTCCTCACTGAATGCGTCCTGCAGGCTTTCCATCGGCACCCGGTGCGCAACCGGAGCGAACTGCCCGTCCGCTTTGCCTCCGACTCTGTTCGTTGGGGAGTCGGTGGTCGCCAACTCGGGGAAAGCGGCTTCTATCTCCGCCAGCTCACGCATGAGGCTGTCGTATTCATAGTCTTCAATTTCGGGGTTATCCTCGACATAATACTTCGCGCTGTGGTATTCAATCACTTGCCTCAAGTGTTCCGCCGCGCGTTTCGCGCTTTCAAATTCCATTTTTTTCACCGTCTCTTTTCTTTACCGGATTATTATACCAAATCCGACCGCCCTGTTCAATCTACTTTTGAGGCGTTTGATTGTTGCTGTTGAGCTGCGCGACCGTGTTCGGCAGAAGGCCTACGATAATGGTTTCGGCAACGCAGATATTGGTATAAAACTCATTGATGGATTTGTTGCCGGGCAAAAATACGAAAGAGCTGTTTTTAACCTTCAACATAATCTGATGCCGTGTCTGGTTGATGCCGGCGGTGTCAAATATATTTTCAAATGTCAGGTTGGTGCTTCCTGTAACCGTTATTCTGACTTTGATGGAAGGACCGCTGCCGGATAAGATCTCACTTCCCAGTATCGTACCCAACGGGATTTTGATTTCCTTCTTGTTAATGCCTTCGATGCTTTCCGTTATGAGTTTGCCCACACTAGCTTTTAAGCTGTTCATTTTGACGACATCGGTCTTTATCGCTGTCACCCGCCCGCCGGTATCCGTGTCAATCGTAACCAAATCATCATAACTGATTTTTTGTTCTTTTAAAACCCGGATCACCGCGTTGTTAATAGACATGTTGGCGATATTGATCGACTGCGTAACCGCGGCAGCCCTTATCAACGGCCTTAATCTCGCGTCGACGAGCAACAGAAGAATGGCCGCCGCGGTGGTCAGCACAAAAGCTCTGAAAAAAAATGTTTTCTTCGCCGACGGGCGGCGGCGCATGGACATGCGTTTCATCGAAATGCCTCCTCGGCAAAACCGTCATATTATCATATGCCGAAGAAACACAAAAAGTGATTATTCAAACAAACGCCCCGCGAATTAATCCGCGGGGCGCCTTAAGGTCATATTCAATTGAAACTAGAGGCTGATTTGCGTTTTCTTGAGCAGTCAATGGTTTATTCTTCGGATTTCTCGCTTCTGCTCAAGATTCCTGCCCGTCACTTTTAACGCCTCGGCAAAATTTGTTAAATTTGGCGCTGTTCATAACCGAAGTTAAATATTCCTTGCGTTATGAGGATGGCACCCTGTGACACAGCGTTAAAAGAGGTGACGGGCGGATAAGCCGAACGGGTCATTTTCATTGTACATCGGAACCGCCCCCTTTCAAGGTACTTCTCGTTTGAGATTTTTGAACCTTCGAAATCCATTAGCCTCTTCTTTGGTTCATTCATATTATAACCAATAATTTTAGATATGTCAACATTAAATCAAAAATTTATTAAATATTTATGTTGGTTTTATACTTCTCGTAACTTGCAAAGTTAAATTCCACTTTTAAACGGGAACGAATAAATTGCGAAAGTAATTTCCAGAACTCAGCACAAGAAAGCCGAAACAAAAGGGAATAACGCCAAAAAGAAAAGCGGAAATCAAA
>Ga0209723_1000349_pt1 | contig 88974 bp, 71 predicted proteins | sample BiotimSIPDNA_2_FD_185750 | JGI IMG/M metagenome (GOLD analysis project Ga0209723, IMG submission 185750) | Anaerobic biogas reactor microbial communites from Washington, USA - Biogas_R2 time_0 SIP DNA (SPAdes) (version 2) | ecosystem: Engineered > Bioreactor > Anaerobic > Unclassified | place... | reverse complement strand
GGTTCGAACGCTTTCCCCCTTCGCGTTCTCATCGCTCCTGATTACTGGATAGTTGTTGATTCTGTTATACCTGAAATATAAATGGCAGCTGTTTTTAGCTACCATTTGTGATCCCGGAGCGATTGTTCGCGCCCACATGGCCTTCCCACATGCCGCTCACGAACTCGGCGTTAAACGCCTCGGTTCGAACGCTTTCCCCCCCTTCGCGTTCTCATCGCTCCTGATTACTGGATAGTTGTTGATTCTGTTATACCTGAAATATAAATGGCAGCTGTTTTTAGCTACCATTTGTGATCCCGGAGCGATTCGAACGCTCAACCAACAGAACCGGAATCTGTCATTCTATCCATTGAACTACGGGACCAATATTTTTGATACAGAAATACATCTTTATTTTAATATAAAGATAGTTTTCTTCTTTATCCGGAATACCGGATAATTACCCCTCAAAATTAAAACCATCAGAGCAGTTTTACAACTATTCTGACGGAAATTCTTTCTGATAATCTGTACTTAATGCTTTTCATGAACGTTTAAAAAAGATATAATTGCCAAAGATTTCATATTTTCGCAAACTTATAAGAGGAGATCAGCCTTGCACGTCGGGCAGTAACCATATCATAAAACGACCTGCATGACCTGCATGACTTGCATGACCTGCATGACCTGCATGACCTGCACGACCTGCATGACCTGCACGACCTGCACGACCCCTCCCCGGTAAAGTATCCTGGTTATGTCCGGGTCAACCATTTATGAAAAAAGTACACTATATATCTAATATACACAAGAATGGATTACAATTTTGAAGAGATTGAAAAGAAATGGCAGAGATACTGGGATGAGAATAAAACCTTCCGCACTCCTGACGATCTTACAAACCCAAAGAAATGTTATGTGCTTGATATGTTCCCTTATCCTTCCGGAGCCGGACTTCATGTAGGACATCCCGAGGGTTATACTGCTACCGATATTTATTCCAGATACAAAAGGATGAAGGGCTATAATGTTCTTCACCCCATGGGATGGGATGCGTTTGGACTTCCTGCAGAACAGTATGCCATCCAGACAGGAACACATCCTTCGGAAACAACAAGAAAAAACTGTGACACTTTCAGAAGACAGATAAAATCTCTTGGTCTGAGTTACGACTGGGAAAGAGAAATAAATACAACTGATCCGAAATATTTTAAATGGACACAGTGGATCTTTATAAAACTATATAATACCTGGTTCGATGAAAAGCTTCAGAAAGGACGACCTGTATCTGAACTGGAAATACCGGATAACATAATGAAATCGGGCAAGGACGAGATAACAAAATATGTTGATTCAAAGCGTCTTGCATATTATGACAACGCTCTTGTCTGGTGGTGCCCTGAGTGCAGAATAGTATGTTCCAATGAGGAAGTACTGTATGACGGATCTCATGAAAAATGTGGCAATAAGGTAGAGAAAAAAAATCTGAAGCAATGGATGTTAAGAATCCCTCTTTACGCCGAGAGGCTTCTGTCAGGCTTTGACGATCTTGAATGGCCTGAAGGGATAAAAGAGATGCAGCGTAACTGGATAGGCCGTTCAACAGGGGCTGAAGTTGATTTCATCATTGAGGGTTTTGACCGTAAGCTTACTGTTTTTACTACCCGCCCCGATACTTTGTTTGGTGCCACATATATGGTTATTGCTCCTGAACATCCCCTCACAAAAGAAATCACCACTGATGAACACAGGGAAAGTGTAGCTGATTATATCAGGGCAGCTTCAATGAAATCGGAACTGGACAGAACCGATCTTGCCAGGGAGAAAAGCGGTGTCTTTACCGGATGCTATGCTATCAATCCTGTCAACAGGAAAAAAATACCCATATGGGTTGCCGATTATGTCCTTACAGGCTATGGTACAGGAGCCATTATGGCTGTCCCTGCACACGACACACGCGACTTTGAGTTTGCAGAAAAATTCAATCTGCCCGTTATATGTATAATGGATCCCGATGTGGATGATCCTGAACAAAAATCAAGAGTAAGGGAAGGGAAAGAATGCTGGACCGAAGATGGCCGATTCATAAACTCTTCAGATGAGAATACCGGGATCAACATAAATAATCTGAATAAAGAGGCGGGCATCGCTCTGATGATTGAATGGCTTGAAAAAACCGGAACGGGAAAAGCAAAAGTTAATTATAAATTGCGCGACTGGCTCTTCAGCAGACAAAGATACTGGGGAGAACCCTTCCCTGTTATCCACTGGGAAAACGGGGAAATAACACTCCTGGACGAAAATGAGTTACCCCTTAAGCTACCTGAACTTGAGAAATATCTCCCGGGTGACTCCGGAGAATCACCACTGGCAAATGCCGATGAATGGCTCACTGTTACTGACAGTTCAGGTCGCAAAGGGAGACGTGAAACTAATACCATGCCCCAGTGGGCAGGTTCATGCTGGTATTATCTGCGCTTTATTGACCCCGGAAATGATTCCCGCATTTTTGATCCTGAAAAAGAAAAGTACTGGATGCCTGTCGATCTTTATATAGGCGGAGCTGAACATGCCGTTCTTCACCTTCTTTACAGCCGTTTCTGGCATAAGGTTCTCTTCGACCTCGGAATCGTATCAACCGATGAACCTTATAAGAGATTGTTCAACCAGGGCATGATACTTGCCTATGCTTACGAAAATGAACTGGGCGCTAAAGTGTCTGCCGATCTGGTGGAAGAACGTAATGGGAAATACTATAACAAAGAAACAGGAGCCCCTCTTAAACAGATAGTGGCCAAGATGTCCAAATCACTCAAGAATGTGGTGAATCCCGACGATGTAGTACAAAAATACGGCGCAGACTCACTGCGACTTTATGAAATGTTCATGGGGCCGCTGGATATTATCAAACCCTGGGATGACAAAGGGGTCAAAGGGGTATTTAATTTCCTCGCAAGAACATTCAGATTCTTCTCGAATCAGGAGAATATAACATCAGGGAAAGAAGAAAGCACAGATATCCTCAAAGGACTGCATCAGGCCATCAGAAAGGTGGAAGGCGATATTGAAAACCTCAGGTTTAACACTGCCATCTCGGCAATGATGATCTTTCTTAACCTGGCAGTAAAAAAAGGGAAAGTGACCCGGGAGACTGTTAATATTTTTATTAAAATACTATCTCCCTTTGCTCCTCATCTGGCAGAAGAACTATGGCGGATACAAGGTCATGACAGATCCATAGCCCATGAGCCCTGGCCGGAAGTTAACGAAGAACTCCTGAAAGAAGACATTATAGAATATCCGGTTTCTTTTAATGGAAAACTAAGATTTACCATAGAGCTTCCCGTTAACCTTGACAAAGATGAGATAACCAAAAGAGTTCTCGGAGATGAAAGAGCGAGAAAATGGCTTGACACAGGTACTGTTGTGAAAATAATTGTTGTACCCCAGCGTATTGTTAACATTGTTCTGAAAAAATAAGCAAACTGATTGATGTATTCTAAGATAAAAGGGCCGGCGATAATTTTTATACTGATAATAGTACTGAATGTATCCTGCAAAAATTCACGAATAGCTGAAATACAAGGGCCTGAATCAATGCCTGCTGATACTTTACCTCATGTAGATACCTGCAAACCTGTATTGCTTTTCGGTATTCCTGCAGATTCTTTCAATCTTGTGACGGGTGAGATAAAGAGAAACGGGTTCCTGTCTCAAATATTGATTGAACACGGAGTCAGTATGCAGGAAATAGACCAGGTATCAAAAAATTTTGATACGATCTTTGATGTCAGAAAGATAAGATCAGGAAATCACTATACTGTATTCTGTGAACCTGATTCCACAGCCAGAGCCAGATATCTTGTTTATGAACACGATCCTACCATCTGTTATATTTTCAGCTTTAATGATTCTCTTAATATAACACCATACCGGAAAGAGATAAAAAAGGTAATAAAATATTCTTCCGGCACAATTGAAACATCAATGTGGGAATCGATAATGATGGAAGGTTATCATCCCTCTCTTGCCATTGCCTTATCGGAAATCTTTGCCTGGACAGTTGATTTCTTCGGTCTGCAGAAAGGCGACAGCTATAAAGTTATTTATGAAGAACTTTTTATTGAGGATATATCGATGGGAATCGGCAATATTTACGGAGCTCAGTTCACATGGGCAGGCAATATAATTTCAGCAATCCCTTTCCTGCAAGATGGAAAAGGTATCTACTTCGACCCTGAAGGGAACAGTTTACAGAAAGCATTCCTCAAAGCTCCTCTGCATTTTTCACGTATATCATCACGTTTTTCCGGATCAAGAATGCATCCCATTCTCAGAATACGCAGGCCACATTATGGGGTTGACTATGCTGCTCCTGTTGGCACACCCGTACAAGCAATAGGTGATGGAAGAGTTGCAGAGATGCGGTCCGATAATGTCAACGGTAAAATGATAAAGATAACACATAACAGTGTATACTCAACGGCCTACCTTCACCTCAGCCGTTTTGAAGAAGGAATCGTCAGCGGTGGTTTTGTCAGACAGGGAGATATAATAGGATACGTCGGTAGTACAGGTCTGTCAACAGGGCCACATCTCGACTTCAGGTTTTACAAAAACGGGTCTCCTGTAGACCCTCTTAAGGTTGAAGCTCCCCCCGTTGAACCAGTCTCAGAAGAGAACCTTGAAAGATTTAATAAGATAAAACTTGTAGTGCTCAGTCTTCTTGAGACTTGTTGAACTCCTTTTGCCGACTGACAATAAGAGCCTCTATTATTTCCGGATAGTGCCTGTATTCCAGTTCATGCACTTTCACTGCAAGTGTTTCAGGTGTATCTGAGGGATCAATTTTACATGTCTTCTGAAAAATAATATCTCCTTCATCATAGCCGGAGTTGACAAAATGAATAGTTATTCCCGATAACATCTCTCTGTTATCAATAACAGCTTTGTGTACACGTGATCCATACATCCCTTTCCCCCCATATTTCGGAAGCAGAGCAGGATGTATGTTGATCATTCTGCCTCTGTATCTTTCGAGAATGTTTTCCGGTACGAGCCAGAGAAATCCGGCCAGAACGATAAAGTCAATGCGGTACTGAACAAGTTTATCAAGAACCCGGTTGGAAATATAAAAATCATTTCGGTCGAAAAAAAATGAATCTACATTATTTTGTTCAGCCCTCTTTAACACAGGTGCTTCACGGCGATTTGAAAGAACAAGTACTACATTTGCTGTTTTTTTGTTCGAAAAATATTTTATTATGTTTTCTGCATTGGTTCCTGACCCGGATGCAAAAATAGCTATATTGCTCATTTTCTGGCCTTTAAAAATTCATATAAAATTTATATTCATTGATAAAATAAAAGTATATTGCACTATATATCAATTTATTGGTCTTATATAACAAAAAAATAACAAGAAATCATTTGAAAAATAAAGTACAAATATATTTCTTTGCATCTGTTTAAAATTATTATTAATTAAATTTTATCACTATGTCAGACATTGCCACAAGAGTAAAAGAGATTATTGTTGACAAACTTGGAGTTGATGAATCAGAAGTTACGCCGGAAGCCAGTTTTACCAATGATCTTGGTGCTGACTCTCTTGATACTGTAGAACTGATAATGGAATTTGAAAAAGAATTCAATATCGGTATTCCTGACGATCAGGCAGAAACAATAAGCACTGTTGGTGATGCTATCAAGTATATTGAAGAAAACGCAAAATAAATTTGCATAGCAAACTATCCTTTTTATGAGACGAGTTGTAGTTACAGGCCTTGGGGCCCTGACTCCTATTGGCAATAACGTACGGGAATATTGGGATGGTCTTGAAAAAGGAGTAAGCGGATCGGGGATGATCACACGGTTCAATGCCGAAAAATTCAAAACCCGGTTTGCTTGTGAATTAAAGGGATACAACTCTGCCGATTATTTTGAAAGGAAAGAGTCCAACAAGCTTGATCTGTACGCTCAATATGCACTTATAGCTGCTGATGAAGCCGTAAAAGACTCAGGGCTTGATCTTGAAAAGAGCAACAGAGACAGGATAGGGGTTATCTGGGCATCGGGTATCGGAGGCATTGAAACTTTTTATCGTTCGATAAGAGATCATGTTCTTGGAGACGGGACACCCAGGTTCAGTCCTTTTTTTATTCCGAAGATGATAGCAGATATTGCTGCAGGAACAATTTCCATAAAATATGGTTTTAAGGGGCCCAATTTTGCCACTGTATCTGCATGCGCATCTTCCACAAATGCTCTTATTGATGCAATTAATTATATCCGCCTGGATAAAGCGGATATTTTTGTCAGCGGAGGTTCCGAAGCCAGCATAAATGAACCGGGCATAGGTGGGTTCAATGCCTTACAGGCTATATCCACAAATAATGATGAATACAAAACTGCATCCCGTCCCTTCGATCATACACGTGATGGTTTTGTGCTCGGGGAAGGGGCCGGAGCCCTGATCGTTGAAGAATATAACCATGCAAAAGCCAGAGGAGCAAAAATCTATGCTGAACTGACAGGCACAGGAATGACAGCAGATGCCTATCATATAACTGCTCCCCATCCTGAAGGCATTGGTGCAATAAGTGTAATGAAACTTGCTCTCAAGGATGCAGGTATTAAACCTGAAGATGTTGATTATATTAATGTGCACGGAACAGCAACTCCCCTCGGTGATATCTCAGAAGCCAAAGCCATAGTTAATGTTTTTGGAGAACATGCTTTCAAACTCAATATCAGTTCCACCAAATCAATGACCGGACATTTACTGGGAGCAGCAGGTGCCATAGAAGCAATAGCAGCTATTATGTCCCTGACAAAGGACATAATACCTCCTACAATTAATTTTAAAGTACCTGATCCACAAATCGATCCGAATCTCAATCTAACAGCCAATACTGCCCAGGAAAGAAAGGTCCGTATAGCTATCAGCAACACTTTCGGATTTGGAGGACATAATGCCTCTGTCGTTCTGAAAAAAGCTGATTCTTAGTGTCGCTACTCAACAGGAAAATTAACCGTACATTCATTCTCAATAAAAAAGAGTTCTCTTCGGGTTTGAAAAATATTCTCGGATTCAAGCCCGGGAATCTGCGTCTCTATGAAGAAGCTTTCATTCACCGTTCGGCTTCATATTCTCTGCCCGATTCAAAAAAAGTTAATAATGAAAGACTTGAATATCTTGGCGATGCCATTCTTGACGCCATCCTTTCTGATTACCTCTTCGAAAAATACCCCGACGCTTCAGAAGGGTTTATGACAAAAATACGCTCCAGGATAGTTAACAGGGATATTATTAATCAATTAGCTATATCAATGGGCATAAATAATATCCTTGTGAATAATGTCAACTCCATTCATAACAGTAATAATCTCTATGGTGATGCCCTGGAAGCTCTGATTGGTGTAATATTTATTGATAAAGGCTTCAGAAAAACAAAAAAAATATTCATTGAAAGAGTCCTCAATAAATACCTTGACCTCAACAGCATAATCAATAACGATACAAATTATAAAAGCCTGATCTTTGAATGGGTCCAGAAGAATAAAGCAAAGCTCAGCTTTACCTATAACGAGGGATACGATTCCCTGAAAAAAGAATTGGTCTTCTATGCCATCCTGTCTATAAACGGTGAAGAATATGGAAGAGGGCAGGGCAAATCAAAAAAAGAAGCAGAACAGGAAGCATCAAATATTGCCTGTAACAGAATCACGAATCTCTCAATTCATTTTGAATAAAATCTGATTTTTCCTATTTTTACTGGGTCGCAGGTTTGCCGAAAATGAAAAATAATCCTAAAATTACAAGAATAAAACTTGAAACAGATCATGAAAAGGATTATATATTCTTTGGTATTGTATGCCACGAACCTGATTACAAACTATCTCTGGCCCTGAATAGGAAAATGAATATTTCTCTTAAGTCCGGCAGCCAGCTTACAATCTCTCAGGATAACGACAGCAGTTATTCATTCAGCAGGTTTTCTGACTCTCCATCATCTCCTGATCTCATTTATGATCTTTTGTCAAACCGAAACGGGAAATATTATCTGATCAAAAAACTGAAAAACATAGATTATATTTTTCGAATTTATGATCCTGATCATCTCACCAATACTGTACAAATAATATCATTAATAAGAGAAATTGATTGTGTTTCTGCCGTTTTTAAACTCATTCCTGAGGAAATTAAAGACAAAAACATGCAATACATTACATCCTGAAATGAAAAGATATAAAATATGTCAGAGGCTTTAAAGTGAGAAAGGAAGAGGCTGACAAGAATGTCAGCCTCATTTTTGATAACCCTAAAACTAACCTAACCTATGAAAAAAACCTCTATCTAAATCAAACCAAATATCGTGCCAAACCCAATACAAATATATTCCAAGCTTTTCACATAAAGAAATAAATCTTTACAATTAACTGAAAATTAACATTAATATAAATATATGTTAATTTCACACAGCCTGATGAAATTTTACTGGCTTTATATCAAGGTATAGAGCATCTCTTGTTAAAGAAAGTTAAGATTGCAATTATGGAATATTTATAGTCGTACTTTTGTAAATATATGAGGCAACGAACAATTACAATACTGGCAGTATTCTTTTTCCTGACACTTACGGGACTTATTCTCATCCAGATCCGCTGGATAAAGAACGCTATCGAGATCACCGATCAACAGTTCCGCCTCCTGGCTAACAAAGCTCTTGAATCTGTAGTTCTTGAGCTGGAAGAAAAAGAACTGATATCCGGTATTGTAGAAGAAGTTAATCCCTGTTGTGATGACTCTGTCACGGCTGTTGTTCCTGCTAATTCTCCACTTGGAAGAAGACTTATGGGTTACCACCCTAATCTGAGAATCCTTGAACAATACGGCCTTAATAATCCCGAAGAACCAATAACAATAAGCAGTTCCGGACAAAACATACTTATATCTGCAGAGAATATTAGCGGTTTTAACACCAGTGAAATAAACGAAACCGCTGCACAATCTATCAGTGCTGAATTAAGCGGAAGGGTGACAAATAAAATTGTTATCCTTGAAAATATCATGGAAAAAATACTCAGGAAAACACCCGACATAAGAGATAGAATCAATCCTGAGGAACTGAAGGCCTCCCTTGCAACATCCCTGAGCAATGTCGGGATCAATCTCGATTTTGAATATTGTATCCGGTCCGGACGAGATGGAATAATATGGAAGACAGATGGGTTCAACGAAAAACCGGGAATCAACAAATTTATTATCCAGCTTTTCCCTAATGATCCTGTCCCGGGTCAAAATCAGCTGGTATTGTATTGTCTCCAGGAAAGACAATACAAATTCGGGCAGATAGGAAGTCTAGGGTTCCTGTCAATATTGTTCACTCTACTTTTGCTCATTCTGGTCACTAGTACTCTTATCGTTATATTCCGCCAGAAAAAAATGTCGGAAATAAGAAATGATTTTATTAACAACATGACCCATGAACTGAAGACACCTATCTCTACTATCTCATTAGCCTCTCAGATGATGGCTGACAAAACAATTTCAGATGACAAGAAAGGTTTCGACAATCTGGCAAGGATAATCTCTGACGAAAGTCTGCGTCTTAAATTCCAGGTTGAGAAAGTACTTCAAATGGCTATCTTTGAAAAGGCAAGAATGAAACTCAAATTTGTCAAACAGGATATTCATAATATACTTACTAATACAATTGATAATTTCTCCCTTCAGGTTAAAAACAGAAATGGGATAATAATCAAAAACTTCAAGGCAGAATCTCCTTTCGTAATGCTTGATGAAATCCATTTCCTCAATGCAGTATCAAACCTTATTGACAATGCCATAAAATATTCCAGGGATAATCCTGAAATAACCATATCGACACGTAATACAAAAAAAGGTTTATTAATTACCATCGAAGATAAGGGGATCGGGATAAGTAAGGAGAACATGAAAAGGATATACGATAAATTTTATCGTGTACACTCAGGGAATATTCACAATGTGAAAGGATTCGGACTGGGGCTGAGTTATGTAAAACAGGTTATTGAAGAACATAATGGAACAATCAGGACTGAAAGTAATATCAATAAAGGAACTAAATTTATCCTCTTCATTCCTCAAAACGAACAAAAATGAAAAGCACTAAAATTCTTCTGGCTGAAGACGACATTAACCTTGGAAATCTTTTAAAAAACTATCTAGCTGCCAAAAATTACGAGACCAGGCTGGTTTCTAACGGAAAACTTGCTCTCAAAGCATTTAACGAAGATATATATCATTTGTGTATTCTTGATATAATGATGCCTGAAATGGACGGATTAGCGGTTGCCCGTCACATCAGGCATATTAACCCCAATATCCCCCTCATCTTTCTTACTGCCAAGAGTCAGAAAGATGATGTCATTGAAGGTTTCAGGACCGGGGCTGATGATTATATTACTAAGCCTTTTTCTATGGAAGAACTTCTTTACAGGATACAGGCTATTCTGAAAAGAACAGCTAATGCCACTGGAGTAAAGGAAGATTTATATAAAATCGGGAAATACTCTTTTGATCCTGTTAAACAACTGCTTACTTTTGAAAAAGATACCACTAAGCTTACAACAAAGGAATCGGAACTGCTGGAACTGCTGTGCCGGCACAGAGGAAGTATTCTGGAGCGTAATTATGCATTGAAGACCATCTGGATAGATGATAACTATTTCAATGCGAGAAGCATGGATGTATATATTACCAAACTACGAAAATATCTCAGTAAAGATCCTTCGGTGAAAATTCTTAATGTTCATGGAAGAGGCTATAAGCTATTGACCTGACACTATTACCCGCTTTTTCAGGTGGGAAAGAACAGGTCAGTCGAGTTTCAGTACTGCAAGGAAAGCCTGTTGTGGCACTTCTACATTCCCAATCTGTCGCATTCTCTTTTTCCCTTTTTTCTGCTTTTCCAGAAGTTTTCTTTTTCTTGTAATATCTCCTCCATAGCACTTGGCAGTGACATCTTTCCTGACAGCCTTGACTGTTTCTCTTGCTATTATTTTAGCCCCTATTGCAGCCTGAATTGCTATATCGAACTGCTGACGGGGAATCAATTCCTTAAGTTTAACACACATTTTCCGTCCAAAATCATAAGCATGTCCCCTGTGAATAAGTGTCGACAGAGCATCAACCATTTCTCCGTTCAGCAAAATATCAAGCCTCACCAGATCTGCCTTTCGGTAATCAGTGTAGTAATAATCAAATGAAGCATAGCCTTTTGAGATACTCTTCAGTTTATCATAGAAATCAAATACTATTTCTGAAAGGGGCATTTCGAAAGTCAGTTCCACCCTGTCACTTGTCAGATAGACCTGGTTTTTCAAAGTCCCTCTTTTATCAATGCAGAGCTTCATAATGGCTCCGGTATAATCGGACTTAGTGATAACCTGAGCGACAATATATGGTTCATCTATCCTTTCTATATGGTTGAGGGCCGGAAGACCGGAGGGATTATGAACATCTGTTTCTTCGCCTTGTGTGGTCATTACTTTAAATGAAACATTAGGAACAGTAGTGATCACATCCATATTAAACTCTCTGTCGAGTCTTTCCTGAACTATCTCCATATGGAGAAGGCCAAGGAATCCGCATCTGAAACCGAATCCGAGGGCAGCAGATGATTCCGGCACAAAAGAGAGAGAGGCATCATTGAGCTGCAATTTTTCAATGGCAATTCTTAGATCTTCATATTCATCTGCATCAACGGGATAAATTCCTGCAAAAACCATGGGCTTAACTTCTTCAAAGCCTTCTATCGCTTTTTCGCAGGGATCCTCTACATGCGTAATTGTATCCCCTACCCTTACCTCGGCAGCATCCTTAATTCCGGATATTATATATCCGACATCACCCGCCTGCATCATATCACGAGGATTTGGCCTGAGCTTCAGAACTCCTATTTCATCAGCATCGTATTCATGACCGGTACTGAAAAATTTTACTCTGTCTCCTTTAAAAATAGTACCATTAACTATTTTAAAATAAGCTATAATACCTCTGAATGAATTAAAAATAGAATCAAATACCAGAGCCTGTAGAGGGGCTTCCGGATCACCACCGGGTGGTGGTATTCTCTTAACGATCTCCTCAAGTATCCTGTCAATACCCATTCCGGTTTTTGCACTTGCTTCAATAATGTCATTACGATCACAGCCAATAAGATCGACTATCTGATCTTTAACTTCTTCAGGCATTGCATTCGGCATATCCATCTTGTTGAGAACAGGAATGATTTCCAGATTATGGTCGATAGCCATATACAGATTGGATATAGTTTGTGCCTGTATCCCCTGTGTGGAATCGATTACCAGGAGTGCTCCTTCACAGGAAGCAATAGCTCTGGACACTTCATAGGAAAAATCGACATGCCCCGGAGTGTCTATAAGGTTCAGAATATATTTATTTCCGGCATGAAGATATTCCATCTGTATAGCATGACTCTTAATGGTAATACCCCTTTCTCTTTCGAGATCCATATTATCCAGGATCTGATCCTTATATTCCCTCTGGGAAATTGTATTGGTTATTTCCAATAACCTGTCTGCCAGGGTGCTTTTACCATGGTCGATATGTGCTATAATACAGAAATTACGTATACTGTTCATGAGTTGAATCCCGGATAAAAATCAGCTGCAAATATAATAAGTAAGGGCGTTGCATGCAACGCCCTTAAATAATCCTTTTATAATGATTTTTTTACATCATTCCCGGCATACCTCCGCCCATTCCGGGAGGTGGCATAGCAGGTTGCTGCTCTTCTTTTTCTTCAACAATAACTGCCTCAGTAGTAAGGAACATACCAGCTATTGAAGCTGCATTTTCAAGAGCCACCCTGACTACCTTGACCGGATCAATAACACCGGCTTTAGTTAGTTTTTCAAAAGTATCAGTCTGTGCATTATATCCGTAATCAGCTTTCCCTGATTTTACGTTATGGACAACTACAGCACCCTCTTTCCCGGCATTTTTTGCTATCTGGCGAAGAGGTTCCTCAATGGCACGTTTGATTATTTCGACACCGGTAGTCTGATCTTCATTATCTCCTTTAATATCCTCAATAGCTTCAATGGCACGTATATAGGCAACACCACCACCCGGTACTATACCTTCTTCTATTGCTGCACGTGTTGCATGTAATGAATCGTCAACGCGGTCTTTCTTTTCTTTCATTTCAACTTCTGAAGCAGCACCAATATAGAGAACTGCAACACCTCCGGATAATTTTGCAAGACGTTCCTGCAGTTTTTCCTTATCATAGTCGGAAGTTGTTGTGGTCATCTGCTGTTTGATCTGAGCAACGCGTGCTTTGATCATATCCTTGTCACCATAGCCATTCACTATTGTTGAGTTTTCTTTGTTAATTGTCACTTTTTCGGCAGTACCCAACATGTCAAGTGTTGTATGTTCCAGTTTGAGACCTTTTTCTTCAGAGACAACTGTTCCTCCTGTGAGGATAGCTATATCTTCTAGCATCTCTTTCCTTCTGTCACCAAAACCAGGAGCTTTCACAGCACATACTCTCAGGGAACCGCGGAGACGGTTAACAACAAGAGTGGCAAGGGCTTCTCCTTCAACATCTTCTGCAATGATAAGCAGAGGTTTGCCTGTCTGGGCTGTCGTTTCCAGTATAGGCAGCAGATCCTTCATTGAAGATATCTTCTTATCAAAAATAAGAATATAAGGATTCTCAAGATCTGCTTCCATTTTTTCTGTATTGGTAACGAAATAAGCAGAAATATATCCCCGGTCAAACTGCATACCTTCCACTACTTCAACACTAGTGGTAGTTCCTTTCGATTCTTCAACAGTTATTACACCTTCCTTATGTACCTTACTCATAGCTTCAGCTATCAGTTTACCAATCTCTTCATCGTCGTTGGCTGATATTCTGGCAACCTGTTCAATCTTTGAAAGATCATCACCGATAACAGTAGCCTGTGAAGCCAGGTGTTTTACCACTTTCTCAACAGCTTTATCGATTCCTCTTTTTACATCCATAGGATTAGCACCGGCTGTAATGTTCTTAAGACCTACATTAATGATAGCCTGAGCCAGGATAGTAGCGGTAGTAGTCCCGTCACCAGCAATCTCACCAGTCTTGGAAGCCACTTCTTTAACCATCTGTGCACCCATGTTATGATAAGGATCATGGAGTTCAATATCCTTTGCCACGGTAACGCCGTCCTTTGTTATCTGAGGAGCTCCGAATTTCTTTTCCAACACTACATTGCGTCCTTTTGGCCCCAGGGTGACCTTAACTGCATCGGCTAACTGATCAACACCTTCTTTGAGAAGGGCTCTTGCCTCAATATTATATTTTATCTGTTTTCCCATTTTTATATAGATTTATTGGTTTACAAAATTCAAGCTATGAAAAGAATATCCGACTGAGAAATCAGCAGATAATCCTCACCATCAATAGTGAGCTCCTGTCCGGAATATTTTCCGTAAAGAACTTCATCTCCTTTTTTTACTTCCATCTCCTCATCTTTCTTTGAAGCGCCTACAAGAACTACTTTCCCCTGACGGGGTTTTTCCTTTGCAGAATCAGGTATTATGATTCCACTGGCAGTTTTAGCTTCAGCTTCATAAGGTTTTACCAAAACCTTTCCTGCCAGAATTCTTCCTTTTAATTGTGCCATTTGATGTATTTTTAGAGTTAAACAAATATTTTCTGATTCCCTCGTTCAGCATAATCTGTGCCAAAGCCAGAATATGACATTTTTAAACAAAAAAGTGTCAGTTTGATGACAAACTGACACTTCCGTCATATCCTAAAAAGTTCCCTGGAAGCTCTACTCTGGATTTTCATCTTCTGTCTGTGTAGTGGTTGAAGAGGGTGGTACAGCTGTTGGTAATGTAGGAATAGCATTGGGGTCAACAGCGTTTTGGATCTGATTACTTATCCTGGATTGTTCGGCTCCGCTGCTGCGTGGTATTGCGGCGGTAGCCACGATAGAAAGGATCAGTATCGCCGCTGCAAGAGTCCATGTGGCTTTTTCAAGAAAATCAGCTGTTTTCCTGATACCCATCGTCTGTCCGGCAGATGTAAAATTGGCAGCCAGCCCTCCTCCCTTTGAATTCTGAACAAGAACGATCAGTATCTGTAAAAAACATGCTGCTATAACCAAAATAGAAATAAAAATATAAACTCCCATTCCCTTATTTTTTTATTAATCCCTTAACTTTTTCAATTTGAGACGCAAAGTAATCACTTTTTTCCGGAAATTTCAAGCTTAATTTCTCATAAATATCAATTGCTTTGGAATAATAACCCTGACGTGTATAAATTCTCGCGAGTGTTTCTGTAAGTAAATCATCGCTGTGTTCAACAAAAGGTTTTGAAATATCTTCGTTCGGAAGATCACTTTTAGCAGCAGGGGTTTCTATTCTGGGGTTAGTCTGTATAAACTTATCAATCAACTCAGATTGCTTCTGTTTTAATGACGGCACAGCAAGCGGCTGTGTATATGTTTCTTCAGGAATGTCTTCCCTGTCATTGTCTTCTTCCGTATCCGGTTCCGTATCATTATAATCACCGGAAAAAGAAAAACCAGGATCCATATAAAAAATCTTCTCTTCTATTTCTCCTGACTCTTCATCCACAATAATTATTGTAACATTTGAATCATCAGCATAAGAAATGTCCGGGACAAAAACAGAGTTTTCTTCAATCGGTCTTATGTCATCCTTTTCTGTTTCTTCTTTTTCAAGCTCAGAAATAAATTCCGTACTTCTCCTGGTTGTGTCAGTTACTGTCTGCTGATGATCAGTTTTATCTTCTGATGATCTGTATGCCTCAGCTGATACAGGTGATTCAGGTGATTCAGAAAAATCTGGTTTCTCTTTCAGAAAATAATACAGTACCTCCCTGTCAGCTATTCGCATAGCCGTTGATCTGAGCTGGTTCTCGAACTTTACATCCTCAGTGTTATGTAAGCCTTTCAGCAAAAGAATGTAAGCACTCTGGAAATAGGGGAAAATATCGATCAGTTCGGACACTTCACCTATCATTTGACGATCAGTGGGTCCGGAATTTTCAATCATACCCAGAAAATCCGTCCTGTTCATCTTGTTTACCAGTTAACAAATGCCTTGTTAAAAATATCTTCCACCAGCAATTCTACTATATTCTCTGTTAGTTCTTCTTCTACCTGATCAAGATTATATCTGCTGTCATAATCTTCGTATCTGGAGAAAGACTGGTCAAAATTAAATTCCGGATTTACTGTATTTGTAAATCTGACCCTCACAGTAATAGTAAATCTGTTCGAAGCTGCCTGAGCATCCGCAGCCACTGTCAGTGGCCGTGTGTTATAGTCAACTATCTCTCCTTCAAAATCAACATCTCCTAAATCATTAACTACATTCAGACTTGTCTGTGCTTTACATTTGTCAATAAGTTCATCGGTAAGGAACTGGCTTAATCCTGTCTGAACTATACTTGCCCTGTTCTGAAAATACTGAACACTTACTGTTTCAACATCAGGGGAAAGACTGGCACCTGAAAAGGAATAGGAAATCTTACATCCCTGGTATAGTATAAGGGTTGAAATAACCAAAATGAATAATAAAGACCATTTAAGAAACAGGCCGGCAGTATTATTTTTCAATGCCATATTCTTTAATTTTTCTGTACAGGGTACGCTCGGAAATTCCTAACTCATGGGCAGCCAGTTTTCTTTTACCACCATATTTATCCAGAGCTTTTCTTATCATCTCCACCTCCTTCTCAGCCAGCGACAGCGATTCTTCAACAATCTCTTCAGTGTCCTGTATATCATCCCTTTCCTGTCTTGAAAGGAAATCAGAAGAACGGCCTTCCTGTATATCCGGTATTATTTTTTCTCTTTTATTATCTCTGAACAGATCTTTAATAATAGCCGGACTGGATTCATTCACAGGAACATCTATTTCTCCATGCCTGATAAGGTCATATACCAGTTTTTTCAGATCATTCATATCGCTCTTCATATCAAAAAGGATCTTGTAAAGTATCTCTCTTTCCGATGAAAATGATTTATCCTCCTCCTTTTTAATAAGAGCAGGTAATTTCACACTGCCAAAATCGGGGATATAGTTTTTCAGTGTTGTGGATTTTATAACACGGTCCTTTTCTATTATTGATATCTGCTCTGTAATATTTTTCAACTGCCTCACATTACCCGGCCATGAATAATTAAGAAGAATGTTTTTTGCCTCATTGTCAAGAGTAATAGGTGGCATCCGGTATTTTTCGGCGAAATCGACAGAGAATTTTCTGAACAACAAGAGTATATCATCCCCCCTGTCTCTTAGTGAAGGGATTTTGATAGGGACAGTGTTCAGTCTGTAAAAAAGATCTTCTCTGAATCTGTTATTTTCAATAGCTTTTGATACATCTATATTACTGGCAGCTATTACTCTTACATCTGTTTTCTGAACCCTTGACGAGCCCACCCTTATAAATTCACCTGTCTCCAGAACTCTCAACAGCCTCACCTGTGTTGATAATGGAAGTTCAGCAACTTCGTCAAGGAAAATTGTACCTCCGTTTGCCACTTCGAAATATCCTTTTCTGCTGTCGGTGGCTCCCGTAAAAGCTCCTTTTTCGTGTCCGAATAATTCCGAATCAATAGTACCTTCAGGTATAGCTCCGCAATTAACTGCAATATATGATCCGTGTTTCCTTATACTGTAATTATGTATTACCTGTGGGAACACTTCCTTACCTGTTCCGCTTTCGCCGCTGACAAGTACGGAAAGATCTGTGGGAGCAACCTGTACAGCAATATCTATCGCCCTGTTAAGACCTTCATAATTACCTATAATTCCGAACCGTTGTTTAATATTCTGGAGATCTCTCATATCCGCTTGTCAGTTGCTGCGAATTTAAGATATTTTTAAAACATTGGGAAATTCCTTTTTTGTAAATTTGCATGATGGAGAAAGCTTCTGATATTACTTTTGCCGGCATTATACCAGCCCGCTTTGCCTCAACAAGATTCCCGGGTAAACCGCTGGCCATGATTGGCGACAAACCAATGGTACAGAGAGTGTATGAACAGGCAATGCAATCCCTCGGAATAGTGTATGTAGCTACTGACGACAAGAGGATATCTGAAGCAATACTGAAATTCGGAGGCAGATCAGTAATGACATCTGAAAAACACCAAAGCGGTACCGACCGCTGCGCTGAAGCTGCAGATAAAATTATGACTGAAACAGGGATGAAAATTGATGTTGTTATTAATATTCAGGGTGATGAACCTTTCATAAAACCGGAACAGATCAATCTCCTCAAAAAATGTTTCAGCGATCCGGATGTTGAAATTGCAACTCTTATAAGAAAAACCATACCGGAAGAAGATATTTTTAATCCAAACCACCCGAAAGTAATACTTGATTCCCGGAAAAATGCCATCTATTTCAGCAGATCGGCCATCCCCTTCATAAGAGATACTGAACCATCAGAATGGTCGGTGAAACATCAGTTCTTTAAACATATTGGTCTGTATGCATATAAAACCGGTACATTACAAAAAATAACCAGACTACCCGAAAGTATCCTTGAAGTAACAGAATCACTTGAACAAAACAGATGGATTGAAAACGGATACAAAATAAGATGTGCCCTCACTGATATGGATAGCTATGGCATTGACACTCCTGATGATCTGGATAATGCAAGGTTAATAATGAAAAGATTTAAGTGAATTTTTATAACTTTAGCACAATTTTTGATAAGTAATCTGATTAGAGAAAAAATGTCTATGAAACAGGGTCTGATAATGATTATTTTCCTTATCTTCTCTTTCAGCCTTCAGGCCCAGAAAGAACAGGGTGTTATCTACAGAACTCCTGCAGAGAAAAGAGCTATGGATAATAATCCTGCCGGTATGATTACATTATACCCTGTTCCTGTAAGAGGTAATACCCTAAATATTAAATGCGAAAAAGAAATATCTTTCATTAAAGTTACAAATATCATAGGACAGGATATTTTTAAAGAAAAATTCAATAATCCCCTGACACTTACGAAAATTGATCTGAACGATCCGGCAAGAGGTATGTATCTTGTTACTATTATTTTCAATGACGGGGTGAAAGTTGTGAAAAAAATTATGATAGAACCTTCCGAATAAGATTTCAGATCCCTCCTAGTCTGACTCCCGCACTCCTCAAAACAATTTTTAAAGTATATCCCGTTATTATTATTAAATGAGTATCCGGAATGACACACGATATTTCATTGATTTTCAAGCGATTTTAGAAATTTTATTAATCTTTCCGTATCCTCATTTTTCATTAAACTTTAATGGTTATGATTTGTTTACCTTTTGGGAATGAATTATATTTTTTGATTATTGTCAGGCTATGAAAGAATGTATGAATATTTATTCAATCAGGGACCTTGAAAATCTTTCAGGTATAAAAGCACATACCATAAGGATCTGGGAAAAGCGGTATGGGATACTCAGTCCGGGCAGAACATATTCCAATATTCGTTCTTATAATGAATCCGAACTGAAAAAAATCCTCAATATAGCCTATCTGAACAGTCACGGTTATAAAATATCTTCAATAGCGGGCTTCAGTGATGATGAGCTTTCAAGGCAGGTAGTTACATTAAGCAGTCAGGACGATCCCGATAATGATTTTCAACCGGGAAAGATCCTGATGTCGGCAATCAGGTTTGACGAAAAAGAATTTTTAGAAACTCTGCAAGCTGTAATAATAGACCAGGGCCTGGAAAAGGCATTTATATATTCCCTTAACCCACTTATTGAAAAAAGCCGTATTCTCTGGCAAACTGGCAGCCTTTCAAAAGCTCAGGAACAGTTCATACAAAATACCATAAAACAAATTTTAATAGAAGAAGACAACCATCTTACTTCTGTCAGTGGGAAAAATATGCAGGTTATTGCCATGATAAACCCCTGTGACAATATTTCAGACATCAGATTTCTGTTCTATAAATATGTATTGAAGAACCATAATTTCGATGTTATTTATACCGGAGGAACGCTACCCTTATCAGAAATAAAAGAAGTGTACAAAATAAAACCTTTCCGCTACCTTGTCATAAATGCCGGAGAATATGGCTCCGTAAAAAACATGTCTGACTGCTTAGCTGGTTTTATAAAATCCAATAAGATAAAAAAAATCATTTTTACGGATTACCACCCGGAAGAAGAAGAAAACAAGGCAGCAGATTATATTCTGTTCAGTTCCGGTCCTGAAAGTTTTATTCACATAATTCAAAAACATCTCATCTGAGAAGTTCAAGGAAGTATTTTCTTTCTGCTGACAGATTGACCGATGGCATTCTTTTGAATGCTGAATCAATTTTTGAAATAAGCGTTTCGGCAAATTTTTTCTGTTCTTCAGCTGTACCGTTCTTTATCCTGTGCAAAACCGCTTTGGAAATTCCATCCATCTCTGCCCATATTTCTTTTGTACTCCCGTCAAAATAGACAGAAGAAAATTTCTCCCATATGTAATCTATTGCGCGCGAAGAAGGGTGAAGCATATCGTCATCATAATACCTGTAATCGCGGAGATCATCCATCATCAGCTCGTATGAAGGGAAATAGGATGGTTTAACGGAATTATCAAGAAGATCCTCTAAAGCAAGAAAAAGGACGGATTTACTTACCTGGTTCCCATGAGCTCCGTCTTTCCAATGCCTGACAGGACTTATGGTGAACACTATTTTCAGGCTGGGATATGCCGTATTCAATGAGTCAAGAACAGTATTCCACAAGGTTACAATATCTTCAACTGTCATCAGTTCCCTTGTAAAATAGCGCGATGGTAATTTATGACAGTTGGTAACGATCTGCCCTGTTTCTTTCAACCTGAAAATTCTCGCTGTCCCGAAGGTGACAAACAGGAAGTGGGCTTCAGAAATAAATTCACCAGCACTTTCCAGACTGTCATTAACTGACCGCAGAACTTCATCCGCATTTTCTGAGGAAAAGGCAGTGTAGTGATCAAAACTGATCCATTTACCATTGTATTTAGTGAGGTCATTCAGCTCATAATGACGCCGTGACAATAATCTCTCAACAGTCCTGGCAACAGAGGCAGGATTATATACTGTCCCTGAAGGATTAACCATTACAGGCATGTGCCCGGAGGAAAATTTATCACCGATAGCCGTTGAAAAACAGGATCCGATAAACATGACCGGATCTGAATAAGATATTTTATCAGGCGATACGGGGATATTAAAAGTCGTCCGGAAATTCATCTGACATATATTTAATCAATCTTCTTATCAATCCATTGAAAAAGGTATTCAAATACCTCATCCCTGAAAGACTCATTATGAAGCTCATGATAGCCTCCATCCCATATTTTTAATTCAGTCGTTTTTGAAGCAGACGCAAACTGACGGCTACCCTCCGGTGAGCTGATCATATCTTCACTTCCATGCATGAGCAACAAAGGGATACGGAGATCAGCGGCATGCTCAAGAGAGTTTTCAGCAGCTTTCATCGCATTGTAATACAAACTTACAGAGATCCTGTCATGAACCAAAGGATCAGATCTGTAAGCTTCTACTACCAGATTGTCATGGGACAGATGCTCTGTTACAAGTCCGGAAGGCTGGGAAAGCCCTGGTAATATTTTCCTTATCAATGAAGCCAGTATTACCTTGAAACGATCGGGTTCGAAAGATAATTTAAGCCATGGCGAAGTCACTACAGCTCCCCTCAACTTAAGATTCTTTCTGATAAGATAATCTGTCACAATACCCCCACCAAGACTATGGCCGTAAAGAAAAACAGGAATGCCCGTAAAAGTGTTTTTTACACTTTCATAAAGAATCTCTATCATTTCATCTGTCAAATCATAACTACTGATATTCCCCCTGGAACCATCTGAAAGACCATGCCCGGGCAAATCAACTCCTGTAAAACCAATACCCTTATTATTTAAAGCTGAATACCAGTGTGAATATCTCTGTATATGCTCCCCCAAACCATGTATAAATATTACGACAGCCCTGATATGTTCCCCCGGACTGGATATCATACCTCTCAAGACCATCCCCTTTTTTAGTTTAATATTGAATTCCATTCTTTTTTTCTTAAAAATACAAAAGATTATTTAAGCACTGAATACCTGTAAATCAATTTGGCAATTATTTATACACTATTTGTAAATTACACTATATAATATTCATTTTCTAATACTTATAAAAGCAAGTTATTTAGAATATACCCATATTAATAAGATATTAATATATTAAGATTTGTTTTTCATTTTTTATCTGTTTAATTTTGGTAAGACACTAAAAAACTCTGAGCTATGACAACATTTGATTTCAACAGGAACCTTATAGAAATGAGATCCAATATGCACAGATTTGCCATGAGTCTCACGTATGACCACGATGCAGCTTTGGATCTTGTACAGGATACTTATCTTAAAGCTTTGACATATAAAGATAAATTTGTTGATTATACAAATTTAAAAGCCTGGGTTTTCACAATTATGAAGAACACTTTCATCAATAACTACAGGCGGAGCCAGAAAGAAAACACATTAATGGATCCAACAAATGATCTTTATTACCTCAATCAGCCTCACGACAAAGGATTCATTTCCCCTGAATCCAGTTATTCTGAAGCAGAGATTAGTAAAGCCATTGATTCTCTTGAGGATGAATTTCGTATTCCGTTCAAAATGCATATTGAGGGTTATAAATACAAAGAAATATCCGAAAAATTGGATCTGAAGATAGGGACAGTAAAAAGCAGGATTTTCTTTACCCGGCAAAAGCTTATGCTAACACTTAAGGATTACGGAGAGAACAGATGATATTATGCAGAAAACAATTTCACTTCCGACAAGCCGCAGGTGCGGTTTATATGATATAACAGACAAAGTAAGGGAAATAATCAGGGAAAGCGGGGTTAAAAGTGGCATTGCATCTGTTTATGTAAGAGGGGCGACGGCAGCCATAATGATCCAGGAAAACTGGGATGATTCTGTCCAAAATGATGTTGTCACCCTGCTTAGCCGTCTTATTCCTTCCGGGATATGGGAACATGACCATCAGGATAATAACGGAGATGCCCATCTTAAAGCAGGACTTGTAGGACCTTCTGAGACAATCCCTGTAATAAACGGAGTTCCGGGCTTATCAACATGGCAGAATATTTTCCTCTGTGAATTTGACGGACCAAGACAGAAAAGAGAAATCACAGTCACAGTAATTAAGGATGAGTAATGAAAGAGCTGAATCGTACAGTCAGTTTATTTAACAGATAACGATATGTCTTGCTGTTTCTCTATTTGAGTATATTGATAATATTTTCTTTAAATTGCTCATACCTCTTTCTGTAAATAGCCGATCCGGCAAAGAGTTGAGTAAACTTTTCTTCAGTTAACTCCATCCAGTCACTCAAGTTCATTTCTGCTATCTCATCGGGCAGTCTGAACTCTCTTATCACAGATTCTCCCGTATTTTTATTCCACGGGCATACTTCCTGGCACCTGTCACAGCCATAGATCCTTTTCCCCAGCTTTGGTAAATACTCAGAAGGAACAGACGCTTTATTTTCTATTGTAAGGTTTGCTATGCATTTTCTGGCATCAATAGTCCTGTTATTATTTATTGCTCCCGTTGGGCATTCATCAATACATACAGTACAGTTTCCGCACAGATCTTTCCTGAATGGATAGTCATAATCCAGTTCTGTATCCACAATAACTATCCCAATAAAAAAGAATGATCCTATTTCAGGATTTATAACTACCGAGTGACGTCCCTGCCAGCCTAAACCGGCTTCCACAGCCCATGCTTTTTCATGAACAGGAGCTGAATCACAAAATATCCTGCCTTCTACAGAAGGCTCTCTTGTTTTTATATAATCAAGTAATTCAGTGAGTTTGGGTTTTATGACATCATGATAGTCTTTTCCGTAACTATAGCGGGAAATGACAGGAACTCCTTCTTTTCTCTGAAGATTTTTCGAATAATAATTCAGTCCTGTTACAATAACTGATTTTGCTCCGGGCACAAGTGATGATGGATCCAGTCTTTTCTCAGTGTTCCTGACAAGAAAATCCATCTCATCATGCATCCCTGCAGCTATCCATTGCCGGAATACGGGAGTACGTTCATTAAGGACTCTGGCTTTTGCTATACCACAGAGATCAAATCCGAGTTTATAAGCCTTCTCTTTGATTTCTACAGATAATTGATCAAATCCAGGGGTGACCATAGTTATTTATTTACAACAGACCCAGTTCGAGTTTAGCTTCATCACTCAGCATATTTTTATCCCAGGGAGGATTGAAAGTAAGTTTCAGATCAACATCCTTTACTCCGGCTGTACCCAGAACTTTGTATTTAACTTCCTCAATAAGCTGGTCAGCCATAGGACAATTAGGTGCTGTAAGAGTCATTTTTATCCTGACCGTATGATCGTCGTCAATACTTATGTCATAAATAAGTCCGAGATCGTAAATATTAACAGGTATTTCGGGGTCATATATACTTTTAAGCACACCCACAAGTCTTGCTTCAATTTCGAGTTTTTCAGAAGCTTCCATAATATGATGGTATTTAAAAATTCAATCAGTCTTCCTTCAGGGTCTGAGCTGAACCCGGATTTTTGGCCCTGAAAGCGAGGGCATACAGTTTCATCTGCCTGACCATTGATAACAATCCGTTTGCCCTGGTCGGGGACAGATTTTGTCTTAATCCTACCTTGTCGATGAAATAAAGATCTGCATCTATTATCTCACCGGGGGTCTTTCCGGACAGTACCCTGATAAGCAGTGCTGCTATACCTTTGGTAATTAATGCATCGCTGTCTGCCTTAAAAGTTATTATGCCGTTTTCATATTCCGGATGGAGCCATACTTTCGACTGGCAACCCTCAATAAGAAAATCTTTCGTCTTGAATCCGGGATCCAATGGACCTAATTCCCGTCCATAATCAATAAGCATATTGTATTTACCCATCCAGTCATCAATAACTGAAAAATCTTCTATTATCTCATCCTGTATTTCGTTAATCGTCATGACAAGCTATTCAAACATTCTGATTACCTTTTCTATTCCTTCTCCCAGGGCATCTACTTCTTCGCGGGTATTATAAAAACACATTGAAACCCTTACTGTTCCGTTTATACCCATTCTTTCCATTACAGGCTGTGCACAATGTGTCCCAGTCCTTACTGCTATCCCAAGTTTATCGAGAACCATCCCTGTGTCATACATATGTATTCCATCCAGAAGGAAGGATATTGTCGATATCTTATCCGGTGAGTTACCATAGATCTTTAGTCCTTCTATTGCTGACAGTCTGTTTGTTGCATAAGACAGAAGGTCATTTTCCAGTTCTGTAATGTATTCCCGGCCTGTTAAAGTTACATAATCGATTGCAGTACCAAGGGCAATGGCAGAAGGGAAATTTGTTGTACCGGCTTCAAATTTAAAGGGAAGAGAGCCATAAGTGGTTTTTTCGAAAGTGACATTTTCTACCATATCTCCTCCTCCCTGATAAGGTGGTATTTCCGAAAGCCATTTCTCTTTTCCGTAGAGAACTCCTATTCCTGCAGGACCATATATTTTATGTCCGGAGAAGACATAAAAATCAAAATCTTCTTTTTTAACATCTGTTCCGGCATGCTGTATTCCCTGGGCTCCATCAATCAATACAGGAATATTGGCTGAATGTGCTGCTTCAACAATTTCCTTTACGGGAACTTTAACTCCAAGGGCGTTAGAGACCTGGGTGACTGCCACTATTTTTGTTTTCCTGTTAAGTAGTTTATAATATTCATCAAGCAGTATCTCTCCGTTATCATTTACCGGTATAATTTTCAGTTTTGAGCCTTTTCTTTCGCACAACATCTGCCATGGTACAATATTGGCATGATGTTCCAGAGTACTTATAATTATTTCGTCATCTTTATGGATAAATTTCTCTCCGAAGGAAAAAGCAATGGTATTAATAGACCCTGTTGATCCCGGGGTAAACACTACTTCCTCCTTTTTATCAGCATTTATGAATGATCTTACTTTTTCTCTTGCAGCTTCATATTCTTCAGAAGCCATATCACTCAAAGCATGAACACCTCTGTGGATATTGCTGTTAAACTTTCTGTATATCTCATTCAACTTATTAATTACTATCTCCGGTTTTTGTGTTGTCGCCCCGTTGTCAAAATACACAAGAGGCTGGCCATATACTTTTTCGGAAAGAATAGGAAAATCAGATCTTATCTCTGAGATATTTTTCATTTCTGTATTTATTAACCACACTTAACCATACAGTTCGCGCAACGGGAAAGTTCGCCCCTGAGTCTTTGCATAACGAGACTATCCATTCTTTCCCGAAGTGCTTCAACATTAATATTCTGTATTACTTCGTGGGCAAAAGCAAACATAAGCATAAGCTGTGCTTCACGTCTGTCTATCCCTCTCGACTGGAGATAGAAAAGAGCATCTTCATCCAGTTGTCCTATTGTAGCTCCATGACTGCATTTAACATCATCAGCATAAATTTCCAGCTGAGGTTTTGTGTCCATCACGGCATCATCAGTAAGCAATATGCTGTTGTTTTTCTGATAAGCAACTGTTCCCTGTGCATCTTTCATCACATAGATACGACCATTAAAAACACCTTTTGCCATATCGTCAAGTACTCCCTTGAAAAGCTGATTGCTCCTGCAGTTCGGGAAAGCATGATTGACATTTATATAATTGTCAATATGCTGGAACTTATCGGACAGGTAGAGGCCATAGGCAGAACATTCAGCGCCTTCCCCGCCCAGGAAATGATGAGTACTGTTACGTACCAACCCTCCGTGAAGAGTAATATTATTTGAAGAAGCGGTACTGTTCTTTTCCTGATGAATAAAAGTATGAGTGATCTTTGCTGCATTATTATGTTCATTCTGAACTCTTATTATATCAAAATGAGAGTCTTCGCCAACATAAACTTCAGTAACGGCATTTGTCAGAAATTTCTGAGGAGAAAGAGTGTGATCACATATAATAAGAGTCAGGTCAGCGTTCTTTTCAACAATAATGAGATTCCGGTGTTGATTAAAAATATCATTATCTGAATCTACCAGATTAACTACCTGAACAGGCTTTTGCAATTTGACACCTGAAGGAACATAAACAAATATCCCGTCAAATGCCATTGCAGTATTAAGATGGACCAATCCATCGGAATCTCCGTTAATAAATCTGTTATAATGCTGAGCTATCTTATCTCCGAATGTTTTTGCAGCCTCATTCAGGCTGCCGACCATTATCCCTCCGGGAAGTTCCCTTAATTTGTCTGTAAGAGTGGGATAAAAACCGTTGAGAAGTATTATTCCATGGGTATCAAGGTCAGGAACATTGCAACGAAACTGTTCTGCTTTCAAAAAATCCTCCCTGCCGGGGAGAAAATAGTTTTTATAATCATAGTTAAAAAAATGGCTTAGATCAGTATAGCGGTAGTTCTCATTTTTTGTTGTCGGTATACCAAGTTGCATAAATTTCTCAAAGGCCGGTTCTCTGCAGGCATTTACATATGGAGAAGATTTTGCTTTAATCTTCTCTATATTTTTTTCATACAGCTTATGATATCGTTCTCTGCAGTCGTTATGGACATTCATGATAATCCGGATGTTTCAATTTCCTTTCTGATCCAGTCGTAACCCTTATCCTCAAGTTCCAGTGCAAGTTCTTTGCCTGCAGTACGGACTATTCTGCCGTCATACAAAACATGAACAACATCCGGAATGATAAAATCGAGGAGTCTTTGATAATGCGTTATGACAATTACGGAAGAATCAGGCGTTTTTAGTTTATTTACACCGTTAGCAACAATACGCAGAGCGTCTATATCAAGGCCCGAATCTGTTTCATCAAGGATAGCCAGTTTCGGTTCGAGCATTGCCATTTGAAATATTTCATTCTTTTTCTTTTCTCCTCCGGAAAACCCTTCATTAACAGACCTGTTCGTCAGTTTCGAGTCAATCCCCACCAGTTCTTTCTTCTCCCTCATTATTTTAAGGAAATCGGATGCTGATAAGGGGTCCAGCCCCTTGTATTTACGTTGTTCATTGACAGCTGTCTTCATAAAATTCATCATACTGACTCCGGGTATCTCAATAGGATACTGAAAGCCCAGGAATAAACCCTGCCGGGCTCTTTCTTCAGGAGTCATCTCAAGAAGGTTCTTCCCCATAAATGTAACTGTCCCCTCCGTTATCCTGGCCAAATCTCTTCCGGCAATAACAGCTGCCAATGTACTTTTTCCCGATCCATTAGGACCCATTATAGCATGTATTTCACCGGCTTTTACTTCAAGAGACACCCCTTTCAGGATATTTTTCTCATTAATAGCAGCCTTTAAATTGCTTATAATCAACATAATATTTTTCGATTACATTTATATTTACATAGCTCTGTTTATGGATGACTTAAAAAATTATATATACAGTCATTTACCATTTTCATTCTAACCTACGCTTCCTTCAAGGCTTATCTGAAGAAGTTTCTGAGCTTCTACAGCAAATTCCATTGGCAGTTTATTCAGTATTTCTCTGGCATAACCATTTACAATCAGGCCTATAGCATCTTCTGTAGATATACCTCTCTGATTGCAATAGAAGATCTGATCTTCTCCAATCTTCGAGGTAGTTGCTTCATGCTCTACAATTGAGGTCTGATTATCCACCTCAATATAAGGGAAAGTATGAGCTCCGCATTTATCTCCCAATAAGAGGGAATCACATTGTGAGAAATTCCTGGAACCAGAGGCCTTTTTAAGAACCCTGACAAGCCCCCTGTAACTATTCTGTGCATGACCAGCTGAAATACCCTTCGACACTATTGTGCTCTTCGTGTTTCTTCCTATGTGGATCATTTTGGTACCGGTATCTGCCTGCTGGTAATTATTCGTAACAGCTACTGAATAAAATTCGCCAGTTGAATTATCTCCTTTTAAAATGCATGACGGATATTTCCATGTTATTGATGATCCTGTTTCCACCTGAGTCCAGGAAATCTTTGAATTCTCTCCCCGGCATAAACCTCTTTTTGTGACAAAATTAAAGATCCCGCCCTTGCCCTCTTTGTCTCCCGGATACCAGTTCTGGACAGTTGAATATTTAACCTCGGCATTGTTCTCTACGATGATCTCCACTATAGCAGCATGGAGCTGGTTCTCGTCACGCATGGGTGCAGTACATCCTTCCAGATAACTCACATACGATTCTTCATCAGCAATAAGCAGGGTTCTTTCAAATTGTCCGGTATTGGCAGCATTAATTCTGAAATATGTTGACAGTTCCATCGGGCACCTGACTCCCTTAGGGATATAACAGAATGAGCCGTCACTGAACACAGCAGAATTCAATGCTGCGAAGAAGTTATCTGTATGGGGGACCACAGTGCCAAGGTATCTCCTGACCAGGTCAGGGTATTCTTTTACGGCATCACTGAACGAAGAAAAAATAATCCCTTCTTCAGCCAGTATCTCTTTAAAAGTTGTTTTAACAGAAACCGAATCCATTACGGCATCAACTGCCACACCTGCCAGATGATTTTGTTCTTCAAGGGGTATTCCCAGCTTTTCAAATGTCTTCTTAAGCTCAGGATCTATACTGTTGGCATGCTGGCTGCCTCCTTGTTTTTTTTTGGGTGCAGCATAATAGATAATATCCTGAAAATCAATATCAGGGATTTTAAGGTTTGCCCATTGCGGAATAGTCATTGTCTGCCAGTGACGAAAAGCCTCTAAACGGTACTCTAAAAGCCATTCAGGCTCTTCCTTTCTGAGTGAAATATTCCTTATTACATCTTCATTCAAACCTTTCGGAATACTATCAATCTCAATATCAGAATGAAAACCGTACTTATATTCTCCTGATGTTACATTGTTTATTATCTTGTCCTGATCATTTTCCATTTATATTCCTATATATAATTACAGGATTTCCCACAATATAATAACCAGAAATAAGCCTGGTTGTTCATATTTAATCTAAATAAAGACTGTAAAAATAAAAAAAAGCTGATGTTATTAATTACAACAGGGACTATTTAATTAATAGAAATTGTATTTTTCTGAAAACATTTCCCTTTTTTGCCTGGATTAAGTCCGGCTGCCGGCTTTTATCATGAAGCCCGGAACAGTTAATTTTTCAATGAGTTGAATCTCTGGCAGCAACAACCAATTAATTATATGTTACTTAGTATTATATCCGGTTCCTCCCTGAGGAGAGGATCTTCTATATTGAACTGTTAATGAGAAATGTTGCAGCAAAGGCAATAATAGCATAAAGTTCCGGGAACACTGCAAGTATCATTGTATTTGCAAAGACATTATTTCCCTGTCCCATTGAAGCTATCCCACTTGCACATACCCTTCCCTGTTGGGAGGCAGATATCAGTGATACAAGTCCAAGGGCAAGTCCGGCTGCAAAAATAGCTGCTCCCTGAAGCATTGTGATCTGATCACTGATTACTCCACTGCTGTTAACAACAAAAAAACCGGCAAAACCATAGAGCCCCTGAGTCCCTGGCAAAGCACTTAAAAGCATATAATTTCCAAAAATGTCAGGATTCTTTTTCATTGCACCGAGAGTTGCATTACCTCCCATTGAGACTCCAATAGCACTACCTATTCCACTCAGTAAAATCATCAATGCCAGGCCTACATAAGCAAGAATCAAAGGCACGGAGTTTGTTAGTACATTAGCTGTTTCCATAATATCTGTCTGTTTAATTGTTTTTTACTTTTTTATTTTAAACGGTTTATATTCTATTCCCCCACCGGAAAAGCCGGCATTTTTATAAAATTCCACAAAAGTTAATCTCATAGGATGGACAAAACTTCCAAGAGTTGCTATGGCAATATTTAATGAATGGCCTATTAACAGGACTATAATGAAAAACAGCCATCCTACATATTTCACAGATAATAATTGTGCTGATATTTCATTGAAAACAAATCCGAGTATTGATGATGAGATACCCAGTGCAAATAGTCTGATATATGACAGGAGATCGCCAAAAACACCTGTTATTATCCCATAAGAATCCCACAGTGCAAGACCAAGCTTTATAAAAATATTCTTGTTCGGATTATTAAAGAGAAAAATAAGACCCACGGCTATAACAATAAGACTAGTATAAAGTAGTCTTAGGTTTTCTATATTAACAAGGTCCAGCATTTTGCCACCCTGAAAGACACTAATTGTTAAGATCAACACAATCCATCCTACTGTAGAGAGACTGTACCTGAAACCTTTTTGTTTACTTATATTCACCACTTTAAGGATCATGCCGAAAATAATCTGGAGAGCTCCAAGTATCATAGACAGGTAAAATAAATTCAATGAATCGAGCATCAGGTGTCGGAAAGTATTCAGGAAGGGGATATCCGATTCGGCACTTCTAAGTATTAATCTTTTATGTTTATTGAAATTATCGTCTCCTACAATCTGAATTATGCCATCCGAAAAGCTTTTCCGGCTTTCGAAGTGTATCCCTTTGGCCTGATCAATCATAGAAACAGTATTATCCGGTATACCTGCATTATTCATATACCGGACGGATTGTTCTGTAATTGTATAACCGCTGTCGATAAGATTTATTCCGAAGAAAGACCCTGACACGAGCCCCATAATCAGGGCAGCAACCCCAAAGTATTGAGCCAGTGTAATTACTGGTTTGTACTTCTTGTCAACCTTTCTTTTGACGATGAAACCTGCCAGAATAAAAATAAGTCCATAACCTGCATCGCCGAGACAGAATCCGAAAAACAACATAAAAAACGGAGCGAAAAATGGGGTAAGGTCCAGTTCCCTGTATTCGGGTAAAGAAAAAAGTTTCGTTATTGGTTCAAATAGAGTGGCAAATCTACTGTTTTTTAAGATAACAGGTATTTTTTCTCCGGGTTCAGGTTCAGAAACAAAAGAATAACAATCAGATTTACCAAGCAGTATCTGTAATCTCTGTTCTTCAGAAACAGGTATCCATCCTTCAAGCACATACAAATTACCCTCAGCATACTTGTCTGCCTGTTCAGCAGCTTCAAAATATTCCAGCCGTGACATTGTCTCTTCAACACCCTTGTTCAATGAGGCTTTCCACACAGGGGCTTTTTGTTTTATCACTGATTCCGCTTCCCTGATTCTATTTTCATTCTCCTCCTTTTGAGCATTTATTGTGCTGATTGTACGTTCGGGGATGTCTACTTCATCGGCCTTTATATCAGGTTCTGTCTCATCCTTGTGAACTAATGCAAAATACAAGCGGCCTTTACTTTTGCTGATTAATTCAACATGATATGATTCTTCCCATTTTGGGTCAAATTTCTTTTCAGAACAGGTATATAGTCTGACACGCCATCCCGCCTCTTTAAGTTTGCTAATCGTTTTTTTATCAAAGTCTCCCCATGGCAGGGCTTTTACGGCTTCCGGATTAAGAATCTCAATCTGATGTCTGGCATTTTCAATTTCTATAAGCAATTCCCGGAATTCATTTAATGCATCGCGCGGATCAGACAGATCAGCTGGTTTATCTTCTGAAGAAATATCAGGCGCCAGGGCAGGCAGTTTCCGTATGGCTTCCCTGTATTTATTCAGAGCCTTCATGTCATCCCCCACAGGGCTGTTCTCATCGAGTTTTCTCTTTTCAACGATGTGTACAACACCCAGATCACGTAGTGAATCCAACAATGATGAATAATCACTGTGATGAACGATGAAGGTATATTTTTTTACTTCAGTTATCATTCGTCCGTATTTATTTCAGTCATTTGCTGTCTTGACTTAATAATTTTCTGTGCCGACTTAAGAAGGTTTTCTTCATCTTCAAGGAAGCTTTTTATTCTTCTTATTGCCTCCTCATAACCCGGGATCTGAACTTTCTCGTACAGATTAACTTTCTGGGTTGTTTTCTTCCGTGCAAAGTCGAGCAATCCCATTTTTCTTATTGCCAGGTCTTTTTTTACAAGAACAGTATAAAGGTCCTTAAGGATCATAATTCCTTCAGGGAACCAGTTAGGATTATCAAATAGACTGAATTCCTTTATGGAAAAAGAAATGTCCCTGAATTCGGGAATATTGATCCCTGCTATCTTAATATATTTTATATCGATATCTTTGATTTGGAGTATTTCAGGATCAAATTCTGCCCATAATCTTGCTCCTTCGTCGTAGCGGTTTTGAATATCTTTCAGTTCCTTTTCATATTTTTCTGCAACATTTCTGGCTTTTTTAACCTCTATCCTCAGGGCTGATTCTTTATTTTTAAGTATAGGAAGTGCCTGAGTTCTTATCTTTAACTGTTTGGCAAGACTCTGGAGAGATGTTTTATTATATTGAAACCTGATAGCCATACTGTATATTAGTTTTCTTTTCTGCCAGGCCAGTATTTATTAACAAATTCTTCTTTTATTCCAATCTCTGCCGGCGAAAAATAGTTGGCAAAAAGATCCCATCCTGTGTCCAGCATAGTTGTAATATCGATATTTATATCTATTGCCAGCAGTTTTTCGGAATAATCTTTTGCAAAGCTAAGGGCCCTTTTGTCGTAATCGGAGAGGTCGAAACCGTTTTCATGCTTTGTTTTTGCATTTGCAGCATCTGCATATAGTCTTATAGAACTGTTCATTACCTGGTGATGGTCTTCTCTTGTCTGCTTACCAATAACCAGCTGTTTAAGCCTTGACAGGGATCTGAACGGGTCTACTATTACTTTTCCTATTTCAGCATCACGCCGGAGGAAAAGCTGTCCTTCAGTAATATAACCGGTATTATCCGGTATGGCATGGGTAATATCTCCTCCTGAAAGGGTGGTGACAGCAATGATTGTTATTGATCCTCCTTCCGGAAACTGAACAGCTTTCTCATATATTTTTGCCAGGTCGCTGTATAGTGATCCCGGCATATTATCTTTTGAAGGTATCTGATCCATCCTGTTGGATACTATTGAAAGGGCATCGGCAAAGAGGGTCATATCAGTAAGCAGGACGAGAACTGTCTGTTTTTTTTCGACTGCGAAATACTCAGCTGCAGTAAGGGCCATATCAGGGACAAGAAGTCTTTCAACAGGAGGATCTTCCGTTGTATTAATAAAGGCGATAATTTTTTCGAGAGCTCCTGCATTCTCAAAAACATTTCTGTAATATAGATAGTCATCATTTGATAATCCCATCCCGCCAAGAATTATTTTATCGGCCTTGGCTCTCAGGGCTACAGTAGCCATAACCTGGTTATAGGGCTGATCGGGATCGGCAAAGAAAGGAATTTTCTGGCCTGTGACGAGAGTATTATTCAGGTCAATACCTGCTATTCCTGTTGCTATCAGATGCGAGGGTTGTTTACGTCTTACCGGATTAACGGAGGGACCTCCAATCTCTATCTCTTTCCCTCTGAGAGCTGGTCCGTCATCAATAGGTTCACCATAAGCATTCAGAAACCTGCCTGCCAGATCATCGTCAACTCTGAGTGAAGGAGCTTTCCCCAGAAAAACCAGTTCAGCATTATTCGGCAATCCTTCAGTTCCTGAAAAAACCTGGAGGATAACCTCATCTCCCATGATTTTTACTACCTGTGCAAGACGCCCGTGGACAATTGCCAGTTCATCATATCCAATACCACTGGCTTTAACTGAACAAGTAGCCTTCGTTATTTTTGTCAGCCTTGTATATATCTTTTGAAAGGCAATTTTTTCGCTCATGTCTTAACTATTTCAATTAACATCTCATCAACTTCATTTTCATAACTACTGAATTCCTTCGATTTAAAATCGGAATAATTCATTTGTTTAAAAAGGTTGATCAGTTTTTTAAACCACGAAGATACATCTTCAAAAGAGTCAAAATGCATATCTGAATCAATAACCTCCAACAGTTTATTTATCATATATTCTTGTCTTTTCAGAGGTGTTAGTCTGTCAACCGGGTCGAATGCATCCTGTTGTAGAATAATAAAATCGATAACCTCTGATTTCCAGAATCTTACATGATATTCAACGGGCACTCCGTCATCTCCAAGTATATTTATCTGTTCCTGGGCTTCCCGTCCTTTTATAAGTACATCTCTCACTTTTACCACCTTATCCACCCAGTCGTTTGAAATATTCTCAGAAATATAGTTTTGTACTTCTTCGTATTCAAGATATTTCGAATAGCTGTCAATAGGATCGATAGCCGGATATCTTTTTGAGTCGGATCGTTGCTGTGAGAGTGCATAGAAGCAACGTGCCGTTTTCTTTGTTGATTCGGTGACGGGTTCCTTTAAATTACCACCTGCAGGCGATACTGTTCCGATAAAGGTTATGGAACCTGTTTTTCCATTACTGAGCTCAACAAATCCTGCCCTGGAATAATAATTTGATATAATAGCTGGCAGATCCATAGGAAAAGCATCTGGTCCCGGCAGCTCTTCCATGCGGTTCGACATCTCACGCAGTGCCTGAGCCCACCTGGATGTTGAGTCAGCCAGTAATAATATTTTCAATCCCATAGAACGATAATACTCAGCTATAGTCATAGCTGTATAAACAGATGCTTCACGGGCAGCCACCGGCATATTTGAGGTATTGGCTATAATAGTAGTACGTTCAATGAGCTTTCTTCCTGTACGTGCATCAATAAGTTCCGGAAACTCAGTGAATATTTCCACTACTTCATTAGCCCTTTCTCCACAGGCCGCTACAATAACCATATCTGCCTCTGCCTGCCTTGAGAGAGCATGCTGAAGTACAGTTTTACCGCATCCGAAGGGACCGGGAATAAAACCAGTACCACCTTCAGCCATAGGGTTTAAGGTGTCGATAACTCTTATGCCTGTTTCCATGATCCTGAAAGGTCTGGTTTTGTTTTTGTATGCCCTGACTGGCAATTTTACAGGCCACTTCTGGTACATTGTTACCTCTGTCTCATTTCCGTTTGTGTCAGTAAGGACAGCTATCACTTCCCTGATTGTATAATCGCCTGAAGGAGCAATCCATTTAACTGTATAATTCCCTGATAATTTGAACGGAACCATTACCTTATGAGGTATCCAGTTTTCTGTCACCTCTCCCAGCCATGACCCCGCAACAACTTCATCACCGTTACCGGCGAGAGGTTTAAAACTCCATTCAGCTTTTTCATCAAGAGGGAAATTACGATCCCCCTTCCTGAGAAAAACACCGTCCAGCCTGTCAAGATCATTCTGAAGTCCGTCATAATTCCTTGAAAGAATACCCGGACCGAGAGTGGCTTCCAGCATATTCCCTGTGAAGTGCACTCCGGTTCCTACCTTTAACCCTCTGGTGCTTTCAAAAACCTGAGCAAAAGCCTGGTTATTCTGAACTTTAATCACCTCAGCCATTAATTCCGTTCCGCTCAGGTCAATCATACAGATCTCATTCTGAGCTACCGGACCATCTGCTTCAACAATCACCAGATTCGATATTATCCCCTTAACTATTCCTGTTGTCGGCATATATAAATTGTTTTTCTTTCTATTATCTGTTCACTGTCACCTTATCCTTTAATCATTACTCTTTACTGTCCCCGATATTATCCTTGATTCTGTATCCTTTATAAAATGCTGAAGCATATTCCTTCCGGTCTCAGGATCCATGCCCAACCATCTTCGGACAATAGAGTATTTTATCAGATAACCAAGTATCATATCTATTGAAAAGTATTCAAAGAATGTAATCGAATCAATGTAATTCCATCTGAACAGATCTATCCGTTTCTCCCTTTCAATAAATTCATTTTCCATGGCAATTTTAAAAATTGCTGAAGCATATTCTGATTCGAAAGACATTGAAAAATCCTTCCCGGACCTGAACAACTCCAGAAGCTCTTCTGTAAATGAATTATCTCCTATCATATGAGGCTCAGGGTCAATGTCAAGCGATTTGGCATTAAGGAAGGAAAAAATATTTTTAAGATCAGTTTCAAATACCACCCACTCTTTCAGAAATCTGTTCCCCGAATCAAAAGCCATTTTCACATATCCCTCATAAAGTAACTTTCTGACCTTCATAACATCAAGCCCTTCCTCAGAACGGGAATTTTCACTGATAACCTTTACCATATAATCAGGAAGCTTATCATTTTCCTGAATTACAGGCTCCAAAAACCTTACATATTCCTCAAAAGTGTCGCGTGAGTAATTTCCCAATTCTTCCCAGTGATCTTCATTCCCTTCAAGAAAAGAGATTAAATTTCTGTTATCATATGGAAGAAATAAAATTGAAGAAAGGTAATAATCATCCGGATGAAGATTATTCTTCAATTCTAACCTGAATTCAGCCATATCCGGCAGATTACCCCCACTATCGAACAGGAGATCTGCCAGACCTGAAACGAAATAATAATAACGCCGTTTTGCCATCATTTATCTTCTTCAAATAGCAGATCTGCCAATCTGGATCTCAGAAAATCCCGGATATAGATCTTCAGATCTTGCTCTGTAACCCTTACTTTATAGTCTTTGCCATGAGGGATTATCTCAAAGCCTTTCTCCATTGTTCTATCAGGAATCAGCACAAGACCCGATGAAAGAGATTTATTCGTTTTCTCCCTTAAATATTGTTCTATTTTCTCTTTCATCTCTTCAGGAACATTCACGTCAGCTCCTGAATTATTTGTTTCAGTAAAAAGCTTTGATGTTACATCTTCAATCAGTCTGGAGATAAAAGAGGCATCCGATAAAGCATCCTTTACAGGCTCATCAACCACCTTTCCGGTAATCATATTTTCAATATCCTGCCTTAGTCCATTCATTGCATTACGGAAAGAAATTCTCAATTCCGACAGAGTATTCTTCTTTAACTCCTCAGATTCTCTTTTTGCATTGGAAATAATCTCTTCAGCCTTTGCTTCAGCCGATTTTATTATTTTGTCAGCTTCCTCCCCTGCTGCTGAAATTATGCTTTCTGCCTTCTGTTTCCCCCTGGTTATACCCTCCTGGTATATTTTATCCGTTAGTTCCTGAAGCTTATTTTCCATCTTTACGTTTTTATGATGTTAACATGTTAAAAAGTCAGTCCGCAATCACTGAAAAGTTCTTTTCCCCTCCTGTCAGGGTCTGCCGGCTGACAGATTGTTATTATAACTGTTTATCCGGATTAATTCCCGGCAAATATGCAATATTTTTTTTAAATCTGAAAGAAAAACCGGACGCTCAATACTATAACAACCAGATATGTAGCATATTAAAAAATATTGTTGCAGCATCCCCTCCTGATTCTCCTCTTTATTGATTTCGCATCGGATAAAATCATTAACTTTATAATTAAAATTTTACAATATCCTTATGAAACGGACATTAACTTTTTAAGGCATATGAAACAAGTAATATTTATAATACTTCTGGTCTTGTATATAATACCTGTCTCGGGTAATAATAATGATATTAAAGCACCTGTCATGAATGTCACTGTGTATCCTGACAGAGCACAGTTATTTCACGAAACTGTTGTACAGATTCCTTCAGGCAACAGTGTTTTGCGTTTCACCGGTCTCTCTCCCTATATAGATGATCAGAGCATACAGGTTAAAGGGTTTGGAGATTTTACCATCGTATCGGTTAATCATCAGAACAATTATCTGGAGAATCTTGAAGAATTACCTGAGATAAAGAGTATCAGAGATCAGATTGAAAACCTTCTTCTGAAAGTGGAGGAAGAAAATGCTGCCATCAGTGTATTGAAAGAGAAAGAATCTTTTCTTGTTGCCAACAGGGCTATTCTTGTGAAAGAGACGACATTCACGATAGAGCAGTTAAGAAGTGTCATGGATTTGTATACCAATAACATGAACGAGATAACGATGACTGTCCTAAAGAAGAACAGGTTGATAAAAGATTATGAAAAACAAATTGCGGCTCTCAGGAAACAGATTGCGGAAAGGACTGAAAGGAGCCGGTTACCGTCAGGAGAGATAACTGTTACAGTGAGTGCAGACAGAACTGTTTCCGGAAGGATGTCCTTTTCATATGTTGTTGGCAATACAGGTTGGTATCCTTCATACGATATAAGGGTTGAAAATACAGACAAACCTGTAAACATTATTTATAAGGCAAATCTACATCAGAACACAGGACTTTCCTGGAAAGATGTGAAACTGAGCTTTTCCAATGCACGTCCCTGGATCGCAGGGAATGTGCCGGAATTGAATTCATGGTTTATTGATTATTATAATCCGCCGTCTCCTGGCCTGGTGCTACGTGGTACAAGTACAGAGGCAAGAAAAAGCAGTGCCATCGCAAGTGCAGAGATGGATGCCAGAGATAATACAGCAATGAGACAGCTTGAAGCAGTACCTCTCACTGTTGGAAGAGAGACGGGAGAAACATCTGTTACATTCGATGTAGCTATACCCTATTCCATTGCATCCGATGGGAAAATTCAAACAGTAGAGATCTATCGCAGTTCTGTACCTGCTGAATATAAATATGTTACAATACCCAAGCTATCACCACATGCCTATCTTACTGCCGGCATCACAGAATGGGATATGCAGGGTATGCAAAGCGGAGAAGCCATTCTTTATTTTGAAAACAGTTTTGTCGGCAAATCACGGCTTGACATGAATCAGCCTGGTGACACACTCATGGTTTCACTTGGCACTGACAACGGGATAATCGTAAAAAGAGAAAAACAGAAAGATTATACCAGTCGCAGAATTCTTGGGTCCAATAAAACAGAAATATTCTCATTTCTTATAACCTTAAGAAATAATAAACCCGCACCGGTAAAGGTATCTTTATACGATCAGATACCAATCTCTTCAAACAGTGAAATAAGTGTGGAAGCAACAGAGTTATCAGGAGGGGATCTGAATAAGCAAACAGGCGAAATCGAGTGGGATCTTGAGATACAGCCGAAGGAAACAAAAAATATAACACTTACATATTCAGTAAGATACCCAAAAGATAAAACTATTATTCTGGAATAACATTAATGAAAATCATTGGCAACCTCATCTGGCTTCTTCTGGGAGGTATTATCATAGCGATAGAGTATCTGATAGGAAGCATTGCCCTGATGATAACCATCATTGGGATACCTTTCGGTCTTCAGACCCTTAAAATGGCTTCTTTGGCAGTATGGCCTTTCGGACGGGATTCGCGGGTCCATTCGAGATCGTCCGGCTGCCTTTACATTCTAATGAATGTTATATGGTTGATTTTCGGGGGTATATGGATAGCTCTCACACATGCACTTCTGGGGTTGGTGCTATGTATCACCATTATAGGTATTCCTTTCGGTCTGCAGCATTTCAAACTCACATCATTGGGGCTGACCCCATTCGGGCGTGATATTGTACATTTATGAAGGCAGTTCTATCTGGGGCCTCTTATGACTCCACGTTCTGATTTCTTTATAAAATCAATGATATAGTCTCTGTCGGGTGTCTGAGGGAATGTATTCTCGAGATGACTGATAGCCTGTGAGAAATTCATGCCGTTCTGATATATTATCCTGTAAATGTTGTGGATATCATCGATCCTTTGTTTTTCAAAGCCACGGCGGGAAAGTCCTACGGTATTTAATCCCAAATAGCAGAGTGGTTCTCTGTCGGCTTTAATATAGGGAGGTACATCGATTCTCACTTTTGCGCCGCCTCCAATAATGACATGCGCTCCAATCCTTGTAAACTGGTGAACCAGAGTGCCGGCACTAAGTATAGCCCAGTTATCAACCTTTACCTCACCTGCCAGTCCGCTGTTATTACCAATAATACAGTTATTCCCTATCATGCAGTCGTGGCCTATATGTGAATATGCCATAAGCAGACAATCATTCCCGACTATTGTTTTACCGGAGGCTGCAGTGCCCCTGTTGACTGTTACAGCTTCTCTGACAGTGGTACGGTCACCTATCTCAGCTGTGGTCTTTTCTCCCCGGAATTTAAGATCCTGAGGTATCCCTGAAATAACTGCAGAAGGAAAGATTTTGCAGTCTCTTCCAATCCGGGCCCCATCCATTACAGTAGCATTCGGTCCAATCCATGTACTTTCTCCAATCACAACATCCCCAGCGATATAAGCAAAAGGCTCAACAATAACATTTCCGGCCAGTCTGGCATCTGGATGAACATATGCTAAATCTGAGATCATGAATTTAAATTTTGTTCTTTATTACCTGAGCTATCATTTCTCCTTCAACGACCAGTTTATTATGTACAAAGGCCTGTCCGTACATCGCAACTATACCTCTCCGCATAGGCTCAATCATTTCCATTTTAAGTATTACAGTATCTCCGGGAACAACTTTCTGTTTGAATTTAAGCTTATCTATCTTCAGAAAATATGTTGAATAATTTTCCGGATCTTCTATATTCGCAAGAACAAGCAGTCCGCCGGTCTGTGCAAGAGCTTCCACAAGAAGGACTCCTGGCATAACAGGTTCGTCGGGGAAATGACCCTGAAAAAAAGGTTCGTTATATGATACATTTTTGATCCCGATAACACAGTTTTCGTCAAGAGATATTATTTTATCAACAAGAAGGAAAGGAGGACGGTGGGGTAACCTCTTTTTGATATCTTCAATCGTAAAGACAGGAGGTTCGGCTGGATCATAGAAAGGGATGCTCTTTTTTGAAAGAGACTTCTTCATTTCCTGCCTCATCAGTTTAGCCAGCCGGGTGTTGGCATAATGTCCGGGGCGTGTGGCAACTACCTTACCCTTAATAGGATGGCCGACCAGTGCAAGGTCTCCCATTATATCAAGAAGTTTATGTCTGGCAGGTTCATTGGGATACCGCAATTCGGTATTATTAAGAATGCCTGCCTTATGAGTGTTTATTCCAGGCCTGTTGAATAACTTTGCTATGCGGTCAATCTCATGCTGATCAACTTCTTTTTCAAGGATAACTATAGCATTATCAAGATCACCTCCTTTGATAAGACCCATATTATGTAAAGGTTCCAGTTCATGAAAAAAGACAAAAGTCCTGCTCCTGGATATCTCTTCTTCAAAATCTTCTATATGATCCAGAATGGCATATTGATTACCAAGGATTTTGGAGTTGTAATCTATCAGCACATTAATGCTCAGATGATCATCAGGATATACAATAAGATCAACTCCATGCTCCTCGTCGGAAAAGGCAACCTTTTGTTTTACCTGATAATAATTACGGTCTTCTTTATGTTCAATATAACCAGCTTCTTTTATTACCTGAGTGAAAGACCACGATCCTCCACCCATGATAGGGGCTTCAGGTCCGTCAAGTTCTATCAGGGCATTGTCAACCTGTAAACCATGAAGGGCAGCAAGTACATGTTCTATTGTGGCGACAGAAGCATCGCCCTGAGCTAATGTTGTTCCCCTTGATGTATCAGTAACATTCTCTGCCAAAGCGTCAATTACCGGTTTACCCGGAAGATCAACGCGGCAAAATTTATAACCATGGTTTGCCGGGGCAGGTTTAAAAGTAATAGTAACGGTCAGTCCGCTGTGTAATCCTTTTCCTTTAAGACTAACTTCTTTTGCAAGAGTTCTTTGCTTTTCTATCATCAATAAGATTAATTTGATCCGTAATTCCGGTACAAAAAAAACAAAAATAAAGCAATAAACTAAAATTTGTTATTGAATAATAAACAGTAGCGCCTTTTAAAACCCAAAATATAATCTACTTCTCAGTGAGTGATTTCAATGTCCTTTCAAGTTCATCTATTCTGGCTTTCAGTTCCGGCAGTTTTTTAAATACGATTGACGACCTGAGAAAATTCCTGTGATCAATGGCGGGATATCCTGTATAAATGGAATTCTCATTTTTTATGTCTCCTGCAATACCGGCCTGAGCTCCCAGTTTTGTTCCATCAGCTATCTTAAGGTGACCTGCAATACCCACCTGGCCGGCAAACATACAGTTTTTACCAATCCTGGTCGATCCTGCCACTCCTGTCTGAGCAGCTATAACTGTGTTTTCTCCTATCTCTACATTATGTCCGACCTGAATAAGATTATCCAGCTTCACTCCTCTCCGGATAATTGTTGAACCCATCGTAGCCCTGTCGATAGCAACATTAGCTCCTATTTCCACATGATCTTCTATGATAACATTCCCAAGTTGTGGTATTTTAATGAACTCCGACTCAGTCTGTGGTGCAAATCCGAAACCGTCACTGCCAATAACCGTTCCGGCATGTATGGTACATTGCTCACCTATAATGCAATCATGGTATATCTTAACTCCCGGATAAAAAGTACAGTCTGACCCTGTCCGTGAATTATCTCCGATGTATACATGAGGCCAGACAGCATTATTATTCCCTACAACACAGTTTTCGCCTATATATGAAAAAGCACCTATATAGACATCTTCTCCTATTTTTGCAGAAGGCTCAATAACAGCTGTTGGATGAATACCCTTCTTTTTACTTACAGATTGTTCAACCATGCGTAAAAGGGATGCAAAGGCCTCATAGGCATTCCCAACTCTTATCAGCGTGGGCTCAACTTTCGAAGCCGGAATAAAATCCTTGTTCACAAGGACAACAGAGGATTGTGTTGTGTACAGATAGTGCTCATATTTCGGGTTGGCCAGAAATGAAAGAGCTCCTTTCCGACCTTCTTCTATTTTTGCAACAGTATCAACTGTTGTTTCCGGATTGCCTTCAATTTCTCCATTAAGGAATCCGGCTATTGCAGCAGCAGTAAATTTCATAATAAGTATTTTTTATCGGCATTCTTTTGGATAACTAAGAAAATATTTCGTATCTCTCTCCGAAATGAACCTGTTGTCGCACATATTTGAAACAACAGATATATCATCTGTTTTTCCTGATTTCAACAGGATCTTTATTTCAGGAGATTCAAGTGTGTAGGCAAGATTGGAAATACTACTTGTAAATACATAATAATCTGATGTTTCAGGACTGATACCCATTTGTTCTGCTGCAAGGCTCCTGAGTTGATCTATTCTTTCTGCTGCGAAAGGTTCATCCTGTAATTCCACAGCAAAAAGATCCCTTCTCATCAGCCTTGCTGACAGATCAGAAAGGACGGTATCAGATTCATCTGCCCAGTATTTTGAAGATACAAGAACATCTGTATCATCAAGCCGGGTAAACTGGAAAGCTATTATTCCCGGAGAAAACATACCTTCACGGAAAAGATCGTCAGGTCCGATCCGGTTATTAAGAAAAAATTTCAGGGCTGGTGTAGCATAAATATCTGTTCCTTTCAAAGCCAGTTCTTTTGCCCGGTTAAGCACTTTTACCAATAAGGTCTCAGAGGCTATTACAGCTTTATGCATATAAACCTGCCAATACATAAGACGTCTTGCTATAAGAAATTTCTCAAGTGAATAGATGCCTTTTTCATCTATTACCAGGGAATCATCTACTACATTAAGCATCTGTATTATCCGGTCTGAACCGACAGATCCTTCAATAACCCCTGTGAAAAAAGAGTCTCTGCGTAAATAATCCAGTCTGTCCATATCAAGCTGACTGGCTATCAGTTCATGGAAAAATCTCCTCTCATAAGTACCTTTAAATATCTCAATTGCCAGATCAAGTCTGCCCTTGAATTCTCTGTTGAGCATTTGCATAAGGAATAAAGAAAGATCCTCATGAGTAATACCGTTTATAATAGTCCTCTCAAGTGAATGGGAAAAAGGTCCGTGGCCTGCATCATGCAAAAGGATGGCACATAAAACAGCCTCTTCTTCATCAGAAGAAATTTTCGTTCCTTTGTTCTTTAATGTTTTGACAGCAATATCCATCAGATGCATAGCTCCCAGACAATGTTGAAAACGAGTATGGTTAGCTCCCGGATAGACAAAACTGGTCAGGCCCAACTGCTTAATGTTCCTTAATCTCTGAAACCAGGGATGTTCAATAAGATCAAATATGAGATCAGAGGGAATATTTATAAATCCATAAACCGGATCGTTAATAATTTTTCGTTTGTTTGTTTTATAGGCCACATTAAAAATATTAGCATACAAAAATATGAATTTTATATGCAACATTTGGAATAATTGACGTCTTTATAACATTAAAGAAAAGAACAATCCCTTATCTTTCTTTTTTAATGATTATTGAAATAGAAAATCTAAGCAAGGTATATCCTAATGGCAATCATGCCCTTAAAGAAATAAATCTCAAGTTCGGGAGGGGTATGTTTGGTTTACTGGGGCCTAACGGAGCTGGAAAATCAACCCTGATGAAGATAATGGTAACCCTTCTGAAACCCTCTTCAGGCAGAATACTCATTGATGGAAAAGATATTCAGTACCACAGAAAGCTCTTACGCGGTATACTTGGCTATCTGCCCCAGGATTTCAGGTTTTTTTCTTCTCTTAAAACATGGGAATTCCTTGATTATTCAGGTTCTCTGACAGGAATGAAGAACAGGAAAAAGCGTATGTCGGAAGTTGACAGGCTGCTTGACCAGGTTGGATTATTCGAAGTCCGCGACAGACAGGCCAATAAACTGTCAGGAGGTATGAAAAGACGGCTGGGAATAGCCCAGGCTCTTATTGGCAATCCATCTGTAATAGTTGTTGACGAACCCACTACCGGCCTAGATCCTGACGAGAGAATAAGATTCAGAAACATTCTTTCACAGTTGTCACAAAACAATGTTACAATAATCCTTTCAACACATATTGTGGGTGATATCTCGTCAACATGCCAGAGCATGGCACTCCTTAACAAAGGAGAACTGGTTTTCTCAGGACCCCCGGAAAACCTGATTAAAAAGGCAGAAGGCCACGTATTTAACCTTAGCCTTTCACCTGTGGAATACGAAAAAGCAAAAGATCAATACGATATTATATCTACAATACCTACAGAAAATGGGTGGGATGTGCAGATTGTTTCAGATAAGACACCGGTATATGAATCACTGGCTATCACTCCCGGCATAGAACATGCTTATGTCTATTACATGGAACACAGGTTACAAACCCATTTAAGCGAGTAATGAACAATATATCCTTTTTTCACAATATAAAAACCATTGCCCGCTACGAAGCAACAATTCTCAGAAGAAGTCTCTTCTTCAGGCTTTTTTCAATAGGAGCCCTGCTTATCTTCACTTTCTTGAATCTGGGTCTATTCTCCCCTATAGGAGATGAATCATGGGAGCTTGTTGCCATCCCCTCTTCCGTTCCTCTGCTGAATTTGTATCTGCTTAATATAGCACAGTCAGTTCTTGTTATCTTTCTCGCAGCTGATTTCCTCAGAAGAGACAAAAAGATTGACACCAATGAGGTCCTTTATACCCGGCCTATGTCAAACCTTGAATATGTGACAGGTAAAACATGGGGTATACTCAAATTGTTTCTCGGCCTGGATATAATAATACTTCTTATAGCACTGATCATTAATGTCATTTCGAAAAGCATGACAGTCGATCTGCTGTCTTATGTCACATACCTGATAATAATATGTGTACCTACTTTACTCTTCAGCCTCGGTCTTTCCTTCTTGTTAATGCTGATACTGAGAAACCAGGCCCTTACCTTCCTTATCCTCCTGGGTATTGCGGCACTTAATCTGTTCTGGCTCTATTACCGTTTTGGGTCTTTTTTCGATTACATGGCTTTTGGCCTTCCTGTGTTTAAATCCGGAGTTATCGGATTCGATAATCCGGAACTTATTATCAATCAGCGTCTGATGTATGGTTTGCTGGGTATTTCTCTTGCCTGTGCGTCTGTTCTCCTTTTCAACAGGCCTCCTCAGTCAAAAATCCATACCGGGGTAAGCATTGCCCTGATGATCTTCACATTTGCCGGTTCATTCATCTGCGGATTAAATACTGTTTCACTTTATAAAACAGCACTCCATGACAGGAAAATGGTTATTGAAGCCGCCAGGGAATTTGAACATTCCGAAACCCTTTCCCTGACTTCTGCTTCCATTGATCTGTTACATGCAGGGGAAACCATACAGGCCACTGCCACACTTTCCTTGACCAATAACAATAACGATTCAATAGATAAGTACTTCTTTTCACTGAACCCGGGACTAAAAATCAACAGTATCGTCCGTAATAATACTGAGTTGAAATACAGAACAGTGAATCATATCACTGAGGTGGAAGCCCAAAAACCATTATATCACGGACAAACTGATTCAATAACTATTTCCTATTCGGGTACTATAAATGAAGCATTCTGTTATCCCGACTATTCAGGCAGTATAAATGACAATCCTTACAGTATAGAATTTCTGAATGTCAACAAACGACAGGCTTTTCTCACAGAAAGATATGTTCTTCTGACCCCTGAGACTCACTGGTATCCTGTGCCCGGATTAAACTACTATCCGTCTAATCCCGCCAGGATAAAGGTTGATTTCACCAGTTTTCACCTGCGGGTAAATACTTCTGAAGGATTAAGAGCTGTTTCACAGGGGCTGATGAAAAAAGAAGGTGACTGTTTCTGTTACAGTCCTGAATCGCCTCTCACCGGACTTACCCTCGCTATAGGGAATTATTGTTCCGACACCCTGGAAGTAGATTCTATAAATTACATCATCCATTATTTCGAAGGTAATGATTATTATAAAAATGATCTCTCCGGACTGAAGGACACAATGTCATATCTTGTTTCCGGTATCATGAGAGAACTGGAAGCAACTTTTTCCACCACCTACCCCTTTAAAACACTAAGCTTCCTGGAGGTTCCTGTTCAGTTCTATTCATATCCCAGGATGAGTACCCAGACAAGAGCTGAATTACAGCCCTCAATGGTGCTTTTGCCTGAAAAGCTGGTAACCATGAGAAATGCCGGTTTCCGGAAACAAATGATCAGGCAGAAAAAAAGAATGGCCAGAAATAATCAGATCATAACCGATAAAGATCTTCAGGTCAGACTATTTAACGATTTTATCAGAAATTCATTTATCAGCGGAGAAAATTTCAGATACATCGACGGAGTGGCTATAAATGAACCTGTACGTTACAGACTGTCCCCCAGTTTCTATTTCTTCAGGAATAATTTTTACTCATTTAAATACCCGGTAATAAACGCAGTGTTTGAGTCTCATCTGCAAAAAGTGACTCCACCGTCACAGACTACAGGTTATTATGGTTCGACACCTGGATTAAGCGATTATGATAAGGCTAACCTTGTCCTCAGTAATTACAGTTTAAATGAAATTCTGTCAAAAAACCCTTCAAGTGATACAATCAGAAAGATACTGACACTGAAAGGTGATTACCTTTTCAATCTGCTCAGGGCAAAAGCAGGTATTGATGAATTCAATACATGGTTTAAAAAATATATTGACAATAATCAGTTTAGAAGTGTAAGTGCTGACCAGTTTAACAAGGATATAAAAAACAATTTCGGTTTTGAGTTTTATCCCTTTCTTGATGAGTGGTTTAATGCAAAAGAACAAGCAGCGTTTAATATAACAAGCTTACAGGTGTCACAGATAATTATCGACAACAGGCAGAGATACCAGGTCACTTTCACTGCATCAAATCCTGAACCTGTAGCGGGACTGTTCACTGTATCATTCAGAACAGGTCCTGTGGGCGGCAGAAGTGGATTGCGTGGCGGAGCTCCTTTATTAATGGCTGCTGAAGGAGGAAGTAATAATAGCAATGATGGCGGGAGCAATATTCCTGATGCTTCAAATATTTCAAAAATAGTGGTTTTAGGGCCGGGAGAAGCCAGAAAAGTAGGCCTGACACTGGATGCAGAACCCAGAGTGATGATGGTCAATACGCTCGTCTCCAAAAATATTCCCGGATTAATTGTCTGGAACATAAATAATATTAATAATTCTCCTGCCGGGACGAAGCCTTTCGAAGGAGAAATACTGCTTGAATCAATCCCTGATTACAGTAATCCGCTTGAGATTATTGTTGATAATGAAGATCCGGGTTTTATCGTAAATGAAAAAACAGATAACAGCCCTCTGAAAAGAATATTAGGGATCAGCAATGAGAATTCTTTTTCCTATCAACAAATAAATCAAAGGTATGCACCCGAACACTGGCAACCTGTTGTGCAACCGGATTACTATGGGAAATACATCCTTTCCGCTGTATATACACGATCAGGTAATAACACTCAGGAAGCATCATGGAATGCTGTCATCAGAGAACCGGGTTATTACAATATATATTTTTATGTCGGAAAAGCAATTGAACAGGACATCAGGAGAGACAGGACAGGTGGTCCGGCAGGAGAAAGTCAGGGAAGGCCAACTCGTCCCGTGTCAACAGGTGGAGATGTAAGTCCGGCTGATCAGTCAGTAAAAGACATACACCTTAAAATATACCATAATGAAGGCATTGAAGAACTTACATTTGATTATCAGAATGCCCGGGGCGGATGGAATAACCTGGGAAGATATTACCTGTCTTCCGATACTGCCAGAGTTGTGATTACAAACATGTCAGAAGGAAAATATGTTATTGCTGATGCAGTCAGGTGGGTAAAAGATTTTTAACAGCACAAAAAAGATACTGTCATCTATTATCTTTAATATTATCAAACAAAATAATAATGAATTTATTCTTAGTAAAAAAACCCTGCGGAATTATTATAACAGCCATAGTTTTATTATCATGCTCTTTAAATATATCCGCACAAAAAGGACTGACTCTTGAAGAATCTTTGGCTGTTGCCGAATCAAACAGTCCCACGATGAAAAAGACCAGGCTGAATCTGATAAGAAATCAGGAAAATCTCAATGCACAAAATGCATCGTTGAAATCACAGTTTTCATTATCGGTCAACCCCTTAAGCTTTAGTCAGGACCGGTCGTTCAACGACCTTATTTCAGCATGGAATACTACCAAAACGACAGAAAGTTTTGGTGTCTTTACAGTGTCACAACCCATACTCCTTACTGATGCCAGAATATCTCTGATGAATAAGTTCGGGTATGTTGATTCTTACAGCGAGTATTCAAATACCACCAATACAGGATTCAGCAACAGCCTTTCACTGAATCTGGAACAACCCCTCTTTACATATAACAGGACCCGCCTTCAGTTAAAAGAACTGGAACTGGCACTTGAAGATGCACAACTCAATTATGCCATTCAGCTGCTGTCTCTCGAACAACAGGTCTCAATTTACTTCTATAATGTTTATCAGAAACAACAGAGTCTGGAAATAGACAAACAGGCTTATGAGAATATGCAGAAGAGTTATGATATTATAAAAAACAAAGTTGACGCAGGTCTGTCGGCACGCGAAGAAATATTTCAGGCTGAACTTAATCTTGCTTCTTCTAAATCAAATTACGAAAACAGTATGGTTTCCTTCGAGAATGCCAAAGATGAATTCAAAATACTGATAGGGTTGAGTCTCTTTGAAGATCTTATTGTTTTGACAAACATTGCAGTTGATACCGTTAATGTTGATATTGCTTTTGCCATTGATAAAGGTCTTGCCAACAGGATGGAATTGCGACAGAGACAGATCAATATAGAAAATGCTGAATTCAACCTGATACAAACCAAAGCCCTTAATGAATTCAGGGGACAACTAAACTTGTCAGTCGGGTTGTTTGGTGACAACAGAAACATTGCCAATATATATGATAATCCTACAGATAATGAAAGTGTCTCTCTTTCACTCACTATTCCCTTGTGGGACTGGGGAGAAAGAAAATCAAGGATAAAAGCATCAGAAGCATCAATCGAAGCATCAGAAATATCCTTTGAAGAGGAGCAGAACAACATTATCCTCGGCATCAGACAGGTTTGCAGAAACCTTATCAATCTTCGAAATCAGATAGAGATAGCGCGTCAGAATGTCGTCAACGCACAACTGACTTACGATCTTAATCTGGAAAAATACAGGAACGGTGATCTTACAGGAATGGACCTCAATATTTTTCAGAACCAACTCTCTGAACAACAAATAGCCTATACCAATGCCCTGATATCATATAAGCTTGAGTTGCTGAATCTTAAGATCCAGACCCTTTATGATTTTGAGAAGAGTCAACCAGTCGCTCCGGTAAAAACTTTATAATACAATAAACAGAAGAAAAGAAGATGGGCTTTTTAATAAGGATAGAATAAACAGGTATCGTTAAAAAAATAAACGTATGAAAAGAATAATTATACTGATTGCAGCTACGCTTACTGTACTTACAGGATGCAGAAACCAGGATCAAAACCTTTCTCCTGACATTGAAATACCAGTCTCTGTTCAGGAAATACGCCCGGGTTCTATTGAGGAATTTATAAATACCACAGGCACTGTCTATCCAAAAGGTGAAACAGAGCTTAAATCCAAAATAGCTGCATCTTATTATCTTCAAAAAAACCCTCAAACGGGTAAGCTCTGGCAGATGGGTGACAGAGTTAATGCAGGAGCAATAATAGCCAGACTGGAAGACAGGGAATTTGAGCTTTCGGTTAAGCTTGAAACCAATCAGTTAAATCTTGAGCTTGCCGAAAGTGAGCTAAGGAAACAGGAATCTCTGTATGAAAAAGGTGGAGTAACCCTCAAGGAACTTAAGGCTGCAAGTATAGAATATGAAAATGCAAAGACGAATGTTGAGAATGCAAAGCTGCAAATGGATAAAACCATGATAGTAGCTCCCATCGATGGAGTCATTGTCGATCTTTCTTATTATACACAGGGAATACAGGTTGAAACAGGATCAGCCATAGCAAAAATCATGGACTATCGGACGATGTATATGGAAGTGCAGCTTCCTGAAAAATACATCTCATCTGTAAGGCCCGGACAGACTGTACGTCTGACAAATTATACCATTCCCGAAGATACTGTCAGAGGCCTGATTGCACAACTCTCACCTGCAATTGATCCGGATTCAAGAACATTCAAAGGCAACATACAGATTAATAACTCTTCTTATCTTCTGAGGCCTGGCATGTTCGTCAAGGCTGATATTGTCACTAACCGGAAAGATTCTGTAATAGTTATACCTAAAGATATTATCCTGTCGCGGCAAAGAGGCAAAACTGTTTTCATTGTTGACAGAGGGCTGGCTGAAGAAAGGATTCTGGAAACGGGGCTTGAGAATCTTACTGAGATAGAGGTCACAAGGGGCCTGACTATCAACGATCGTATTGTCATCAGTGGATTTGAGACACTCAGCAACAAGTCAAAAGTGAAAATAGTAATGTAGCAGGCATGAATAAAATTGCTCAATTTGCAGTAAAATACCCGGTTACCGTACTTATGCTGGTTCTGGGTATAGGTCTTCTGGGATTCATCTCTTTTGGCAGGCTGGGAACAGATCTCTTCCCTGATCTTAACAATCCCCGGATATATATTGAATTGTCAGCCGGAGAAAAACCTCCTGAGGAAATAGAAAAGAATTATGTCGATCTCATTGAAGCCCTTTGCATGCGACAAAGTGACGTGATCCAGGTATCTTCCGTCTCCGGAACAGGCTCTGCTCTGATTACTGTTGAATATACCTGGAAAAAGGATATGGATGAAGCTTTTCTCGATCTTCAGAAAGAGCTCAATTCTTTTGCCCAGAATTCAGATATGGAAGATTTCACTATCTCGCAAAACGATCCCAATGCTTCTCCGGTAATGATAATAGGATTAAGGAACAGCAAAATAAGTAATATGGATGAATTACGTAAGGTAGCCGTCAATTATATACGTAATGAGCTGGTCAGGCTGGAAGGGATAGCCGATATTACAATTACCGGAGATGAAGAAGAAGAGATTGTAGTGGAAACAAATAATTATCTTCTTGAATCATTCGGGCTCACATCTGACGTCATCGCGACCCGGATAAGTGCATATAACAGGAATGTCTCGGGAGGATCAATAGTGGATATGGGTATCCGGTATACCGTGAAGGGTATAACAGCGCTTAGCGATATACACGATCTTGAAAATATCATTGTAGGCTTTATTCAGCCATCGTCATCTGCTTCATCTGCGGCCCCTGTTCCCTCTGCCTCACAATTTTCTCCTTCGTCTGCGGAATCTTCTGTTCCATCAGCATCTGCAAGGGTCCCTGTTTACCTTAAAGACGTGGCAATTATCAGAAAGGGTAATAAGGAGCCCGACAATATAGTAACCATCAACGGCGAAAGATGTATCGGATTATCAGTATTTAAAGAGCCGGAATACAACACTGTAGATGCAGTCGGCAGCCTGATCGAAGAACTGGAAAATCTTGAAAAAGCTTTGCCCGGATATGACTTTATCATAATACAGGATCAGGGAAAATATATACATAATGCTATTAATGAGGTTAAAAATACACTTATCACAGGTATAATTCTGGCAATAATTGTACTGTATATTTTTCTGAGAAGAGCAGGAACAACTCTTGTAATAAGTATCGCGATCCCTGTTTCTATAATTGCCACATTCAACCTGATGTATTTCAGCAATCTCACCCTTAACATAATGACATTAGGGGGTCTTGCCCTGGGAGCTGGGATGTTGGTTGACAATGCTATTGTTGTACTGGAAAACATTACCAGACTAAGAGAGGAAGGGATGCCTCTAAGAGAGGCAGTTATAAACGGGACCGGCCAGGTGGGAGGAGCTATTGCTGCCTCGACATTAACAACCATTGTGGTATTTCTTCCAATCGTTTACCTGCAGGGTCCATCAGGAGAAATGTTCAAAGACCAGGCCTGGACAGTTGCCTTTGCACTTATTTCCTCCTTTTTTGTAGCAATGCTTGTTATCCCCATGCTGGTATCAACCATTTTCTCCGACAGAAACAAAAAAATTGGTATCTCCTCTTCTGTCCATTTCAAGGGGTATAAAAATTACCTTGAGAAAGTCATAAAAAAAAGAGGTCTGGTTGTAATACTATCACTAATACTGCTTGCAGGATGTGCACTGATAATACCGTCACTCGGAAGTGAGTTCATGCCAAAAACCGAATCTGCTGAATTCACAGTCAACCTGACCCTGCCTCAGGGGACCAGCCTGGAACGGACTTACAGCACTGCAACAAGAGTTGAAAACATCATCAGAGAAATGGCAGGAGAAACACTGGAAACCATCTATTCCCAGACAGGAGAAAGCGAAAAGTCCTCTTTTGCCAGTGATGAAAAAACCGGAGGAGAAAATTTCGCTTCTCTTAAAGTAATACTTAAGGAAGATTTCGCTTCTGAATCTGAAAAAATCATTAGCCTTATTGATGGCCAGCTTGGGATAATCCCAGGTATTGATGTTAGTTTTTCCCGTGAAGAAAGCGCATTACAGGCTTCTCTGGGAATTACTGAATCGCCTTTTATCCTTGAGGTAGCCGGAAATGATTACTCTGTCCTCGGGAAAATAATACGTGAAGCTGACTCCCTGCTTAACGATTCTCCCGGACTTTTCAACTTTAGTTCATCTATGGATGAAGGCCTTCCTGAAATTGAGATTGCAATCGACCGCTTTAAAGCCAGCTATTATAATGTGACAGCTGAAAATATAACCAGCCAGGTAAAAAACTACCTGGAAGGTCCCATTGCAGGAAGCTTCGAGGAAGATGGAGAAATGAAGGACATTAGTATAAAACTGCAGGATATATCTCTTAATCAGTTAAAAGATCTGATGATAACAGCCGGAAATGTAAAAGTGCCTCTGAGCGAACTTGCAGAAATAAATATTATCCTTTCTCCAAGAGAGATAACACGAAGAAATCAGAACAGAACCAGTTATCTGTATGCAGATATAAATGACGATTTTCCTCTCGATAAAGTTATAAGGCAGGCACGAACAGCGGTCAGCGGAATATCTCTTCCGGCAGATTACAAAATGGAATTTACCGGAGAAGAACTAAAGAGAAAAGAATCGATGTCCAATCTTTCTTTTGCACTGATGCTTTCTCTTATACTGGTCTTTATGGTCCTTTCGGCACAGTTTGAATCCATCATTCAACCGTTCATTATCATGCTTACCATACCTCTGGCTGGTGTCGGAACAATCCTGACCTTTTTCCTTCTCAATAAGACCCTCAATATGATGGCTTACATCGGCATTATAATGTTGGGTGGTATTGCGGTGAATAATGCCATAATACTCATTGACCGGATAAATCAGCTAAGAGATAACGGTATGGGCCGTAAAGAAGCTATTGTAACAGCCGGAGCCCAGAGGATCAGACCTATTATCATGACAAGCCTTACAACGATCCTTGCTCTTTTTCCCCTGACTCTGGGTATAGGTGAGAGCGCATCACTACGATCTCCCATGGCTCTTGCAGTTATAGGAGGTTTGTTATCATCAACATTGCTCACTTTAATGGTTATACCATGTGTCTACTGGCTCCTTGACAGTTTCAGTGCCTGGATTACCGGGAAAAGAAAAGAAACAAATCTCAACTGTTAACTCCACGGAAAATAAGACTATGGACTTTATCCTGAAAAGAAGAATTCTTATCGTGATGCTTTTTGCAGGGCTTACTATGCTGGGGTATGTATCATACAAAAGGCTGCCTGTGGAACTGCTTCCCAATACAGAGTTCCCTGCACTTTTTGTACAGATACTTCCCATGACCGAGACGGACCCGGACTATATGGAGAAACAGGCAGTTATTCCGGTTGAAGGTGCGGTAGGCACACTGGAAGGCATAGAAAAACTGGAGACCACAATTACATCAAGATACGGAATAATCACTGTTTATTATAATCAAAAAGCAAATCTCAAATATGCCTACCTGAAACTGCAGGAGAAAATTGCTCTTGTAAAAACAACAATACCTGATAATTTTCAAATCAATGTAGTTAAAATTGATATAAGACAACTGACAAATCAGTTTATGGAACTGCAGGTACGGGGTGAAGGCGGTGTTAACAGGATACGTAATATTGTGGATCGCGAAATACGTCCTGAACTGCAGAATATTGACGGGATAGCTGATGTTGAAGTATATGGAGGACAGGAAAACTCGATAGAGGTAAGACTTGATCGCAAAGCATGTAAAGCTTACGGAATAAGCATGAATCAGGTTGCAGGCCTCCTGAATGACAATAGCAGGGAAAAAATCTTTGCAGGTAAAATTTCAGGTATCGACAGAGAATTATTTGTTAACATAAGCTCTGAATATACTGATGTAGGTGATATCGGGAATATCACAGTTAAGCAGGAGGGCCCTGTTCTACTTCGCGATATAGCCCAAATTGTTTTTGGTGTCAGACAGGAAGAGTCTTATAGTCGTGTCAACGGAATGGATGCCGTTACAATGACTCTGGTAAATGACAACCAGGCTAATCTGATTGATCTGTCCCACAGAACTCTTGAACAAATAGATATACTGAACGGCCAAATGAAGTCTATGGATGTCATGATCGTTGTTCAGAACAACAGTGCAGAATTAATGGAGAAAAACATCAGTGAGATTATTAATCTTGCTCTGGCAGGAGGATTACTGGCTGTACTGATCCTTTGGTTTTTCCTGAGAAACTTAAGACTGGTATCAATCATTGCCATCTCAATTCCTGTATCTGTATATACTGCGTTCAATTTCTTCTATGCTGCAGGTATAACAATCAACAGTCTGACCCTTGTAGGAATGGCTCTTGCAATAGGTATGCTTGTTGACAATTCTGTGGTGGTACTTGAAAATGTTTACCGTCTGGCCGGGGATGGTTTTAGCAATGAAACGGCGGTAAAACAGGGGAGTACCGAAGTACGGAGATCAATATTTGCTGCAACACTAACTACACTCATCATTTTTCTCCCTTTTGTTTTTTCTTCAAACTTTGCCATAAAACTGGTCATAAGAAATATCAGTGTATCAATTATTTCTACTCTGTTAATATCCCTTCTTACAGCTCTGCTCCTCATCCCTATGGCTACCTATTTCCTCCTTTCCAAGAGCAAAAACGGCAAGTCGCAAATCTATCAGAAGCTCTCTGTTCACAACAGACTGATACAGGCATACAGTCTTGTGCTAAAGGCCAGCATGAGACATCCTGCAGTTACTATAATAGGGACTCTCGTATTGTTTTTTTCTGCCCTTCTTATAAGCCTTACCCTAAGCCTGAATAATCCCCGTGAGATTGATACTCCCAGCTTCAGACTCTCTGTAACAATGCCAGCCGGATCAACCCTTTCAGGAACAGATGCTGTTGTTACCCAAATAGAAAACCGGCTTGCTGAAATACCTGAACAAAAAGATATTATTTCCAGGATTGAAGAAGACAGGGCCACTGTCATAATAAACCTGGCAAAAGATTGGAATAAAAACAGTAAACGTGAGCTTGCCGGCATAAAAAATGATATAAGTGAGAAAACAAAAAATATAACCGGGGCTGAGGTAAATCTTGATGAACTATCGGCCAGTGGAGGTTTTATGTCCACAGAAGAAAATTCCGAAGAACAGATGGGAGGTAATATCATGAACCTTCTTGGTCTTGGCTCACAAAATGAAAAGATAATAATTAAAGGTCAGGATTTTGAAAATATGCGCAGACTGGCAGAAGATATTGAAGCCTCCCTGGATAATCTGCAGTCAATAAATAATGTCAGTCTTAATATCCAGTCTGCAAGCCCGGAAGTTCATCTTAATTTCGATATGGATTACATAAACCGTTCAGGCTTCTCCCTCAATGATATCTCTGCAGCCCTCTTAACATTCGGACGTGAATATACATCAGGAGCTACATTCAGTGACGGAACCGACAGCTATTCAATAATACTCAAATATGAAGATGATGAAGGCAGGAGTGATGATAATGACAAGACAATAGATGATCTGATAAACCTTGAAGTATCTTCTTCTGAAGGTTCAATAGCCTCCATGGACGACCTGGCAGATATAATCTATTCTTATGGAATGGGCAATATTCATCGCGAAAACCAGGAAAAGCAGATCACTGTCACCTATGCTTTTAAAGATGAAATAAACGATTCGAAAGAGCTGCTTGAAAACGCAAGAGAAGAAATCGAAAATGTTGTAGCGGCTCTTAATCATTCAACAAGCCTTGCAGTCGAAGTGATACATGAAGAAGATGCCCTCAGGGATTTTTACTCTCCTCTTAAAATTGCCTTTATCCTTATCTTTATGGTTCTTGCTGCAGTTTTCGAATCATTGTGGATTCCTTTCGTACTTCTATTAAGTATCCCTCTGGCTGGTCTCGGTTCAATAATTTCACTTATTCTGACAGATAATTCCCTGCTTAACCTGAACACCCTGATCGGCTTTCTTATTTTACTCGGTATTGTTGTTAATAATGGTATTATTCTTATCGATTATACCAGGGTTTTAAGAAACAGGGGCTACAGACGTTCAAGGGCACTCATGATAGCCGGGATGGCAAGGCTAAGGCCGATACTAATCACGGCCGCAACCACTGTCATTGCCCTTATTCCTCTTGCAATGGGTAAAACTGAATATGTATCGGTAGTCGGTGCTACTTTCGCCATCACAGTCATAGGAGGTCTTGCAATGAGCTCACTTCTGACCCTGGTATTTATTCCAACATTTTATTCAGGTCTTGAAAATTCACTGGAGTGGATTAAATCTCTATCCTGGAAAAACAAAATCATCCAGGGAATCATACTTATATTGCTATTATTCATTATATACAGATTAATAGATAAATTTCTATGGCAGCTCATCACAACGATCCTTGCCCTGATAGTTGTTCCATCAGGAACATGGTTTGTACTCAACAGTCTGAGAAAAGCCAGAGAAACTGTTATTCCCAAAAATGAAAAAATCAGTATCCATATTCAGAGTCTGGTAAAAATATATGACAGGGAAAACAGATGGCAAAGAGAATGGAAAGCCGGTGCCAGGATAAGAGAACGCCTCGGATACAATAACAAATACACTGACTGGAAAGATCTGTCAAATTTATTATGGCAACTGCCGGTTTTTGTTTTCATAATATATTTTACCTACCTCTATCTTAAGAAAGGTTTCTGGATATTTTCTTTCAGTATTGTTACCTGGCTCTTTCTGTCAGGACAATGGAACTCCGTCAGGAAAGTTCTTGCAAATAAATATTCAGAAGAGAAAAACCGTCTGATTAAAACAGTCATAAGAATTTCCGGTTTTGTTGTTATCTGGATCATCCCAATGTGTAATCTTATATTTTTCTACTTAAAATGGAATAATATCGCTACTGTTCTGTTTATAGGATTATTATGGTATTCCTCCCTTATAATATATAAAACAGGGAACAGACTGACGAGAGACAAAACAGATATAAACCGCCTTCAGGGCAGGTTTAAAAGTTTGCGAAAAACTTTCTATAAGGCAGTTGCTTCTGTCCCTATTATCGGCAAAAAGAAAACACCTTTCAAGGCACTTAACTGTATTTCTCTTAACATTGGTAACGGAATGTTTGGTTTGCTGGGTCCTAACGGGGCAGGTAAAACCACTCTTATGAGAATTATATGCGGCATACTGGAACAGAGTTACGGGAAAGTATGGATCAACGGACTGGATACTCAGGAAAAGCGGGAAGAACTGCAGGGACTGATTGGCTATCTCCCTCAGGAATTCGGAAGTTATGAAAACATGACAGCCCATGAATATCTGCATTATCAGGCTATGTTAAAGAATATAACTGATCTGAAAGCCCGTGAAGAAAGGGTTAATTATGTCCTCAGATCAGTTCATATGGAAGAACGCAGGCATGAAAAGATAGGCTCATATTCAGGAGGGATGAAACAGAGAATAGGAATAGCTCTTATCCTTCTGCATCTTCCCAGGATACTTGTTGTTGATGAACCTACTGCCGGCCTGGATCCAAGAGAAAGAATCAGATTCCGAAACCTGCTGGCAGAACTGAGTCGTGAGCGGGTAGTGATTTTTTCAACCCATATTATTGAAGACATATCAAGCTCCTGTAATAAAATTGCAGTCATGGACAAAGGCAAACTCCGATATACCGGCAAGCCTGTTGATATGATCAAAGAAGCGGAAGGACATGTATGGCAATTTTATATTCCGGAAAAAGACTTTGGGAAATTTGTTAAGGAAAATCTTGTAGTACACCATATGTTGGAAGGAGAAAAAATAAGGGTGCGTGTTATTTCTGAATTCAGGCCATGGGAAGAAGCTGTTGCGGCAACACCTAACCTGGAAGATGCATATCTCTGGCTATTGAGAAGAACATAATAATAAAAACATGATCAAAAAAATCTCTAACCTTTTTATTCTTATCCGGATGATGATCTTCTATAATCTGAGGATCATATTTGCGAATAAATTCATGTGGTTTCTTGCCGGATCAATATTTTTTTACCTTGGTTTGTCTGTCTTATATGTTTTCACGAACGACATATCAGAAATGTCCGACCTCTATGGCGTATTTCTTTTTTCGGGCATCCTTCTCGTCTTTTATCCTTCAACCTTTGGAATCCAGAATGATCAGGATGCACGCACCATAGAGATACTTTTCGGTATCCCCGATTACAGATATAAGGTTTGGCTGGTAAGAATAATTCTGATATTTCTTATTGCTTTTGTTATTATGCTGATCTTCACTTTTATCTCTTCTGTCCTGATTGTACGCTTTCCTATTATCCCTGTAACTGTTCATGTAATGATACCAGTTCTGTTTATAGGGATGATGTCATTTATGTTTTCAACCCTTATCAGAAACGGCAACGGGACAGCAGTGGTAATGATTATTTTTGGATTCTTTTTTATGATCCTTGATGACCCTTTGTTAAAAAGCCAGTGGAACCTGTTTCATAATCCATTCAATACAGCTTATGGGGTCAGTGAGGCTACATGGGCAATTATCACTTTGAAGAACCGCATAATTCTTATCACAGCTTCAGTTTTATTCCTTTTAGCTGCCTTATTCAATCTTCAGAGGAGGGAAAAATTTATATAGGGAATTGTCTTTTTTTAAGTATCCCTATCTGCCATTTAAGAACAAAAAGTGTTAGCAGGGAAGATGAAAAATCTGATACAGGTCCCCCCAGCCAGACACCATCAAGCCCTATGAAACGCGGAAGAATAAGAAGGGCAGGGATCAGGAAGAGGACCTGCCGTGTAAGAGAAAGGAATATTGAGAATCTGGCTTTACCTATAGACTGGAAGAAACTGGATGTAACCATTTGAAATCCTACAATGGGAAACACCATGAGGTTTAATCGCATGCCCCGTACTGTCAGACCAATGAGATCGGGACTTTTTGTAAAAGCCCTTGCTATCATTCCGGGAAAGATCTCAGCAAACAGAAACATAAAGCTTGTTACAGCAGTGGCAGCAAACACTGTCATTTTGAAAGCCTTAAGCACACGTTCGGTTTTCAGTGCCCCATAATTATAACCAACTATGGGCTGCATCCCCTGGTTAAGTCCCACTACTACCATTGCAGCAAGATTGGTTATACTGTACACTATACCGAAAGCACCTACAGCCAGATCACCTCCATATCTGCCAAGACTGATATTTATTAATGTTATAACTATACTACCGGCTATAAGCATAAGGAAATTAGACATTCCAATTGAAATAATATCACCTATTATCAATTTCTTAAGCTTCATGTAACCTGGCAGAAAGTGAACAAAACTCTTTCCTTTAACAAAATGTACTACTACAGTGATAGTTCCTGCAATCTGTGACAACACCGTTGCAATGGCTGCACCACGTATACCCCAGCCCAGAAAGAAAATAAAAAACGGATCCAGAATAAGATTGACGCCAACAGTAATGAGGGTAGTAACCATAGCCTTTGAGGGATAGCCTGATGCCCTCATAATATTATTCATCCCAAGATAAAGATGAGTAAAAACAGTGCCGGCCAGAACAACCTGCATATACTCCCTGGCATAGGGAAATGTATCTATACTTGCTCCGAGGGCATACAAGAGCGGTTCAAGAAAAATCAAAGCAATCAGACCTACGGAGATCCCCAGAATGATATTCAACATAACTGCATTACCGAGAATTTGTGTTGCCCCTCTCCTGTCGTGTTGTCCCAGACGTATAGATACCATAGCACTGGCACCAACACCAACCATTGCACCAAAAGCCGCTGTAATATTCATCAGGGGAAAGGTTAAAGCCAAACCCGATATGGCGAGAGGACCTACACCCTGACCAATGAAGATCCTGTCGGTGATATTGTACAATGATGCTGCTGAAGTAGCAATGATAGCAGGCAAAGAATAACTCAGGAGTAACTTACCCAGCTTTTCATTCCGCAGATCATCAGCACTACCTTTCATTATCTTTTCTTATATTTAACCTGCAAAGGAAATATAAATAATCTTCTCCTTCTTTGTTTTTTTAAAATGAGTATCAGGAATTATACACAATATTGCAGAGATTTTGGCTTCGCCGGGTGCTCTCCGGTCCGCGAATACAGAATTAAGAAAAAGAATCATTCATCTGACAGAATAATACCAATGATATGCTGAAAATAATTATTATCTCATCAAGTGTAAGAATAAACAGGAAGAGCCATGTTGTTGCATCATATTTCGAGAATTATCTCTTAGAGAATGATCTCTCGGATGCAGAGATACTTGATCTTAAGAAATACAACTTCCCTCTTTTTAATGAAAGACTTCGTTTTCAGGAGAGTCCTTCACCCGCCACACTCACATTTGCTGAGAAAGTACGTGAAGCTGATGGCGTAATCATTGTAACTCCTGAATACAATGGCGGCTATCCGGCCAGTCTGAAAAATATCATTGATCTGTTAACCGATGAATGGCGTCATAAACCGGTAGCAATATCGACAGTATCTGATGGTATCTTCGGTGGTTCACAGGTAATTACTTCACTTCAGTTTACTCTCTGGAAAATGAAAGCCCTGACTGTTCCTGCTATGTTTCCGGTACCGAGGGTAGACGACCTTTTCAATAAAGACGGTTTGCCTGTAGATAAGTCTGCCCTTGACAAAAGAGCTGCTTCTTTTATTAAAGAACTCTTCAAATGTATTACCGCCGCTAAAGCAGGACCATTATGATGTACGCTAAGGGAATATCCTAATCGTATTAACTTCTATCGTCCCGGGATAGGTGCCCGGTTCAATGAACCATCAGTCTGAAATACAAAGATAAAATCAATGATATCTTCCTTTCTTATTACTTCCTCCTGCAAAACAGATGGAGTATTACAGAAAGCCAGTTCCGAATCTGTAACAAATTCCGCTTTCACTTCAAAGCAGTTGACCCTTGTCAAAGGTTTCAAAACCATTTCTGCTATGCTTATTATGGTAAAACAGCTCTTTCCCCTCCTGATAACGGTTGAACAATCCTATTACTTGCAGCTATCTCGTCTCATCTTGATGTCATTTCTGAAGGAACACCCTTGAAATTACCTATCAGATTACCTCCTCCGGATTCCTGCTCTATTGATAAATTGACAGCAATATAATAATCCCCATCCCTTTTTTCAATAGTGAGAGAACCTGCTGAAAATGACAATCCCTGCGTTTTACCACCCGGATTGGGATAAAACCCTGCAGTAAAACCTTCATTACACGATGCGCCCATAGTGAAAGTGCCTTCAGGTATTGTAGTAACTGCAGAAGTATTATATACTTCAAGTATTATTGCTGCAGAAGGATAAAGAGAAATTTGTATATTAGTCCTGTACATTACATTTTCACACTTCCACAGGCGTGATGGAATATATGAAACTGTTTCAGGTAAATAATCGGCATTATATTCTTCTATTGAACATCCCTCAACTGAAAAAATATTATAGACTTCTCCACCCTCTTTACTACATCCGGCAAATAAAATAATGATCAGGGAAAATGATAACACTGATAAAAAAAATGATTTTGACATAACAGAGTTTTTAATGAATTAAACAAACATTTATAATGAATTTATATCCATCCACCTTGATGAATCAATTTACGAAATTAATAAGACTATGTAGAATAAGATAAGAAATATAATAAAAAACGACATTAGTTGGTAAAAAAAGGGAATCCTTTTAATTTCCCTCTTTAACAGCATACTTGCCGGTTAAGATTATCAGAAGAGTCTGATATTTTTCCTCAGAAAGGCAAGCAGGGTAATGACAGATACAATTATCAGTCCTGCAATGGCTGTAAATGCTATTGTACGGTAATCTTCCTGTCTTTTGATAAATATTCCTGTGAAAGCCCAGATAACTGCCAGTCCGATATAGGGATTATTTAATCTCACTATCGAAACAGAAACAAGAAGAGCTCCGGTAATAATCATAATGATAGTCCAGGTAGCTTCGGGCATACCGAAGCCATTCCAGTTATAATACACCAGAAGTGCAGTGATATTGGCTATTGTTGCTATACATATCCATCCGAGATAAATACCGAAAGCTACCTTTATTAAACCATAGGAAAGGCTTTTTATATGAATATTGATCACTATAAGAGTCACCAGCAGGCCTGCCATCACCAAAACCGAGAGAGGAACTTTCTGATAATGCCATACCACAATCCACAGCGCGTTAAACATGCACGACAATCCGAATAACCAGGATATTTTATCTATTACTTGCTGATCAGAAGCAGTAAATTGAATAATGCAATAAATAATCAAAAGAAGGTATATTAATCCCCATATGGAAAATGTAATCCCTGCAGGGACAAATAAATTAGGAAGAGAATCCGACAACTGTCCTGTGGTTTTATTATTTAAAGGAAGTGCATTTGCCAGATAATTCATTACCAACATTATAATGAAAAACCCAATATTAAGATATTTCGCCATTTTTTTGGTCTTAGAGTTACGATCAGGTATATATATTGTATCAAATATACAAATTTAAATCAAGCAACTTTCATGCTGGATTATTGATTTGGTCATTAACTGTGCCTCATTTACTTAAATTATCACTGAAAATATAAATCCCGGACAAACAGAAGCCTGTTATACAGAAAAGAATATTAAAAGCGTGTTAGGATATTTACAGCAATATTCCTGTTTTAAGAGGTCCTGTGGGCAATATTCAAAAAAAAATGAAGCGTTATGGAAATAACACTAAATAGCTGCATATCTGCTTTCTGTGGATTAAGGACAAGGCTTGATAAACAAGTCTCAGATGCCCGTTTTACCTCACTATTGCAACTTTGGTACAGCTTTTGATGTATAAATAATGAAGAACTGAATCTTCTAATACTTACAAAAATGAAAAAGCTAATAACCACATCAATTCTCGCAGTCCTGGTCGCCCTCGCGACCACAGTTAAGGCGCAGGATTATCCTGAAGAATATCTGGGACTGCCCGGAGACAATCTGAATCTTTATGCAGTGATGAAGCTATTCCAGGAATCAGAAACACTTGAAGCATTTGAGAGAAATCTTAATGACGAGAATTCCAGGATAAATAACCTGGATCTTAACGGAGACAACTACGTTGATTACATCACGGTCACTGACTATCCTGATGGGAATGTCCACTCAATAGTGTTAAGGGTAGCCCTTGACCGGAAGGAGAGTCAGGATGTTGCAGTCTTTGTTGTAGAGAAGTTCTCTGACGGTTCTGCCCAGATACAGCTCATTGGTGATGAAGCTCTGTACGGTAAGAATTACATCATAGAGCCCATTTACAATGAAACACCAAATCCTGGTTACATGGGAAGATCAACAGGAGCAGCCAGAGTGACAAATTTAACAGTGGTAAATACCACACCTTATCAGGTATCTTTATGGCCGGTCATAAGGTACATTTACATGCCAAACTACGTTATCTGGCGCTCATCATGGTACTGGGGTTACTACCCTTCTTACTGGCGTCCATGGAGAGCACACTACTGGCACTACTACTACGGTTATCACTACAACTGGTACCACCACTACTACAGACATTACCGCCACTGGGATTACCCAAGATATGCCAGATACAATGACTTCTACTATAACAGAATACGGGTTTACTCTCCGGTTGTGGTAGTAAACATAAACAAAGGTAATTACAAGAATACATATAACAGACCTGAACAGAGAAGGGAAGGAGAAGTACTCTTCACCAAATTACACCCGGATCGCACCAGGAGAACAGCCACAAATACAGTGATGGTTAGAGAAAGGAGAACCTCTGCCGATCAGAGAGCTGCCAACAGCAGGGCTTCAAACACTGAGAGAAGGAGTATCTCCGATCAGAGATCGTCAGGCAATGCCTCAACTAACAGGGAAAGAAGAGTTGCGACTGAACAGAGGTCTGTCAACAGCCGGGCAGCCAATACTGAAAGAGGAACCGTCTCTAATCAGAGATCCACTAATGATACACGGGTAAACAGGGAAAGTCGGACTCCTTCAGCAGAACAAAACAGGGTACAGTCGTCTGCAAGAAGCAACTCACAGGGTACTTCCCGCGAAACAAAGGCTACTCCGGAACGCAGTACAGTAAATACCAACAGCCGGCAAAGTACCGTAAACAGATCAACAAATACCCAGAACAGTTCAACACCGAGAGTTACTACTCAGCCGGCCCGGGCAAAACAACCAGCTTCTACCCCTTCCAAGAGCTCTTCCACCAGAGCCAGTTCAGGTAACAGCTCATCATCAAAGAGGGCAGTAACAAGAGCTACCAGATCTCAGCCGGCCAAAAGTAAAACAGTAACAAGATCAAGCCGGTCATCTTCAAAGAGCTCCGGCTCAGTAAGCAGCAGGACATCGGCAAAGAGTGAAAAAAGTTCGGAGAGGAGTAGCAACAGCTCCCGCAGAAGATAAAGTAACTGTCAAGTGGTTAGGATAAAGCTTTAAGGAAGCCGTCTCATTATAATGAGACGGCTTTTTTTTATATAATTCTTTAGCATGTGCGAGGGCTAAGCGAAAAAGGCTTGAACCACACACTGTTGTGTATCATCTCCCATTTATTTCAGATATATTTGATCAAAAGGGGACATCCTTTTTGAAATCAGGCCTGTAAGTAAGATAACTATTCATATCCTGTAACCATCCATTCCTGAAACCCAGCTTTTTCATGTAACAAACAACTGATCCATACTCTTCCTTGTATAAGGGTCTGTTAAGTAAGGTGTGATCACTAACCCCCGGCGTAGGGTAATACTGTGACATAAGAGATATACTTACTCCTGGAGATAGCTCCTCTGCAATAGTCTCAAGCACTTTCATGCTTTCTTCTGCATGGCCGGGCAATACAAGATGTCTGATCAGGATGCCGTTTTCTGCCCTTCCCTCCCTGTCTGTTAGCAATAAAGATCCTTTCTGATAATACATTCTTTGCAGTGCTCTGAGTGCAACTTCAGGATAATCAGAAGCATCAGAATATTCCTTTGCTATTGAACTACTCACATATTTATAATCAGGAAGATAAACATCAATCATCCCGTCCAGACTGTCAATAACTTCCGGTTTATCATAAGCATTTGTATTATATATTGTCAGCGGCCTCAGGCCCCTGTCATGCAAGCCTCTGATAAGAGCTTTTACCTGAGGTACAACATGAGAAGGTGAAACAAAACCAACTGCCCTGACACCGTCAGAAAGGATCCTTTCAATCTCATCAAGGGCTTCCTGGTAAGAATATTTGCTTCTGAAAAATGATGAAGATGGTCTGCTTATATCATAATTTTGGCAATAAATACAACGAAGATTACATCCCGAAAAAAAAATATTACAAATACCCATTTCTCCGCTTACCGGAGGTTCTTCTCCTTTATGAATGCAAATGGAAGCGATATTCATACCCGCATCAAGTCCGCAATAACCTGCATTACCACTGGTCCTGTCGGCCCTGCACTCCCTGGGACAAAGGTTACAGGATGAAAACAGTATCTTTTCTTCCTTTGTATAAATATCTTCCAACATCATCCGCAAAGATGTGAAAATAATATTATTCTATTGAAAGCTTGTTATTTCCAAAACCTTAATTATCTTTGCATCAATTAAGAGGGGAATTGAGCCTAGGGGACCGGAGTCCCCTATTTTATTATCCCAAATTGGGTATGATTGACAAAAACGACATAGAAAATATTGTAAATGAATACATTGAAGGGAAAGGTATTTTTCTTGTTTCTGTCAAAGTAAGCAGTGCCAACAGGATTTCTGTCTTTGTTGACACTGACAGGGGAATAACGCTTGAAGAATGTGTTGAATTGCATCGTCATATCGAGAAAAGCATTGACCGCGATCAGGAAGATTTCGAACTTCAGGTTTCTTCTCCCGGGCTGGATATGCCCTTTATGGTTCTTGAGCAATACCGAAAGAATATTGGTAAGAATGTTGAAGTAGTCAATAAAGAAGGAGAAAAATTCTCAGGTACGCTTAAGAATATAACAGAAGGAGGTTTTGAACTTGATACAGAGGTTCGTATAAAAGGCAAAAAGAAAGAATCGCGGGAGCTATCCTTCAATTTTGACCAGGTAAAAATGACAAGAGAAATTTTAAAAATTAAGTAAAATAATAGGGTTTTAACCAGATGGAAAATGTTAATTTAATCGACACCTTCTCGGAATTTAAAGAACTGAAGAACATTGATCGTCCCACAATGATGAGTGTTCTTGAGGATGTCTTCAGAGGGATGCTTGCCAAGAAATATGGATCGGCTGATAATTTTGACATTATTGTCAATATAGACAAGGGTGACTTCGAGATATGGAGAAACAGAGTTGTGGTTGAAGATGAAGAACTCACAGATCCAATAACACAGATACCTCTGTCGGAAGCAAAAAAGATTGATGAGGATTATGAAGTGGGAGAAGAGGTATCCGATGAAGTGAAATTTCTGGATTTTGGCAGAAGGGCTATCTTATCTTTACGACAGAATCTCACAGCACGTATTCTGGATCTTGAAAAAAATAATATCTATATAAAATACAAAGACAGGATCGGAGATATAGTCACAGGGGAAGTATACCAGGTATGGAAGAGAGAGATACTGGTACTGGATGACGACGGGAATGAGCTGATGCTCCCAAAAAGTGAACAGATACCCAGTGATCACTTCCGCAAGGGAGACACTATAAGGGCTGTGGTAATAAAAGTAGAAATGCGTAATAATACGCCTTTTATTATTCTAAGCCGCACATCACCTGTTTTTCTTGAAAGGCTTTTTGAACTTGAAGTTCCGGAAATATTTGACGGCTTGATAACCATAAAGAAGATTGTACGAGTACCCGGAGAAAGGGCCAAGGTAGCAGTTGAATCCTATGATGAAAGGATTGATCCCGTAGGTGCATGTGTAGGGATGAAAGGATCCAGAATACATGGGATTGTAAGGGAACTGCGAAATGAAAATATTGATGTAATAAATTATACTTCCAATAATCAGCTCTTCATTCAGAGAGCACTCAGCCCGGCCAAGATCACTTCAATTAAACTCATCGAAGAAACCAAACATGCTGAAATATATCTTAAGCCCAATGAAGTGTCGCTGGCTATCGGAAAAGGTGGTCTTAACATCAAACTCGCCAGTCAGCTTACAGGTTATGAAATAGATGTCTACAGAGAACCGGGAGGAGAAGATGAGGAAGATGTTAACCTTGAAGAATTCAGTGACGAGATTGAAGAATGGATCATCGAAGAATTCAGAGCAATAGGGTGCGACACTGCAAAAAGTGTTCTCAGCCTCTCTATCAATGATCTTGTCAAAAGAACTGATCTTGAAGAAGAGACAATTAAGGAAGTAATAAATATTTTAAAAGCTGAATTTGAGTAATAAATAATAATCTCAATCAAAGATTTAAAAAGTCAGGGTATATATATGACAGAAGACGTAAAGGTAACGAGATTAAGTAAGGCAGCACGTGAGTTTAACGTTGGAATATCCACAATAATTGAATTCCTTCACAAAAAAGGGTTCAATCTTGACCCCAATCCAAACACTAAACTTCCTCCTGAAGCCTATATGTTACTTGTAAAAGAGTACAGTACTGACATTAGTGTAAAAAAGGAATCTGAAAGACTTATTCTCAGAGACCTTAACAGAAACAAAGAAACCCTGTCGATAGACGATGTAGCTGATAAAACCCCTGCTGAAGAACCTGAAAAGGAAGAAGAAGTTATTGTAAAAGATTCCTCCGTAATAAAAAAAGGTGTTGATATTAAAACCGAGATCACAAAACCTGATATTAAACTTGTCGGTAAAATTGATCTTGACAAATCAGCCAAACCTGCCGGGGAAAAGAAAACCCGTCCCCTGGACGAGTCTAAAGAGAAAGCTGAAGTAAGTGAGGGAAAAGAAAAAGAAAAAAAGGAAGAGAAAGAAAAATCCAAAGAGACAGCAGAGGTTGAGGATAAAAAATCAGCTATAGATTTACATATAGTTGGCAAGATTGATCTTGACAGTGATAAAAAGGACGCGAAGAAAACCGATACTGAAGAAGTATTAAAAGAGGAAAAGAAAGAGAAAGAACCTGAAGAAAAAGAAAAGAAAGTTACGAAAAAGAAAGTTCAGGAAAAAGCTGTAGAGCCGAAACCTGAACAGACAGAGAAGCAGGAAAAAGCTGATGAAAAGGAAGCAAAAGCACCAGATCAGGAAGCAGTGCCACCAGAGCTTTACAGGACTGAGACCAGGAAACTGTCAGGACCGACAGTGGTAGGAAAGATTGATCTGCCTCCCGAAGAGAAGAAGAAACAGCCTTCAGCCCAACCTGTAAAAATCAATACTGATCCTGAATATCGTAAGAAGAAAAAGAGAAAAAGGATTACAAAGGAAAAAGACCAGGCATCTGTTGTAAAACCTGATTCATCAGATAAAAAAGATAAAACCGGTAAGCGTTCTTCAAAGAAAAGGCCGGTCAGAGCAGAAGTCGATGAAGAAGAGGTACAGAAACAGATTAAAGAGACCCTTGCCAGACTGACCACTAAAGGTAAGTCAAAAGGATCGAGATACCGTCGTGAGAAAAGGGATGCCATAAGCCAGAAGCACAGGGAAGAAGAAAATCAGCTGGAACAAAGTAAAAATATACTTAAAGTAACGGAATTTGTTTCTGTTAATGAACTGGCAATTATGATGAACGTGCCTGTCACTGATATCATTTCCACATGTATGAACCTGGGACTCTTCGTTTCCATCAACCAGCGTCTTGATGCAGAGACGATGTCTATTCTGGCTGACGAATTTGGTTATAAAGTGGAATTTGTAAGTGCAGAGCTCCTTGATGCTGTGAGAGAAGATGAAGACAGTCCGGAAGAACTTAAGCCCAGACCTCCTATTGTCACTGTCATGGGGCATGTCGATCATGGAAAAACCAAATTACTTGACTATATAAGGAGAACGAATGTTATTGCAGGAGAAGCAGGAGGAATAACACAACACATAGGTGCCTACGCTGTTAAACTCGATGATAAACGTCAGCTTACTTTCCTTGATACTCCGGGTCATGAAGCCTTTACTGCGATGCGTGCCCGCGGTGCTCAGATAACTGATATTGCTATAATTGTTGTTGCTGCCGATGACGGAGTGATGCCACAGACAATTGAAGCAATCAACCATGCCTCAGCAGCAGGTGTCCCTATCGTCTTTGCCATAAATAAAATAGATAAACCTACAGCTAATCCTGAAAAGATTAAAGAAGCTCTGGCCAATATGAATTACCTGGTTGAAGACTGGGGGGGTAAATATCAGTCACAGGAAATATCGGCCAAGGAAGGTCTTAATGTAGACCTCCTGCTCGAAAAGGTACTTCTGGAAGCTGAAATGCTTGATTTACACGCTAACCCCGACAAAATGGCAATAGGTACCGTTATTGAATCCTCTCTTGATAAAGGCAGGGGGTACACTGCCACTATACTGGTAAAAGCCGGAACACTCAGAATTGGTGATATAATGCTGGCCGGAAGTTATTTCGGACATATAAAAGCAATGTATAATGAAAGGGGCCATAAAATAACAGAAGCCGGCCCTGCAATGCCGGCACTTATCCTTGGTTTAAACGGTGCACCTCAGGCTGGTGATAAGTTCAATATAATGGAAAGCGACAAAGAAGCAAAGGAAATAGCTAATAAAAGAGTCCAGCTTCAGAGAGAACAGGGATTACGTACACAGAAACATATTACCCTTGAAGAAATAGGAAGAAGAATTGCTATTGGCAACTTCCAGGAATTGAACATAATTGTTAAAGGCGATGTGGATGGATCTATTGAAGCCCTCAGTGATTCATTGATCAAGCTGTCAACACCTGAAATCCAACTCAATGTAATACACAAAGCTGTCGGACAGATATCAGAATCTGATATCTTACTTGCAGCAGCATCAAATGCCATAATAGTGGGATTCCAGGTCAGACCTTCCCTGAATGCACGCCGGCTGGCTGAAAAAGAAGAGATTGATATCAGATTATATTCAATTATTTACAATGCCATTGAAGAGATAAAATCTGCAATGGAAGGTATGCTGTCTCCGGAAGTTAAAGAAGAGATAGTAGCTACCCTTGAGGTCCGCGAACTATTTAAGGTAACAAAAGTGGGAACTGTGGCTGGTTGTTATGTAAAAGAAGGAAGAATAACAAGAAACACCCCTGTACATATAATCAGAGACGGTATTGTAATTTATTCCGGAGAACTTGGGTCCCTTAAACGCTTTAAAGATGATGTAAAAGAAGTGTCAAGCGGATACGAATGCGGACTGAATATCCAGAATTATAACGATCTGAAAATAGGAGACATCATTGAAGGATACAAAGAAGTAGAGATCAAAAAAACCCTATAATAACTCCTTATATTTCTCAGCAGTGAGAAGTGTTTCAATTTCTGAAGGATCAGTAAGCCTGATCTTTATCATCCATCCGTCTCCATAGGGATCTTTATTGATTGCTTCCGGGGTGTTTTCAAGAACAGGATTCAACTCAAGTATTTCACCTGATACAGGCATGAACAGATCTGAAACAGTTTTTACTGCCTCAACTGTTCCAAAAACATCTTCCTTTTTCAGAGTCTCACCCACTGTCTCAATCTCAACAAATACTATATCTCCAAGCTCCGACTGAGCAAAATCAGTTACCCCGACAAAAGCATCTTCTCCTTCAACGCGAAGCCATTCATGATCTTTTGTGTATCTTAAGTTATCAGGAATATTCATAGGTTTTATTATTTTAAAAGTTTATTATTTATGACTACCATTCAAATTTATGTTTTTTTTTCAATTCTCACGGAAAAATAACTTAAATAAATCCTTTCTGAATTCATTGTACGAGTGTAAATTTCAAACTGAATCCCACATCAGTATTTGATGTCGGATAAGTATTCGCCACAAAAGGATCATTCATCGTATGATCGGCATAGAACTGAAGATTAAACCTGTCACTCAGAACATAATCAGCTGTTATTCCTGCTGTAAATATTTTTTGTCCGGCTACAGGCTGATTAACATCTTCAATAAGTTTTCTGGTAACTGTCCTGTTGTCTCTTATCGACAGGTCAAACCTCAGATTAAGATCACTTTCCAGAGCTCTCTGTCTTCCTCCTGTCCTGAGTATTATCTTCACATCATCAAACCTGTACCCGGCACCAATGATCAGTTCATTTATCCTTGAATCAGATATCTGATTATTTGAAAAGTTAAGAGATACCATACGTGATTTTTTTATCTCAATTCTAGTGGTAAGACTGTTTCTCCAGTTCATATCCACATTTATCAGAGGGCTGAATTGTTCATTCAGTGAAATCGCATTAATCTCAAACTGTTGTACAAAATTATTCTGCATATCCCTGATGCTGCTAATCCCGTCATCATTCTCAAGGTATCCCATATTTGTTGTATACGAACCTATCTGGTAAGTACTTCTGTACTGATGGGAAATACTTATTGATCTGAACACTTTCTGAACAAAATCAAATCTGGAAAAACCATCGAAAGTAACTCTCCAGTTTGGCATCATTCGGAGAGCTGAAGGGAAGGTTTCGAGTGATACTTTATCCGGATCGCTTTTTGTATATGCCGCGATAAATGCAGGTATCATAACTTCACGCGATGTCCTGCCATACCCACTTTTAAAATCTTCTCCGACAGGCTCTCCGGTTAAAGGATCTTCATTAGGATTGTATCCGGGATCTGCCATGGATCTTTCTTCAGCTCTTCTCCTGGATATAATGATCAGATTTTCCTTAAAGGCTTCAAAAGTTGGAGATACATAATCGTTGGTCTTTGATATTTTTTCAAAGGCTGTACCCCATGATATAACTGATATTGAAAATGTTCCGTTAATATTTCTGTTTCTGGTACTATCAGGGAAATTTCCATTTCTGTCGGCAACATAATACAAGCTTGCCAGCTCCTGAAATCTTCTGTCGGCACTTACATCTATTCTCATACCGGGGAAAGGTTCAATAGTGGCACGTGCCGATAAATCGAACCGGTTATTGTATGAAGCGGGAGTATTAAGCATTGTATCTTTGGTTATCCAGCCTCTGTTCATAGCTTTATCAAAGAAATTTCTGTCGTTGTACCCCAACACAAAAGGCCATCCCGGAGCAAGCATCTCATCTTCATTTGACATTCCGAGGAACTTACTTGCAGGCAGATAACCGGGCAGAAACTGACCCTGAGAACTTGTGTAACTAAGGCTTACCGACCTGATCCCCATCAAAGCCCTTACAAAATACTCTCCCGCAATTATTGCAGGACTGCGTTTCACCGGGACCTGTCCTTCTATGGTTATAATAGCTCCATCAACAGCTTCTGATGCTGTAAAATGGACTCTGTTTTCATTTATTATCTCAATTATTCCCTTTACCTCCTCCCCTGTTTTTCTTGCTATCCTGACTTTTACATCCCTGGTACTCAGATTATGTACTATTGATCTCACAACATCAGGTCTTATATTGACATTTTGCCTGGTGTATGTTTCCGTCCTGTACTCAGGCGTCATCCTTGCTGATGCCCCCGGTCGGGTATTGGTTTCAATATTTTTCAGAAACTTCGACTTTGAGTAAAGAGAAGACAAATTTGCCATTGCTGTAAAGGTCAGCTGACTGTTGTTCCTGATCGTATTGCCAAGATTAATATTCAGACTGTCAGGATAAACAGCTCCGGCCTGCCATGTATAATCAGCCCCGTAACGCGCTGTTGAACTCAGCCAGGAAAGTAAAGGCAGTTTATTTATCGGAAGGTTGTAATTAACATTTATATAATGATTATAACTGGTATTACGTCCGAAATTTTTTATATTATGTACAATTGAATCACGCCATATCTCATATTCACTTTTGTATCTGTTCCTGTCAACGCCTCCTTCCGGTTCATCTATACGTGCAATGTTGGTAGCAGTAAAATCAACTTTCAGCTGCCGGGTAATATCATATTTAACATCATACATTCTTGTCCAGAGGAAATCCTTTTTGAAAGTCGGAGATATTTTAAGATTGGGATTGTTGATATTTCTTGTTGTAACCTCATTGTAAAAACGCGAAAAATCGTTACGTATAGTAATGCTTCTGGGAAAGACATAAAAGTTAAAATCTTTGATGATCCTGAAAACAGATGCATTCAGGAACCTGACATTCTTAAAGGGAGTTATGTTGGCCGGAGATCCGTTATAGTTATAATTAAGGCTTGCCCTGTGATTCTTTTCTACATCGATCTCTGTCTTTGTATTTGTACTGTATATCTCATTATATGCATAGTTGACACTCAGGTTGGAAATATCCCAGGGCTGCGATTTTTTCTCACCTTTTTTTTCTATCCCTGCATTACTGACAGTAATTGTTTTTCTTCTGGTATAATCTTCCGCTATAGACTTTATTGAATCTCTCACCTCTTCAGTCGGAGCTTCATCTATTGCATCCGACAGAAGAATATCCGGGTCAAGGGGGTTATACTGGGGCTTAACTCTTGATTCAGAAAAACCCACATAAACGGGTAATCTGACACCGGTTTTCTCAGGGAAAAACTTCCCAAGCTCAAGTGTTGATGAAAGGTCGTATTCTGTAAACTCTTCCTTACTTCTTTCGTTTACACTTTTTTCAATACTACCCCATCCTGGTGTACTTGCCTGCCCTACCAGATCGACACTTCCCAGATCTGCCAGCCTTGCCTGTAAATGCCCTTTTGCAGCCCAACCTCCATCTTCAATGAATTCGCTTAATCTCAACTCATTAACCCATACTTCTCCCGACTTGCGGTTGCCATCATCAATATTTGGATTCCTTGTCTTAATAGGATTCCTCACACCTACCATTATCACTTTCACATTACTCAGATTAGGATTACCTGAAACATAAACCTTGTTTGGTCCGTCAGAAAAAGCAAAAACATCAGATACAGAAAGGGAGGAACCCTCTTCCTGCATTTGTCTGTTTCGTTCTTTCTTTGCGTCCTGTAAGATAGTAAGATCAATGTTGAACTCGTTTTCCTCAGGCCAGACCAGGGCACGTGATTCCTGCGAATTATTGTCGTAAATGCCTGGAGGTGTGAGCTTCAGGGGGACCTCATACTCATAGAAATTGCTTTTATAATCTGTACCTATTCTGATAAATGCTGTCAGCTGATCATCATATAGAGGTTCTCCGATAACAGCTTCAGCATGTACTTCCATCCTTAATCGCCTGTATTGGCGCATATCCAGATTAACATTCTTGTAAGCTGCACGGGCATCGCCATCTTCAAGATCCTGGACTTTCATAACCATCGACTGTTCATTAAGCTGCCTCAACTGCGGATTGGAAGGATCCACTATACGATCAAAGCCCGGAGGCAGCACATAATTTACAGGGATTTTACCGGCATTCTCTTCAATACTCACTGAACTGATCTCGAAAGTCCCGTCATTAACTTCAGGAACAGTGATCCTTTCTCCTCCCTCCATGAATGCAATATTGTATTTTCTCCATTCAGCCCTCACCAGATTCAGCTCGGCAAAACGCATTATAACAGGTTCTCTGAAATTAGTCAGGAACATCCTCATAAAACGTATAGACTTAAAATCGCTTATTGTACCTACTATTTTCTCATAATCAGTTATCGGTATTTTAAACTGGTACCATTTAACCCTTGAATTATCGCCGTTAGGAAAAGTAACCTCATGTTCAATCTCATCGACAATAAAATTAGATCCAACCTTCATTTCAGAAGGCCTCATACTGAGCCTGTACTGATAATAACTCTCTGTCTCATTCAGTGTATTGTCACGGTTAACATCTTCCATATCGGGTATAGTGGAACCAGATGTAGGATACGATTCATCTGACATTTCAGAAGTAGGAGAGTTGCCATCCGGACCGTTGTATTTTTTATACCTTTCAAGAATACTTTTTTCCTCGAAGTCATAATCTGACCCGCGGGAATAATGAAAATCATCACTTGAAGGATCTTTCAATATCTCAGTATAAGCATCCTCATTAAGGATCATCATTGAACGTTCCAGATAATCACTGAAAAAAGACTGTTCATCTACATTTCCCAGTCCATCAAGTCCGACATCCTGGTATTGCCTTGACTCAGAATCATTATCAAATGCATTAACCACAGACTGAACAGTGGGCACCCTGCCCCAGGCAGTGGTGTCAACATTCCTTACCTCGGCGGTTCCCGGTAATCCGTGTTCAAAACTTTTCCTGGAATCTCTCAGAATATCTTCCGACACATTACCCAGATTAATGTACAGGTCACCTCCGTTGTGATCAGTACTCTCGACAAAAGGATCCATTAACCAGAATTCAATATACTGAACATTGGCAGTTTCAAAGTCGCTCGTTAAGACCTCTCTCATAAAACCACCCCACCGGGATTCCGGGTCATTAAGCTTCCCTTCGGGATTCATCCCTTTTGAAAAGGGGCCGGGATCAGTGTCATAGTTGTAAGGCCCTTTTTCTTCAGGATAATATGCTACATTCAAAACTGAGAGAGTGGTAGGTATCCCTGTTGTACTTTCTTTATTCGGGAAAATCTCATTTTCATATACTTCCCTTACAAAATGGCTGGACTGTTCATCAGGATTCTTTTTAATATGATCGGGAGTTGAAGATCCATTTCTTAAAAACAATGGATCAATAACATACCATGCAAGTTTCGCCCTGTTGAAACCACTCGTCAGATCATTGTTTAAAACAGCCTCGGGAAATAAAGCGTCCTGTCCCCGGGGAATACTTGACAGAGTCCATGAATTAAAAGACTTCAGATCCAGAGGTATCTCACTCGATTCAAAATCATCTATATATGAGTTTCCAGAACTGGAAATAGCTTTGGAATGACCCGGGACAAGATGGGCAAATTCACCGAAGAATGAAATTGTTGAAGGAGTCTTGGTCTCAAGCAGGGGTATCTTATCAATAATATTCGTAAGTGCTTGTGATTGTGTCCTGTAAGATGTGTTTAGTCCCCATATGGTGTTGGATATTGGCTCCTCTCCGTAAACAACCTTCTGGGTATATGGTCGTTCGGTAAGATGTAAAACAGTACCTCCTATATTGAAATTATCTGAAAATTTATAATCAAAATGGGTTCCTACAAGTGTTTTTGTCTGAAAACCAAAATACTGATTACTTTCAAGAGATACCTGAATAGGAGTGGATGATTCGAGCAGGGAAGCATTTATTATTGTCACTGATCCAAGATTATAATCCACAGTATAATCCACATTTTCTGTAAGAGTGACCCCTCCGGCAGTGACCTTGACTGATCCGGCAGGAATATTCACTGCATTCAGACTTATTTCGGAACTGACAGCCGAAGAGAATTGTCCGGCCATTTTGAATTTGTTCTTTTCGGCCATCTGCTGTGCCACTGTTCTGGTTGAATCATACAACTCCTGAAAGACATACTTATCAGCAATAAGGTCATTCCCTATTTGTTGTCTGAGATGACTCCCGAAAGGTTCTATAACAGGAAATATTATTTTCCCCCTGCTCATATTGACTGTTACTCCGTCGATAAAATCAAAATATCCGTCAGGTTTCCAGTCAAGCTGAGAATTAAGATTATCCAGCCCCATAACCTGAAGAAGCACTTTTTCGGAAAGTTTTCCTTCAGGAAGATAATTGATGGCATTCCCTGTTTTATCATCTTCATAAAGAACATTTAACTGGAAGTTACCACTCTCCAGCTTCCCGGCTCCCAGGGAATAGATATTTTTCATCATGAGATCCCATGTGGGGTATTTCGGACTGAGGGTAGTACCTTTGACAAGTTTCAACATCAGTGTCTGGGGAGCATCAATACCATCAGAGGAAAACTCCCCGACCTTATATACCTGTCCATTGAGAGTATATTCAAAAGCAACGGCCAGTACTTCATCGGTGTTTAAGGCAGTATTCAGTGAAATATATCCGAGCTGTCTGTTAATAGTGTATTCCCTCTCATTCAGTTTCCTTGCATTCTCAATTTTTTCATAATCCCTTCCAATCTGAAAGCCCGGATATAATACGTTAAAAACATCTGTAACCCTATCAACATTTCGGATACCCGAATAACTTGTGTTTAGTTGTCCGTATAGCTGGTTGGTATTATTATCAGGATAGAAAGGAGAGCCTGAGACAGCCTGAAATTCTGGCACATCGTTGAATATATGGTTACTGTTTTCTGCAAGATCAGTAAAAGCAACTATATTCCGGGCCTGGTCATAACTGCTTGTCTTATTGGTAATCCATATTTCAATCCTTTCAATATTGATTCCTGAACTGATACTAGGAAGGTTTTTAAGGGAAGCATCGTAAATGTCTCTGAAATACTGTGACAGGAAGAAATGTCTGTTAGCTTCATAATCATCAGCATATATCTCAAACTCAGTCACCTGAGCCCCTCCTTTTGCTGTTATCACTGAAGACTCCCCTTTCTGCTGGGAGAGCACTGTTGTAACCGTCATCTTGCCAAACTGCATCTCTGTTTTTAAACCAAACAAACTGTGACTACCTGTAATAAGAGTTCCTGTAAGGGGAAGAGTAACATCCCCGGCTTCCACACTCTTCAGTATTTCGTCTTCCTTACCGGCATACTGCAGTTTGGTACGGTTCTCGAAATCAAACATTGCGTCAGTGTTATAATTGATTCCAAGCTCCATCTTATCACCTATTGTACCGGTAACATTCATCTGAATCTTCTCTTTGAAATCAAAAGTCGGAATAGTCCTCAGTTTTTCAGATAAGGTAGGATTATCCGTTTTGGAGACATTAATACCAAAGATCAGTTCAGCGGAACCCTGGGGAACAATATTTATTATATTGCTGCCGAATATCCTGTCAAATGTCTCACCTCCTATTTCAATCTGAGGTATGAGAGAAGAACGGAACCCTGCTTCTTTCCCGGTTATTCTGGACTGCCAGTAATCTTCCATAGCTCTTCTGTATTCATACCTTCGGAATTCATCAGGACTCATACGTAAGGGGGCTCTGTAGTCAAATGAACCCACTTTCTGATAGATGATATACTCATCTTTTTCAGGGTCGTAGCTGACTGAATAACTGATATTTGATGGATTATTGAGAAAGAGAGGGGATTCTGAAGTTGATATCCATGGATATCCCGGGACATCATCTATTTTAAGTATTGATTTGCCTGTTGTGTCATCTGGGGCCCGGGCAGGAACCTGCCCTCTTGCTTCTCCCGGATATAATATAAAGGGAAAGCACAGTGTAAGATATAAGATTACCAGAAGATTTCTATTTGATTTCCCTGATCCCAATCCGGCTTATGTTCTGTATTACAAGTTTTTAAGCGCTTTCCTTATCAAGTCCTCCACTGTCAGGTCTTTTTCTTCTCTGGCAAGTTTTTCAAGGACTTTTACGACAGCGCTTTTGGCAAACCCAAGCATAACTAATGCTGATAACGCCTCGTTGCGATTAGTATTGTCCGGAGAAGTAAATATTTCACTAGTTCCTACAGGTTTGCCAAGCTTGTCTTTCAGATCCACAACTATCCTCTGTGCACTTTTTAATCCTATTCCCTTAATACTCTTCAGAATATTGACATCTGACGATAAGATTGCCTTTTCTATCTCCTCAGGAGTCAGAGAAGATAACATCATTCTGGCCGTTCCGGCCCCTACCCCTGACACAGAAAGGAGTAACCTGAAGATATCCCTTTCTTTCTTATCTATGAAACCAAATAACTGGTGACTATCTTCCCTGATTATTTCATGAACAAGTATCCTGCACTCATTTTTGCCTTCCAGGCCTGTATAGGTATTGAGTGAGATATTTAAATAATATCCTATGTTACCGGCCTCAATAATGAGGTAAGTAGGAGTGGTGACCTGTATTGTACCTTTTATGTAATCGATCATAAATGAGGTTCTGTATGGTTTATTTCCGGAGGTAATTCATCTGTTTTATCGGAATGGGTATCAATATCCTGATGTTTCAGTGGGTTCGTCGATATTTCGTCATACATCATCCTGTTTTTACAGATACTGCATGCCAGGTATATTGCCTGCCGGAAGGAATTTTCATTAGCTTCTCCTTTCCCCGCAAGTGAAAAGGCTGTTCCATGCACAGGAGAAGTCCGGATAAAAGGTAAGCCGGCAGTATAGTTAACACCCGAGTCGAAAGATAAAGCTTTAAAAGGGGCCAGGCCCTGATCATGGTACATAGATATTATTCCGTCAAATCTGATGAATGAACCGGATCCGAAGAAGCCGTCTGCAGGGAATGGCCCGTAAGCCATAATGCCTTCCTTTTCTGCTTCTGCTATTGCAGGAATAATGATATCTTTTTCTTCATTCCCCAGGAGGTCATCTTCACCTGCATGAGGATTAAGGCCGAGGACGGCTATCTGAGGTTTCCTTATGGCAAAATCTCTTATCAACGACTGGTTCATTATCCTTATCTTGCTCATAATAGCCTCAACAGTGATCATTTCCGGCACTCTGGCAATAGGTACATGATCTGTAACAAAGCCTATCCTCATATTTTCACTGATCATGAACATCAGGACGTCCTCAACTCCTGCCTTTGCCTTAAGGTAATCGGTATGGCCTTTAAAATTAAATTCTTCCGACTGAATATTTTTTTTATCTATCGGAGCTGTAATAAGAACATCTATTTTCCCTGAGCGCAGATCTTCCACTGCTTTTTCGAGTGATATGAAAGCAGCTTCACCTCCCTGGGTAGTAACTTTGCCAAGTTCTACCCGTGCATTGTCATCAAGACAATTGATCATATTTGATTTTCTGGGATTAGCTTCTTCCGGCGTTCTTATATTATTGAAACTGAAATTAGTGATATTAATAGCTTTACGATGATAGGCGGCAACTTTTGGCGAACCATAAACTATAGGAACGCAAATATCGTTTATCAGCGGATCACTCAGAGCTTTAATAATGATCTCATAGCCAATTCCGTTTATATCGCCGTGTGATATACCTGCCAGTATCGGTTTAGTATTCATGGTTATTATTTGCTTTTATTGTTTTATTTCTGCGTATTTTCTCAGGAAAGTAGCCAGTAACCTCAATCCCGATCCGGGGCCTTCTTTTAGTCTGTAATGATCATCATCCTTTAGGAGTCCCGTGCCTGCAATATCAAGATGAATAAAAGGATAATCAGTAAATCTCTCCAGGAATTTCCCTGCTGTGATAGCACCGGCTTCACGTCCTCCTACATTCTTTACATCAGCAATATCCGATTTGATCATCTCACCGTATTCATCCCAGAAAGGCATTTCGGCTATCCTTTCATACACCTCATTGCCTGACTCTTCGAGCAATGAGATATATTCTCTGCCGGCATTTGACATAGCAGCTATGGCCTTATTCCCGAAAGCCACTGTTGCAGAGCCTGTAAGAGTTGCAATATCAATTATCAGTTCCGGTTTATACCTTGATGCATAACTTATTGCATCGGCAAGAATGAGGCGGCCCTCCGCATCGGTATTCCCTACTTCAACAGTCATCCCGTTATGCATAGAGATAATATCTCCCTGAGTATAGGCATTGCCTCCCGGACGATTATCTGTAGCCGGAATTAATCCTATGACATGAAGAGGGATATTATTGGTAGCAATGGCATAGAACACTCCTGCCACTGTTGCTGCTCCTGCCATATCACCTTTCATCTGAGCCATATAATTATCCGGCTTGATATTAAGACCTCCTGTATCATATACAATACCCTTACCAACCAGTACAACAGGGTTTTTATTCAGACTGTTTTCCGGATGCCATTCAAGTATTGAAAAAACAGGAGGATCAACACTCCCTCTGTTCACTGCCAGCAAACCTCCCATTTTCAATGCTTCAATCTGCTTTTTCTTTAATATATCAACATTAAAACCGCCTTTAAGACCGAGCTTATGAATTTCTTCAGCAAGAGCTGTCGCATTTAAAACATTGACCGGTTCGTTTATCATATCCCTCGTAAAATAAACTGCATCAGTAAGATCGGTCAGCCACTTTATTTCCGCTTGTGTTATATCTCCTGAGAGAAAAAGCTTCGAAGGATATTTATTCCTTTCTTCTTCCTTGTCCTTCCTGGTCCTGTATTTATCAAAAGAATATATACCGAGCAAAAAGCCTTCGGTAAAATCTGCAATAGCCCCTTTGTACACCTTGTCAGAAGTAATAATGATCTCTGAATGATTATTTGATCTGATAAGTTTCTTCAAACCGGATGCAGCTTTTCTCAGTTCTTCCCTTGTTTTGTAATGAAGACCGTCCTCTTTCAGCTTTACTATGTAGGTACATTTATTATAGGAATTGATAAATACACTATTCTCTCCGGACTGTAATTGTTTCAGAGCATATTCTTTCTCAGTATTTTCCAGGTTTAGAAACTGAGGTATCTCATTCTTATCCACAATACAGACAACTGATTGTCCGGGAGTTAGTTTAGCTGTTCTGATGATTTCAGGTCTCATATCCATAAATTAACATGAAGGATCAAAGTTAATCAAATTATTGATTGTTTTTTTTTCAAAGCATTACCTTTGGGGGACATTAGTGTACCTTGGCATGTAATTATTTATTTCAGATGAGTGATCAGAAATGAGGCCTGACCATTTATATAAAAAGGCATTGAACCTTGAGCCACTGGATATATCAGAGGGAGAAGAACTATATCTTAAGGCTCCCCTTGACGAACTGATGTATGTTGCTGACAGTATCAGACAGATCCACAACCCTGGCAAGAAAGCAGGCTGGATGATAGACAGGAACGTTAACATTACTAATATCTGTTTTTCCCAATGCACATTTTGTAATTTCTGCAGAAAAAAAGGTTCTCCCGATGCTTATGTTACTTCAACAGAAGAATATGTAAAAAAAATAGATGAACTCTATTCCCTCGGAGGAGACCAGCTCCTTTTGCAGGGTGGCATGGATCCTGATCTCGGACTCAGTTTTTATGTCAACCTCTTCAAAACGCTCAAGAACTTATACCCCTCACTGAAGCTTCATGCTCTCGGTCCTCCTGAGGTTGTGTATCTTGCAAAAAAAGAAAAAAAGACTTACAGCTACATACTAAAAGAACTCATGGAAGCAGGCCTTGATTCCTTACCGGGAGCCGGAGCTGAAATACTGTCTGACCGTGTAAGAAAAATAATATCTCCGGCAAAAGCAAGTGTACAGGAGTGGTCGGATGTAATGGAAAGTGCACATAAAATAAACATACCTACTTCTGCAACAATGATGTATGGTCATATTGAAACAATACGGGAAAGGATAGAACATCTGATAACACTCAGGAGCATACAGGACAGGAAACCGGAGGGGGCATACGGTTTTATAAGCTTTATTCCATGGCCTTTTCAGGATAAGGGGACTATTCTGAAAGAGGAATACGGTATTGAAAGCAAATATAACGGTCCCGACTATCTTCGGCTGGTAGCAATAAGCCGGATAATGCTGAATAACATAAGAAATATTCAGGCTTCTCTTCTCACTGTGGGCAGGGTTATTGCGTCACTTTCCTTACATTCGGGTGCTAATGATCTGGGTTCTGTTATGATAGAAGAAAATGTCGTAAGCGCCGCAGGCTCAAACAAGCGCTTCGATGTTGCAGAAATACAGGAAATTATTAAAGATGCCGGTTTCACTCCTCTCCGGAGGAACCAGAAATATGAACCTTATAAATAAAAATGAGGCTGTCATTTCATTCGTTTATGACAGCCTCCTGTTTTATTCTGACCAAGTACTTTATACTGTCTCTTTTTCCTTTTCTTCTTCCACACTCAACCTGGATGCTTTCTTGAATTCTTTCATCCCCTGGCCTATTCCTTTCATCAGTTCAGGAATCTTACGTCCTCCGAAAAGAAGAAGCACAACAACTACGATAAGTATAATCTCTGTCATTCCTAACTTTCCCATGTTCTTAAGTTTTAATTCACGCAAATGTAATAATAAATCAATATCATTAATACAAATAATTTTTACTTTCTGAATAATCTTAAAATATCATTCCCATTGGCAAAAATCAACAATGAGAATATTAATATCATCCCTGCTATCTGAGCATATTCAAGGAATTTATCGCTGGGTTTCCTTCCGGTTATCACTTCATACATCAGGAACATCACGTGTCCGCCGTCAAGAGCGGGAATAGGAAGGATATTCATCACGGCCAGTATAATTGAAAGGAAAGCTGTCATGTTCCAGAAAACGTGCCAGTCCCACACTCCCGGAAAAATACTGCCAATGGTTATAAATCCTCCAAGTGATTCATAGGCTTTGGTGTCTTTCGAGAAGATGAGTTTAAACTGTTTGAGATAATCGCTCATCGTCTGGAATCCCTTTTTTATCCCGGCCGGTACAGACTCCAGGATGCCATATCTGACTGTTTTCAGGTCAAAGAACTGGCTGTAGGACCTGTTACTCATAACCCCTAATATTCCCTGGCCTGAAATTTTTACTGGGATATCTGTTTTCTCACCATCTCTGTTAATATTGAGGACAACTGTTTTGTTCTTATTCCTGGCCAGATAAGCCTGGAACTCATCATAAAAGCCAAATGAGATATTATCTATTCCTGCAATTTCATCTCCGGCTATTACACCGGCCTCACTGGCAGCGGATTCTTTGCTGAAATCTGAGATGACGAATGGTTTGAAAGGTGTTCTGGCTTCTATCTGGCCGCGTCCTTTCAGCAAATCCGGTATATAATCATCAGGAATAGGAATATTTAATATCTCGCCGTCTCTGTCAACCTGAATACTCTTCCGGTCGTTCAGAAGAATATCCGGAACAATCTGCATAAAATTATCGATATACAGATTATCGACTGAAAGTATTTTGTCTCCGTTTCTTAATCCTATTGCGTAACCAGTTGAATCAGTTTCAATACCATATTTGACATTTTCTGTGGGGAGATATGTCTCGCCCCATGCATATAGTATCATAACATATATAAGAAGGGCAAGGATAAAATTAAAGAGTACTCCGCCTGTCATGATAAGAAGTCTCTGCCAGGCTTTTTTAGCTCTGAATTCATAGGGTTGAACCGGTTGATTCATTTGTTCTTTATCGAGTGATTCGTCGATCATACCCGATATTTTTACATATCCGCCTAAAGGCAGCCAGCCTATTCCATATTCTGTCTCACCTTTTCGGAATTTAAAAAGAGAGAACCAGGGGTCGAAGAAGAGATAGAATTTCTCAACCCGTGTCTTAAAATATTTTGCCATTACAAAATGGCCCAGTTCATGTATTATAACAAGAATTGAAAGGCTTAAAATGAATTGCAGTATTCTTATCAGTAAAGTCATTTCCTTTTTTGAAGTTTAGTAATATAGTTATCAGCTATTTCTCTTGCCAGCCTGTCTGTTTCTTCCAGTGCTGATAAATCGGGGCCGGCAATATAAATAATATTTCCCATTGTATATTCAATCACGTCCGGCATTTGGGTAAAAGCTATCTGTCTTTTGAGAAAGGCGCTGACAGCTCTTTCGTTGGCTGCATTTAGTATACACGGCATATTACCTCCCTTTCTCAGAGCATTATATGCCAGCTGCAGATTAGGGAATTTTTTCATGTCGGGTTGAAAAAAAGTAAAGGAAGGATAATTTTTGAAATCCAGACGTGGCAATTCTGAAGTATATCTGTCGGGGAAAGTAAGTGCATACAGTATAGGCAATCTCATGTCGGGCAATCCGAGCTGTGCTTTAACTGATCCGTCTGAAAAATGGACAAATGAATGAATTATTGACTGGGGATGTATCAGCACTTCAATCTGATCAGGTTCAAGATCAAAAAGCCATTTGGCTTCTATCACTTCAAGTCCTTTATTCATCATGGAAGCAGAGTCTATTGTGATTTTATCACCCATAGTCCAGTTTGGATGGTTCAGGGCTTCACCTTTTGTAACATTTTCAAGTTTATCTGCCGGCAGATTAAGGAATGGACCTCCTGATGCGGTAAGAGTTATTTTTTCAATTGTTTTCTTCTCTTCTCCGGTAAGACATTGAAATATTGCTGAGTGTTCTGAATCAACAGGTAATATCCGGGAAGCTGAGACAGAAAGCATTTTACTTATTATTTCTCCTGCTACTACAAGAGTCTCCTTATTAGCGAGGGCTATTTTCTTTCCGGCTTTTATGGCGGCGATAGTAGGTCTCAGTCCTGAATACCCAACAATGGCTGTCAGAACAGTCTCTGCATCGGATTCACTTACAACTTGTTCCAGGGACTCTTCTCCTGCATATATTTTTATCGCAGTACCGGAAAGATTTTCTTTGAGCCGGCGATATTTTGTTTTATCATTAATAACTACTGAAGAAGGCATGAATTGTCTGGCCTGTCTTGTCAGCAGATCGGTATTACTTGCAGCGGTCAGTATTTCGACCTGAAATTTGCCGGGGTATCTGCTTATCACATCAAGAGTCTGAGTGCCAATTGATCCTGTTGAACCGAGTAATGCTATTTTTTCCAGCATATCAGGCAGGAGATAATTAAAAAAGAATATGTTTTTCCGGGTCAAGGGGGCTTCCTTTGTACCATATCTCAAAATGGAGATGAGGGCCTGATGTATACATCTCACCGGAATCCCCGATGATTGAAACGGGTTCACCTGCACGCACCAGGTCTCCTGTTTCTTTTAGAAGGCTTGCATTATGTTTATAGATAGAAACGATATCATTTGGGTGCTGGATCTGAATGACGTAACCCGTTTCCATAGTCCAGCCGGTAAATATCACCGTTCCGTCAAGAACAGCTGCCACTGATGATTTGGGACGGGCAACAATATCGGTTCCGAAATGTCTTGTTCTCTCATCGAAACGGCTGGATATTATTCCTTTCACGGGCGGAAAAAAATGCAGTCCTGCAAGGTTGTATTCCGTTTCAGCAGAAGCAGAAGCCAGCATAAGGTTATATTTTTCCTCATTTTCAACTCTTGCTCTCAGTGCCGAATCGTCAGGACTACTGGGGAACACTATTGAATTATAGTCACCTGAGGAATCCTGAAGAGAAAAAAGACCGGCTGGTTCTTTTCCTGCAATTATAGCATTAAGGTTAGCAAAATAATTATCTCTCAGTGTCAGTTCTCTTTCAAGAGAATCGAGACGTATTGCGCTCATAAGGATATTTCTCCGCATAGTCACGTCGGGATAACCCGGGATGAATTCTCTCAGGTTGGTAAAAGCCATAAGTGCAACAGTGGATCCGATAAGAAAGAGGACGAGGGCTGAGATCAGGAGAAAAGCGTTATATTGAGTCAGTCTCACTCGCCACACTTCTTCAAATGTAGTATCGTTGATCACTGAAAAACGGTATTTATCCCGCCAGTTCCTTTTTTTCTTATCGTTTTTTGCCATTGTGTTTTATTATACCAGGGCCGCAAAGATAATAAAAAAGAGTAAAAAGCTGAAGTAAAAAGTTTAGGATTAGCGGCTCTTTATCAATCTCTTATTAAATCTTTTCATTCTCCCCGGATGATCTACATTACTTGAACAGCTTTGTCTTCACTTTGCCATAATCCGTGTTTGGTACATACTGCCATAGCAGACAGGTTCATTGATACATCGGGAGCGACAATATAGAATTCCACTTCAACATTTGACGGGAGGTTACCGTACACTCCTGCTGTATAGCGTGCTTCAGCAAGCAGAGTTTCACGATTCCAGAGCTGTATAAGAGTAATATAATGATCATGATCGTCGGGGTGCGGATAATCATCTCCCATTTTTACCTTAACGGCAAATTTCTCACCTCTCCTGACTTTATCCTGACAAATAACATGCGGCATATGTCTGTCGAGATAGTCTCTTTTTATTTCTTTTTCTTCTTTTTCTATTTCGAGGGCTTTGAATACTCTTGGCATAGCTAATTATTCAATGGTTAATAAGACAAA
>Ga0209723_1000348_pt1 | contig 89122 bp, 84 predicted proteins | sample BiotimSIPDNA_2_FD_185750 | JGI IMG/M metagenome (GOLD analysis project Ga0209723, IMG submission 185750) | Anaerobic biogas reactor microbial communites from Washington, USA - Biogas_R2 time_0 SIP DNA (SPAdes) (version 2) | ecosystem: Engineered > Bioreactor > Anaerobic > Unclassified | place... | reverse complement strand
AGCAAACTTGCTTCCGTTTCTGCTTCGTGCTACCCTGCTTGAGACGAAACTGGTGATGATTTTTCTTCATTTTGTTGCCAGCTTGCGTTTCAAGTCTCGTTTTCTTCCATTCTTAGTTAACAGAGCCTGCTCTTTTTATCAATTATGGGCGAATAATTAGGACAACAGTGTGGCCGTATCAGCGATGCCTCTCGATTATTTTCATTGCCTCAAGCACCAATTGATCCCGAATGGATTCCGGCGAGACGACTTCAACATGAGATCCATAACTCAGGAGCCACGACACCAAATGCTGTTCCGAAGAAAAGCAAAAGGTAAACAAATGTCGACCGTCATTGGTGGGGGTCAGTAAAGATGTGTGATATTCCTCGGCGATTCGATATCGAACGCAATCGTCAAAAATTGCGGTGAGCTGAATTTCTCCGCTGAAGCAGTCGTCCCAATTTTTCGGGTCATCGGCTTCCGGGCGTGACTCAAAGCATATTTCAAGCAAATTCAACTCATCCATGCGATGCAGTTTGAATAATCGATAATCGTCACGTAGCAGACAGTAAGCATATAGATACCAGTTGCCCCAACGGAAAAGCAGACGGTAAGGCTCTACCGTACGTGTCGAGTCCCCGCCGGCGTTGTGATATGAGAAATGAATCTGTCGAGATTCTCGGATACCCTGACGGATGATTCGAATCATATGGGAAAGCGAGGATGCGTGATAGTCTGCCAAATCGATATCCATCGAAAAACGTGATGACGGAGAGAGATGACCGGATGATAATTTGTCAATCAGTCGATCTGTATAGGATTCGCCCAGAGCAGAGTCAGTTCCACGTAATGCGATGCACATGGTCTCAATTTCATCCATTGTGAATACAGAACGATCCACGGCGTAACCGTCCATGATTTCGACACCGCCGGATGGTCCTTGATGCGTGCACAGCGGGACGCCTGCCATACAAATCGATTCAATATCGCGGCGGATGGTACGCGTCGATACATCAAAACGTTCGGCCAGCTCTCGGGCCGTTGCGCGTTGGTGCCGAAGAAGCAACATAACGATTCCGAGTTGACGGTCGATTTGCGCCATGGTTTGCCTCCGAAAAAATTCAGAATGAGGTGCGAGTTATCATAATGTATTATGGCATTGATCAAACCTAGTTCGCAACGTGTTTATTTCAACAGATGCCGCTTTTCGATCCTATGGCCTTAGCAGCACATACGAATACGTGTTTGACGTTATTCTCTTTTGTACGCTCTCGTCAGTATCTCGCAATTCGAATTTCTGTATTCAAATGCGACGGATGCCGTATAATGTAGGAAGACAAGTTAAGAATTTATGACTTTTCACGTCATCGATATTATTCGTACAGTTTTTAGAATTCTCGCCAACACAGTCTTTCGGGAGGACTTCCATCATGAAAAAGATGTCTTGTCTCATTATCATCTTAATAAGTGTTGCGCTATTTGCTTGCGCGTGCACAGAACAATTGACCGACAGTTCGAATATGTCATCCTCGACATCGACCACAGCATCAGATTCGAAGGCATCCGAGACCTTGACAGAAGAAAGCGCGCTCCCGACGTCGTCACCGGCTCCTGAACGTATTATTGCTAACGCGATGACTCAAGGCGAGGTGGAAAGTATCGCAATTGGCCCGCTATCGCCGGAACATGAATATTATGAAGGCGTCTTAGCCATTGATCCGAAAGCGGCGGAATACATTACGGAGATGACGATTTTTGACGAGGAGATTAACGACACTTTTGTCATCCACATATCATTGCCGCCCAACTATTCCGCTGACAAAACCTATCCGATGGTCATCATGACCGATGGTGTTTGGCGGTTGAATGATCATCCGGAAATGCGACAGCTCATGACAGAAGGCGCAATCGAAGAGCTCATTCTGGTCAGTATCGGCTATCCGAATGGCTATGATTACGAGACCATTCGCGAGCGTGACTTAAAGGATGATCCGGAGTCATTTTTGCATTTTATCACGGACAACGTAGCGCCATATATGATTGAGAAGTATCCCGTTGACACGGATCGTCTTACGCTGACCGGTCACTCATACGGCGGGTACTTCATGTTCTATGCTATTTTCCGAAGTGACGAGATCGGTGTCGGCCTATTCGAAAATTATCTGGTGGCCAGCCCGGCACTTCAGGCGATGACGGGTTTTGACACGATGGAAGATTTCGAAAAAGCATATTCGGAGCGCAACACCTCTTTGAATATTCGCGCATATGTTACTGCCGGCGGTGCAGAAGCTTCCAACTACAGGTCGCGAATTACGAACTTAATTGCTAAGGTGGAGGGGCGAAATTATGATGGCCTCGAGATATCTTATGAAAAAATCGACAACGAGACCCATAATTCGGTGTTTAAGCCATCTCTCAGAAATGCTTTGATCATGTTCTATGGCATTGAAAACGCACAGAATTAGCGCTATTCATGATATTAACGATTTTACGATTCGCTCAGCTTCGGCAACACACTTTGTGCAGATGATCTTTTTGTTCTGATCCGAAAATGCTTTTTGCCCTTCTTCGGTTCGCAGGTCGATACCGCCAAGAATCGTTTGGCAGAGACAGCTACCGTTTTCTTCTTCGAAGCGGATCATCAATTCGTTGACTTTCTGATAGGTTAACGCTGTAGCAGAGGCATCGTCCGAAGATGATCTGCCATATCGATATCCGAGAGCCATGATGCCACCGGTCACTGCACCGCAAACTTCCTGATGACGTGCCATGCCGGCGCCAAATCCGGTCGCAATTTTTAGAGCGGTGTCCCTGTCAAGCTCAAGCTCGTCGGCAAATGAAGAGAAGACCGCTTGGGAACAATTGAATCCGGATAGAAATATGTCTGCTGCGTGATTCATAGTATGCACCTCGATTATGAAGGTTATTTGTATCATTAATTTAGCCGTTCTTATGAATTTTTTCAACGCATTTTCTGATATTGATGAGGTCGCGACGTCCATCGATGATGTTACTTCTCAGCGTGCGGGATGGACGATTGAGGAATTCAAATGGACGATCGATTTTATAATAGTTACAAAAAGGTCACCTTATGTGGTGGGCACGCTCCTTACTTTCCTGCTTGCGACATGGCATAATGTAGATGTCGATATTTTTTGATTAGTGCTGTTTTCTGATGGCATAGGTATTGACATAAGTGCCGCCTTGGTCTGTGGAGTATAAGATGAAGACGATACTGTTTACTGTCATTGGGTTTTTGTTGTTGGGGTTGGGCGCCCTTGGCGTTTTGTTGCCGGTGCTGCCCACGACCCCATTTGTATTGCTCGCGGTCGGATGTTTTTCTGCGGTTCCGAGTGTGCAGAATCAGATTATGCGCGTCTCGTATTTTCGTGAGTTTATCGAGACGTATCAACATCGCAGAGGTCTTTCAAAAAAGACGCTGATTGTCAGCTTGTTCTGGCTATGGGCGATGATGTTGCTGTCCATGATACTGACGAAGAAGTTGTGGGTAGTTATTCTTCTGACACTCATTGGCGCAGCGGTTACAACGCATTTATTTCGAATGAGCCGTGCCCGCGACAACGAGGACGATTTATGAAGCGCGTATTTGGGAAGGTTGAGACGGTTTTTAATGTCGCATATTTGCTGGCGGCGACCGTGCTTGGCGTTCTTTTGCTAACCGGGCCATTTTCAAGTGCACGATTTCTTTCCGGCGTTATGATCATGGTGCTTGTTGCCGGCGATGCTTTTCATCTTGTGCCGCGTATTCGTTCAATTATTGAAGGCGATGATGAGCCATATAGAATTGCACTTGGGCGTGGCAAACAGATTACCTCTGTCACGATGACACTTTTCTACGTGCTGCTGTGGCATTTGGGGCTGATTCTTTTCGATCCGATCGGGCATCTTGGGTGGACGGTCCTGGTATATTTGTCAGCACTGATTCGAGTCATCCTCTGCTTGATGCCCGGCAATCGATGGACCGATCGTTATCCGCCGGTGCGCTGGGGCATCTTTCGCAATGTGCCGTTTTTAGTCCTGGGGCTGATGGTCGCGGGGCTGTTTTTTGTTTACCGAGAAAATGTCCGACAGATGGGTCCGGTTTGGCTTGCGGTCACACTGAGTTTTGCGTTCTATCTCCCAGTCGTCATTTTTTCAAATCGGCAACCAAAAATCGGGATGCTGATGCTCCCGAAAACCTTGATGTATGTTTGGATAGCATGGATGTTTTTATCTCTGTAATTGGTGATTATATCGATTCGCGATATTGTCATATTAACTCAAAATCGAAAGGAGAATGACTATGGATGACTACAAGAAGTTGACCAATGAAGTCGGCGCGCCAGTAGCCGACAATGAGAATTCAATCACCGCCGGACCCAGAGGCCCCGTGGTAATGCAAGATGTTTGGCTCATGGAAAAAATGGCGCATTTCAACCGCGAGGTGATTCCAGAGCGCCGTATGCACGCCAAGGGATGGGGAGCCTACGGCAAGCTGACCGTCACCGAAGATATCTCCCGGTACACGAAGGCGGCCGTCTTGCAACCGGGTGAAGAGACAGATTTATTCATACGATTTTCAACCGTTGCGGGGGAACGTGGCGCTGCCGATTGCGAGAGAGATATTCGCGGTGTGGCCGTCAAGTTCTACACCAAGGAAGGCAACTGGGATCTTGTCGGGAATAACACGCCGACGTTTTTTATTCGCGACGTTCACAATTTTTCAGATCTCAATCGCGCCGTAAAGCGTGATCCGAAAACAGGCCGTCGCTCGGCACAGAACAATTGGGATTTCTGGACGCTGCTTCCGGAGTGTTTTCATCAGATTACCGTTGTCATGAGTGATCGTGGTATTCCGGCGTCATTCCGAAATATGCACTTCTTCGGAGAACATACCTTTTCTTTCTACAACGCGAAAAATGAGCGTGTCTGGTGCAAGTTTCACTTCAAAACGCAACAGGGCATTAAGAACTTTAGTAATGAAGAGGCGGCGAAGATTAACGGAATGGATCGCGAGTATCACGGCAAAGATCTTTTCGAGGCGATTGAGCGCAAGGATTTTCCGAAGTGGACGATGTATGTGCAGATCATGACCGAAGAGCAGGCGAAGAACCACTACGAGAATCCTTTTGATATCACGAAGGTTTGGCCGCATGCGGAATATCCGTTGATTAAGGTCGGTGTTCTTGAACTCAATCGTAATCCGGAAAACTATTTTGCGGAAGTCGAACAAGCGGCCTTTACACCGGCTCATGTTGTACCGGGTATCGGCTTCAGTCCGGATCGATTCCTGCAAGGACGGCTGTTCTCATACGGGGATGCGCACCGCTATCGTCTGGGTGTCAATTATAACCTCATTCCGGTGAATCAGGCGAAAGTGCCGGTTGCTGATTATCATCGCGACGGGGCGATGCGTGTCGACGGCAATTATGGTGCGGCGCCTGCTTATACACCGAACAGTTATGGCATCTGGTCGGCTCAGCCGGAGGTCATGGAGCCGCCGCTTGATCTTGAGGGTGCAATGTACCGATACGATCCTAAGGATGATCCGACGGATGATTGTTTCCGCGCCGGTGGCAACCTATGGCGTGTAATGACTGAGGACAAGAAGCAGTTGTTGATCGAAAACACGGCAGCAGACATGGCCTCTGTAACTGAGAATATCAAGTATCGGCATGCGGCGCACTGCTATCTCGCAGATGCGGAGTACGGCAGGCGTTTTGCAGAGGCGGCAGGGCTGGATTTCGATAAAGTGAAGGATCTGTCCATGCTGGATAATAATGCTCTAAATCAGGCGACCATCTGACCGATAGACCATTAGGGGCACCGGTCAAATTCATTATGTTGTGAATAGTAATCGAAGGGGCTGTCTCAAAAGACTTCTAACAAAGTCGGATGAGGCAGCCTCTTTTGTTTTTGCTGAGAAATTAGGGTATAACAATCTCGTGATATAATTTAATCCGACTATTTCGATAAATATGAGAGGAAATTTGAATGATAAAGAAAAGAACACTTATTTTCGCGATTCTGATTTTGATTCTGGTGCCTTTTTTTCTGTATGGTTGCCGGGCAGATATTAAGGAGTCGGCTGCTGATACAACAAACGAAGAAACTGATCTTTCGGATGAAACGTTTGATATGACAGAATCCGTAATTTCTCTTACAGAAGACCGGTTATCCGGAACTTGGATTGGAGAATACGGGTTTGTTTGCAGATACTCTGAAGGTGTCTTTTATGACAATTCAGGCATAGAATACACAGACTGTAAGATTACAGAGTCAGGTATATCAGGTGTTAGCGATTACTTTGGAGGAGAATTGGTAAATATCGGAATTCGCATGTTCGCTGACGATACACTTGAAGTCAACGAGATGCTTGCTGTAAAGGCAGGCAGTGATAAGGGCAAGAAGTATCAGAAAGCATTGGAAAATCAACTGGAGGGAGACTGGATTACGTGTGACGGTTCGGATATATCATACGAGTTTTACACCCGCTTCGCTGACGGAAAATTTTCTATGCTATCTCTTCCGGACGAAGAGAACAGAGATAGCGAGAATGATGAATCATATTTGATTTGCGAATATGCCTTTGAAAACGGCATCCTTTCGTTATACGGTGGCTACGATGAGAGCGATGTACTGCAAAACTTTTCAGTTCATTTACAGGATGATTTGCTGCGTCTGGCTGCCGACGGCTTTACTATGAATTATTACCGTAAAGGTTCTCAGGCGGCAGAAGACGCACTAAGCGGAAAGTCCTTGCTGACAGGTGAATGGGTTTTTGTATCAAGCGATAACAGTGAGATTTTGCACTGGAGTTTTGATGGTGATAGTAAACTTTCAATTGAAGGTTATGGTACTAATGAAATTCAGGAAGGCAGGAAATATTCTGTATCCAGGCAAGATGCCGGGTTCGTGCTCATTATTGATGAAAAAGAATTTATAGTCGAATCCTTTTCCTCGCTCGATGGGAACAGCTTCTCCCTGTATGATGGATAAGACTTCTATGGAACGATTTACTCCGTAAAGGGGCCGGCAGGATTGGAGTATATTGAGAAAGCAAAGACAATTTACAGTACGGGAGAAATAACCTCGAGAACTTACTTTCAAAAGAGTACCGTTTCTGAAATCAGTTCCGTCAGTCTGACGCTGGACTGCATGAGTAACTTGTGGCTGGATGATGTCATAGCAATCATTGAAGATCGTTCGACAGATAATTCGGGTTATATTTGTGGGGCTAGCTACGAAGTCAGTTGTACCGAGCCACTGAAGAATGCTTCCATCACATTTACATACAATCCGGATCAGTTTCTTTATGACTGTGAGGAAGATTTATCCGTCGCTTTTATAGATTCAGAATCGAAGTCTTTCAAACTTATTCCGACAAAAGTTGACTCGATTCACGGTACGGCTACAGCCGAGATGAAAAACGTTGGCACCTATGCACTTGTGGATTCATTGGTATTCGAAGGTGGGACTCGGGATATATCCGAACTAAATCCTTCAAATACTCCATGGGCAATGACCTGCGATACGGGGGACATTATATCTTTAATTGATTTAGACTATATTGAAAAGAGTAACGGATATTTTTCTGTGACCAATGCCTCTGAACTGGCAAGCGTTGCATTTTATGTGAATACGAACGAAGATTATGAGTATTCAACAACGATTATTTCGATTGAAAACGATATTGATCTTTCCGGTTATGCATGGGCCCCAATGGGTTGGACAGACTATCCGGAAGAGCATCCGTTTTCCGGCTGGATCAACGGGAACTCTCATACCATCTCCGGACTTACGATTGATTCAAATGACAGCGATGTTGGATTCATCGGGTGGGGACTGTGCAGCGTATATGATCTGACCCTTAACAATGCATCCGTCAGTGGATCTGATTGTGTAGGTGTGCTCGTAGGACAGGCCATTGGAGGAGAATATTTAAACTGCCACGCAGAGGGTACTGTGCGAGGCAATATGGCCGGATCCCTGATAGGGTATGAAGCAAGTATTACGATGAAAGATTGCTCGGCAGATGTCCTGGTGAACGGTGAGTTATTTGATTTTTTATCCTGGAATGAAAAAGAAAAAAGCGAAATCATCATAGAAGACCCGGTAACCATCACCATGGATGCTGAATATACGGTGACCAGACCAGAAGTGACCGGGTATCAGAATCTTGGGTGGATGGTTATTTATAACGGAGAAGAGGTACTGCATCGGAATGCTGAAAATGAATACAGTTATCAATATTTTGCAAATGACCCCGGTACATATGAAATCTATTTAACTGCTTATGTATCCGGTCAATACGTTCCGATAAGCAACACGCTAACTTATACAATCGAATAGTGCCCTTGACACTCGTAAAGACAATCTTTGTCACGAAAAGGGGCTGTCTCTCGACTTTCGTTTTGAGACAGCCCCTTCGTTTTCATGTATAAATATTCTCGAATTGAATCAGTGCTTTGTTCCGATATATGAGGTCATCCCGAGATGTAAACCCCTGTTTCTCCCAGAATTGATTGCCAATCTTGTTGTTGGCCAGTGTGACCAGTGCAACCTTGAGTATCCCCTCGTCACGAAGTGCGTCCAGAGCGGCGTTCAGTAGTTGTTCACCGATACCTTGCCGACGAGACTCGAGACTGACAGACATATGATAGATGAAGCCGCGACGTCCGTCGTGCCCGGCGAGGATCACGCCGACAATCTTCTTATTGATTATGGCAACAAAGCAGGTGTTCGGATTTCTCTCTAAATACTTTTCGATGCCTTCGAGCGCGTCATCGGCCGCGTTCAGTCCCAACCCGGGTGTTGCCAACCAAAGGGCGTGTACTTCACAGTAATCGGAAATGGTCATGATTCTAATCATTGTTGACACCTTTCGGGAATCGCGTTGCGGTGAGCATTTATACATAATAACGAATAAATATTCATAAGTCAAGCGATAGATAGGGTTTATCCAAGACCTTCCTGTTCATGCCGATAAGCGAATTGCCGCACTATTACCGCATTAAGTTAACGGATGAGTATTCCTGCTATGTTAGAATCACCTATAACGTAATTTTCTGCCAATAATTATACGAAAAGTCTTTGATTTAGGACATGTTTGTCAAGATCTGAGATGGATATAGAGGATCGCCAATTTATGAAAAAGTACATATACTGTGTTGTAGCGTCACTGATGATTTTGACATTCCCGGGATGTTCGAGCGATAAATCCGACGAGACCATATCAGCGCCGCCCGTAGTGATAAATAGTTTTGCCGAATCAGATTTATCGAATACACCGGTTGTGTCTTCATCCGCCAATGTTGCCGGGACAACGCCTTCGAGTATGGATTCGAACATGAACGATTTTTCTCTGGGCACGACGACGCTTTCGGAGCAAGAGATTTATCAAGATGACGATTTGACGCTGACCGCTAAAAGTGGGCTAAGTCTCGACATAGAAACCGGACTTGTAATCATTCCGATTCAAGTTCAAAATAATTCATCCGAAAGGATTGAATTGTTGGGTGTTGACGGATCTGTTAACGGCGCAATGATTCAGACCATCTTTTTCGCTTCTGCTGAGCCCGGAGTGAAAACCGATGCAAGCTTGTATCTTCCAATCAATGAGCTCAACTATGCGGGCATTGATTTACTGGACGATTTGGAGTCATACTTGATGCTGACTCATTCAAAAGACGAAAGTGTTGTTTTCACTGAGTCACCCTTAGTTATCGAATTCGAAGGTAACGGCAATTATTCTCAAGTATTTGATCGTTCAGGAACAGTGGTCTTGGATCAAGATGGCATCGTAACCACGGTGCGACCCTATCCGGATTCTTCAGGGGATTTGGAATCAGACTATAATATATTGGTCATGGTTGAAAATAACAGTTCTGATGCCGTTCGTATCAGTTTGTCGAGTGTGAAAGTCAATGGAGAAAGCGTGCCTTCGCTATTCTATTCTCAGGTGCTGTCCGGCAAAGTCAGCTTCAAACTATGTACTTTTTTCGAAGAAGACTTATCCGCCGCAAATATTTCCGAGGTACTAACCGTCGAATTTGTCATTGCGATAGAAGATCCGATTAGCAATGAAGATTTATTTGTATCTGAACCCATTACTATATCTGTGGTCTGATTCTGAAATTTCGTAAAGATTACAGTATAGAATCCGATTATATGAAATAGTAGTCTGAATGACGCATGAAGTTGTCTCTGCATAGGCAACACAAGTAATTCGTCTGTTTCGCGATAAGGTTTTCCGCGCAGCAAGTGGTGTTGTATTGCTGAAGACACTTTTTGAACTTTATTTCATTTCGGTGAGTATTGAATCCCAACGGATACCGACAAGCATTTGAGGCATGTTGCGGATTAGAAATATTTACAGTATTGAGCCGACGGGATGGATTTCTTGATTCAGAAGTCTTTTCACGACATCCAGGCCATGTTCGAAGGTATAGTAGTCTTCGGCTCCGGTCAAAGAGATTCGGACTGCGTCGGGTCTGGCTGCATGTCCGACAGCAAATTCTTCGGCCGCAACCAGATGAACACCCAATTCCGCGGATTCTTTTTCGAATTCACGTGCATTCCGACCTTTGGGTAAGCGTAGCCAGACAAACATACTGTCCGAAGCGTATGAATAATCCATGCCGCTAAAGTATTTTGCGAGTAAGCCGGCGCGCTTGCGAATTTCTGCACGCTTGATCTCAATGATTTTTTCGGAAAGACCGCTTTCGATGCAGTTACATACTAATTCGGCATTAAGTGCCGGCGCCATCCACATTGTATCAACTATGCCTTGGGCAATTCGGGCATAGTATTTTTGCGGCGAGGCAAGAAAAGCGATGCGCAGTCCGGCATAAAAGGCTTTGGAGACGCCGGCAAAATAGATGCTTTGCTCCGGGATATCCGCCGAGAGCGGGGCGACGGGGTCAATCGCCATGAAACGATAGATGTCATCTTCAAGCAAAACAAGATCATGTCTTCGGATAATATCAATGATTGCGGCTCGACGCGCAGTCGTCATCTGTGCGGTAGTAGGATTTTGCATGACCGAAACCGTGTATATGCCTTTAATCGGGACACGATTAACAAGTGAAGTTAATGCAATCGGGCACATGCCCTCGGCATCCATGCTGACAGGTTCAAGCCGCAATCCGCAACGGGCTGCGGCCGACTTAAACGCGGGATACGTGAGTTGATCAACGGCGATGGCATCTCCGGGGGAAAAAATCGAAGATAAAACACACATCAATGCGTGCTGAACGCCGGCGGTGACAATGACCTGCTCCGGATGAGCAGGATAACCCAGTTCGCGCATCCATTTAGCTCCGGTTGCTCTGTGAGCGGGACAGCCCTCCGGCGGGGTATAAGCCATGAAGGATGTCCAATCGGTTTTGCGTGATGTCATCTGAAGCAAATCTCGAATATCCGGCTCCAAATAATGCATGGGCAGCACCATGCCCATTTCGACATAAGTTGATGCGGTTGTAGGAGATCCGAAAAATGTGGAGGAGCGTCCTAAATCAGGCGAAACAAAAGTGCCGCTGCCCACGGTTGAGACGATCAATCCTCGGCGCTCTGCTTCTTTGTATGCACGAGTTACGGTGGTGACATTTACGCCTACAGTTTTGGCAAGTTGCCTGTGCGTCGGTAATCGCTCGCCGGGTAAGAGCTTTCCAAGATTGATATCTCTCTGCATGGCATCTGCAATAGCAATATACAAAGACTGATCCGTATCGATAATTCTTAAATCCCACATGAATGAATGCACCTCCGAATCAATTGTATGCATTACAATTATGCGTTGACGGTCATACAATGTCAATGCATAATGTAAAAAATACAGGAGGTGCCAATTATGAACAAACAATCGCAATTATTAGAAATGAAGATCACTGAGAATGAGGCGGCGCTACTGAAGTGTGCCACGTCATATGCTGTTGAGTATCTTGAACAACTTTCGGAAATGCCGCCATTTCCTTCAGAAGAGTCACTTGAAAAATGTTCGCTCTTTGAAGAGTTGCTTCCGGAGCATTCCTGTGAAGCGTCCCAGGTCATCAACCTCTTGGGAGAACACGGCTCAAAAATGACCGTAGCGCATACGGGAGGGCGCTATTTTGGGTTTGTATGCGGTGGTGTATTGCCGGTTGCATTATCGGCGAGATGGATTGCAGATACCTGGGATCAGAATAATGCTCTCTATGCGATGTCCCCTATAGCTTCTGTCCTTGAAAATTTATGTGAACGATGGTTAGTAGAGTTGTTGCATTTGCCGAATCATACAGCTGCCGGTATGGTTGGTGGATCTTCTGTGGCAATCATTACTGCATTAACTGCTGCTCGGAATGCGATTTTATTAAAGACGGGCTGGGACGTGCATCTGAGAGGTCTTTTTGGGGCACCACGCCTGCGCGTTATTATTGGTGAGCAAGCCCATTCGTCCGTTCTAAAGGCGCTATCGATGATTGGAATCGGAGTGGATATGATTGAAAGGGTTCCGGTTGACGAGCAGGGAAGGATGAGATTGGAATGTATGCGTCTTCCGGATGCGAATACGCTTATTGTTGTTCAGGCCGGAAACGTCAACAGTGGTTCGTTCGATCCGATTGACGAGATTTGTCAGATCGCAGAAAAAGTTGGTGCGTGGGTTCATGTCGATGGTGCTTTCGGTCTGTGGGCGGCGGCTTCGCGTCGGACGAAGTATCTATGTAAAGGCATAGAACGAGCAAATTCCTGGTCCACAGATGCTCACAAAACTCTAAACGCGCCATATGATTCCGGCATTGTGTTCTGTAAAGATAGGGATCAATTGGTCAGAGCGATGCAGGCAAGTGGCGCATACATCGAATATAGTTCTGCGCGTGACAACATGCTATATACACCGGAAATGTCTAGACGCGCGAGAAGTATTGAATTATGGGCTATTCTAAAAACACTTGGGCGTGAGGGTGTAGAAGCGCTCGTAGATCAACTCTGTCATATGGCGACATATTTTTCGGAGCGATTATCAGATGTAGGATTTATCATCGGTAATGAAGTAGTTTTTAATCAAATCATAGTGCAATGTGAATCGCAGGCGACAACGATAGCAACATTGGAAGGCATTAAAAAGAGTGGGGTGTGCTGGTGTGGAGGAACCACTTGGTTCGGTAAACCGGCCATTCGAGTCAGCGTCAGCTCCTGGCGAACGGATGAGGAGGCGATTGATCTTTGTGTGGATGCATTTATAAGTGCTCGCGAGTGCGCCAGAAGAAACTCAAGCAAATGATTTTTAGCATGCATTCGGATTCGAAGAGCAAGAACTAACATCAACGTCTTTCGAACATAATTGAGAGCGTGCCAACTCTTTCTTGATGTTATATAATGTTAGAAAGTATATTGAGTATTCTTGATGATTCGAAATTGGAGGCGGAGTATGCAATTCGAACGATTGGAAAGACAGCATTTGGAAGAGTGCACATATGGATATATTTTGGCGTTTCAGGAAGAGCAGTGGATCTATGAACGCGCGAACATGCGTTTGTCAGATTTTTTGGCAGCACCCCGATTTATCGGCTACGTGGCGTATGACAATGATCATTTTGTGGGAGCGGCGTTTTGCCATGAAGTCGTCGATGCCCTAGATAATAAGCTGATCATCGATGAATTTTATATCGTTCCGGCATTTCAGCGATTGAGTCATGGTAGTGAGCTTCTGGACGTAATTCATCGATACTCTGCCAGTCATCATCTTCGCACTACGACGTTGGTCACAGAAGCGGAGGATGCGAAGCTCGACTTCTACATCCAAAGCGGATTTACCGTCGGAGAAAATCACGCTTTTCTACGCAAGGATATAGCGGATAACCCGGCGCTATTTTCAGAGCACCAATAAAAACAGTAAATATCCTGACCCGACAGAAATGATATTGCTGATACTATGTATGGCCATAGAGTAATATATGCTTCCGGTTTTTTGAAGCGCCAGTCCTTGGACAATGCCTATAGCAAATGCATATCCGAGTTGAAAGACATCGTATTCAATACGGAATGGCCCGGTATACCAATTTATGTGAGCAATCGAAAAAAGTGCCGCGGCAATGATCGTCGCAATGGGAACTTTTTTTGATGCATCATTTTTCATGAAGACAGCCAGAATCGTAATCGGTAATGCACGGAATAGTATTTCTTCTGATGGTCCGGTCAGTATCAATTGAAAAGCGAAAGACCCCATAATGTTTCGGAGGTTCAGTGGGTAATAATATGGGCTCAAGAGGTCAAAATGGTATCCGATCAGATAAGAAATAATCATATAAATAATAATGCCGAGAGTCGCAAAGCCTACAAATTTGAATCCTATCTTTTTTTTGCCGGCTCGAAAACCGAAATCAAGCTTCGCGTATATGGAAAGAAAGATTATGGGGATGAGCGCCACGGCAGCCTGGACGATGTGATGCACGCTGATCCACATGAATACGCCGTTCGGGTCTACGGAGCGATACGTAAAGCGATTGGCAACCATTTGGCCTAAACTGCTCGAGAATTGCTGAAAAATAAATATGCCGAGCACAAGTGCTACGATGCGCAGAAGCTTAACTGGGAAAGGCATATCGCGATTTTGGGGAACTGACATCATGTTTCGACCTTCTTTCCAAACGATTGCATATCGGAGTGTTTTCCAGAATATCATCCGTTGAAGATGTGGTCAATTTCTCTTTTGAAAAGGCACTCTGTCTATTTCCGTGAGAATCGTAATAGGTTATGCTTCGGGGTGCACAATTAAGTTATTGGGTTGGAGGTTGACCCGCGAGTATTAGCCATCGCGACGGAAAATATTCAAATGGAATTTGAGAATGGCTCTTGGGTGTTGTTGGTGGCGATTGGATGTGAGAGTGTTGGCGGAGTTGGTGGTGGCGGCTGTGACGGTGACGGTGGGTGGTGACGGTGGGTGGTGACGGTTGGGTGGTGACGGTTTGGCGCGAAACGTTTCGCTATATGCAATTACCGCTAAAAGTTCCCAAACTTCTGAATTTGGCGGTAATCGACTGAAAATTAAAGAAATTGCATACGAAACATCACAAACCTAACCATTTCGTATGTATTAGAGTGTAGCAAACCGTTTCGCGCTAGCTTTGAGAGCAAAGAAATTGCATACGAAACATCACAATCCTAGCCATTTCGTATGTATTAGAGTTTAGCAAACCGTTTTGCGCTCCAGCTATGAAAATCGAATTTTATATATTAGATTGTGATATACAATCCGTTTTTACCCTTCGGGAAAAAAACTAAATGATGATATTACGACAAAATCACTATAACGCTCTATTTCGTCGGTATCTTCCGATATTGACGACTTCAACGAGCCGTCAGAAAAACTAGTTTTGGAGGCGTATTTCCGGAGAGAGAATTGCCGATATTCATCGAGTCAAAATCCGTTAAAAGCAGTTTCCATTTCATGTCACGTAATAGCACGACAAGACTTTCACGGGAATAGTTGAAGAGCCTTTGAAAACAGATCCTCGTGTATTGTGCTTGAGGAATGTGCGACGTATGATAGCCATGTATTCATTTGTAATTTGATTATTCGCAAAAAACATTTGAATTTTCGATTTGGGGGGACGTATATGATTGAAAACACGCAATTCGATTTTAGATTACTTGAGCAATCTCTTTTGGATATGGGAGCGTGGCGTGTTTTGCCTGCTGATTTGAGTGATGTTCCGGAGGACATTCGACTGGGTATGCCAAGAGGGATTTCAATCAGTGTAACCGTCGATTTGAACATCATAAATGATTTGGCCGTCGGCGTTTCACCGGCATATGTTGATGAGTATGATCGCCTGAATCGATTATTGGACCAACTGGCGGACAGAGCAAGCGAAGTGATCATTTCACATGGATATCGAGCCATTCCTTTGTCGAGAAATCACGTTAAGGTTGAATATATGTCACATTCGACGATACTGCCTCATAAGACCGTCGCGACACGCGCGGGTCTTGGATGGATTGGGAAAAATGCTTTGTTAGTTACTGCAGATCGCGGATCCGCAATTCGACTGACATCGGTACTGACTGACGCACCGTTTTCGTGCGCCGAACCGATTAATGAATCCGATTGTGGGACTTGTGACTCTTGTGTTCGCAACTGTCCGGGTCAAGCACCGTTGGGGTCTAACTGGTCGGTAAATATGAGTCGAGAGAGTTTCTTCGATGTTCTGGCATGCCGAAAAACCTGCGTAGAAAGAACTTGGAAGACCAAGCCGGGACTGAGTATTTGCGGATTATGTATTACTGTGTGTCCGTGGACACAAAAAGCGATTCGAGAGGCTGGATTAACGCCGCGTTTTCCGGTCCCGGAATTTGCTTCCCGAGGGGATATCGACGAAATTATTGCCCTGCAAAGACTATGTTTTATGAGGGAAGCTGAGCGGATTCAAAATTTTAGCATCGCTCCGATGACCCAAACCAGTGAAGCGCTCAGAGCGGATTTTGAGAACCCGAGACCACCACTGACTCTCCTTAAATTGGTCGAAGATCGGCGAATCATCGGGTCCGTACGGGGTTTTGAAAGAGATGGCACGCTTTACATCGGGCGACTGATCGTTCATCCCGATTATCAAAAGCGCGGCTACGGTGAGCGCTTAATGACGGCGATTGAGAAGTGTCATGCCGGTGCTCGATATGAATTGTTTACGGGAGAGAAAAGTGTTGATAACAGGAGGTTCTACCTGAATCTCGGTTACCGAGAGTTTGATGTCAGGGAGAGCAAGGATGGGGCGAAGCTAATCTGTTTTGAGAAATAGTATAATTTCGGCAATTCTTGGTCATATGGTAATCTAAACGAAAAATTTGAGCAAACATGATGATATAAGAGAAAATATTAACACTGGTCTCGCTGTTTCTTGTCATAGACATCAAAGGTAAGTAGTATTCATTGAAACGACTCAGCAACGACTTAAGTGACTTTTCGGACGATGTTCCCGATGATATCTACGGCTAAAAGTCATTCGAAATTCGCTGTTTATTTCGCACGTAATAATTTGCGATTTCTATCAAGCGCGTATAGACAAATAAATAAAAACGGCGTATTATGAGAAAAACTACAAAATGTAGTATCGAGGCTGAGAGAATACACGAAACGAAGAGTAAATGATGAACGACTCGGAGAAAGAAGGGCATTAATATGAAAAAAAGCGTCATAAAGGGGATTTCATTACTCACTACTATTGCTTTTGCATGCGCAGCTCTGACTTCTTGTCGTGATAGTAATGGTGATAAAGGCGATGAAACCACTTCGATGGTAACTACGGCTGAAAGTCTTATTGAAGAGACACAAACCACAAAAGCCACCGAGGTATCGCCTACGCCAAAGCCTTCACCAACGCCAAAGCCAACGCCAACATCTACACCGACGCCGACACCGGTGCCTTCGGCTCAAGAACTTCTTGAGAGCATGACTATTGAGAACCTTCCGGTTATTGATGGGTCAACAGCAACTATTCCTCTAGCTATCGGATTAATGCGAAAACTTACGGGTTGCTCAGAAATACAAGCAGAAGAGCATATATCATTCTCGACAACAGACCCGAGTTATTATCAATTAGCCGAAGGATATGCCGATTTGCTACTAGTCTACGAACCATCTCAACCGACGATTGATGAATTAGATGTTTTTAATACCATGGATGTGAGAGAAATCGGCCTGGACGCTTTGGTATTTATCGTCAATGAAGATAATCCGGTGAATTCTCTGACAGCCGATCAAATTCGAGGTATTTATACCGGTGAAATTACGAACTGGTCACAAGTCGGAGGGGATGACATTGATATCATTCCGTTCCAAAGACCGGTACGCAGCGGAAGTCAGACGCTGATGCTCAACCTGATGATGAAAGGAACGCCGATACTTGAAGCCGGTACTACAATTCGGGAATCCTCGGAAATGGGCGATCTAATTGAAGATATCGCTTCTTACAATAACACTGCTAATGCGATTGGATATTCCGTGTATTACTATGCGAAAAACATGTATACACAGCCCGGTTTGAAGTTCATTGCCGTGGACGGCGTGGCACCTTCCGATACAACAATCAACAGCCGTGAGTATGAGTATGTTAATCCGTTTTATGGAATTATCGCAAAAGATCCGTCGCCTGGGGCGGCTGCGGTTTTGGATTGGCTCCTGACCGAAGAAGGACAAGCGTTGCTCTCAGAGTGCGGTTATGTGCCGGTTCTTCAGAATTAATTATTTCATTCGGTCATTTCCGATTGATATCGATCGCATAAGAAATCAGGTGCAAAATGAAAAACTTTGTGACAAAGAAATGGTTATTCATATCTTGCGTGAGCGCCGTACTGGTACTGGTTCTTGTCGCGGGTTTCATAATCCATAGTTCACGTGATCGCCGGGAAAAATCAACCCGACAAGTCGATGAGACTGTGGCCTCAGACACAATTGATATGACGGAGTTGACCATAAAACCAACACCGGGTTTAACTTCAACACCCACACCAACACCAAAACCAACTCCCAAGCCGACGGCTAAGCCGACACCGCGTCCCACACAAATTCCCACACCAACACCAACGCCGTTTCCGACATCGGTCTATATACCGAGAGAGGAGAGTGCGGATGGTGCTTTGTTCGATACATCCCAATATCTTATTCTGCCGGGTGAAGGCGAGAGATTCCAAATTTTTGATGCGTATGGCAAATTCATCGACAGTTTTTCTTATATTATTGGCGGTGATGTGTATCCGGTTGGATTATTTCGAGAAGAAGAAATGGATGAATTCATTCCGTTTACAAACAAGCCCATACAAGCGGTCGAGATTTCCGGAGATGAGTTTACGGTTGCATATGACGCCAACTACTTTCGTAACGGTGCGTACCAATGGAATCACGGAGACGGCAAATATTTAGTAATTATTTACAACCAATTGGGCGAACCCATTAAGGACATATTAATCGAACAGGATGATGAGAATACGTTCCTCGATAGTTTTATTGTGGATTCGTATAAAGAAGATATTGTTGTTTGTGTCTCAATGGGTCATATGGACCCGAGAACAAATAAGTATTCCGTAACAACAGAAATCAGTTATCTCTCGCAAAGTGGAGAAGTCTTAAGGACGTTATGCATTAATGACCATGTGGACGCGTTTTTCGGCGATTCCTATTGGACAAACAATTATTATTACGGCAATCTTTATGACTTTGATGGTAATTTGATAGAAGAAGAAGTGTCGTTTGGGGTATTAGAAAACAATCAAAAGCATTATTACTATACTCCAAAATTTCCGGATTACTTTGTCAAGAACGGTAAGTATTACGATACCGGTCTTCGGGAAATTCCTAATGGTACGGTCAACGAAAACGGTACGTTAATCGAAGGCATGAAATATGATGTAGACAGCATGGAATGCGAAGCAAAATACGCCTATGACGGCTCGGATTTTTACTATAGCTGGTATACTCAAGAAGACCTGATTGCCATTGGGAAGAAATATGGCACAATAGCGATTAAGACAAGGTATGGAGAATATTCTTTCGCGAAAAATTCGAACGAGTTTTTTTGTGGTATTAATAAATATTACTGTTTCTTCCGAATTGGAGAAACCGAGCAAATCAACGTGTATTCATTGCTGACCAAAGAAAAGGTGGCAACGATCGAGTGTGATATGTATGGTTTGGAAATCAGTGATGAATATATCATTGCAACCCTGTCTGAAGAGAATCCGAACTCGTTCAGTTACAATACAAAAAGTGTCGTCTACGACAAGAATTTCTCACCGAGGTATATTGGAGAGAACGTATGGATTGAATCACTTCCCGGAGAACTTATGCTTGTACATCGCGGTCCTTATGTAGGCATAACCGACCTGAACGGCGAGTGGCTGATCAAGTCTTTAGATCCTGATATTGCCCGGGACACGACGCATCCGGCATACTACACGCCTTGGTAATTGTTTCGTCTCAGCAAAAACGGCGTCAATTCTACCACTTAGCAGCAATTTTCTTCCACTCACATCGAATCTGTTTTCAAAATCTGCCTTTCGCGTATACTAAACGTGTAAGGAGATTTTATGCGAACACGAATTGAGATTACAGGAGAGAACCGACCGGATGAAGTCGTGATTTATTGTAAAGAGATCACGCCGGAGACGAAGGCCATCGAAGCACTGCTGAATCGCCGATTTGCAGAGCCGTCCGGCCTGTCATTCTATAAGGGTGATCAGCAGTTTTTTCTGAGTCTCAGAGAAGTATTGTTTTTCGATACGGAAGACAACCATGTTTATGCCCACACAAAGGATTCCTCCTATGAGGTTCGCATGCGTTTGTATGAGCTTGAAGCAGCGTTGCCGAGGTACTTCGTTCGTGTCTCAAGATCTTCGATTGTCAGTATTCTTAATGTCTTTTCGATTCATAAGAATCTGACCGGATTGAGTCTTCTTACGTTTCGAGATACTCACAAGGAGATTTATTGTTCGAGAATGTATGGCAAAGAGCTGGCCATGAAGATGAATGAGAGGTATTTATATGAGAACAGCTAAAGAGAAGTCCGGTTACAAGTTTCCGTTATTCGGCATATTGCTTATTGTGTTTGCCGTGTTATTAGGCCTGCAAGCGCTGGGTATTGCAGATGATTATTTTTATGTAAAAGTCGCATTTTCGGTTTTGCTCGGCGGTATTTCGATATACAGTCTGTTCCGCCTTCGGTTTATAGTTACGTTTTTGCCGGTTGTGGGTGTGCTGTACATCTGGCGTGATATGCTGGGCATTCAGAATGTTAATTTCTGGGCACTGGCCTTGCCCGCTTTTCTCTTGGGTGTTGGGTTGTCGATGATTGTTCATCGTTCACACCCGGAGCGCGCGTTTGTCTGGCACGTCAATTCAAATTCTGATACGGATGAAGAAATTGCCGGCGAGGATGCTGAAGGAGTGGTCTTCGCGAACTGTCGATTCGGGGAGAAGACACGATACATTCATTTGGAAACTGTGAAGAAATGTGTCTTTGACATGCAGTTCGGCGAGATGAAGATATTCTTTGACGCATCAACGATAGCCGAGCAAGGAATGGTCATTCAGGCAAATGTCGGCTTTGGCGAATTGGAGCTGACGGTGCCCAAGACTTGGGAGATTGATAATCATGTGAGCGTTTTTGCCGGTACAGTGACGGAGCCTGAAGTCATTAGTAGTGAGTCTCGAACGAAGGTAAGACTCGCCGGTAATGTGAATTTCGGAGAGATAACCATTCGCTACATCTAGGGCCGCTCTTTATTTTCATCCGGGTAGATATGTTTCCGAAAGAAGTCGACTTAAGATAACGAATACCTATAACAGAAACACTTCAAAAGAAACGGAGCACGTCCCTTGGGATGCGCTCCGTGTTTTTCTGACGAATAACTTTCAGACGGAAGTGTTGAGAAAAGAAGGAAATGTCATTCGCCCTTCATATCGACAACGGGTACTTGCCCATCAAGGATGTCGACACAGAGACGAATGGATTCTCCGATTGCGGCGTCGATATCATCCGGCTCAACACCAAGCGTCTCACAGCCCAAAGACTTGTCGATGAACTGATTAGAGCATTGCAATGACTTGAATTTGATCATATTAAGACCACCTTCCAAGTTCTTTTCTTTCTGTTCTTTCGCGATTTTTTTCGAGCCGAGCTGATAGAGAAACGTCGGAATCGTGATGATTTTTTTGTCGGGCGTACCGAGGTGCTTATGTACGATCGAGAGAAATTCTTTCCAAGTCATGTTATACCAGCCAATCGGATAAGCAACACCACCTTGGGTCTTTTCGAGTGCTCCGGCCGTCGCTTGAGCGACTTGCTTGACGGTTACCATTGTAGTTCCGCCCTTCGGGTACATGGTTGATTTTTTCATGCCCCGAATCATTTCGACGAGGAAAACCCAGACCGGCTTGCGACCGGGTTGGGCACCGAAAATGTAGGGAAGTTCCAAGACTGCGACGTTGAAATGATCATCAGCGAAGGAGAGTGCCATTTGTTCCTGATCGCGTCTGCTGCGAATATAGGGATGCCATCTGGCCAACTCGTCTTTCGGACGCGCTTTATCGAAATAAGCAAAATAGGATCCATAAATAACGCTGTGTTTGACTCCCGTCTCTTTGGCGATTTTGAGAATTCGACGCAAGGGGTCGATATTGTATTTTGCAAATAAATCGTATATCGGTGCCGGCCCTTCGACACGCTCGTCAATGCCGGCTGCAAATACAAATCCTTCGCAACCGCTGAAATAGGACCGCAGCTCATCATCGCTAAGCTCCATATAGTTTCCGAATTCGATCTTCATCTCCGGAGGTAAACTTGCACCTTCGGGAATCGGCGGAAGAGCGATTGAAGTTACTTCGTGCCCGCGCGATATCAGTTCTCGAGCGGCTTCGCTTCCGAGTAAGCCGGTGCCACCTATCATAAATACTTTCATAAGATAACCACCTTTCCAATTGGGTTACAGTTATACAGGTTCATTATACAATAAAACCAAGTAAAAAGGTAGGATAAAGACACACTTTTCCTGTTCGGTCATCATATTTCAGTTCTTCAGAGGTGAAAAAATGGTCGGTAGACGCTCAAAAAGTATCGCGCAGGTTGATTAAATTTCGAGAGGTATCGTGAGTGTCCATTGCTAATTTGAATGGGAGAGCATAGACTTATATCAAATCATTTGCTCTACTGCCAACCATTTTCGGGAGATTGCCTATGGATGCGACATGGATTTCGGATATGAATATTTCAACACAAATATCACGTTTTCGACGCGAAAAGGGTATGACACAGGATCAATTGGCTGACTTTTTGGGCGTGACAAAGGCTTCGGTTTCAAAATGGGAAAACAGGATCAGCATGCCGGATATCACCTTATTGCCCAAATTGGCCACTTATTTCGATGTCACGATTGACGAACTCGTCGGTTATTCGCCGCAGCTCAGCAAACTGCAGATTCAACGCGTATATCAAGAATTGTCCTCCGCTTTTTCAACCCGGGAATTTGAGTCGGTCATGAAGCAATCCGAGGCTCTCGTCAAAAAATACTACTCGTGCTATCCCTTGATTTTTCAAATTGCGGTTCTCTTTTTGAACCACTTCATGCTTGCAGAATCGCAAACTCGACAAATGGAAATACTTAACGATACCGCGGAGCTTTGTTCGCATATATGTGATAACGCGACGGACGTGAACATCCGGAATGATGCTTTTTCTTTGAAAGCAGTTGCTTTGCTTCAGTCCGGAAAAGCCTCTGAAGTTATTGGTTTATTAGAGGATCAATGCTCTCCTAATCGCATGGGCGACTATAACGAGATGACTTTGATACAGGCCTATCTGGCCGTTGGACAGGTTGAGAAGGGAAAGCAGATTTCTCAGCTTTCTATTTATACTCACTTGATGGGAATCTTTGCAGCAGGGGTCCAATATCTTATGGTGAATATGCTGAATTTTGATGTAGCGAAAGAAACGATTAACCGCTTGGAAGAACTAATTGACACATTTGACGTAGATCATTTGCATCCGAACTCCGCAGCTCAAGTCCGATATGTTGCTTCAATGGTCTATATGACTCATGGCCTTGAGAAAGAGGCAATCGCTGCGTTGCAACGATATAAGGACAATGTAGAATACCTGATTGTTCATGATCAGGTGCGCCTTCATGGCGATGCATTTTTCGATCGCTTAGAAGAGAGTTTTGAAACACTGGACCTTGGAGTTTCTGCGCCTCGAGACTTGAAGTTGATTAAGGAAAGTTTTTTTCAATCATTGGAGCACCCACTATTTGAGAATCTAAAGAATTGCCCGGAGTTCAATCGCCTTGCGAAAGCAGATTTTTGGAGGAAAGACTATGGCTGAAATTCAAGAGTATCTACCACTCATTATCCCGCTCATTATTGTTCAATTTGGCCTTTTGCTGTACACCATTTATCACATCATGACGCACAAGACATACAAGAAAGGCACGAGAACAATATGGTTAATCGTTGTGATCGTCGGTATGCAGTTCATCGGACCGATTCTGTATTTTCTGTTGGGAAGAGAATCCGAATAAGAAAAATACAAAACAAGCGATGAGGAAATCATTATGAACATGTTAGAAATAGAAAACATCTCCAAGCGGTTCGGAGATAAAAGTGTTATCAAGGATCTTTCGTTATCCGTGCCGAACAACTGCATATTTGGATTTGTGGGGCAGAACGGCGCCGGAAAAACAACGACGATGAAGATGATTCTGGGATTGTTATCTGTCGACAGTGGTCAAATATATGTGCACGGTGAAAAAGTCGAGTACGGACAGAATCGCACCAATCAGTATTGCGGGTATTTGCCGGATGTCCCGGAATTCTATAACTTTATGAATGCCAAGGAATACCTGAAGTTTTGTGCAGATATTACCGAAATGCAGCCTTCAGAATCGAAGGCTCGCTCGGAGATGCTATTGGAGCTGGTCGGCCTCGATAAAGAAAAGCATCGTATCGGCGGCTATTCCCGCGGCATGAAGCAACGTCTGGGCATTGCACAGGCACTTTTGAATCAGCCAAAGCTCCTCATATGCGATGAGCCGACATCCGCCCTCGACCCGATCGGCCGCAAGGAAATTCTGGACATATTAATCACCGCCAAATCACAGACCACCGTCTTGTTTTCGACCCATATACTTTCCGATGTCGATCGAATATCGGACCGTATCGCCTTGCTGCATGGCGGAAAGGTCGTTTTTTCAGGTAACAAGGATGATCTTCGCAGACGAAAACCGGCCGTCGGATTCGAAGTCGAACTCGAAAACCCCGGAGCGGTTGATGCGATTCTTAGACTACATACCCACGCCAAGCGACTGGATACGTTACGGGTGGTGTTTGATACAGCGACAGAAGAACAGATGCATCAAGCCATTTCATTACTAATTCAAGAAAAGATACCATTCAGAAAAGTAGAAAAGTCCGAGTACACGCTTGAGTCTATGTTTATGGAGGTGGTCGGCAAATGAAGTCGCTTATCGCATTCTCGAAAAAAGAAGCACTGGAGTGGTGGCGAAGCGGGCGACTTGCGATTCTCGTCGTGGTTTTTGCTTTGTTCGGCATTATGAATCCTGCATTTGCCAAGCTAACCCCTTGGCTGATGGAAAGTATGTCCGAATCGCTCGAAAAATCGGGCATAGTCATCAAGGAAATTCGCGTGGATGCGCTCACCAGTTGGGAGCAGTTTTATAAGAACATTCCGATAGCGATGATGGTATTCATTCTGATGGTCAGTGGCTCTTTTACAACTGAGATTCAAAAAGGTACATTCATTCTTGTGCTCACAAAGGGCCTTTCACGATGGAAAGTATACATTGCCAAGACTTTCGGCATGCTTCTCGTTTGGACCGCTGCGTACTGGATCTGTTTTGGTATTACATATATTTACAACGACTTTTACTGGGATAATTCAGTTGCAGCACATCCCGTTCTTGCCGCCGCCTTTGTGTATTTTTTCGGGGTATGGCTCACAGTTATGGTTCCGGTGTTCTCGGCCATACTAAGCAACGCGATAGCGGTTTCGATCGGAACAGGGAGTCTGGTGATAATCTCCTATGTTTTGGGGATGTTGCCGAAAATCAAGGACAATGTTCCGACATTTCTGATGGGATCCCAGTCGTTGCTGGTCAGAGCCGGTGTTCCCGAAGATTATTATCCGGCTATAGCTGTGACCGCAATTCTTGTACTTGTATCCTTCGGATTGGGCTGGGTAATGTTTGATCGAAGACGTTTGTGAAGTGCCAAACTACTCACAAGCTGATTTCCATGCCGGCTTCGCTGCTGACCCCTCTATATATTTCGCGGCCATTCTTATCTGTTAACCGAAGTGTAACGCGGGCGCGAATACTCTCGATGATTTCACGATCCATCGCGCCTTTGACCGGTGCGCGCAATATGCCGCCGCCAAACATTTCGGACTGAAAGGTCAAGGTCGAGCTCGGGCCCTTAAGCATGCCGGAACACGTGCCTGAATTAATATCGACGAACCAATTTTTTAGAGAAGAGAAATTATAACTTGCGAAACGGACGGTATTGACTCCAAAGTCAGAATAATAAGCGAAAAAACCGGGGAAATGACCGCCAAGAATGGGAATGTTCGCACGAGAAAAAACGAATGAGGCGTTACTGTTTTCAAAATGTCCGGCCTGAATCCATACGTAAGATTCAGGGAAAGATCGACCGTAGTCTTTTTCGACATATCCGATTCCGTCGTCAAAATCAAATATTTCGCCGTCCAGCACCAGTTGCCTGTCGATTCGATGTGTCAGATGAACGATGACGTGACTGCACTCCATGTTTGGAATAAATGAGAGAGGACCCATAATTCCGGGGTGAAGCGGGCTTGTGGGATAAACATGAATCTCCTTGAAGGCAAGTGTTCCGCGCATGGTGCCGACTCCGGCCTGAGCGGCATCGACCGTGAGTCCCGAAGAAGAAAAATGATTGCCTCCGATTTTGAGATCGAATTGAATTGGGCTGGCCTGGAAATCGGCATAGTCAAAACGAAAATAATATGTCCTGCCGCTTGTGGCGTTAATGACTTGAATGAATGCGTGTTTGGTGCCGTCGGCATCAACAGCCATGCCGGGTATCAATGCGATGGCATGTCTTCGATCTCGGCTGATGCACTTGAAATACCAGCCTTCGAAATAGCCTCGACGCTTTTTGGACCCTCGAAAATAAGTTGGGTTTCGCATGACACTACCGCCTATTCAATCTATGGAATATATTGTACAGGAGTGACAAAAGACTTTGCATCATTTTTCGAAATAATGTAGGTAAATAGGCCCTCGGGATGGATCAAGAGATGGATGTCGGACAGATGGATCACTCTTCGGATGTGCTATGAAACGAAATGCCTCAATATCTTTACAGGATCTTTCTTGTGCATTTATTCGTTTTTGTGGATAATATCGGGAAGGGTTCAAATGATTATTCTCTCAGAAAGCGTTACTGCGCAAATCGGAGTTCAGCATTATGGATAAATTAATCGAATATTTGAAAGTCGTCTTTTTGGGCATCGTTGAAGGCATCACCGAATGGCTGCCGATCAGCAGTACGGGACACATGCTTTTGGTGGACGAGTTTATTCGTCTCGGTGCCGACGAAGCCTTCAAAGAAGTTTTTTTCTACGTCATACAGCTGGGTGCGATTATGGCTGTTGTCTTAATTTTTTGGAAGAAGATGATTCCGTTTCAGTTTCAAGATAAAGGAAGTTCGATAATCAAAAAAGAAACACTTTCAATGTGGATGAAGGTGGTGGTTGCTTGCATTCCGGGTGCAGTCGTTACGATTCTTTTCGATGATTTCATTGAGGCCAGATTACATACGCCGATAGTCATTGCGATTGCACTAATCTTTTACGGTATTGCATTTATCGGAATCGAAATATGGAACAAACATCGTAAGCCGACAGTTGAGTCGATTTCCGACATCACATATAAATTAGCCCTGATAATCGGGCTATTCCAAGTGCTGTCAATTATTCCGGGCACATCGCGATCCGGAGCTACGATAATCGGTGCACTCGTCATCGGAGTCTCTCGTGTTGCCGCGACGGAGTTTACCTTTTTTCTTGCGGTGCCGGTTATGTTTGGTATGAGCGCATTGAAGCTTGTTAAATTCGGATTGTCTTTTACGACGCAAGAATGGTTGATGCTCGGTGTCGGCATGTTGGTTGCTTTCGGTGTCTCCATTTTAGTGATTAAGTTTCTTATGTCATACATTAAGAAACATGACTTCAAGGTTTTCGGCGTTTATCGGATTATTTTGGGCGTGGCGGTACTCGTCTACTTTGCATTTACAGCCCAAGTTTAGGGATTGGCTAGTGTATTAATCTCGAGGCAAAAAGACATTCGGCATCGGTTGAAAGTTCTTCCGCCTAAAAGTATTTGTTTTTTTCGAGACATTTGCGATTAGCATATTGCTCATCTTTCTTGTCTATCCGATTTGGAATAGTGTTCGACGTATTAAGGGTATCAAAATTTCGATCAAAGTCATATCGGCCGTCGCCGCAGGAGAAATCGCTGGCGCCGCGATTATATTAATGCAATAGAGTGGTTTGACGGGGGTGAAAATAACGGTGGCAGCGGCAACGATACTTCTGCCGGCTTCCGGAAAAGTCCCGGTTCCGTTGATCGTTGCTGCCGCCATCGCCCTGGATTTTCTTTGTGGTTGTTGATTGTACCTCTCGCTATCGCTTAATCACGTCCGCGTCATTGCGTTTCTTCAGAAAAGCGTAAGCAATTCGCTGATGATGGCCGCTGATGCAGCATCACTATTAGCAGCTTTTGTGATTAAGTCCGCTGCTCTGCGGCGGTTACTGATATCGGACAAAATCCGAATGCCGGATTCGTCGTGAGAACCATTGTGGATGGCTCCGATTTCTCGACCGATTTCAAAGCTCCGGTTAAACTGCTCGGATGCCGCTTCGGCCAGACGAGCCTTGTCCGGTTCGTCTTGTGAACGGAAGACGCCTGCAAGATATTGAAAATAGAAATGTGCATAGGCGCGACCTTCGGTCAGCATGTCGATGGAATCGCTGTGACACATGAGTTGTTCGAATTTTTCGGGCATTGGGAGAGATTCCGAAAAAGTGCTCGGAAAGAGTAGTTTTTCTGCCCAAAGATGAAATGCTGCAGGGCCTCCGGCATAGTCTCCGATCTTTTCGGTGGTAAGCACATAGAGGGCATTTTGCAACAAATCCTTTGTCTCAATACGTGAAGATTCCTTTTCTCCGACAGTCATTAACATGGAGGTGCTTGGATTCTCCCACCAGTCATCGATTGAAAAGTATCCGCACTCGTCGATGGTGACCGGCTCGGAAAATTCCGGCATCTCTTGGAAAAAATTCCAGCCTAGCAAGGTGTTTCCACGATTCCTGTATCCGGTAATAATGCATGCTTCGGGCGGGCCGATGATGCCGAGAGCGATGACCGGTCTGCCGGCGTCTATCTCGTTTCGAATCACGGAAATGAAATCTTCTTTGCTCGAATCATCTCGTCGCACCATCGAAAAGCTTCGCCCGGCGGCGACAAATGCTTTCCGGAATGCCTCATCCGGATCTTCGTAGATGACCCGAATATCGACATTGCCGCCATCCCAGATGGTCGTGTTCCAGCGTTGTCGGAAAGCGGCTCCCGTTGCTGCCATCAGGTAACAATAATCGATGTCTTGTCCCAGATAATTAAGCACTGAACGCAGACATGCCGGGAATGGGGTGATTTCTTCGTAGCGGTAGTAGACTTTGTGGACACCATACAATACACAGGCATCCGATTCCTTTTTTTGTATCTTTTCCATCTCAAAATCCTCCTGATTAATACTTGGGATTGCAACGGTGTTGATTTGTATTCCCGGCCCGTAAATCGCATTGGTGATTCGGGTCCGCCCCACACGAACGCGTTGCGTTCTGAATTCCGAAGGAGTATACCCGGTGACGCGTCGAAAAGATCGGGTAAACGTGTCCGGATTCTTGAATCCCTTTGAAAGGGCAATCTCTGTCGCACTCTTCTTAGTGTGCACCAGATCATAAGCGGCGTTGGCAATACGCCGATTCACAATGTATCTGCCAAGCGGCACATTCGTCTTTTTCTTGAATAGATCACGCAAGTGTGAGTATGATACACACATGCGCCGCTCCAAATCTTCCGGCTCGATCTCTTCATCAATATGCGATTCGATATAGGCCAATACGGCTTGTGTCAGAATAAAATAATCTTGCATACAATCCTCGCTGATAGTTCATTGATCATCCGGATGATATCTATATATTACTCTATGGCGAGTGTGGTGACTCGACGATTTTGAGGATTCGATGATCCTCATAATATCTGTTAATGAAAAGTGAATTTAATTATAATGCCGGCTCGAAAAGCGATACTCGTGTTATGATGAATAGGTATATAAGCGCTCACAGCAACAATGAAAGAGAGGATACGCATATGTTAAATAGTGACATCGTCAAACTCTTAAACGAGCAGGTGAACAAGGAACTTTATTCGGCTTATCTATATTTGGATATGGCCAATTATTATGAGAGTCGCAACTTGGGCGGTTTTGCCAATTGGTTTGTCATTCAGGCCCAAGAAGAAAGAGACCATGCGATGCTTTTCCGTCAATATATATTGAACAACGGCGAAGAACAGATTTTGATGCAGATTGATGCGCCCGACGTGACCTATGCCGATTACAAAGATCCGCTCGTCAAGGCATTCGAGCACGAGCAATACGTTACGGCTTCTATTCATAACATCTATGATGCGGCTCTGAAGGTCAAAGATTTCCGAACCGTACAATTCTTAGACTGGTTCGTAAAAGAGCAGGGTGAAGAAGAGAAGAATGCGGACGATAACGTCAAGAAGTTCGAGCTTTTCGGCAGCGATCCCAAGGGTCTATTTATGCTCGATAACGAGATGAAGGCGCGCATATACTCTGCTCCCAGCCTTATCCTGGACTAATACAAGATTGAATTTTGAATTTGCCCGATTGAATACAGCCCGGCGAGCAATCGTCGGGTTGTCCTTTTGAGATATTGTTTGATCTCTGAATGTTTATGGTGAAGAGAGGATAAATTCCATGAAGTACGAATGGCTCGAATCCTATTGTCTGGCGAAAAAAGGATCGGTTATGGATTATAAGGAAGAATGGCGAGCGACGCGATTTATGATCCGCGGCAAGATGTTTTTGATGTTAGGCGGAGACAAACAAGGCACACCGATAGCAACACTCAAGCTTGAACCCACATACGGGGATTTCGTGCGTCAAGAATATAAGGATGTTATCCCCGGATATTACATGAACAAACTTCATTGGAATTCCGTTTATTTGGATGGGGAGGTGCCTGATGATGTTTTTAAAGACATGATCGACCGCTCATATGATTTGATTTTTCAGAGCCTCCCGCTCAAGCATAGACGCGAAATCGATTCCGAGACAACGGATTCTTTCGCTTAGGTCTTTCGCTTGCCTTTTGCAGAATAGCCGAAAAATGGATCGGAAATACGGCGGCGACTTTTTATGCCGAATTTGCCGAGGAGTTTTCCGGTTGATTGAATCACGCCCGGGGCAGCTGAAATGTAATAGTATGCAGAGTTGCCGTATTTTTCGGCGCATAACCGTAGTGCGGACTGCGTGGATTCGATGTCTCTGGTCTTATGAACGTGGAGCTGAGGCATGGACTCCGACAAAGCGTCAATCTCATTTTCGAACAGGTAATTCTTCTCTGAAGCAAAGACTAACTCGATGGGTCGAGGTGCTGACGTTGAGAGTTGAAGAAGCAGAGCCCGAATCGGAGTAATACCTACACCTGCGGCGAACAGAACAACCGGCGATGTGTCGTCTTGAAGTTTGAACCAACCGAATGGACCATGAACGATCACCGGGTCACCCGCTTTGAGTCCGAGTAATCGCTGCTTGTAGGCGCTCGCCTGCGGACCGGTTCTTGTTCCCAATAGAATATGGCCTTCTTGGGGCACGGATGCGAGAGAAAATGCTCTGAAATTGCGGCCTTTGATACCTGAGCGCGGCAAGCGAAATGCAGCGTGCTCACCGGGAGACCAGGTCGTGCCCTCCGCAGGTTTCAAATAGACCAAGAAATAATCATCAAACGGATTCTCGGCGCGAACAAACTGCGCGGTTGATTTTTTGAACAGCCCGGAAAAATCAGAAAGACGCATGGGTGACCTCCAAGATTGCGAATCTCGCAACGCCATTTGTGATGACGAGTAACTCTCTGCTTAATTATAGATGCTCGATATGTCAGAAGACCAGAAAAATTTTCGAAATAAGACGAACAAATGTTTGCATTACAAAAGCGAATGGTGTAATATGAAAAAGAACAAACGTTCCGGAGGGTATGAGAATGATTCTGGTGACAATTGTACTGGGCTTGTGTTTTGCGGTTTTTCTTTATTGGTTTTTCATATCTGTCGTCGAGCAGTTCTTTGAGGAAGATGTGAAGATCTGCTATCGATGTTATCCGCGTTCAAGCGCTCGGAAGCCGTCACCAAGCGTTGATTATTATCGCGATTTTTCAGTTCGGTATCCTGAGATAGAAGCACACATCGGTGAGGTGAACAATCATTCGAAGAGTGCTTAAGAATCGATGTCTGATTCAGTTTCCGTTCCGGATTACAGTCAATATGATTATGTTTTTCTTTCTTCCGACGGAGCATTGTGGTATATTAAATCCGTGGTTTTTACCGTGGGTGCTTAGCTCAGCCGGGAGAGCACATGCTTCACACGCATGGGGTCGCTGGTTCAAGTCCAGTAGTACCCACCAACTTTATCCTCGTGGCATTTTCGCACCGAGGATATTTTTTATCCCAACTGTGCCGCTTTGGTTCGGACATTTTTCAAGATAACCGGAGAAGATGAATGTTTTTTGCAACGAAATTCATTTGTCGTTCGTCATATTAGTATCACCGAAATGTTGAAAGAGGGTATGATAATGGATATTAAGCCGGAAAAATATAGCGGAGATGCCATGTATCCCACGAAAGATGCGATTCGTAAATCCATGAAGACCGGACTGCGCGGTACAGCGCTTTTTGCGGCAGCGATGATGACAGTCGGTCTTGCCGGGTGTTTCTCTGATGAGAATGACTCGAATTCAGATCGGCCCGGCGGGTTTTGGGACAAATTCAAATGGACGACAACATCGGATCCATATGCCACCCCCTATTTATCCGGAACGCAGGTGTATACCGAGCCGACGCTTGCGGGGGGTGTGGATTTGCCTCAATCGTCCGAATCGCGTTCCGGGCGCTTAGTCATCCCTACGATTACGACAAGTGATGTTGCAGAACCCGGAGTTGTATTTTTCACGGAGCCGACAACACCCGGAGTCGTGATACCTACTGAGGAGACGGCATTAGCGGGAGATGTTATCGATACTAGCCCGACATTGGCAGGATCGATCATGGAGACTTATCCGACATATGCCGGATTGGTTGCGATGCCGACGGAATCATTTCCTGCATTGACATCGCCGGTACCGACAGATGAGCCCATTCTTTCCGGAGAAATCTATTTGCCATAGGACGTGAATGCGGTTTCCAGATCATATTTGTGTTGGTTATGAATGACCGGACGGCAGTAATAATTTTTTTGAAATGAGAATACTATGAATTTTACGTTACATATCACGGACCATTGTAATATGGATTGTAAATATTGCTACCAGTCACGATCCCCTCGAAACATGACGATTGAGACCGCATTGGCCGCTTTGGACTTGTCGGTCCGTTCCAAAGGCGACATGCTGATACCGTCCGGATGTATGCATACCGGCATCTGTTTTTTTGGAGGGGAACCTTTGCTTCGAAAAGATCTGATCGAGGCGGTTATAGAACATGCTGAGAAGATCCATGAAAAAAACGGTCATGAATTCAAATTCTTGATGGTGACGAACGGCACCTTGATGGATGACGATTTTTTAGCCTATGCAAAACAACATCATATCCGCATCGGGATGTCTCATGACGGACTTATGCAAGATCCGGTCCGAAAAATGGCCGATGGAGCGTCGTCCTTTGATATACTTGAAGACCGTATTGACGCCTTGCTGAGGATGCTGCCGGACAGTACGGCTATGTTGACGATCCATCCTGAATTCGCAGATCGGTTCGCGGCATCTGTGAAATGGCTTTTCGATCGCGGTTTTCGAAAGATCAATACCGTACCCGCTGTAGGGGACAAAGTGAACTGGTCCGAAAAAGCGTTGCAAGTTTTGGAGAACGAATATTCGCAATTGTCGGACTGGTATGCGAATGCGGTTTCGACCGGTCAGGCGTTTATGTTCCCACTATTCGACAATAAGATTAATGCGCATATCAACTGCGGCATGGGGATCAATCAGACCTGCAGATTTGGTCAAAAGCAATTATCCGTAGCGCCCGATGGCCGAATCTATCCGTGCATTCAATTCCTGGATCTGGAAGCATATTGGATGGGAGATGTATTTAGCGAGATCGTGCCTGAGAAGGTAGCGGAAGTGATGCGATTAGGTGCCAAAGAGCCTGAAGACTGCCAGTCATGTGCATTAAAATTACGTTGCAAGTATAACTGTTGCTGTCAGAACAAGATATCGACCGGTGCGAGCGATCAGATTTCAGGATTGACCTGTGCATTTGAGAAAATGGCCATTCGGTATGCCGATCAGGCGGCGAATAAATTGGCTCAGACCCAGGACAAGCAATTTGTTCGGCGATTCTACGGCTCGGTATTTGATTGTGAAAATGATCCGATGCTTGTGGTGTGAAGAGATTGAAATCGGTAGTATCGGTTTTCTTTGGAATGAGAAAATCGGCATGTACGAGATTGGATATATTATTACCAGGGCGGCTTGGGGCAAAGGTATAGTAACTGAGGCGGGGAAGAAAATCATTCTTTTTGCAAAAGAAGAGTTGGGCGCCAACGAGATGTTTGCCAAGCATGCGGTCGACAACGTCGCATCCGGACGCGTATTGGAAAAACTGGGATTTATATTTCGGGGGACTGGAACCTACAAGAAGTTTTCAGGTTCGGAGACCTTTAACTGTAAGGAATATGTGCTTCGTTTGTGATTCTAAATCTATCGAAGTATAAGCAATTGAAACTTTGGCGTTTGTGTTTTTTCTGAGCTCAGATAGCAATTTATTTTCTCAAAGTTGGTTCGCTCTGAATATTATCCGCATGACACCCATCTCTTCAGATAAGAAGAGGTGGGTAGTTTGATTTTGAAAGAAATGAAAAATAGATTGCATTTGAGAAGAACTCGTGCGAAAATAAATATGAACATATGAACAACCGTTCATATGTAAGCGCTAATCGCGGATTTATTATTCAGATACCGTAGCGACAACAAGCGGTAGGCCTGATTTCGAACGAACCGCTATAGACTTACGAGGCCATTGGTTGAGAAGGAGAAAAAGAAATGAACGTCAATACAAATGATGATCGTTGCAGTGTAAATGTCATTCATGAAGAGGTCATTGATCGTGTTTCTCAAAAAATGCCGGACGGCGATAAGATGAACGATTTAGCTCAGCTTTATAAGTCTTTGGGGGATCCGACGCGATTAAGAATTCTGTTTGCTCTGAATGCGGCTGAATTGTGCGTATGTGATATTTCGGCGTTGTTGGGCATGACGCAGTCTGCCATATCTCATCAACTGAGATTTCTGCGTCAAGCGCGATTAGTGAAGTCAAGAAAAGAAGGCAAAATGGTTTTTTACTCTCCGAGTGATCGTCATGTCACTGAGATTTTCGAAGCGGGTTTGGATCACGTCATTGAGTAGAGAGGGTATTCAAGAGAAGAGGGACGCAAGATGGGTGACAACAAAAATAGGTTCAGAATAGAGGGCTTGAGTTGCGCGAATTGCGCCGCTCAGATTGAGGAAGAACTGCGTACGATTCCGCAGGTCAAAGACTTGACTGTGGAATTTGCCACACAATCCATGCATATTGAGTTACACGACGGACAAGATATTGACGCGACAATGGCCGAAGCCGGACGCATTGCTTCGCGAATTGAGCCGGGCACGGTCTTTGTGCCGCATCAGCCACTCAATCAAGAAAGGCAAGGTCGCGACGAACATAACGTCCGGGATTTGCCGGTCGAAATACAAGACATAGTACGATTAATACTTGGTGGCATATTATTCGTGGCTGCTATTTTTATACCGTTGACAGCGCTCCTGAAAAGATTATTGTTCGGCATCGCGTACATCTTGATCGGTGGCGATGTCGTACTCATAGCGGTGAGAAATATACTTCGCGGTAAGGTTTTCGACGAGAATTTCCTGATGACCGTTGCTACCATGGGAGCGTTTGCAATTAACGAGTCAGCGGAGGCGGTCGTCGTTATGCTTTTCTATCAGATTGGAGAAATATTTCAAAAGATAGCCGTTCACCGCTCGCGAAAATCGATTTCTGAGTTGATGGATATTCGTCCGGATTACGCCAATGTTTGGCGCGACGGCAGCCTCTTGCGCGTCTCGCCCGATGAGGTGTTACTTGGCGATCAAATCTGTATCCGCCCCGGTGAAAAGGTCCCGTTGGACGGTGTGGTTGAAGATGGGGAAGGTTTTATTGATTCAATGGCATTAACCGGGGAATCTGAGCCCGCCCGAGTACAAAAAGACGATCGAATTTACTCAGGCAGCATCAACTTGGATGGACTGTTAACCGTGAAAGTGACAACGCGGTTCTCGGAATCAACCGTTGCCGGTATATTGAATCTCGTTGAAAATGCGACCCACAAGAAAGCCCCAACCGAGCAGTTCATTACAAAATTCGCAAAATATTACACGCCCGTTGTCGTTTTTGTTGCTGTATTGTTGGCGATTGCTCCGCCTATTTTCATTGACGGAGAGATTTTTTCGGTGTGGTTGCATCGGGCGCTTGTATTTTTGGTGGTCTCGTGTCCGTGTGCGCTCGTCATATCAATTCCTCTCGGATTCTTTGGCGGTATTGCGGCGGCCTCACGGAAAGGTATTTTGATAAAGGGCGGACAGTATTTGGAGGCGCTCAACAAAGTAGATACAGTGGTTTTCGACAAGACCGGCACCGTAACCGAAGGGGTTTTCGAAGTCAGTCAAATAATTCCGGAGGAGCCTTTTAATCAGAACGAACTCGTCGAGTTTGCCTCCGTCGCCGAAAGTCACTCTTCACATCCGATTGCTAAATCTTTAAGAAAAGCATATCCGGATGTTAGCGTAGAAGGGGTTACTGAATATCAAGACAGGAGCGGGGCGGGTGTTCGCGCAATTTGGAAGGGACGCGTCATCTTGGCCGGAAATGAATTTCTGATGCGATCGGAAGGAGTCAACATCCCGGACCGGAGTTCAAATGGCGTCGAATCAACTGCGACAGTATTGCATATTGCCGTTGATGGGGCTTATGCCGGCATGATTACCGTTTCGGATCGCATCAAAAAGGGCGTATCTAAGACGATCGATGATCTAAAAAAGATGGGTGTTCGCCGTACCGTCATGCTGAGCGGAGATAAAAAAAGTGTCGCGGAGTCGGTCGCCTCGGCCGTCGGGATTGACGAGGTGCATTACGAGCTCCTCCCGGCGCAAAAAGTAGAGGTTCTTGAGAGTTTACAAAGAAATATTGCCGGTTCGGATATCTCGCGAAAAAAGAACCGTAAAATCATCTATGTCGGTGACGGCATTAATGATGCTCCTGTCATCGCACGAGCCGATATCGGTGTCGCGATGGGGGCACTGGGTTCGGACGCGGCAATAGAAGCCGCAGATGTGGTATTAATGGATGACGATCCCGAAAAATTGGTCCAAGCGATTGGGGTTGCAAAAAGAACGCACGGAGTTGTATGGCAGAATATCGCTTTTGCCATGGGTGTCAAATTGCTGGTTTTGTTGCTCGGCGCAGGAGGTTTGTCCGGAATGTGGGAGGCTGTGTTTGCCGATGTGGGTGTCGCGCTGATTGCAATACTCAATGCAGCACGCCTGATTCGAATGCCGGGCGAAAAATACTCGAAGAGAGAGTAACGCAAAGTTTCGCCATTTTCACGAATCCGGATTAATTAAAGTCGGTTTTTAGTATTTTATGCAACATGTTATAGAGTGCGGCAGCTTCTTCGGAACTCAGGGGCACGCACGAGGCAATTTGTTCGGGAATCCGGAGCGCATCTTCTTTTATTGCAATTCCCGCATCCGTTAGAAAGACAGATACATTTCTTTCGTCGTTTTTGTCGCGCTCTCGACGAACGATGCCTTGAGCTTCGAGCTTTTTGATGAGTGGCGTTAGTGTGCCGGAATCCAGAAAAAGCATCTCTCCGAGTGTTTTTACGGCTAGCCCATCTTTTTCCCATAGCGCCATCAAAGTAATGTACTGCGTGTATGTAATTCCAAGCGGCGCGAGAAGTGGGGTATAGAGTCGGATGATTTTTCGAGAGGCGGCATATAAAGGAAAGCAGAGTTGATTATCGAGAAGCAGCTGCTTTTCGAGTATATTTCGATCGGAATGATTAATAGATATATCGAGTTCTTGATCCATGGCGTATCTCCAATCCGGTGCATGTGTTCGGCGAAAGTAATATAGCCGCAGACAAATGAATCGCTGCGGCTATTGGAGGAAAAGTCATAACTATAAATACTTGATAATATATTCCTCGATATCTTCGGGCTTAAAGGTTGGGGCGAACCGGCCGACAACGTTTCCTTCTCTGTCTACCAAGAACTTGGTAAAATTCCATTTGATGTCTTTGCCGACGACCGATTGAAAGATGTTTTTCATCTTTTTCTTAAAATCTCCGGCCTCGCTGTCCTCGATATCGTTAGGGGCATTGTTTTTAAGAAAGGTGAAGAGCGGTTCAGCATCTTTTCCGTTAACGTTAATCTTTGCAAAAGTCTTAAACTTTGTTCCGAAGTTGATTTTGCAGAATGATGCAAGTTCTTCGTCGGTACCTGGCGCTTGATTAAGAAACTGGTTACAAGGAAAATCCAGAACTTCAAATCCACGGTCCCGATACTTGTCGTACATTGCCGACAATCCGTCATATTGTGGTGTGAACCCACAACCGGTTGCCGTATTGACAATCAACATGACTTTGCCTTTATACTCGTCCATTGAAACTTCTTCGTGCTTCGTGTCCTTCACCTTAAAATCATAAATGGTCATCGGAACCACCTCCGTTATGCGCGCTATTAAATTTAGTACAATTCGATTGTATCAAACTAAATGAACGGATGCAAGTGTTTTGGAAGAACTTTGCATGTTTCCATAAAAATACAGAGAAATATATCTTTGCCGTCCGACAACATAGTTATCTCGCGGATTGTACGACCGAAATTGTATTGTCGGAAAATCCGGATTCGACAATGTTTGTCGTTCTTTTCAGCGAGGATGTCATTTCACTTTCCGTGGTATTAAATGTTTCAGGTGTCGAGAGCGCCGGTAAAACAGGAATGATAGAGTGATGTGTCTTGCTTCCTTCGAAGGTTCGAACCACAAAAGTCGGAATATACTCAGCAGACTCAATGTAAACGCCACTCTCGTCTTTGACCAGATAGACACGGGCTATCATGCCGTCCTGTGCTTTTCCGTTGGTCCCGTTCGTCCCATATGCCCAATTCCCGAGAAAATTGCCGAGAGAATAATAAACAAGGGTCTCGTTTGTGCCATCTTCGGAAACGTATGTTTCAATAGGTTGCAAAACATGTGGGTGATGCCCGACAATCAGGCCGACTCCGGCATTGCATAGCGTCTGGGAAAGATCAATTTGCCACTGTGCCGGCACTGTGGAATACTCATTGCCCCAATGAACTATGAAGCATATAAACTCTGCGCCTTCTTCGCGGAGTATATCTATCGAGGTCATCATTTCGGCCAAATCTTCTTCGTAATAATCTTTACGGTAGGGGTTGAACGATGCAATTAAATTTTCTGCTTCTTCGGGAACGTAGTTTCCGTTGATTGTACGAAAAGAGCTGTTTCCGATGGTCTCAAACGTGTAGCAAACGATTCCGATTCGTATTCCGTTTGCATCGACAACGTGATGCAAGGGAGTATATACATCCGGGCGAGTACCCACGACAGTTAATCCGTTGTCGGTAAGAACCGTGTGTGTTCGAATGATACCGTCGATCCCTTTATCGATGCAATGATTGTTGGCCGTTCCGGCATAATGAAATCCTACCTGATATAGCGCCTCGGCCATTTCGTCCGGTCCAGAGAAAAATGGGAAACCGGTATAAGGCTCGCCGGCTAAAGTCCCTTCAAAGTTAGCAATTGAAATATCCGCCTCTGCAATAGTCGGAGCGATAAATTCAAAGAGAGGCAAAAAATTATACGTTGCATTTTGATGCTCGTCATATGACATCGCGCCTTCGTACAGTGCTTTATGCATTATGACATCGCCGACGGCAAGAAAACTTGCGCGCGCAGGCGTCGGGGAGGGAGTCGGTGTTGGTGCGGAAGTTTGAGTGGGCGTAATTGCAGGAGAAACAGATGCATATGTAGTGGTGTTGGATGAAGCTCCGGGCGTTGATGTGGACGGCGGAGAATAGAGCGTCTTATCTGTGCCATGTATTGAAGAGGTGCATCCGAGTAAGGATAATATCGAAAAGCAATATATGAAGAGAATACTCAAAGCGACTCGACAAGAATAAACAAAGTTTTTCGAGCGGCTGATATAAAATGGTATGCGTTGTGGACTCATGATGAAGCCCCCTTTGTTGCCTTGATAATTGAATCAGACTCGAACGGTAAGTTGTCAAATATTTATTCTATTTCATTATAGTAATGAAAGGTATGCTAAGATTCAATATATGTGATAGAATTTATAACATAGTATTTTTATCGGGAATGAGGCGATGACAATGAAGGTATCAACAAAAGGCCGATACGCATTACGTATGATGATCGATATAGCGAAAAACGAAACCGGCGAATGGATATCCATAAAGGACATTGCGCGTCGCCAGAATATATCAGAGAAATATCTTGAACAGATCGTTTCTCCTCTTACTCGAGGGGGTCTGTTAGTCAGCAGTCGAGGACCATCCGGAGGATATATGCTATCCCGAACCCCGGCAGAGTACACTACAGGAGAAATATTGCGCGTGATTGAGGGCAGCATGGCTCCTGTAGCATGCTTAGACGGTATAGAAAATCTTTGTGACCAGAAGGAACGTTGTGCTACGCTCGCGTTCTGGCAGGGTCTTTATCAAGTCATCAATGAATATATAGACTCAATTACCCTTCAGGATTTGGTGAATCGAGACGCATGCTCGGATCTGCCTGATTTTTCTATCTGATTCATTTCATTCCGGAAAGAACTAATGGATATAAATTGCAAATAATGTATTGACAATTGTGTTCTGCGGTAATAACATACTAATCAGATAGGAAAAGTAAAGAATCAGCAACGGAGGTAATTATATGAGTAAACTTGGAAATCAATTTACGGAACTAGTCGGCTCAACCCCGATCATGCGATTTAATTCGCTTAAGGCATATATGGGACTTAAGGCAAACATTATGGGAAAACTTGAGTTTTATAATCCTGCCGGAAGCGTGAAAGACCGCATTGCCAAATACATGCTTGAAGACGCAAGACAGAAGGGTTTACTCAATGCGGATTCGACAATCATCGAACCGACGAGTGGGAATACAGGAATTGGACTTGCGGCTCATGCGGCTTCCTGGGGATATAAGCTCATTCTCACCATGCCGGAGACGATGAGTCTTGAACGTAGAAACCTTTTGAAGGCCTATGGCGCTGAGTTGGTCCTGACGGATGGGACAAAGGGTATGAAAGGTGCAATCGAAAAAGCAAACTCGCTACTAGAGGAAATTCCGAATTCGTTTATGCCCGGGCAGTTTACGAATCCTGCTAATCCGAAAGCACACCAGGAGACTACGGGGCCCGAGATCTGGCATCAGACCGGCGGAGAAGTTGATATTTTTGTTGCAGGTGTCGGAACCGGCGGAACGGTAACCGGGGTCGGAGAGTATCTAAAATCAAAAAAGAAAGATGCTTATATCGTTGCGGTTGAGCCGGAAGAATCTCCGGTCTTATCGGGAGGACAGCCGGGACCTCACAAGATTCAAGGCTTAGGTGCGGGCTTCATTCCGGTTATTCTTAATACATCCATATATGATGAAGTCATTCAGGTCAACCAGGATCAAGCCCGTGAAACGGCAAGGTTATTAGCTCATAAAGAAGGCATTCTCGTCGGTATTTCTTCGGGGGCAGCAGCGTATGCCGCGATCAAATTGGCCGAGCGTCCGGAGAATGAAGGTAAAAATATCGTCGCCATCATGTGCGATACCGGAGAACGTTACCTGTCTACACCATTATTTTCATAATTACATTCCGATCAAATTTATTAGGATTAATTCATTATTTACTATGAAGGAGAGAAATATATGAGTGAGAAATATCGTTTTGAGACCTTACAGCTTCACGTCGGACAAGAGACCCCGGATTCAGCCACGGATGCCAGAGCGGTGCCGATTTATGCAACGACATCGTATGTTTTTAAAGACTCCGCTCAAGCGGCGGGAAGGTTTGCCCTTGCAGAGAGCGGAAACATTTACACGCGTCTCATGAATCCGACCAGTGATGTGTTCGAAAAGAGAATCGCAGCCCTTGAGGGAGGTATTGCCGCATTGGCCACAGCGTCCGGCGCAGCGGCAATTACATATGCCATTATTAATATCGCAAGAGCGGGAGATCACATCGTCGCAGATCGAAGAATTTACGGAGGAACATATAATCTTTTGGCCCATACGCTTAAAGACTTAGGGATTGAAACTACTTTCGTTGATGGCGGCGACACTAAGAATTTTGAAAATGCAATCCGTCCCGAGACCAAGGCCATCTTTATTGAGTCTCTCGGAAATCCGCACAGCACGGTGGTCGACATCGAAGAAGTCGCCGAAGTAGCACATTCGAATCACATTCCGCTCATCGTCGACAATACATTTGCGACACCATATTTACTACGTCCGATAGAATGGGGTGCCGACATCGTGGTTCATTCTGCGACGAAGTTTATCGGAGGCCATGGCACAGCGGTAGGCGGGGTCATCATTGATTCCGGCAAATTCGACTGGGTGGCTTCCGGAAAATTCCCGGGCATAACGAAGCCCAACCCCAGCTACCATGGCGCGGTAATATCTGATGTAGTCGGTGCTGCTGCGTATATTACAAAGATTCGTATCACACTGCTTCGTGACACCGGCGCAACGATTAGTCCGTTCCATTCGTTTTTATTCTTACAGGGACTTGAGACCCTATCACTGCGAGTTCAAAGACATATTGATAATGCGTTTGCGGTTATCGATTATCTGAAAACCCATCCAAAAATCTCTCGTGTTAATCACCCGAGAATTGAGACACACCCGGATCATGAACGATACGGAAAACTCTTTCCAAAGGGAGGCGGGTCGATATTTACGTTTGAGATTGAAGGGGATGCCGCCAGAGCCCAGGCGTTCATTGATCATCTGAAGCTTTTTTCGCTACTTGCAAATGTCGCGGATCTCAAATCGCTGGTCATTCACCCGGCGAGCACGACTCATTCGCAGTTGAGTGCTGAGGAACTCAGAGAACAGGGCATTTTGCAAAACACCATTCGCCTGTCAATCGGAACGGAGCATATTGACGACATTATTGAGGACATTGAACAGGCTTTGGCGGCGGTATAACCGATCAGCCGAAGACCCCAAGGTGGTCGAGCAATATTTTAATGCCTATAAAAATTAAAATAGCGCCACCTGCAATTTCGGCCTTGGTCTTTAATCGATTGCCGAAGCGGCATCCGATATATACGCCAAGAAAAGACAGGGCAAAAGTCATGCAACCGATTGAAGTAACTACGGCGAGTAAGTCGATTTTTATGACCGAGAAGCCGATGCCCGCTGCTAAAGCATCGATACTGGTTGCAAAGGCCAGCGTAAAGATTTTTGCCATAGAAGGTCTAACCGGACAAGCCGCCTCGGAAGGGGCGGCTTGTTGTGCTTCCGCAAACATCTTGAGACCCAGTAGGCTTAGGAGTGCAAATGCAATCCAATGATCGAGATGAACGATATATTCACGGAATCCGGAACCAAGCAACCATCCGATTAGTGGCATGACGGCTTGAAAAAATCCAAACAAAAAGGCTACACCCAACGCAAAGCGAAGCTTGAATTTAGGGAAACAAAGTCCCTGACACAACGCGGCGGCAAATGCATCCGCAGACAAACCAATCGCAACTAAAATGACTTCGATAATCCCCATGAGTACCTCAAATCAAGATCTGAATAAATCGATACAAACAACATATTATTAAACGACACAAATAAGTTTATACAAAAAAGGAGGCTCGTACAATGGGCGAAGGGATTTGATCTCATAATCTACTTCTGAGAAAGTGCAATATTTATGGCATCGGAGTCCACAACTGAGTTATTGAAATGCAAATTGACCAGAGTGTATTAGTTACTTCGACGGAAAATATTCGAATGGAAATTGAGAATGCTCGTGGTGAGGCGGAGGTGGAGGTGTTGGAGGTGAGGGCGGTGGCGGCGCTAGCTGTGTTGCTGGTATGGGCTGTGCGGGCGTGGGCGGCGGTGGTGTGGGCTGTGCGCGAAACGTTTCACTTTAGGTAATTACCGCCAAAAGTTGTAAAAAATCTAGATTTGGCGGTAAATCGTTAAAAATCACTTCATCGAAATCACGCGTAAATGTTTAATTACCGCCAAAAGTTCCAAAACATACAAATTTGGCGGTAAATACATACGAAACAGTACAAACCCAGCCATTTCGTATGTATTAGAGTGTAGCAAACCGTTCAGTGCTAGCCTGAAAATCAAAGTAAATACATACGAAACAGCACAAACCCAGCCATTTCGTATGTATTAGAGTGTAGCAAATCGTTTCGCGCTAGCTTGAAAATCAAAGTCAATACATACGAAACAGCACAAGCCCAGCCATTTCGTATGTATTATAATGTGATACACAGTCTGGCTCGAACCGCAATTACCGACAAAATCCAAAAAACTCTTCTTTTAATCGGGATTTGCAATTTGCTGAAATTTTCGCGCAAATCCCATACCAACATAATCACTCAATCGCTCCATTTCATCGGTATCCTCAGATGTTGACGGCATCAACGTGCACGGCACAAGAAATCAACAATTTTCGGCGGTGTTTTTCTGGAGGAAGAATTGTCGATATTCCTCGCGACAAGAATCCGTTAACGGCAGTTTCTTGTCATCTCACTTTATAACATGATTCATGCCGTTCACGGAAATAGGGGCAGTGCATGGTTTTATGGATTTTTGGGTGGTTTTATATGGATGAAGTTGTATTTTGACGGAAGGGGGTAAAACAGTCATCTGGAATTGTCTCGCCAATTGCGACTTGTTCTTCAATGTGCATATAATGAAGAGATTATACTAACCGATGAGGAGTTAAAAATGACAAAAGAATTAACCCGATTGACAACTGAAGATCAGGTGGCCAAATTGCTTGGATTCGAACTGCTGGAAGTATCGCCGGGATATGCCAAGGCAGAAATGCAAATTCAGTCTTCTCACCTTAACGGCATCGGAACCCTTCACGGCGGCATTATGTTCTCGCTTGCAGATTATGTTTTCGCAGTAGCGGCGAACAGTTACGGCACCCCCACGGTAGCTGTACAGGCAGGAATTTCATACTATAAAACGCCATCCGGACCGATAGTTTCGGCAGAATCTAAAGAGTTATCTAACGGGCGAAAAATTTGCTCGTATGAGGTCGAAATCAGAGATCCGGACGGCACACTCGTTGCAAAGTTCATCGGAACGGGCTATCGCAAGATATAAAATCGAAAATTTATATTACTTATTAATAAATTCTTATTTGATTAATCGCCCGAAAAGCATTTTTGCAATGTATAATAGATATATGTAATGTGAAGCATGAATTTTTGCCGGCTCGTTTGTGGGGAATATCAGCATGTCTATATCATCAAGGCCCTCTAAGAACAGCAACTTCATCTACAAGATGATAGTGACAGTTTTTGTTTTGATAGTCATCGTTGCCGGCATGGCATATATTCTCAAAACAAAAGACAATTATATAGATAAGACCAATCAAAAATTATCTGAGCAATCTCGTGTTGCGGTCTCTTTTATCTCGCTTTCCGATTTCGCGGATGTTTTTTCCGAAGATTCGAGCATATCGAATCGCGCTCATTCTCGGCTGGAGTCTGAACTTATATATTTTGCGAAATCTATTGATGAAGTGAGATATGTTTATATTGAAGAGGTGGTTGGTGAAGAGAGTCGAATAATTGCCGACTCTACTTCTAACAACCCTATTCAAGTGACGTCCTTTTCCGACGATAACTTTCTGACAAATGCCTTTCTCGCATCAGACTTCATTCTTCCGCAAACTCAGATTGAGGGTCCTTTTGAGTCGACAACGCGCAAAGGTGATCGTTATATGCGCGTCACGACCCCGATTGAAAGCTCGCTCGCTTCCGGCGGCAAGTTGAACCTGGTCTTTGAATACGCTTCCGAGGCATATTATGGTGAGATCAATGAGCACGTTTTTCATGCAATAATAATGGTCGCTTGTGTCCTGATACTCGCGCTGATCTTGGTCTGGTTTGTCTTCAAGAATTTAGCATTGGCAGAGCGAAATCGATCAATTAAGGCGCGCGAAAAGCTTATAAACGCAATTTTTCAACGTTCACCGATTGGCGTTGCGCTAATGTATGAAGATCGTATTGTCACGGGTGTTAACCCTGCGTTTGAGAGCATTCTCGATCGTACGGAAACCGAACTCAAAGAAATCACATGGGATGATCTGACGTTTGCCGATGATCATGATGCGGAAAGATTGCTAATTGAAAAATTTCGATCTCGTGAGATTGATGAGTATGAGATCGAAAAGCGTTTTGTTCGACCGAATGGTGAAGAAATATGGTGCCGGGTGAGCATTATTCGTTTTGAACTGAGCAACAGAAATGATTTGACGCATCTGTGTCTGATTCAGAATATCAATCAGCGAAGGTCCGCTGAACGGGCCTTGAAGGAATCCGAACGGAGCAAATCCGTTTTGCTGTCGCATTTGCCCGGCATGGCGTATCGATGTGACAATGATTCGGATTGGACCATGCGTTTTGTTTCGGAGGGATGCCGTGAACTTACCGGATATAATTCTGAAGAATTAATTAACAATTTCTCTCTCTCGTTTAACGACTTAATCGTTCCGGAATATCAGGGGGTTCTCCGCAAGGAGTGGGATCGAGTCCTGGCGCTGCACGTGCCTTTTCACGCCGAGTACGAGATTCTTACTAAGCTCGGCTCTCGAAAATGGGTGTTAGAAATGGGGCAGGGCATATACGATGATTCTGATGAAGTGATTGCGCTTGAGGGCATTATTATTGACATGACCGCAAGGAAAAAGCAAGAAGAACGGATTCGCTACCTTAACGACCACGATTTTTTGACCGGCTTATACAATCGCCAGTTTTTTGAAAAAGAAAAAATGCGTATGGATAAGCTCAAATATATGCCGCTTACCTTTATGATCTGTGATATCAATGGATTAAGGTTGATTAATGATGCGTTCGGTCAGAATGTCGGTGATACGGTGATCATCGAAACGGCTCGATTTCTTGAACAGTATTGCTCGAAAAACGGCTTGATTGCTCGAACCGGAGGTAATGAATTCTCGATGTTGCTTCCTAATACCTCACTTGAGGAAGCTCATGCGCTTTGCACAAAAATTCAAAGCAATATCGAAATGAGAAATCAGACAATCGGTGAGATGACTTTCGATATGAGCGTGTCCATCGGCTATAGTACGAGAGTGTCTCACGCAACTTCGTTTTCGGATATTATTCGTGAAGCGACGGAATACATGTACAAGCGGAAGCTTCTGGACCGTAAAAGTTCGCACAGTGCCATTGTGTCGTCGATTATGACGACGCTTTATGAGAGAAGCCAAGAGACGAAGAATCATGCCATACGTCTTGCCGAGATCTCAAAGGCCATTGCAAGACGGTTTAATCTGAGTCAAAGCAGCCTTGATGACCTTGAGTTATTTGCGATGTTGCACGATATCGGAAAGGTCGGCATAGACGACCGCATTTTAAATAAGCCGGGAAAATTAGATGACGACGAGTGGAAAATAATGAAAAAACACCCCGAGATCGGCTATCGAATCGCGATGTCGACGCCGGATCTCGAGCGTATTGCCGACTATATTCTGTCTCATCACGAGAGATGGGATGGCAAGGGTTATCCCAGAGGATTAAAAGGTGATGAGATTCCTTTGCCTGCAAGAATTTTAGCGGTAGCAGACACATATGATGCGATGATCGAGGATAGAGTTTATCGCAAAGGAGTGCATCGAGACGAGGCCATAGAAGAAATACTTCGAAATCGCGGCTCGCAATTTGATCCTGAAGTAGCGGATCTTTTCGTGGAGGCGCTTCAGGAATATGAACAGTCAAATATGTAATATACAGCTGATGATTGCATCTGAAATAATTCTGTGTTTTCCCGTTGCCGGGTAATAGGGTGATGTAATTACACCTCCAAAGTGTTAAAATATATTTAGGTTTGGAGGTGATCATTATGAATGACAGATTGCGAAGAATTTGCGTTCGAGGATTTAGGGCCTCTTTCGGGCGATTTCTCGGTCTTGCGATGATTATTGTCGTTTTAATTTCTTTCTGCGGATGCAAGTATCTTTTCGATAATTACAGATCCGGATCTTCTGCCCAAAGGGCTTCTGAGGCTTCCCCATCAGGTATAACAGATAGTACAAGCGCTTCGGATAGTGATTTGCCTGCCAATGGCGATGCGGTGGATTCGACCTCTTTGTCCTCTGAAGAGACGAGCGCTTCCGATACTTCGGATGCGACTTCCACAGAGAGTGAGACGGTAGAGACGACGGTCAATCGACTTCCGGCGAATCCTTCAAGTATGTACTCGAGTTATGCATTTATGAAGTCTTTTGATCCGGAAACCGGAGTTGCGGCGTTTGATTATTTCGACATGTTAAGAGGACAAGATGCAATCGATTTTTTGGTGAGCAACAAGGGCTATACCCCTGAAGCCGCTGCTGAAGAGGTTAATGAGTACGCGGATGGTGAATTTGTTCTGAAAAACGTAAATCCGCAGTTGAGATATGCCGATATGAGCGTTGTCTCAATCTCTATGATGTATGACGCAGCAGGAGTAATTAGCACAGATGCTAATACATTTTCTCTGAACTATGCGGATTTTCTTTTATTATTTCAAAGTCATCCGGGAGATGTAGTTGATGGCATCTTTTTCTATTATGTAACCGTTGCGAACGGACAAATTACGGCTGTTGATCAAGTTTATTGGCCATAAAGGTATTTGAGTACGATTTTCTATGGTTAAATAGCCTATTTAGCTCTTGTTTGTTAACATTCTTTTAAAGACCTGAATTAATCCGGTATCATGCCTCAAATTACTGTCGAGTATGGCATAATAACATCATCTCGTTTTTATGGAGGCATCAGATGGATAAGCATGATCGTAATCGTTTGAGAGCGCAGGAACTGGTTGCGCAGATGACGATAGAAGAACGAATAGACCAATTAACCTATCACGCACCTGCAATTCCCCGTCTTAATGTTCCTTCATATAACTGGTGGAATGAGGCATTACATGGTGTTGCCAGGGCCGGAACGGCGACTGTTTTTCCTCAGGCGATTGCTTTGGCGGCAATGTTTGATAAGGCGTTTCTTGAAGAAATCGCGGATGCAATAGCGGCCGAGGGGCGCGCAAAGTTCAATCAAGCCTCCGCCCATGGAGACCGGGACATATACAAAGGACTGACCTTTTGGTCACCGAATGTCAATATTTTCCGTGATCCGAGATGGGGCCGAGGGCATGAGACTTATGGAGAGGATCCGTATCTATCATCTCAACTTGGCATCGCCTTTATCAGAGGACTTCAAGGTTCCGGTGAGTTTTTGAAGAGCGCTGCTTGTGCGAAGCATTTTGCTGTTCACAGTGGTCCTGAGTCGCTCCGGCATGAATTTGATGCCGTCGTTTCGGATAAAGATCTTTGGGAGACATATCTGCCGGCGTTTGAAGCGTGCGTTCGTGAAGCTGACGTGGAATCGGTGATGGGAGCTTATAATCGGACTAACGGAGAACCGTGTTGTGGCAGTCACACATTACTGGCAAATATTCTGAGAGATAAGTGGGGCTTTAAGGGGCATGTCGTATCGGATTGTTGGGCAATTCGAGATTTCCATGAACATCACCGAGTGACTAAGACTCCGGTTGAATCTGCTGCATTGGCGCTGGATGCCGGGTGCGATCTGAATTGCGGCAACATGTATTTGCATCTCAAGTCTGCTTGGATGCAGGGCTTGGTGACCGACGAGCAGGTGACGGAAGCCGCTGTTCGCCTCTTTACGACTCGATACAAACTTGGTCTTTTCGATAAGACCGATTTTGATGATATTGCATATGACATTGTCGCTTGCAAGGCTCATTTGGACATGAGTGTGCGTGCGGCAGAGAAATCTATGGTTCTTTTGAAAAATGACGGTATCCTGCCTCTTAATCCGAATGCACTCAAGACGGTTGCGGTTATCGGCCCTAATGCCGACAGTCGCAAGGCACTCATTGGTAATTACCACGGTACTTCGCCCCGATATGTGACCCCGCTTGAAGGTATAGAGGATTTCTTGGGTGACGCGGTTCGGGTACTGTATTCTGTTGGGTCAGAATTATCATTTAATCGCAGTGAGTTTTTAGCACAGCCTAACGATCGGATAGCCGAAGCGGTTTATACTGCGGAGCAAAGTGATGTTGTCATACTATTTGTAGGCTTGGACGAGACGCTTGAAGGCGAAGAGGGTGACACCGGTAACAGTGATGCATCTGGAGATAAAAAATCCCTGTACTTACCTGATGTTCAGAATCATTTAATTGAGAAAGTTACTGCTGTCGGTAAGCCGGTCATTGTTTGTCTGTTGGCCGGAAGCAGTATTGATTTGACATATGCCGATGAGCACTGTGCTGCTGTGATTCAGGCATGGTATCCCGGTGCGCTTGGCGGTCGGGCAATCGCTAATGTTCTTTTCGGTAAATCTGCTCCGAGCGGCAAACTTCCTGTCACCTTCTACAGGCAGGATCAGGATCTTCCGGACTTTACGGACTATTCGATGCAGGGAAGAACATACAGATATCTGAGCAACATGCCGTTGTATCCTTTCGGATATGGACTGACTTACGGAAGAGCACAAATTGAATGTGAAGGTATCGACAGAGAGCTTGCGGTAGGGAACGCGTTGGAATTGTCTTTGACGATTAAGAATCCGGGGGACAGATCAATTGACGAAGTGATTCAGGTCTATAGCCGCCCCATCAATTGCAAAGATGCGCCGCCAAATCCTGTGTTGGTTGCATTTGAGCGCGTTTGCGTTGAAGCGGGGCAATCCGTTCATTTGGACCTGTCTTTAGAATCAGAGCGCTTCAGTGTCGTCGATGAAGAGGGCAAACGATATATTGCAGAAGGCCAATGGGACGTCTTTGTCAGTTTTTCACAACCGGATCTGAGAAGCAAGCAATTATTGGGAGCTGAACCGATTGCTCTTCGGGTGTCTGTGAATCGTGCATAATCGTGCCGACGAGGATTTCTTTTCCGAAAGAGGCTGAAGGTTATTGACATCTTATTCGCAGGGTTGTAATCTGTAATAGACATAGGCCGTGCTCGAGCACGGAAGATGTTCGAAATGACAATCATAGTATAGTAACGATGCCAGAAATCGATATGAATACACCATGATTGTCTCGAAATATAAGGTAAATTGTTTTTTTGAAGTGGGCCGCTTGCGGCCGAAGAAAGGAAGGAACGAACATGACCGAGTTTTATCCAAACATTCCCAAGATCCGCTACGAGGGCAGTAAGTCTAAGAACCCACTTTCTTTCCGTTTTTATAACCCGGAGGAAGTTATCGCCGGCAAGACCATGAGAGATCACTTGAGATTTGCTATGTCATATTGGCATACCATGGTTGCTGAAGGAACAGATATTTTCGGATCCGGAACCATTGATAAAAAGTATGGTGCGACTGATCCGCTCGAACAGGCTAAGAATAAGGCAAGAGCTTCTTTTGAGTTGATGGATAAGCTCGACATCGATTTCTTCTGTTTCCACGACAGAGATATCGCTCCTGAGGGCGCAACGCTTGAAGAGTCGAACAAGAATCTTGATGCTATTGCCGATGTTCTCGAAGAGGGCATGAAGAAGTACAATAAGAAGCTTCTCTGGGGCACGGCAAACCTTTTCAGCAATCGCCGTTATATGAATGGTGCCGGAACTTCTCCGAATGCCGATGTATTTGCATATGCTGCGGCACAGATTAAGAAGGCGCTCGAAGTAACTGTCCGTTTAGGCGGCGAGGGTTATGTTTTCTGGGGTGGTCGTGAAGGTTATGAGACTCTTTTGAACACCGATATGGCTTTTGAGCAAGCAAATATGGCTCGCCTGATGAGAATGACTGTCGATTACGGCAGAAGCATCGGATTCACCGGCGATTTCTATATCGAGCCGAAGCCGAAGGAGCCCATGAAGCACCAATACGATTTTGACGTAGCAACGGTTATGGCATTCTTGAAGACCTACGGTCTCGAGAAAGATTTCAAGATGAATGTCGAAGCTAACCACGCAACTTTGGCACAACACACATTCCAACATGAGCTTCGTGTTGCTGCTATCAATGGTGCTTTCGGTTCCGTTGACGCGAACCGCGGCGATACGCTCCTCGGATGGGATACGGATCAATTCCCGACGGATGTTTACGATAGCACTTTAGCGATGTACGAGATCATTAAGGCCGGTGGTTTCACCAAAGGCGGGTTGAACTTTGACTCCAAGGCACGTCGTGCATCCAATGCACCGGAAGATGTTTTCTACAGCTATATTTCCGGTATGGATTGCTTCGCACTCGGTCTGAAGATGGCTTACAAGCTCATCGAAGACGGAAGAATTGACAACTTCGTATCTGATCGTTACGCCACATTCAAAGAAGGTATCGGCGCCAAGATTGTTGCCGGTGAAGTTTCAATGGCTGATCTTGAGAAGTATGCACTGGAGAAGGGCGAAGTCAAAGCACAGAGCGGACGTCAAGAACTTCTTGAGAGCATCCTCAACGACATTCTATTCGGTTAATAAAAACACGCATTCAGCGGAGGTAATATCATGGCATATCTGATTGGTGTTGACATTGGTACTTCCGGCACAAAGACCGTCATTTTTGACGAAGCCGGCAAGACGATTGCACAGGCCACCATAGAGTATCCCATGTATCAACCCGAAAACGGCTGGGCAGAGCAGCATCCCACTGACTGGTGGGATGCTGTTGTCGGTACTTTGCAAAAAGTTATCACCGATTCGGGCATTGATACTTCAGACGTTCGAGGCATCGGTCTTTCGGGACAGATGCACGGTCTGGTTATGTTAGATCGACAAGATCGCGTTATTCGCCCTGCAATCATCTGGTGTGACCAGAGAACGACGGCGGAATGTGATCAGATTACCAGCCTTGTCGGCGCGGAACGCTTGATCGAGATCACTGCGAATCCTGCTCTTACAGGTTTTACGGCTTCAAAGATTCTTTGGGTTCGGAACAACGAACCGCAGAATTACGAGAAGTGCGTGAGCATCTTGTTGCCCAAAGACTACATTCGCTTGCGTCTGACCGGCGAGCGTGCCACTGAGGCCTCGGATGCTTCGGGCATGCAGCTGTTGGATATCGGCAAGCGATCCTGGTCTGATGAAGTATTGACGAAGCTTTCTATCGACAAGTCGCTGCTGGCACCAGTATATGAGTCACCGGAAGTCACGGGTGCGATTACTCAGGAAATTGCTGATTTGACCGGATTGAAGGCGGGTACGCCCGTTGTCGGTGGTGCTGGTGATAATGCGGCAGCTGCTGTCGGTACCGGTGTTGTTGCTGACGGACAGTCCTTTACGACGATCGGGAGTTCCGGCGTTGTATACGCACACACAGCAGAAATGCACATCGATCCTAAGGGACGGGTTCATACTTTTTGTTGTGCCGTTCCGGGTGAATGGCATGTTATGGGCGTGACGCAAGGGGCTGGATTGTCACTGAAGTGGTTCAGAGATAATTTTCTGGAATCATTTTCCGATACCGCTAAGGCGATGGGTGTGAGTCCTTACTATCTGATGGATCAAGCCGCAAGCAAGATTCCGATCGGATCAAACCGCTTATTGTTTCTTCCGTATCTGATGGGAGAAAGAACGCCGCACTTAGATCCTTATGCGCGAGGCGTGTTCTACGGACTATCCGGGGTTCACGGCAAAGCAGATCTGATACGTGCCATTATGGAAGGCGTATCTTACTCTTTGAAAGATTGCCTTGAAGTGATTAAGGGCATGGACATCGATGTCAAAACGATGCGTGCGTGTGGTGGTGGTTCCGGTCCGTTCTGGCGTCAAATGTTAGCGGATGTCTATAACTGTGAAGTTGAGACAACAGATTCCAGTCAGGGACCTGCATTGGGTGTAGCCCTATTGGCCGGTGCAGGCACAGGTGTTTACGGTAGCGTGCGTGAGGCGTGTGAGGCAGCAATTCATACCAAGAGCAAGAACCCTCCCGGTCCTGCTGCAAGTAAAGACTATCAAAAGTTTTATGATCTCTTTGTACGAATTTATCCGCAGCTTAAGGACACCTACAAGACACTTTCGACGCTTTAGTGCGACATAATCAGAAGTATTTTTCATGACAGTTGAGAGCCGGCATTTTTGCCGGCTCTTTCCATTCCGATATTTGATAGGTTAAGATGAGACAGAGCGATGCGAAAAGGAGATTATCTGATGAATATAATCGAGACTGAGGCTATCACGTTTGCCGGTATTTTGAATTACCCTCCGGTTCAGATTCCTGAGGGTTCGGTTACATTTTTAACCGGAGATAGTGGTTCAGGAAAGACAACGTTTTTACGATTATTGAATTCTACGCTGACGCCTGTATCCGGACGTGTATTCTATCGCGGAAAGGATACCGGTTTCGAAGATCCGCTTGAAATTCGTCAAAAGATGCTCTTAACCGGTCAATCTGTATATTTGTTTGACACGACCATCAGAGATAATTTCCGTATGTACTATGAATATCGTGATCTGAAGCCACCGAGTGACGAGTTCATTAAGGAATATCTCTCGTTGTGCATTGCCCCTTTTCCGATTACATCATCGTGCAATACATTGTCCGGGGGAGAGCGTCAGAGAGTCTATCTCTCGATATTTCTCTCTTTTGGAGCGGATGCGTTTCTGCTTGATGAGCCGACATCGGCGCTTGATCGGAATTTGAGCGACTCTGTTTTCTCAAACATTGTCTCGTTCGCGAAAAAATCAAATATTTCTCTTGTTGTTGTCAGTCACGATACAGAGCTTGTGCGCAAATATGCCGAATACGAAGTAAGTTTATCGAAAAGGGTGATGGTATGAACGGTGTTGTCGAACTGCAAATATGGCAATTTCTGTCGATTTACTTATTATTGATTGTTGTCTTGGTTATCTTTTTGAAGATGCGGCTCAGCCAGACCAAAAGGTTGCTGATTTCGAGTCTGATGATGACGATTCAGTTAATTGCAGCCGGTTTTGTACTGACCTATATTTTTGAAAATCCACACCCGGTGTATACGATGATTTATCTGTCAGCGATGCTTATTTTCGCGTCGTATCAAGTCGTCGGCAAAAATAAAATCTTGAATCGCAAATTTAAACTGGCCATTGTTCTTTCTTTATCGACATCCGGCGCAGTAGTGTTAATCATGTTTGTGGGCGTCATCGTCGGAGTCAGCATGTTTAATCCACAGTACACCATCCCGTTGGGAGGAATGATTATCGGAAACGCCATGACCGGGATCAATCTCGGTCTTAAAAATTTTTCGGAGAGTATATCGACACAAAGGAACAAGTTGGAGAATCTTCTGAATCTGGGGGTCGATCCCAAACGGATTTTGCTGCCGCATGTGAATCAAGCCTTGGAAACGGCATTGATGCCGACGATTAACTCTATGATGGGCATGGGAATTATCTTTTTGCCGGGTATGATGACCGGTCAAATTCTCTCGGGGACGATTCCGACAACGGCGATACTCTACCAGATCGCCATCATGATTGCTATCTGCAGTACGGTATGTCTGGCTGTTTTCGGATCGCTGATTTTCGGATATCGCACGTTATATAATGATCGCAAACAATTCGTATCATTTCTTCAAGATTCGTAACGAAGAGCATGTTCTACTTGAACCAGCTCCGTTCTCGAAAATGAAGCAGGAAAATATTGCATACTAACGCTAAGACGACGCCTATGACAAACGATATCCAATAATATGTGGACAAATCGTATCGATCAAGATAATTCTTAATAAAGAAAACGGCTTCAAAATAATGAAGGTCGGAAGTGGCTGCATAAATAATAAACGCGTAGGATATGTGATTTGATACGAATATGGCTGAGAGAGTAATGGGAAAAGACATAAAAAAGGAGGCTTTTCGCGTCGCATCGGATAACAACAAAAATCCCCAATATGACCCGAAAGTGATTATGACAGAAAATACAAACCACGGTGAGAGCCTTGCGGTTCTTGATGGAAATCTTGCCAGATACTCGTAATTGCTGATCATTGAAAAAATGAACCAGAGCAAAGCCCCGGGAATTGCTCCGAGAATAGAACCGAACAGACCGAGGAAATAGCGTGGCTGATGATTGCCTGATATCATGTCGGATTTTTGCGCCCAATCGGAAGTGCTTGCGGAAGTTGTCTCGATAATATCGGCAGTGACGCCACGATCCATAAGAAATGTAGTCACACGCAATAGTACGTTCTGGAAACCCGGAACCGTGTTGTGAATAATTGGCAAATAGATGGTTATCTGCGTATCATCAACGACAATGGCATGTGAAGAGGGGTGCTCTTGACGATTGAGGTACTCTTCCATCTGTTCAATTAATTCGCGATCAAGTCCGAACGCAAAAATCGAAAGCGATAGACGAGAAAGGTGAGACTGAATTTCTGCCTTCGTAAAATAGCCATTGCATCGACCCGCCAGGTGAGACGAGTCAATAAGGTTCAGACCGGTTTGAGCGGTCAATTGCTCGGTTAATTCAGAAGTTATTGTCATGACTTTATCTCTTACCCCCCCGGATAGATATTGGCCCTGACGCAAATGAACGTGCTAATAATGATAACAGGTAGGTATTAAAAATACAATAAATTTTAGTAAGAGCGTCAATATTTGACAATTATAGGTTTGATTATTGTTACTTGTAGAAACGATAATCTTGAGAATTGCAGTTAATTGACGTTTAACAATATTTTCTCGATTTTTTAAAGTTCATAACACAGATTTTTTACATCACAGAGCGATAATATAATTGCTGGCAGTCGATTGGAGAGAGTGCCAAAAATCAACAATAATTATGAAGGGAGGTTGTTTTGTATGGCAGGATTAGTACCATTTAACAGAAGAAACAACAGCTTACGCTCAGGTGCATCGGATGGCTTTGACAGCATGCTTGATGACTTCTTCTCAGATGCGTGGCCTTTTCGCAGAAGCTTGATGGCAGATACGTTTAAGATTGACGTCGAGGATTGCGAAGATCATTATCAAGTTGAAGCAGAGCTTCCCGGCGTCGAAAAGAGAGATATCGAATTGTCTATAGATTTGGGCCGACTTACGATTAAAGTAGCTCAGAGTCGGGAGAGCGAAGATATGAAGAAGAACTATATTCATAAAGAGCGTCGTTACAGTTCGATGAGCCGAAGTGTATATCTTGCAGATGCAATTTCGGAAGGGGTAAAAGCGAAATTAGATAATGGCGTACTGTGCATTCAAGTACCAAAGCAAAAAATGGATAACAATAGATCTAGTATTACAATTGAATAAATAGCGGCTAATAACTCTTGTCACCTTTATGTATTGCTAGCTATGAACGACAACGGGCGCCCACAGGGCGCCCGTTGTCCGGCGTGTGCTACGCGTGGCACTTTGCTCGACGGTGAAAGTTCGTTATGGGGGGATTTCGGTTTATGACAGACTATTAGCTTAGAAGTGAAATCGCTTCTTGATCTCATTTTTCACGGTCTTGTCACCTAGAATTGTCGTACCAATAAGCGTTAAAAGGGAAACCGCGGCGGAGATAATGACCATGGCCGGGTGCCCGATTCGCGTGATTAAAAACAAGACCGTGGGAAACATTCCTAACAAAGCAATCGCAAATTGATAGAGCAAGTAATTTCGAAAGTCCATCCGATTGACCAAAATCAATATGACAACGGCAAGATCAGCGACAATGAATATACTCGGAATGACAAAGCTGACCGACCATCCCCGATACCCGACTAAGAAATCAATCAGGACGATAAACAGAGAGCCCAAGATACTCTGGGCCAGAATTTTTGATGCGATGTTGATATGGTGGCCGAGCGAGTGCGATATACCGACCCACAAGTAAATGATTGCGGCAATAGTAATCAGTGACCATAGGAAGCCGTTATAGAAAATAACGTTGAGAACCACAGAAGTTAATACGGCAACAACTGAAAGAAACAAGAAGATGCGCTTCAAAAAATGGAATTTTCTGTAATCGATATTAGTTTCAGGATAATAGGACTCGAACTTTTCGCCGCCCATATCCTCGGTGACGGCTTTGCACAAAGGGCAAACGATGGAATCATCGCGAATTTCCAGTTGGCACTTATTACAGTATTTCATAGTTGGCTCCATTGGTCTCAATTTGTACTTTTAGTCCGTCGGATGAAAGCTTTCGAAAAAAGGCCTTCTGAAGATACGTGTCCTGTAACTGAGATGTGACGGTGATGATTAAAGAGCGCTCATATGAGCAAACCGCAAACTTGAGCGCTTCGACGTTGGTCGCACCCATTACGAGCTCTGCACTCTCGACACGATCCTTATATTCATCCGGCAACTTAATACGTCCGATGTTAGAAAGAGTAATGGTATTTGCGTGAGAAGAACGTACATATGTATACTTGAGCCCGATATTCTTAATAAATAATGGCAAAATGCGCAGATACCATTTCTTCCCGAATGAGACATTATAAGCAATTTTGGACTCGAAATATTCTCTGGTCAAGGATTTTTCAAATTGATCCTGTACCATTTTCAAAATTTCTTCGAAGGTATGCTCGGTACTGGACGGGTGAAAAATGATGGGCACGATCGAAAAGAAATTCATCGTTGAAGTGGAGTCGAAATAGGGTCGAAGATTAACCGGAACAGAGACGCTGATCGGTTTTTTGCTGGGCTGCCCGTTTAAGTTTGCCTTGTAAATACACCAAAGAACATTAGCGACCAGATATTGCGTAATCGTCATATTGTGTTCTCGGCAGTAGGCAATTATTTCCTTGATAGACACATATCCATGGATAACGCCGGTGGTATAGATCGGCATCTTTTCACCGCGGATACGATAGGCCGAAGCGGCGTTGTAACCGACCGGATTCTGGCCGGTGAAATTCTTGTTGTAACTGTCCTCAATATCTGAGAAAACATCGACGGCGGGCTTGACGGGAATAGCAGAATCCGACTCATCAGCAGCGACAAGATCCAGGTAACGACAGACTAATTCACGAAGGAAGTTGACAGCGCCGGCTCCGTCCGTTAATACATGATAGACCTCAAGGTTGATGCGTGACTTATAATACGATACGCGAAACAGGTAATGGTTGTTGTGAGATCTTGGAAAGTAAGCACAAGGCTTAGACATTTCTTCGCTGACCAAACACGGCTTGTCGTTGGATTCGAAATAGTACCAGAAAAATCCGTGTCGGAGCCTTACCTTGAAACTTCCGAAACGCGGTAAAGTGGTGTCGAGAGCACTCTGCAAAAGAATCGGATTGATGTCGCTTTTCAGTCGCATTGAAATCCGGTACATATTACTGTAGTTGCTGTTGGTAATGACCGGAAACAAGTTCGCGGTATTATCCAAACGATGCCATCGTATTTCCTGACGATTATATTTTTTTGCCATAATGCATCCTTTTCGTATTCGTTGATTCTATAGCGAGCATTTCGGTAAAGTAGAACCGCCGAAGGGCATGAGAATTATTTTCGACCGAGAGCCCATGATTCGCAAAGCCTCGTCAACTGCTGTCTGAGCATCCGAATAAGGCTCGAGAAACAGACCCTTCACATATTCCGGATCGAAGTCTGAGACCAAAAATATACGTGCATTTTGAAGTACCATGGCGATGGCGGCGGCTTTATGTCCGCCGAGCACAAAGTCACGGCGAATATGTTCAATCATATCCTCGCTTTTTTCGTGACCGGTCAGCCAATCCTCGAAATGGGATTCTCCCAGGCCTTCGCTGCAAGCCGCCAGCCAGACGATAATTCCGCCGTTTCTGACCGCGTGCTTGGCGTTGTCGAGTGCTTTTTGCGCCTGATACATATTGATATCTTTGGGAAAACCTCCGGCACTGACGATGACAATATCCGCACGCTCGGCTGCGCAGACTTTATAAAAAGAGTCCAGAAACTCACAGCCGGCTCGATGAGCATGAACCGGATGGCCGGAAAAACTCTTGATGATTTGCTTTTTCTCGTCCAGGACGACATTGATGATAAAATCGATACCGCAGATTCGACCCGCTTCTTCGATATCCTCGCGAACCGGATTACCCTGCAGTCGACCTGCGGCGGCCTCGGGAATCACCATTGCGCTGTGGTTGGATTGAATGGCATCACGGGTGGATACACCCGGCATAATTGCTTTGGCGCCTCCGCTGTATCCGGCAAAGTAATGAAACTCAATATTACCCAAACAAATACGGCGATCCGCCTGCGCCACCGGTGTAAAGATATCAACCGGTGTACCGCGAGAGGTGGTGCCGAGATGAACATAATCATCAACGTCTGAATCTATACAGCGAATGCGATCATACACCGCGTCACCGACCAGTTGCCTCATTCGCTCAGGGCTGTGACCTTCGTGACTTCCGAGTCCGAAGACGATGATAATATCCTCGTCGGGAATGCCCGCCCGACTCAATTCATCCAATACGCAAGGAAGAATTTTATAGCTTGGAAGAGGACGGGTGATATCGCTGGTGACAATGGCAATCTTTTCGCCGGGATGAACCAGCTCATGCAAGGGTTTACTTTCAATCGGTTCAGACAGAGATCGAATCACTTCGTCTACACCCGTTAATTGTAACTCGGTCTCGTTCGGTCGCATGACAGTCATGACAAGTTCTTCGGGCAAATCAATCTCAATCGTCTCTTTGCCGTATCCAAAAGGGTATTTCATGAAAGATCCTCCGAAAATATCGATAATATATTATAACATGAGCCACATCAGGATAAACGACTCTCAAAATCGGAATAATTAAATCGACGAATCAGATGATAGCTTCCGCTCTCGTCCGTCACGCCGATATCCGGAAGAGGTATACCGTTAAAAGTGTTGTTCTTGACCATGGAATATATTGCCATATCGCAAAAAATCAGACGGTCGCCCGGAGAAAGCGGTGAATCGAAAGCATAGTCGCCGATGATATCGCCTGCAAGACAAGTCGGACCGCCCAATCGAAATGTGTAAGGTTTTTCTCCCGGTGAGCCGGCGCCGATAATATTCGGCCGATAGGGCATTTCGATTACATCCGGCATGTGACAAGCAGCGGAAGTATCGAGAATGGCAATTGGCATACCGTTTTCAAAAACATCAACGACGGTCGATACCAGATATCCGGCATTCAGAGCAACGGCTTCGCCGGGCTCAAGGTAAACCTCGACGGCGTATTTTGACTTGAATGACTTAATCAGTGCGATGAGTTTCCCGACATCGTAATCGGCCCGTGTTATATGATGACCACCACCGAAATTAATCCATTTCATTTGGGGAATGAAGCGGCCGAACTTCGACTCGAATGCGGTCAAAGTGGATTCGAGTGCGTCCGAATTTTGCTCGCAGAGGGTGTGAAAATGAAGTCCTGAAATACCCTCAAGGAGGTCTTCGCGAAAATTATCGATGGTCACGCCCAACCGCGAAAACGGAGAACAGGGGTCATATATCGCATGGTCCTGTGTAGAACACTCCGGGTTGACCCGGATTCCGCAGGACTTACCCGCAGACAATGCCTTATCTCTATACGTTATCCACTGCGAAAATGAATTAAAAACAATGTGATCGGACACCTTAATGATCTCGCTAAAATTCTCGTCGGTGTATGCCGGCGAAAAAATATGCGTCTCACCGCCGAATCTTTCATGTCCCAACCGTGCCTCATAAAGACCACTGGCTGTCGTACCGTGAAGATATTTGGCAATTAGAGGATAGAGATGGAACATTGAGAAGGCTTTTTGTGCCAGCAAAATTCGAGCGCCCGAACGCGCGGATACGTCAGCCAGGCACTTGAGATTTTTTTCTAAAGCAACCGGGTCGACGACGTAAGCCGGGGTTCTGATTTTTTCAGTGAATTCAAATGCATCGGTCATCAATCAACGATCTCCGGTGAAAAGCTTTCTTGCCATGGCAGGCCCCAAATATTCAGTGCATCCATAAACGGATCCGGATCAAATTCCTCGACGTTAAATACGCCGGGCTTGCGCCACTTTCCGTTCATGACGAGCATGGCGCCAATCATCGCCGGCACGCCCGTGGTATAGGAAATGGCCTGAGAGCCGACTTCCCGATAACATTCCTGGTGATCGCAGACGTTATAAATGTAATAGGTTTTTTCTTTGCCGTCTTTGATGCCTTTGAAAATGCATCCGATATTCGTCTTTCCGACAGTTCTCGGGCCTAAAGATGCCGGATCCGGCAAGACAGCCTTGAGGAACTGAAGAGGAATAATGGGTCGGCCTTCGTACATAATGGGCTCAATCGATGTCATTCCGACATTTTCGAGGCACTTCAAATGGGTCAGATAGCTCTGGCCAAAAGTCATAAAGAAGCGAATGCGCTTGATTCCCGGTACGTTTTTAGCTAAAGACTCGATCTCCTCGTGGTGGAGAAGATACATATCTTTTGGACCGATTTCCGGAAAATCATAGACGCGTTTAATTTCCATCGGCTCGGTCTCGACCCATCGGCCGTCCTGCCAATAACTGCCGTTCGCCGTGACCTCTCGAATGTTAATCTCAGGATTGAAATTGGTCGCGAAGGGATAACCGTGATCGCCCGCGTTTGCATCGAGAATGTCGATTTCGTGAATCTCATCAAAGTGATGCTTGAGCGCATAAGCAGTGAAAACACCGGTAACTCCGGGATCAAAACCACTTCCGAGAAGAGCGGTTATGCCTTTTTCCCGGAAACGATCGTGATACGCCCATTGCCATTTATATTCAAATTTTGCGGTATCCTTTGGCTCATAGTTGGCCGTATCAATGTAGTGCGTGCCGGTTTCCAAACAGGCATCCATAATGGTCAAATCCTGATAGGGTAAGGCCAGATTTAAGACCACATCCGGATGATAAGAGCGAATGAGCTCCACAAGAGCCGCCGTGTCATCGGCATCGACTTGCGCGGTTTGAATTTTGACTTTGCCGCCGTCGAGCTTGGTTTTGAGTGCGTCGCACTTCGATACGGTTCGGCTTGCTATCATCATCTCGTCAAACACAGAATCATTTTGACATATTTTGTGGATGGCTACCGAAGCCACACCACCGCAACCAATAACCAGAATCTTTCCCATAGAAGAATACCCCCTTTATATATTTGATGTCATCAGTCTTGTTCCGCTTTGACTATGGTCAAGCACAGTTCCCGTAATGCTTTGATTGCAGCTGCGACGGAGATGCCGCCGGGATCGTATGTCGGAGAGAGTTCGCACAAATCGGCACCAATCACATTTGAGCCGGAAAGAGAGTGAATAGCTGTCAGCAATTCTTTGAATGATATTCCGCCGGCTTCCGGAGTGCCGGTACCGGGGAAGACACCGGGGTCCAATACATCCAGGTCAATGGAAACATACACCGGACGATTTGACAGTGTGGCGACGACTCGCTCAAATCCTTCCAAATCAAAACGTCTGCATCGCGTATGATTGGCTGCAAATCGGAACTCCTCGACGGTGCCGGAGCGAATGCCGAATTGAAAAATTGAACCGTCGCCGATTAAGTCATGACATCTGCGCATGACCGTCGCATGTGAAAATTTTTCCCCGATATATTCATCACGTAAGTCGGCATGTGCATCCAGGTGAAGAATACAAAGATCCGGGAAACGCTCAGCCGCTGCCGATACAGCACCGAGCGTCACAAGATGCTCACCGCCCAGCATGATCGGCATTTTTCCGGAATTATATATCTTCGCCGTGCGTTCTTTTATCATAGATAAGGTCTTTTGCTTGTCGCCAAAAGGCAAATCCAAATCTCCCGAATCGTATATTGGAAGATCTAAAATATCTTTTTCCAGATAGGGACTATAACTCTCAAATCCGTAGCTCTCAGCGCGAAAAGCTCGTGGACCGAATCGCGTGCCCGGTCGATACGAGGTCGTACCATCATATGGAGCTCCGAAAATGACCGCTTTGGCCCGCTTAAGATTACAGTTCAAGCCAAAAATCGATTGACTGCAAATTTCATTCTTCATCGGTAATTATGCCTCCGTATTTGGCGATTTTAAGCATTAAGATCGGTCGTCTCATCAACGTTCTCTACGTTCTCTAATAATTCTTGCACATAAACCGGCAATGCAAAAGCACCTCGATGCAAATTCGTGTTGTAGTAACGTGCTTGTATTCCCCTCGACTTCCATTCCTTGGCGCCTAAATCGCTGATCGGATGGTATTTCTTGGAGGCAAAACCGAAAAGCCAATGTCCGGACGGATAGGTTGGAATGTGTGCCTGATAAACCCGGCTGATTTTGAAGGATTCAACAATCCGCTTGTGTGCACGTTGCATGGCAATGGCATCATTTTTATAGAAAGGGCTCTCGTGCTGATTCACCATAATTCCGTCGTCACGAAGAGCACGATCGCAGTTTCCGTAAAATTCTCTCGTGAAAAGACCTTCTCCGGGTCCGAAAGGGTCGGTGGAATCGACAATAATTAGGTCATAGGCATTTTCGCAATGACGGATATATTTGAGACCGTCCTCGGCATGTACTTTTAGACGTGGATTGTCGTAGCCACAAGCCGTGAACGGCAAATACTTTTTGCTAACCTCAATGACTTCTTCGTCAATTTCCACTAAATCAATATGTTCGATTTCCGGATAGCACTTAAGCTCTCGCAAAATGCCGCCGTCGCCTCCTCCGATAATCAAGACGTCCCGTACATGCGGATGTACGGCCATGGGGATATGAACGAGCATCTCGTGATAAATAAATTCGTCTTTTTCCGTGAGCATAACAAAGCCATCAAGAGCGAGAATGCGCCCGAGTTCCGGGGAAGAAAAAACATCGATACGTTGAAAATCACTTTGCAAACTGCAGAGCTGTTGGTCTACGCGAAAAGATAATCGAACGTCCTGCGTATGATATTCAGAAAACCATAGATCCATGAAAAATCCTCCAATTCTCATTTCATGACATTAATAGAACCGACTTTCGGGTCTTCGGTTCCCGTCAAGAAGCTGCCTTTTTCTTTAACGTAACGGATATAATCGATAATCTCTCGGGTCACCATTTCACCGGGCGCCAAGATCGGAATTCCCGGTGGGTAACACATGACGAACTCGGCACACACACGACCGGCACTGTCTTCAATCGCAACCGATGTCTTCTCCGAAAAAAAAGCATCACGGGGCGTATGACGAACCGTTGGGGCAATATACTCCTGGTTGAGCATGCCTGCTCGGCTACGCTTGTGCCGTCGGCGAATCTCGGATAGTGCACTGACCAAGCGCTCGATATCCCGAAGACGATCCCCGACCGAAAGATAGGCTAAAACATTCCCGACATCACCGAACTCAATTTGAATATCGTACTCGTCTCTTAAAATGTCATAGACCTCAACGCCGGCCAATCCGATATTAAGTGTATTCACGGAGAGCTTGGTAGTGTCAAAATCAAACACCGTATCACCGTTAATACATTCTTTTGAAAATGCGTAATAATCACCGATGCTGTTGATTTCATCGCGTGCGTACTGTGCCATGTCGGCAACTTTAGCAAAAATCGAATCGCCGTTAAGAGCAAGGTTTTTTCTCGACAGGTCAAGGCTCGAGAGTAAAAGGTAAGAACCGCTCGTCGTCTGGGTCAAATTAATGATCTGACGGACCTGTTCGCCTGCCACGCGCGGGCCACACAACAAAAAAGAGCTTTGTGTCAAAGATCCGCCGGACTTGTGCATACTGACCGCTGCCATGTCGGCTCCGGCTTGCATGCCCGACAGAGGCAGAAGATCTGAAAAACCAAAATGAGTTCCGTGAGCTTCATCGGCCAAAACCAACATATTATTAGCATGAGCCAGCTCGACAATAGCCTTAAGATCAGAGCAAACACCATAATAAGTGGGGTTATTTACCAGAATTGCCTTGGCGTTCGGGTGGGTTAGAATCGCTTCTTTCACATCGTTAAGCGCCATGCCGAGCGGTATTCCCAGGCGCTGGTCAATTCCCGGGTTGACGTAGACCGGAATAGCTCCGGACAAAATCAGTGCGTTAATCGTACTGCGGTGGACATTTCTTGGAAGAATAATCTGATCGCCTGCCTGACAAGCCGAAATGACCATTGCCTGCACAGCCGAAGTTGTACCGTTGACCATGAAGAATGCGGAAGAGGCCCCGAAAGCGTCGGCGGCCAATTCTTCAGCCTCGCGAATTACTGAAACCGGGTGGCATAGATTGTCCAGCGGTTTCATGGAATTAACGTCTAAACTCATGCATTTGGCACCGAGAAAATCCGTCAGCTCGCGATTACCGTGCCCGCGCTTGTGTCCGGGTACGTCAAAAGGCACGACACGAAGCGCCGAAAAATCAGACAAAGCCTCCGCAATCGGCGCGCGATTGTGGTCAAGACGCGTCATCGATCCACGCCCTCGTAAACATTCGAGCCGGAAAAAACTTCTATCATTTCGCGACGAAGGTTGCTGGTAATCTCAAGCCGTTTTTGAGGCGACACTTCGTAAACATCAGTCTTAAAAAGATAGTTCTGCAAATCGATGTCTTTGATCAGCATTTTAGTGTGAAAAATATTCGCCTGGTAAACGTTGATATCTATCGCATCATAGCGAGACAAAATTCGGTGGTCTATATAGTCTTGAATAGAGACAATTTTGCGGTCGTTAAACAATTTGTGCCCGTCGACATCACGAGTAAATCCGCGCACGCGATAATCCATTGTAATAATATCAGAGTCAAAACTGTTAATGAGATAGTCAAGCGTCGATAACGGCGAAATTTCGCCGCAGGTTGCCACATCAATATCAACGCGAAATGTCGCGATAGCCGTCTCCGGATGAAATTCGGGGTAGGTGTGCACGGTAACATGACTCTTATCAAGATGGGCCACAATCGTGTCGCTCTCAATGTGAGGAATCATGGCTTCCTCAGCAATCATCAATGTAACACTGGCGCCCTGTGGCTCATAATCCTGCTTAGACACGCTGAGTACTTGAGCACCGATCATTTCGGTAAGTGTGGTCAGGATATGCGTCAAACGATCCGAATTATATTGCTCGTCGATATACGCAATATAATCGCGCTGCTCACGTTCGGAACGTGCGTAACATACGTCGTATATGTTAAAACTCAAGGACTTCGTTAGGTTGTTAAAGCCATAAAGGCGGAGTTTTTCGTGCGTCATTGCGGTTTGCCTTTCTCGTACAGATAAAAAAACGCCAGTCTTTCCTGCCTGCGGCAACAAAACTTGCGTATGTCATCTAGTAGGGACATAAAGAGGGAAAAATCCGCAATCCATATCCAGACATGTCCAGAGTCGATGCAGCTAACGCCTTCATACTCTTATTGACCATTCACAAGTTAAGTTGTGCGCGAGCACAATGGTTATAAAGTAACCAACTTATAAACTTGGGCTTTGAACCCAATCAATAAGGCAACATGAGTTGCCGATCGGCGTTTGACCCGGCTGTCCGTATGGCCTATTCACCAAAGCCTCAAAGCGATGGCGGTCAAATTGCTCTGTCCTTCTCATCGATAAGAAGAACATAACGTTCAAAACATATCACGTTTAGATACTCAAGTCAACAGATATAAAAGAATCGCTCTTCGTCTGCGCTCTTCGTCTATCTCAGTGAAAATCATGAATCAACTTATTACGCGACATCACACGGAAACTGCCGTTAACGGATTTTGACGGTAATTGCGGCTCGGACCGGATTATATATCACAATCTAATGTGTGCGAAATGGCTGGATTTGTGCTGTTATGCATATATTTGCCGCCAAATCCTGATGTTTTACAACTTATGGCGGTAATTGCCTGGGGCGAAACGTTTCGCGTCGTCGTCACACCCAGCGTCGTCGTAACGCCCGGCGTCGTCGTCACGTCCAACGTCGTCGCCACTCACACCGTCACCGACACCGACACCTCCAACACCCTCACAACCTCCGCTGCCTCGCCCGTGAGCCATGCTGATTTCCAGTTAATATTTCTACTGCGAAGTGGTTAATACACGCTGCTTAATCTCTAAACCAACAACTCATTTGTGTGCCCCAAAGCATTATCTATTACACTTTTCACGGAAATAGATAAGGAAGCAAAAGACTCGCGAAAAAAGAAAATCACCGTGCGTTCGATGGGGGGAAAAACGCACGGTGACGGAGTAAATAATTCAGGAAACACAAGTCAAGATATCAGCCGAGATCCGAAACGATGCCGATAAATAATATTGTGTTGTCCAGTCGGTCATAGATCGCAAAGATAAACGGGCGGTCTGCGGTAAATACTTTATATTCATCTTCAACAGGCATCGCGGTGGTGCCTACCATGACTGCCGTAGCTGCAGCGGCCTCCGCGCCTTTTTCGTCGACGCGGATATATGTTTTATGAAGAATGTCGGAGATAAACAAATCATTCGGCGAGCCGGTCATCAAGTCAAATTCGGCAGCATCTGTGAACGCAGCATCGACACCTAAATCCCGCATCGGGCCGACCATGCCGGTCGAGTAGTCAAATTCAAATTTCGGAAGAGCAATTTTAGTTTCTTCAATACGGCTTCCGTTGATTGCGGCATCAAATCCGCCGTTTGAGAGATCGAAGATCAGATTTTCAATATCCGAATTTTCGTCTGGGAGAATGAATGCCATCTCAAAAGTGTTATCTTTCTGATTATCCAAAGATGCGAACGGAAGACTGATGAGAGAGAAATTATCAGAAGCATAATAGGAAGTGTCAAATTTTGCGTGCATGAAATCTGTCTCATTATCGGCCGAGTGACCGTGAAATGTTTCCTCATAGGTGTTCTCCGAAATAAAAGGTGTCTCCCACTCTCCGAGAAAAAACACGGCGTTGACCAATACTAATCGGGTCATCGGATCCAATGGTCCGTCGATAATCGAAGGGATTCTTTCGTTGGTCCTGTCGGATGTCCAAGTATTGATATCCTTTTTCGCGGTATCGGCGTCATTTTCAAAGTCAACCATGAATATGTCGCTCATGAAAGACCTGGTACAGATATCTAAGTAATCTGAATCAAACTCGAAATCATTTTGCAACCAAATCGAGTTTCCGGTTTCCATGCCGTTTTGGTTGAGACGCCACATAAGTTGACCGGCGGACTCTTGAATATCCCGACTCGTCAAGTTGCTCATTACAAGCGCATCAAGCAACTCATCTCGAGTGTCTCCCTGTGCTCCTTCGGTGGTCATGAGCAAAGCCAGTTGAAGACTTGCAGGGGAGACACAGACGTTGCCACCGTCATATAGCAAAGCTAATACGTCAAGTCCGTATTGGTTCATCCCTTCAGAAAAGTCAGCGGGGAAAGCCGTGTGTGCTTGTTCTTTTACCTTCGCAATATACTTATCTGTATTCTTCCCGGAGGACCCTCTGCTTTCTTTTTCGGACAATTGGCATCCGGAGAAAGCAAATGCGACGGCTGTGAGAATGCTAATTATCGTTGTTAACTGTTTCTTCATATCGTTCATCCTTTCATTTTTTATCGCGAGCAGGTCACGTTAATGGAAATACTATAGTGTTGAGAGTATACCAGAAAACATCATGATGCCGTCATTCGTGTCACAAATAGAGAACCAAAACGGACGATTGGCATTGAACTCAAGAACGACTTCCGGCTCGGGAATAGCGGTTTCGTACATGATGACTGCAGTTGCGGCCGCGGCTTCGGCACCTCCCTCGTCGATTTTGATGTAAGTCTTATGAATAATGTCAGATATGGCAAGTCCGTTATCGCCGTCAGTCATTCCGCTGAAATCCGCATCGTCAAAAGCTAGGTTCATCCCGAGAGACCTCATTGTCGACACCATAGATGTGCTGTATTCGTATTCAAACTTTGGGATAGAGATATCGACTTCTTGGATTGTTGCTGAAGTGACAACTTCAGCAAATGTCATTTCTTCCACTTCGGATATGGCATCATCCATGTCATATCCCGATTTGGGCAAAATGAAAGACATTGCATTGGACGATAAGGAATCATCTCCGACAAACGGTAAAGCCAAATATTGAAATGTGTCTCCTTCGAAATACGGTACATTAAACCGGGCATGCATAAATGGAACCGAATTTGTTGAATTTACGCCTTTGAAATCTTGATCATATGTATTATCGACGGCAAATTCGTATTTCCAATCGCTCAGAAAATGAAGCGTATTGATCAGCACCATTCGCGTGTCGGGGGATAAGTCTTCGACGATTTTAGGGATTTTGTCGTTAGTGTTTTCGGAGGTCCATGAATTGATGTATTCTTCCGCTTGTTTTGCGTTCGAAATGTAATCGACTTCGAAAAGCTCGGACGCAAATACTTTGGCGCATCGCTCGGCGTAATCGCTTGAAACACCATAATCTTTCTGGAACCAAATTGAATTCGCTGCATTGAGTCCGTTTTGGTTTGCCCGCCACATGAGTTGGGATATCGTATTATCGAATTCTGCACTCTCAATGTCGGAGATATGAAGTGCGCTCAGCATTTCTTCGCGTGTGTCGCCTTTGGCTCCGGTTGCGGTCATCAGTAAAGCCAATTCCAAACTTACCGAAGATATCATTAAATTTTCGCCGTTATAAAGCGCTTTCAAACTGTTGATACCAAATTGATTCATACCGTCGACTGTATCCGCGTCCATGCTCCGGTAGAATTGTTCAGACAGCGTCGATTTTTCTGCCAACGGCGTTGCCAGTAAAGTCGTCGCGTTGGAATTTTTGATTTTGCTGGTTTTCGAGACTTCGGTTATCGAGATTTCGGTTTTCGAGACTTCGGTTTTCGATTTTTCGGATAGAAGTGTCATGTTATTACATGAACTCAATATACCCATCAATAGAGTAAGAGTTAGTGTAAGAGCCAGTAACTTTGGTCGTTTATTATGATTATTCATTGTTATTACCTCTCCTGAATTACTTTCTTACTTATTAGACGAATCAATTTCATTTAATGTTTCGTTTTTCTCGTTGTCAATCCCGATATTGTTTGTCGAACCTTGTCGCGACTGCTTTTTTCGTGCGTTTTATAGTGATAAAATGGGATTAAGCATTTTCCGCCCGCATTCGGCAATGGGGTCGTTTCGGTTACTTGTCAATGAGGTGGCGCTTATGAATATACAGAAACGTGTCAGTACCGGACATGTCGGATTAGATCAGGTCATTGATCAATTGCGCTTGGGCGATAATGTTGTCTGGCAGGTCGATTCACTGCCCGATTATCGCGATTTAGCCGGAGCTTTTGTCAATAAGGCAAATCAAGATGGTCGCAGAATCATTTATGTGCGGTTTGGGCATCATGCGCCTCTGTTTGAAGAAGCGGATGGTGTAGCCATTTTTGAAGCAAATCCGGAGGATGGGTTTGAGTCTTTCACGACGTCGCTTTATGCCATGGTTGGGAGAGAAGGAGAACAGGCGTTTTACGTTTTCGATTGTCTTTCGGATTTGTTGTCTTCTTGGCACTCCGACCTCATGATTCGTAATTTTTTCAATATCATGTGTCCGTACTTGTATGTGCTGGATACTGTTGCATATTTCGCCCTCCGTCGGGGTGCGCATACGAACACGACAATTGCGGGTATTCGCGAAACGACACAGCTGCTCCTGGACCTTTATCATATGGAGCCGTTTCCTTGTGTTCACCCATTGAAGGTTTGGAAAAGATATTCGTCGACGATGTTTTTACCTCATCAACTTGAGGACTCAAATGCTAGAAGTATTACCTCGAGTGCGGAAGCGTCGGCATTATTTTCGGAGTTATCGCGAAGCGGGCGTGAGGAAGATTATTGGCGTCAGATTTTGGAGCGTGCGGCGACAATACCCGGCGCTCAAACGGAAGCACAAGAAGAGATTCGGGAACTTTTGATTACCATGCTTTTTGGCGCGCAGTCTCGAATGTATGACTTGTGTCTCAGGTTTTTCAAACTTAAGGATTTGATTCGCATCGCTGAGCGCGAAATCGGAACCGGTTTTATCGGAGGGAAAAGCGTCGGCATGCTTGTTGCAAGAAAGATATTACGTGCGGCAGATTCGGAACGATTTTCGAAATTACTTGAGGCGCATGATTCATACTATCTCGGCGCGGATATTTTTTATTCCTATATTGTGCAAAATGGATGGTGGGGGTTACGAACACAGCAAAAGGAAGAGGATGGATATTTCAGATTGGCGCCGGAATTTCAAGAAAAGCTGCGTGGCGGGAATTTTTCGGAGGATATCAAAGAGCAATTCTGGCAAATGCTTGAGTATTTTGGACAGTCGCCGATTATCGTTCGTTCCAGTTCGCTTCTTGAGGATAATTACGGCAATGCTTTTGCAGGCAAGTATGATAGCGTATTTTGCGTGAATCAAGGGACACCCGAGGAGCGATACCGGGCATTCGAGCAAGCAGTGCGCGATATTTACGCCAGTACGATGAATAAGGATGCGCTGAGGTACCGATTGAATCGCGGTTTGTCGGATAAGGACGAGCAGATGGCCATTCTGGTTCAACGCGTTTCCGGTGATTATCACGGCTCTGACTTCTACCCGCATGCCGCCGGTGTCGGCAATTCATATAATTTGTACGTATGGGATGAGCAAGTAGATCCGACAGCCGGAATGCTTCGGTTGGTTTTTGGGCTCGGGACCCGAGCGGTGGATCGTACCGAGGGGGACTATGTCCGTATGGTAACGCTTGATCAACCGATGCGTGGTTTGCCTGTTCATCCCGAAGAGCGACAAATGTATTCCCAGCATGGCGTCGATGTTCTTAATCTTCCGCGAAATACACTTTGTGAAAAGCTGGTTTCGGATGTCATATCCCAAGACCTAAAGGCAGACAAAAGCCTTTTTGTCACGCCTGATTTTGATACCATGCAGCGCCTTCGCGAGCGTGGTCACGCGATGAAAAGCATCCCGGAAATCGTCGATTTTGACGGGCTCTTTCGCCACACCGATTTTGCGTCAACGATGAAATCAATGCTGGCGATCTTGACAGAGGCTTACGATTATCCTGTCGATATTGAGTTCACTTTGAATTTCGATCGTGACGGAACATATCGGATTAATTTATTGCAGTGTCGTCCCCTTCAGACAAGAAGCGTTGGCGAGGCGCTTCCGTTTCCTGAGGATGCAAAAAAACGACCTTGTTTTTTCTATAGTCACGGTCATTTTATGGGCGGAAATATTCGTCAACTCATTGATTATGTTATCTTTGTTCAACCTCAGAAATATGCGGGATTATCTTCCCGAGACCAATACGAAGTGGCGCGAATCATTGGCGCGCTCAATCAAAAACTTAAAACGGATTCGGTCCTTCTTGCCGGCCCGGGACGTTGGGGCACGATGACTCCCTCTCTCGGCGTGCCGGTTCATTTTGCTGAAATATCATCGGTAGAAGTGCTGTGTGAAATCTCATCCGACGGATTCAGTCCGGAATTATCCTATGGAAGTCACTTTTTCCAGGATTTGGTTGAAAGCGGCATTTTTTATGTTGCCCTGTTTTCGGGTGAAGAAGAAACGATATTCTCGCCGGATTTTATTACCGGTCTGCCGAATATTATTGAGGGAATTATCGATTTAGATCCCAGGTTTCAAGACGTCATCCATGTATCAAAAATGGATGCCTTATGCGTTTACTCAGATGTTCCTTCTCAGGGCGTTCTCTGTCGTTAAGGAAAGAGAGCGGATTCCAAAATCAAAGCTATTTCGGGCTATGTCATAAAGGATCGAGTCTTCCGAAAATCGTGTGCAACTTTCACGGCATTTGAGTATAATGATTTAATCAGTTGCATATGAAAGGTCGATATTTCATGATTTATGATAATATTCTTCAAGCGGTCGGGCACACACCGATGGTTCGGTTGTCTCGCATGACACCGCCCGGTGCCGCCCAAATCCTGGTCAAGTATGAAGGCCTTAATGTCGGCGGATCGATTAAGACACGCACTGCGCTAAATATGATTGAGGATGCAGAAAACAAGGGGCTCTTGTCTGCAGATAGTATCATTGTCGAACCGACGAGCGGAAACCAAGGCATCGGATTAGCTTTAGTCGGAGCGGTTAAGGGTTATAAAACGGTAATTATCATGCCGGACTCCGTGAGTTGCGAGCGGCAAAAGCTGGTCGAGCACTATGGTGCGCAAGTGATTCTCATACATGACGATGGTGATATCGGCAAATGTATTCAGGCTTGTTTGGATTGCGCAATCAAGATGAAAAATGAAAATGATAAAGTGTTCGTGCCCCAACAATTCACAAACCCGGCAAATCCTACGGTGCATCGCAATCATACAGCTCTAGAGATTTTAGAGGCGGTGGCGGGACCGATTGATGGGTTTTGTGCGGGCATCGGTACAGGAGGTACCTTGTCGGGTATAGGAGAGGTTTTAAAGGCTCAGAATCCGCAAATCCGGATTTGGGCCGTCGAACCTGAGAATGCAGCGATTTTAGCCGGAGGAAATATCGGCACACATTTACAGATGGGTATTGGAGACGGACTGATTCCGGAGAATCTGAATATGAACATCTATGATGAAATCTATGTGGTGACCGACGACGAAGCGATCGGGACTGCCAAGGACTTGGCCCGACATGAAGGGCTATTGTGTGGTATTTCCGCTGGCTCAAATGTTGCGGCTGCCATTCAGATGGCGCGCCAACTCGGTTCGGGCAAGACGGTGGTTACGGTACTTCCGGACACAGCAGAGAGATATTTCAGTACGCCGCTATTTGAAGATTGCCGATTGCCTCAGAAAGATTATTGATAAATATGCGATTCGGCCACGATGGTCGTACTATTCCGCGAACAGATTTTTGATTGACTCGATTTGTGCGTTGCATAGGTCGTAACCGTGATGGTATGCCTTTTCGAGTTGTGAAAAGTCGCTCTCAAGGCTGTTGATAGGATATTCCGGCCTGAGGATCACAGCGTTCCCGAGGATTTCCTGCTCTTCGCACAGTGCCACTGACTGATTATAGACAAGATGACGATTGCGAAGTACATCCGGCATTAAGGGATATTTACGCCCAATCAACGAAATAGCACGGTCATATTTCTCGTTGTATGTTTTGACAAAACCTTTCGGTTGCGTCAGTATGACAAGATTTTTAGTGTTGCCGTCGATAATAGATTTTTTGAGTGGGATCGAGTCGGCCAGGCCGCCGTCATAATATATACGTCCGTTCCATCTGACCCCGGGGAAGATCACAGGAATCGCGCAAGTGGCTTTGAGTATGGAGTGATGTTCGTCGTCATCACGGCAATCCACAAACTCGACTTCGCCGGTTTCTGCACAGGTGATACCGGCAAGAACTTTGCCGTTGAAAGCACGAAAAGTCCTATGGTCGAAGGGTACCAGTACATTTGGGATTTTTTCAAATATAAAGCAAACGCCAAACATACTTCGATCACGAAGCAGATTTCGTTTTCCGTAATATCTCGGATCGTTGCGATATTGCCTGAGAATTTCAAGATTGCGTCCTTTTTGTTGAGAGATGTATGAGACCCCGTTGCTGATTCCGGCTGAAACCCCAATGCAGTAAGGGAACATAATATGATGATCTAATAGGCAATCCATTGCCCCGGCACTAAAAATCGGACGCATAGTGCCACCTTCTAAAACGAGTCCGGGCATATTTTCTCCTCCTGGGCCGATTCGGTCGAACAGACATTCGGATCGGTAATGAATAATTTATTGATGCGCCTTAATTCCCGACACACACGTGACAGCGGAAGTCCCATCACATTGTAATAATCTCCGTCGATACTATCAATCAAAACCGCCCCCAAATCTTGAATGCCGTACGCTCCTGCTTTGTCTATCGGAGAGCCGGTTTGAAGGTATCGATCGATATAATATAGTTGGTCTTCATCTAAAGGGCAGAATGTAACTTGTGTTTTTTCGCAAAACAAGCACGAGCCCATTTTTGATTCAATCGCGACACCGGTATACACGTCATGTGTCTTTCCGCTCAGATGAATAAGCATCTCTCTCGCCTCGGCTAACGAATTGGGTTGACCCAAAATACGGTCCGGAGTAACGACCACCGTATCTGCTCCGATTACTATAGAATTTGGATGAGCGAGGTGTATTAGTCCGGCTTTTTTCTTTGCAAGTTCGGTACATAATCGTTCTGCTTTAAAAAAGACACTTTCCGTTATGTAATCGCGGTTGATATCGCGAGCAACGGTGATTTCATCAAGGTCAGCGATCATAATAGAGAATGTAATACCACTGAGTTCGAGAATTTGCCGCCTGCGCGGTGATTTGCTCGCAAGAATAATCGGTGTCGCCGAATTACCCCAAAGTGTCATGTTCATCCTCCATGTCGAAAAAATCGAAGTTGTTGTCTGCTGATGCCTTGTGAACTGCTGACGGGTCCCAAGGCAACGATGCTACTATAGCACATCTAATACATTTCCGGGGAGGATCAGCAAAAGGATAATAATCGCGAAAAAGATGACAACAGAGCAGTTTGCGCATACGGGCTGCGATCAAATGTAGTCGCATTTTTTCTCGTTGAATTGAGAATTAATCTCAATATTTACATTGCCGGATAATGATGTGTGAATATCTCCCTCAAAATGATCAGAGCACATAATTTTGCAGTTAACTTAATAACATTGTACTATTGTTTTTATTGATTTGATATATTGCTGAGAATCGAAACCTATAACATCAAAGGAGATAAGGCAATGCAAGATTATTATCATCTTACACAATATTATGAGACAGATCAGATGAGGATTGTTCACCACTCGAATTATATCCGATGGTTTGAAGAAGCGAGAACGCATTTTCTGAAGGAAATTGGCTTTGGCTATGATCGAATGGAAGAGGAAGGCCTGACTTGCCCGGTTATGGAGGTCCAATGTCGATATCTTTCGATGGTCCGATTTCCGGATCGTGTACGAATTCACTGCGCCATATATGAGTATTCCGGAGTACGCTTGGGTATCAGATACATCGTTTATGACGAGCTCGGAGAAACAGTTCGCGCAACGGGTCAATCATTGCATTGTTTTCTGAACGACAAAGGACGACCGGTTCACCTATCCAAAGCGAATCCTAACTTACATATGCTTTTTGAAAAGTACTCGATGAGAGACGATGAGTCGAATTAAGTTTACAAGTTATTTTCATACATTCATGATTCGGTCAAAAAAACATGCTATAATTGTAAACGTTATCATATTAAAATCATTACATATTATGGAGGTGTACAATGGAAGAAATTAGAAACGCTATGCCGCTAATCGGAGAAGCGGCACCATCGTTTACTGCGGTAACGACACAAGGACCGATTAATTTTCCGGAAGACTACAAAGGAAGCTGGGTTATCTTGTTTTCTCACCCTGCAGATTTTACACCGGTATGTACGACAGAATTCATGACATTTGCGTCGATGGCAGATGAATTTAAATCATTGAATACGGAGTTGGTTGGTCTGTCCGTCGATTCTCTTTATGCTCATATTGCTTGGTTGCGTAAGATTCAGGAGATTGAGTGGAATGGATATAAGAATGTGGAAGTCAAGTTTCCCCTCATTGAAGATATCCGGATGGATGTCGCAAAGAAGTACGGAATGATTCAGCCGGGTCAATCCAATACTCAGGCGGTTCGGGCTGTGTTTGTCGTAGACCCTAAAGGCATTATTCGTACGATCCTTTATTATCCACTGTCAATGGGGCGCAACTTTGATGAGATTAAGCGCATTATCCAGGCCTTGCAGAAAGCAGACGCCGATTCTGTTGCGACTCCTGCAGATTGGAGGCCGGGTGATGATGTAATTATTCCGACGGCCGGTTCGTGCGGCACAGCTAAGGAACGCATGGAGACGAAGTCAGACGACCAGTATTGTCTGGACTGGTTCATGTGCTTCAAGAGAGAGAAATGATTACGGTATTTGTATAAAGAGGTCAGATGGGTCGGGAGAAATCTCGACCCTTTTCTATTGTGATAATATATAAAAGTTGATTTAGATATCGTTATGCAATAATATCATGGTTACGGAGGAATATAGATTGAAGTGTCATGAATGCGAGCGATTAATCAGCGACGAGAGCGTATTTTGCATGTATTGCGGTACGCCGATTGACTTTGAAGAAACCAAAATGAGTGATATTCGTTCACAGACGGATGATTTGCGTGCACCTCAGCGTCTATTGCCCGGTGAGTCGGAAGAAATGAGACTCAAGACAGTTCAAAAGCGCCCGGGACATCTTTTTCAGGATCCTCTGACGCTTGCATTGGCTTGCTTGTCGACGATGTTAATCGTTGCCTTAGGTGTTTTGTTATTTGGGAAAACGATTCGACAATATTTGATTGAGAAGATTAATCCGCAGGCTACATCGTTATCCGTCCGGAGTATTGGGGATTCTTATGAGACTTCAGAAGTGACTGTTCCTAAGGCAAAGCTTACGCTGGAGTTTGATTCTCCGCAGGTTCAACTTCGCGCCGGTGAGTACATATTATTGTCCGATTACTTGAAGGGCGATACCGGAGAAGCGGTGAGTTGGGAAAGTTCCGATACGAGCCGGATTTCGATTGATTCATCTGGTGTAGTGACATCCTCTCTTCCCGGAACTGAGGCGATCATTACGGCGCGCTTTATCTCTAATCCCGAAGTTAGTGCATCTGTCAAAGTCGTATGTATTTCGGATTCTGCGATTGCTCTTTCAGAAATTCTTTCCGATATCAACGACGGAGAAGCTAATATATCAACAATAACGTACGAGCAAGTCATTTATTCTCCAAAGCCCCGAATGGATACGCTCACTTGGGACAAGTCCGTTTTCTACACTCTTGAGGATTCGATGCCGAACAGTGAAGAAGATGGTCTGATAAACTCCTATCGCATAGAAAAAAGAAGAATGGTAGATGCCACAACAGGGAACAGCATCGACTTCGAAATCTTCAGAAGTCCGGCGCTTGGCATTATCAACAAAATAACTTCCATAGAATACCTTAAAGATAATACACTTCGTATTACGGATTACTATTATCAGGATGACGGCAAATTGAACTTTGTGTTTACACATATCGACAGTACATATACACCGACATACGCCTCACCCGCGATGGCCGGTGAGCGATACTATTTCAATGACGACGTGATGGTTAAGTGGCGACAAGTAGACGAGGAGCAACAGCTGACGGACATCGTCATCGGTGAAAATGAACTCAACAACACGAGCGGTTCTGAGCCGTTACTTTACAGTCAGCTTGAACCCGAAATATGTGATGCTTATGATCTAAAAGAAAAGAGCATATTGAATCGTGCTTATATTACTTACAACAGCGTTATCCAAGAACCACAAAGTCGACGGATTATCGGTTCGGTAGCGGATACATCAGGAGTCCCGATATCGGGTGCTACCTATAGATTAATTGCACTCAACCACAATCGAGTGGAAGTCTATGTCGGCCTGACAGATGAAAATGGCATGTATAGTATCCAAGTGCCGGAGGACGGCAATCTATACGGACTAATCGTGTTCAAAGACGGATATGAAGAGGTCGAATGTCACCGGCTCATTCAGACTGCTTTGGTTCCGGATGAGTTTCAGCCGACCATTGTTCTCTCGGAATCAGATGAGGAAAATAAGGAAGTTTGTATATTGGTTGTCGATGCGGTTACGATGACAACTGTGTTATGGGATGACGGAATAAAGTCTCAGATGCAAAGAATATCTGCGGCAACCATTCATCTTCGTTCAGGCCTTGAGAATTTTGACGGAGAAATTATTGAAACTTTGAAATCAGACGGACACGGCATAGCATGTACCGCTTTGCCTCCGGGTGCCTACACGGCAGAAATTATTGCGCCGAATCGGACGACATTATATCAGACCGTTGTTGCTTCGGATGCGGCGACTACCATCCGTGCGGTAATGAACCCGATTCCGGACCCCGGAGAGATCAGAATCGTGCTGACATGGGACAAGGCACCTCAGGACCTAGACGCGCACTTATTTACGCCATTTAATGAGTCGGATGCCGGAACTGCTTATCATATATGGTTCGGTAATAGACAAGACCAAAGTGGAAATCGTCTGGATATCGACACAACCGAAGGCTATGGACCTGAGACAGTGACTATTGACTCGCTCCAAGACGGCGTATACAAGTATTATGTTACGGATTACACTAACTGTATACTCGACCAAACCGCATCCCAAGAGTTATCGCGCTCCGGAGCGACGGTCAGCCTTTACACCCAAGACGGACTTGCGGGGCGATTTTACGTTCCGGTGCTTCAGAACGGTGTTATTTGGGAAGTTTTCGAAATCAGAAACAAATCCGTAGTTCCCATTCAGCGATATTATTCAAATATTGCCGACAAGCCTTGGTGGACAACCGATAAGAGCTAGCGGCGCAACATTTACTGCGAGAAGATACGGACGTTCGCCAAGCCTTGGTGGACCACGGACAAGAGCTAGCGGCCTGTCATTTGGCGGTGATCAATTACGGACGTTCGACAAGCCATGGTGGACCACCGATAAAAGCTAGCGGCGCAACATTCTAACTCAATGGTGTCTCTTCGAGTCCGGACATGCCGATGGCGCGCTCAACCTCTTGAACGAATATGATGCCGCGTCCGGGGGAGTCTATATCTAAATCTCGGCGTATCGACTCAACGATAGCCGATGCATCTTTATCGGGGCAAAGCACCAAAATAATCTCTTTTTCAGGCTCAATGGCAATTGAGAACAGGACTTCCGATTCGTGAATGCCGGAGCCGCGTCCTTGTATCACGGTACCGCCTTTGGCGCCTGCTTTTTTTGCGGCTTCGATGACGTTTTCTGCATTTCCGCGATCGACAATAGTGTAAATTGCACGGTATTTCATAATGGTATCTCCTTTTGAGGTAGCGTTGCAAAAACCTTCGCAACTTTTAATGCCGGTGATTGATGAGACTGGAATACAAAATGCATAGCCGTGATGGAGTTTGTGAAATTTGAATGCTTGATCGAGTTCCCTCATGGCACTCAGAACAATTGATTTTTCGGCCAACATAATAACCATCTCCAGAGAGACATCAGACAGGGAAAGGGCTCGAAGCACCGGATTGGAAGAGAATCCGGATGCGTAATGAATGGTAAATCCGGTAACGCCGCATTTCTTCGAAATACGTATTACGCGTTCAGCAGAATCTCGGTGAACCACAACCGTCAAAATAGCATAGTCTTTAGTGATATCCGCTATCATGTCGACACCCCTTTGTTCTTTCGTGATTTGATTTTGAAGAGCGTACCAAGGATTTGAATCGTAATGATGGGCATCATTGCAACCATCGCAATCATACCAAAGCCGTCAGAGAGCGCATTGGCACCCTCGACCGCTGAGGCCGCCCCCGAGGTAAATGCGAGAATAAAGGTTGCTGCCATTGGGCCGGAGGCGACACCTCCCGCGTCAAAAGCCATACCTACAAAAATCTTCGGTGTGAAAAATGTCAACGCCAAAGCAATGGCGTATCCGGGAACAAGAAAATGCCACAGCTGTAATTCCGGAATTATGATACGAAGAACCGAAAAGGAAATCGCGAGCGCAACGCCGAGCGACAAAGAAACCATCACCGCTTTTCGCTTGACGTATCCGCCCGTTACGCTCTCGATGTCAGCGGTGAGAACGTGTACGGCCGGCTCGGCCAATACGGTGATGAGTCCTAACAAGAAAGAGACAATCAATATCGGGGCTCGATTGGGGATTAATGCGGCATGTAAGCCAATGCTCCTGCCTACATCTAAGAAACCCGTGTGAACACCGCAGAGAAACAAAGAAAGGCCGATGAACGCGTACCCGAGACCTTTGAGCGCGCGCTTGATGTCTTTTTTTGGCATTGCGTTTTTTCGAAGAGCAAAAACCAGAAAAAAAGCGATGATCGGTACAAGCGACAAAAAGGTTTCGATCAGGGATGATTTGAATGATGACAGAAAGGGCGCTATGATGGCGTCTTCCGCAGTATGAGTCGCGACGTCAGGGCCTGTAGCAGAGAAATTTGGGCGCATAATCAGACCGAGTGTCAATACGGCCAAAATCGGACCGGTTGAAATTATACCAACTAAGCCAAAACTATCTTTTTCTGATGCTTTCGAATTCTTTTTCAGCGTTGAAGCACCGATTGAAATTGCCAGAATTACAGGAACGGCCAGAGCTCCGGTCGTCGCTCCGGAAGAGTCAAATGCGACAGACAGAAATTCGGGAGAAACAAAAAGTGAAAGGATTAGGATGACACCGTAAATAAGAATCATGACGATATAAAGCGGAATATTCTTGATGATACGAATCATACCAACTGACATGAGTAAAGCAAACCCTAAAGAAACAACGATCACCAACAGAAACTTTGGGATGGCTCCGCCGGAAAATAAGTCCACCTGAGAAGCGAGGATGCGCAAGTCGGGCTCAGCCACCGAAATAAAAAACGCTAAGGCAATACTAAGGGACAATAGGATATAAAGTTTTCCGCTGCGGAGTAATCTTCCGCCAAGAAAATGACCTATTGGCGTTATGCCGATTTCGGCACCGGAGAGAAATAAGGCTAAACCGATGATGATTAGAATGGAACCCAAGAGAAACCGAATCATCTCGCTGTCCGTTATCGGAACAAAGATGAATCTCGCGAGCAATACGAGTATTACAATCGGGACCACCGAAAAGAGCACTTCCTTGAATTTATCGAATAAAAGTGTCATTGTTTCTCCTCAAAATAATCCAATCGAAAAAAACTGTATTACTACAGTTTTGAATACCATTTAATTATATCATAAGAATGCATCCGCCTCGGGTCAGTAAAGAATGATCACGGAAGAACAATCAGAGATCAGTCAAGAATGTAGCCTCTGCTTTTTAGCGCATCGACAATGGCGTCAAGAACATCCTGGCTCTCTGCCGTTATGGTATGAGCGTGGACTGCTCCCGTGAGTTCTAAAAGGGGCTTGGTCTTGTTGTTATGGATATCTTCAAGAAATCGATCTGCATCTTTTCGATTGCGAACTGAAAGTTCCGCCGAAATTTTGCCGTATACCGGATGAATGACGAAGACATCTTGAATTCGCCCACCGAAGTCAACAATGGTATATAGTTCATCTTGAATTTCTTCTGCATTATGCCGAACATACACAACGCGCGAAAAGCCATCATGGGAGATACCTCCGGGTAAGTATCCTCTTCCTGTCGATAGAATTGATTCACCGGATGCACGGAGAAATGCTATATCCTGAACGATGACTTGCCGACTCACATTCAGGTCACGTGCCAAATCGCTTCCGGAAATCGGCTCGGTGCGATGATCAATGATCTCCTTGATTCTCTTCCTTCTGGTTCCGTTGTCCAATCGGTTGCCTCCGCTGATGTTCGGGTTGTTCACGGTGCGGTGAATTTACTTGATGGGGTGAAGATTCTTCATGGATAGATCCAGGATAGGCGCAGAGTGTGTCAATGCTCCCGCGGAGATAAAGTCCACCCCGAGCTTTGAGAGCTCTTCCAGCCTTGAAAGAGTGACATTACCGGACACCTCGGTTTGGGCCTTGCCGCGAACCATTTCGACGGCTTTCTTTATTGTCTCGTTATCCATATTGTCGAGCATTATGATGTCCGCTCCGGCTTCGATTGCCTCGCTGAGCATCTCGAGATTCTCAACTTCGACTTCGATTTTTCGAACAAAGGGCGCATATTCGCGTGCCATTTCAATTGCCCGCTTAACTGAACCGGCGGCATCAATGTGATTATCTTTAAGGAGTATACCATCGGAAAGATTATAGCGGTGATTGGTCCCGCCGCCGCACTTTACGGCATATTTTTCGAAGACCCGCATGTTGGGGGTCGTCTTTCTGGTGTCCAATAAACGTGTGCCGGATCCCTTGAGCACTTTTACCATTTGAGCAGTGAGCGTAGCAATCCCGCTCATCCGTTGCAAAAAATTGAGAGCGGTGCGTTCTCCGGACAAAATTACGCGTCCGTCGCCTGTAAGCACACCGATTTTACTTCCGGCTTTGACCGGATCTCCGTCCTCCGCAAATCGCTTAAAAATCACTTTTGAATCCAAAAGGGTAAATACTCTCTCGAAAACGTCCAACCCGCAGATGACACCGTCTTGTTTGCATATCAAGTCGACGCTGACAGCGGTCGGATGGGGCATGACAGCCTGCGTGCTGATATCTTCATAAGTAATATCTTCCTTGAGCGCGCTGATGATGGCATCATCCCATTTTACTATTGTCATTACACCATTCTTCATAAAAATTTGTATCCCTTCTTTTGATTTCGTCGAGGACGATGTTTTTGTATTCCTGATCAAAATCCCTTCCTACATAATAAGACAAATCAATATCGATTGGTTCGGTCGGTCGGTAGGGGATGTTTTGAGTAATATCCGAAGCCGCTCGTTGTGCGAATACAAGACTCTCGAGCAAAGAATTGCTTCCGAGACGGTTTTTGCCGTGAACACCGGTGCAACTGGTCTCTCCGATCGCATATAAATAGGGCATTGAGGTCTGTCCTTTTAGGTCGACCTTTATGCCGCCCATGAAATAGTGCTGTGCCGGCGTGACGGGAATGGGCTCTTTGGTCAAGTCAAATCCAGCTTTCAAGCAGTGTTGATAGATATTTGGAAATCTCGACTTAATCATATCAGCAGGTAAATGGGTCAATGATAAATACACATATTCACGCCCGTCCTTTTTCATCTGTTTATGGATCGCGTCTGAAACGACATCGCGAGGTTGCAATTCATCTGTGAAGCGTTCCATCGCGGCATTCAAGAGGTAGGCGCCTTCACCTCTGACGGCTTCGGAAATTAAAAAACGCCGTCCCGGCTTTTCGGAGTACAGGGCAGTAGGGTGGATCTGAATGTAGTTGACATCGCGAAGCTTCACGTTGTGCTTAACGGCGACGGCCAATGCGTCGCCAGTAATATGGGAGAAAGCAGTAGAATGTTTAAATAGTCCTCCGATGCCGCCTGTTGCCAGCACGACCGCTTTTGCAAAAAGTACTTTTGGAGTGCCGCTTTTATCGATAGTAACGACGCCGACACATTGCTCGTCACGGACGACGATATCGACCATTCTTGTATATTCTTCAATGTTGATATTGCTTTTCTTCCGAAGACTGTTTAACAGTTTACTTGTAATTTCTTTGCCGGTGATGTCGTCATGGTGGAGAATTCTGGATTGCGAGTGACCGCCCTCCTTTGTATAGGCTAAATCATCTCCGGTGCGATTGAATCTGACATGATAGTCAAGAAGTTCTCGAATAATTAGCGGAGATTGGCGAATCATCGTATCGACGGCTTTGCGCGAATTTTTGTAGTGACCCGCTCTGAGCGTATCCTCAAAATAGTCGTCGTAATCGGTGGCGTCACGAAGCGCGGCAATGCCGCCTTGTGCCAGATAAGAGGCACTGTTCTCAAGACTGTCCTTGGTGACCATGTGGATGGACAAAGTATCCGGCAGGTTCAGGGCGCAGAATATACCGGCAGCACCGGTACCAACGATAATAACGTCAATTGCATTTGAATTATCTTTCATAATCTTAACCGGCCAGCTCGTGCATTCTGATTAACGCCTGCTGTGCTGCCTTTCTCAGTGATTCGGGAACTTCAATTGGGCTTGCCATCGTTTCGAGCGAACGTACGGCTTTCTCTAAAGTGATTAATTTCATATCTTTGCATACCGGAATGGGTGACGGGAAAAGAAATGTCTTGTCCGGGTATTTCTGCTTCAAGATGTGAGCGACACCATGTTCGGTGTAAATGATATAGTTATTCGCTTTGGAATGAGCCGGAAAGTCGATAATTTCAGAGGTGCTTCCGACGAAGTCAGATAGTCCTACTATTTCCGGTTCGCATTCCGGATGAGTTAATACCAAAGTCTCGGGGTCATTTTGCTTTATTGAGAGGAGGTCTTCCGTGGTTAAGTCACTGTGCACGGGGCAACAACCCTTTGGGAGAATGAAATTCTTTTCAGGAAAAAATCCTTGAAGATAGGAACCAAGATTACGATCGGGAATGAACAGGATGTTTTTGGTGCTGGTGGCGGAAATGATTTTTTTTGCATTTGATGATGTAACGCATACATCAGAAACCGCCTTAATTTCAGTGGTTGAATTGATGTAACAAACGACGGTCAGATCGGAATAAGACTCGCGAATGTTGTTGACATACTCCGGAGAAACCATATGAGCCATGGGGCAGTCCGCCATCGTATCGGGCATGACTACAGTTTTTTCGGGGCTTAGTATCTTGGCACTTTCCGCCATAAATTTGACGCCGCAAAAAAGAATAGTCTGATGAGGGCTGTTCTTGGCAATGGTGCTGAGGTAGTATGAGTCTCCGACATAATCAGCGGCATCTTGTACAGAACCGTCGACGTAGTAATGCGCCAAAACGACTGCGTCACGCTCCGATTTGAGCGTCTCGAGTCGCGAAATCAAATCATTCATGTGGGTCGTCCTCGTTATTTCATAGAGTAAGTGTATTTTAGCACCTGTCTTGACAGGTGACAAGACAGCCATAGCATCAACAATATTTACATTGTAAAGCATATTTTTGGACAATGTTAACAAGGTCTTGTTTGACATCTAAAAAATCAGTCGGTATATTTATTCATAAGATAAATACTCTGCTCTATTTCTTATGCCATTTGTTGTGTTTGTCTGGATATAACGAGTGCGTGTTCAATCATTAAGGGGAGGATGGCTTGGCGGATATTTCAGTGATGCGACGTCTTCGGACAAAAACGTCGCTTCGATTAAAGCATATATTACTCAACGAGCCGACGGTTCTCGAAATGGCGAATTATTGCCAACACGGCAATACGTCTACGCTTGAGCATGTATATGCCGTTGCGCATTACAGTCTTTATATTTCCCGGTTGCTGAATATTCGTATTGATGAAGAGAGTATGATTAGAGGGGCCTTGCTGCACGATTTTTTCTTATACGATTGGCACATTCCGGTTGAGGGAAGAAAACTTCACGGTTTCAGTCACCCGGTCACCGCTCTTCGCAACGCCAAGACATATTTTCGGCTCAACGAGAAAGAGGCTGATATTATTGGAAGCCACATGTGGCCGCTAACATTGAGACGCTGCCCTCGTTATAAGGAATCTTTTCTGGTTTGCATTGTGGACAAATGCTGCTCTTTAGCTGAGACTCTTGGGCACAAATATAGTAATGCTTTGCTGAGCGCGTTGCGTTCTCAAACGGGAGGAAACGAATGGATCAACCTTTGCTGAATCCGATTGATTCCGGAGTGATGTCCGAGTGTGATTTGTGTCGCACTATGTTGGATTATTCTCAAGAGGGCGTGTATTTTATTGATCGCAAATTTGTTCTTCGCTTTTGGAATGACAGTGCTGAAAGAATTACGGGCATTCCGGCGTCCGAGATGATCGGTATGACCATAACTGAGAATATTTTGTCGCCAATAAACGAAAACGGAGAGCCAATCCACGAAGGACGTTCTCCGCTGAAGATGGCTATGCTGGACGGCAAAATACGTGAGAGTGAAGTCTGGATTCGTCATCGTAACGGATATCGGGTTCCTGTGAGTCTAAAGACGGTGCCCATTAAGAAATTTTCCAAGATATTGGGGGTTATGGAATCATTCGTAGATCTCAGTAAGAGACAGGAAATTGAGAACGAGGCAGAGAAATACAAGGCGTTGGCGTTTACAGATAAGCTGACGGGTCTGTTCAACCGAAGATATATAGAAGATTTTATTAAGTCGCGTCTGGACGATTTCAAAAGACTTTCGTTGCAGTTTTGTGTGATGTTTATTGACATTGATCATTTCAAAGCTTTCAATGACAACTACGGTCACGAACTCGGCGATGAAGTCATTAAGATGGTTGGAGAGTCCTGCCAACTGATGATTCGTTCCTCGGACTTGTTTGGACGCTTTGGCGGCGAAGAATTTGTTGCGGTATTGTCCGGTACGAATGAGCAGAACATGTATGTCATTGCGGATGCGATGCGAACGATTGTCGAAAATACAGGACTTCGCTCAAATGGGGATGCATTAAAAGTTACGATTTCTATCGGTGCATCGATGGTTCGACCGGATGATTCTCTCGAATCCATCCTCAAGAGAGCTGATGAGTTGCTTTATAAGAGTAAAGAAGCGGGTCGAAATCAGGTGACAACCGGATAATGATTGTTCGGGATTCAATCAAGAATTCTGCAAATGTATATTTTTTTTAACAACAAAAGTAATTGATTTTATGCTCATTCGGCTTATAATGTTAATAGTGGTTGACAAAAGATTTCCATGCTTATCCGCAACAGGTTGAGCACTTGAATGCTTTTGAGAGACGTTTTCGTGACTCTATCTGATTTCGGGGGGTGCGATAATGACAACAATCTATTTTATTAGACATGCAGAGCCGGATTTGAGCCAGAAGGACGAACTTCACCGTCCGCTAACTCCTAAGGGCAAGGCCGACAGTATTCGTTTGTCGGAGTTCTTTGGTAGCAAGGATGTTGATTTTGTCTACTCCAGTCCGTTTCGTCGAGCGGTAGAGACCGTGAAGCCTCTTGCCGAGAAATTTTCGAAGACGATTTATCTTGAGCGTGATTTTAGAGAGCGCAAAATTGCTGATGCATGGATAGACGACTATGAAGATTTCCTTGAACATCAGTGGACCGATTTTCTCTACCACAGAAGAGAAGGAGAATGCTTAGAGACGGTAAAGGCACGTAGCGTCGCAGCTACGAACATGCTGTTGATCAAGCACATGAATAAGAACATAGTTGTCGGTACACACGAGAACGCTTTGGGTACAGTTATTAAGCACTATACCGATCGCTTCGGCTTTGACGAGATTAATCGTGTTCGTACGCTTCGTCCGTGGATTGTTGAATTCAAGTTCAATGGCATTGAGTGTGTAGACCTTGCAGATTATTGCTTGGACGCTTGACAATATTTTTCGCAACGTAAACTAAAGAGGATGCAAGCTATTCGCTCGCATCCTCTTTTTAGTGTGTGCCACGCATGGCACTTCACTTGACGGTGAAAGTCCGTTATGGGGGTATGTAGCGACCAACCATTAGCCAAAGGCAAGGGTGTCCATCGCGAGGTGGAATCTGAAGGAAGCCGGCGGCAAAG